>ERZ773165.117-NODE-117-length-70053-cov-17.948456_pt1 | contig 70053 bp, 58 predicted proteins | sample MGYA00581003_ERZ773165 | MGnify/ENA primary metagenome ERZ773165 (study PRJEB29015, sample SAMEA2737817) | human gut metagenome | biome: human gut; feature: human-associated habitat; material: faeces | place: China | collected 2012 ... | reverse complement strand
CAACCGGAGTTTGCGGACGTTTAACTACAAGTTTGCCGGGCTTTAGTGTAAGAGGGATGTGGAAACCATTTTGGGTGTATGTACCTTTAATTTCGCCATTCTCCATCTTTCCCTCAAATGTGGCTCCAATCATCGCAACCGAAACCTTTATTGTACCGTCGTCCTTAATAGTCTTCTCGGCTGGTATTCCTTTAGCACCTTGCGAAGGCGAATCCATGGTGCAGCCGTCGCCAGAGAAGTTGAATACTAAAGGCAACTTAGTTCCCATTATGTTTAGTTCGCCGTTCCATGCTCCTTCCTGTGCATGGGCTGCAAGTGAGGCAAGCGCAATAAACACTGTTGTGATGATTCTTGTAGCTTTCATAATTATATTTATTAATTGTATGTATTAATGGATTTTACTTTTTCAGTGCCCCCCTGGGCTAAGAGCTTCTGCCCTTTCAGGCCGTACTTGAACCACAAGAGAAACTTGAGTCATGTTATTCGAAAAATTCCGATTATTCCTCTTGCTTCTTCACCCAAACCTTGTGAGAGCCTCTTCCTTTTGCAGTGATAGGAGAAGAAGAGTCATCTGTCAACGTTTTCAATTCCATGGAGGCGGCAGTCCGGCTTAGATGATTGATGGCTGCATAATCGGTGAGGGTGATGAAACCGTTTTCATGAATCTCTTCCAAGGCACGACAGACACGCTCTTCTTTGGAGTACAGCTCGCGTTTGATAACTTTTACACCACTCATATCACGTTCCAGATCGGAGTTGACAAGTAGTCTTACTTCCTTTATCAACTCGGGCGAGGTCTTGAAATTGATATTCTTTACTCCTACTGTACGATAAGCCATCTTGTCATCTTCATGCTGCATCTCGGTAGGTTTTTCGTCTTCGAACCCCAGGGACAACGAAAAGGTTCCCAATCCATCCAGGTTGACATTGTACCCCATAGCTAACATACGGGCCAATATGTTACACATATCCGTTAAAGCAGCCTCTATCGCGCTCGTTGGTAATGCGTTGTTATACCACTTCATCTTTTTTATAAACTCTTCTGTAGACAGTGTCCGATAGGTCACCATTTTAGGATAAACCTTGCGTGTGCCGGTCTTATCCATGTCTGCCATTTCTACTAATTTGTACTTTGCCATAGTTATATTAAGTTTTTTATTATTAGGAAATGATTGTCTGTCACCCAAGATATTGTTGCCAAACACCTCATAAATCTCCGTTCAAAGGCTTTGAACGGACATTCAAAGGCTCTGAACGGACATTCAAAGGCTCTGAACGGACATTCAAAGGCTTTGAACAGAGATTTATCAAGTGCAAAGATACAATTTAAAAGGGCTTAATGCAAATTTTTAATGCTATTTCAGCAAAAAATCTTTTAATTCAAGATTTTTATTTCCTATATGGCTAAAAAAATAAGGGAAGTTAGGCTGGTAAGAGGTTCATTGCTTATTGTTTTGTTTTCAAACAATAAAGCATTTGACTCTTAACCCATCTAACTTCCCTTAACTTCTTTATTTTACTCTAAAATTCGTGCGACCAGAGGAAGCGATAGCTTCGCCTGATCGCTATTACTTACGTGTCTTAGAACTTATATCCCAAGGTCATGAGCAACTGATGGCGGTTGTTGGAAACCTTGGTTGCTGAGACCTCATTGCTGATGGCTGGAGTGAAACCCTCTTTAGCACCAAAGTTCTTGCTGCTCATAAAGGGATAGAAGTCACCGTCCTGAGCGCTGTACTGGTAAGCCAGGTCGAGGAACATCTTCTTGTAGTTGAAGCCAAGACCCAGAGTGAAGCGGTTGATCGCCTTCCAGTTGGTGTAATCGGTAGAAGTTGCCATGTTGACACCTGTATTACCATCAGCATCGTAAGAGCACATCAAAGTCTGGTCGCGCACACCGTCTTCCTTATACAAAGCCGACACATAGTTGTAGCCCACGCGTACAGCCAGCATCGGAATTGGCTTGTACTCCATACCCAACTTCAGGGTGCTCACACCATTCAGGGTTGCCTTGGTGTGGTCGTTCATAGGCTTGTCGCTGCTGCTCGACTCGTAGTAGTCCCATCCGTCATAATAACCACCGTCTTTGATACGATTGTCCATGTGATTGTACCAGGCATATTCGTAGGTGGCACCGAGAGCGAAGTAGTTGCCGATGGTGTGACCCAAGCTCAGACCTGCTTTCCAGGGAGTATTGAGACGATAGTCGTAACCCACGTATGACGAGTTATGTCCGGCAGCATACTGCCCCTGGTCGTTGACAATATTATTGTCGATAAGATACAGATCGGCAGTACCCTTCATAGTCAGGTCATAGAATACAGGCGAGTTGACATAGACACCGATGCGGAAAGGAGAACTCTCCACAGGACGGAAGATGACACCCGCCTTTACATCAAATCCAGTTCCGTCAATCTTCAGACTCTCGCGCGACTCGCCATAGGCTTCCTTTTCGGCTACAAAATTCTCAGTATAGTAAGAGTCGCTGTGGTAATTGACATCATGCAATCCCAAGGTGACACCCCACCATACGCGGTTCTTGATGCTTCCGCTGATGTTGAAATCGTAGACACCGATGTAGCCATGCTGATACTGTCCGAAAAGGAAGGAACGACCATCATAGAAATTCTGCAAGTTGTTCTCGTCCTTGCCCATCAACTTATGATAATTCTCGTCTACACCGTTCCAGATCAGGTCACCCGCATTGCGGATGTAGCCATCATATCGTGTGTCGATATAGTTGCTGTAGTCAGTCTTGTTGGCTGCCAACTTAGACTGTGAGGCACCGTTGAGCATACTGGTTGCCGTGAGAATCTGCATGAAGTCGGTACTCTTATGGAAGTTGAATGCCAGGTTGACGTAAGTCTGGTTGCGGTTGGCCATAGACCATACAAAACCTATCTGGTCGAAGCTCACCTTCGAGTTCTTTCCATCGATGTAGGCATTGGTGCCATCAAAAGTGAAGTTCTTGTCGGCCGACGACTGCGCCAGCACACCGGCAGAAAGAGCTGCCTGACTCTTGCGGAACATACCTATACCTGCAGGGTTAGTGCTGATAGTAGAAAGGTCAGCACCTAAAGCCTCCATGGCTCCACCCATGCCCACATAACGGGCGGTACCCGTGAGAGCAGTCTCAGCCAGTTTGGCATCCTGATAAGTTTCCTGTGCCATAGCCGGAATTGTCATGAGTCCCAACAAAGCCGGCAAAATGATCTTTACACGTTTCATATTCTTGAAATATTAAAAAGTTTCTATCTTCTTCCACTACCATAACTGCGCGAACCGCCTCCGCCACCGCTGAAGCCTCCGCCACGGCTGCCTCCAAAGCTTCCGCCATGACTCTGGTTACCGAAGTTGCTGTAGTTGAAACTGCGGTTGTTGTTATAATTGTAGTTTCGGTTGCTGTTGGTATTTGTGCTCTCGCGACGGCCAAAGCGATTGTATTGCCCAGGATAATTATTCCTGTAAGAGCTATTTACGTTAGAGCCTGATGCTGAATGGCTAAAGCTACGATAGCCGTAGCTTGGGCGCACGTAAGCCACAGCCGGACCTCCCCAATACCAAGGATAATAACCACCCCATCCATACCAGGGACCACCATACCAGCCTGCATAGCCATAATACCAGGGGTCGAACCAGGGATCAAACCAGGGATCGTACCATCCTGCATAATAGCCATAACGCCATGGATTGTGCCAGCGCCAGTAAGAACTGCGCCAGTAGTATGGTCCGCAGCCGTAATAACTATAGAACCAAGGATCGTAAAATCCGTCCCAACGGCTCAGGTCTCGGGTGCAGTCGAAATCATCACCCATGCCACGCATGTACTTCTCGGCAAAAGCCTCGTCATCGTAAATGGAATCGGGAGCCACGCCCTTGCCCACTCTGAACGATATGATGTCGTTGCCCAAAGAGTCGGCTCCGATGTTCTGATAATGGCTCAACAGTTTACCGCCACGGTTGTATTCATCCACATTTCGGTCGCTTCCCGACCAGTAGAGGGCATATATGCTGTCTTGACGTGCACGCTGGGCAGCCAACAGCTTAGCCTTCTGCACACGTTCCTCGGCTGCCTTCTTGGCTTCTTGCTTCGGGTTGAAGTAGAGGTCATCATCTTGTGCCATCATTGTCAATGGCAGGGCAGCCATAAAGACTGAAAGGACTAACCATTTTTTCATATTCTTTTTCTCCTATTTATTATTGTTGTTCTTCTTATATCTGTTATCTATGTCTATAGATACAATGAATCAAGTGCAAAAATATTGCTTATTTACATGCAAAAATACAGAAAAACCCTAAATAATGGTAGGTTTTTCCCTATTTTTTATATTTTTGCAGTAAAATTTAAAACGAAATTCAATGAAATACTTAGTAGCGACATTCAAAATCGAGGTAGAAGCCGACCTGATGCAGGTGTGCAGAGACCTCTTGGCAGACAGCTCGGCTGAAGCGGGTTTCGAGTCTTTCGAGGAAACGGAGCAAGGACTGGAGGCCTATGTGCAGAAAGATTTCTTCGACAAGGAGGCCCTCGACAACAGTATTGCCGATTTTCCCATAGAGAGTGCCCGCATCACTTATGAAGTGAAGGAGGCTGAGGACAAAGACTGGAACCAGGAATGGGAGGAACAGGGGTTTGAACCCATTTGCATCGACGACCAGATTCTCATCTACGACGCCAAACATCCCGACCTGCACCCTACTACCTCGCCCGACCATATAGAAATAGGTATAGAGGCGAAGCTTGCCTTTGGTACGGGCAATCATGAGACCACCCGTATGATCGTCTCTACCCTTCTTGGTATGAACTTAGCGAAGAAGCGCGTTCTCGACTGTGGTTGCGGTACGGGTATTCTCGGTATTGCCTGCGCCAAGATGGGTGCAAGCGAGATTGTGGGTTATGATATTGATGAATGGAGTGTGAACAATGCGCAGCATAATGCCCAACTGAACGGCGTTGACAATATGGAGGTACTCTTCGGCAATGCTTCGGTCATCAACCACATCAGCGGAATGTTCGATCTGGTGATGGCAAACATCAACCGCAACATCTTGTTGGCTGACATGAAGTCGTTCAGAAGCGTGCTCAACGAAGGTGGCTATCTAATACTGAGCGGATTTTATAACGAAGACATCCCCGTGCTGATAGAGAAAGCAGAGGAACTGGGACTGAGAGAGGTAAGCAGAAGAGACGACGAAGGCTGGGCGTGCCTTATTCTGACCACTCCATAAACTTGCGCTCGTTGTTGTTGGCTCCGATGCACAGCTGGCGCAAATCATAATAGCTGCCATTGTAGATATTGAAGTCGACATAACCCTTAATACCTGGCAACTTACCGGCATCGGTATGTTGCCAGAACTTCCATTTACCCTTGTATTGTACCTTGTCTACATAGTAGTGGGCTATCCAATAAGGATAGTCGTCGAAAACAGGAGCACCAAGGTACTGCTCCTTAAATTTATAATAGGTGTAAATGATGGGCTTGACATGATAACGGTCTTCCACGATGTGAAGCCAAGTCAGCACATCGCGCTGGAATTCCTCCACACTCTTATCGGCAGGCTTGTGTTCTATGTCGAGAACTGGAGGAAGGTCGCCTTCTGTAAGATGCACTTTATCGAGGAAGAAATAAGCCTGTTCGCGAGCCGACGACTTGTTGCTCCAGAAGTGGTAAACGCCTCTGATAAAGCCATAATCGCGTGCCTGATTAAAGTTTTCTCTGAAATTCTCGTCAAGACGTGAGGAACCCTCAGTACTCTTGATAATGATAAAGCGCAGGGGACAACCTTTGATCATGGCGTCCTTGAGTTGTTCCCAGTCGATAGTGCCTTGATAATGCGAGATGTCGATGCCTCGTATTTCGTATCCGTCAGGATACTCGGCATCGCCATAAAGCGCACGCCAGCGGAACCCCGTAGGTCCCACAAAGAAATAATAGAACGCACCCACGTAGAGAAGCACAACAGCAATACCTCCTATCCACCATGCCCAGCGAGGGTATCGGCCAAAGAAGCCATGGCGGGTACGAGAAGTGCGACGGCGCCTGACGGGCTGTCGACTTGTTTTGCGTTTTTGTGGTTTACGTTGGGTTTGTACCATTTGGTTTTATGTGCTTTTATGAAGAAAAGCAAAGAGTGAAAAGCAAAGAATCGCATGGATTTAAAATAAAAGCATTTGAATTCTTCACTCTTCACTCTCCTTATTTTATAGGGTAACTTTATTTACCTTCCTGTTCCAGCTTCAGAGTCTTTGTGGTCTGATCACAAACCTCAGCTGGACCCCAGTACTGGATAGGACCAGGATAAACGTAAGAAGTTTCTCTTGCCCAAACATCACGCTTGGCAGCAAAAGCCTTGAATGGAGCACCATCAAGCTCGACGAGAGCCTTGCGGATAACTGGCTTCATCTCGCCATTACGCTTCTCCATGTTCATCATCATGGTGATTGGCACACCTCCTGCCTTCCATTCGTCGGTATTGGCTGTTGTGTTCTTTACGATGGCCATGTAACCAGTCTTGCCGTTGGCAATAAGCTGTGCAGCGCTGGTTCCAAGTGCGTAGCAGTAGTCTGCGTCAAAGTTGGATGGAGCAGCACAACGACCTTCGTAACCGAAGAAGTGATGCTGAGCGGCAAACTTACCTACGTACTTGCCTTCCTTCTTCCACTCGTCCAACTTGGCAGCAACCATCTCAGAGAGCAACTTCTCTGTCTCGATGAGAGAAACCTGAACGTTTCCGTGTGGGTCGCGGTCGAGAGAGAGCTGACGGGCAACACCCTCAGGAAGAGTAGCGAATGTCTCGGCATTCTCCTTAGAGAGGTGAGCCAGAATGTACTCACGCTGAGCATCCTTGTCCAAATCCTTATAGTCAGCACCATGAGCAGCCAAGAGGTCGTTCAGTTCCTCAATAAGACGACCGATAGCAGGGATAAATTCTATCAATCCTTCAGGAATCAGCACAACACCGAAGTTGTTACCGTCAGCAGCACGGTCGGATACTACCTGAGCGATATTCTCAACAATCTGATTCAAGGTCATATCCTTGGCCTCTACCTCCTCTGAAACAAGGCAGATGTTAGGCTGTGTCTGAAGCGCGCACTCCAAAGCAATGTGAGAAGCCGAACGACCCATCAACTTGACGAAGTGCCAGTATTTACGTGCAGAATTGCAATCGCGCTCAATATTACCAATCAACTCAGAATAAGTCTTGCAGGCTGTATCGAAACCAAAAGAAGTCTCAATCTGATCGTTCTTCAAGTCACCGTCGATAGTCTTAGGACAACCGATTACCTGTACACCACACTTCTTGGCAGCATAGTACTCAGCCAATACGCAGGCATTGGTATTAGAGTCGTCACCGCCGATGATAACAACAGCCTGGATGTCCAACTCGCGGATAATCTCCAAACCCTTGTCAAACTGGTCGGTCTTCTCCAACTTGGTACGGCCAGAACCAATCATATCGAAACCACCAGTATTGCGGTAGTCGTTGATGAAGTCGGCTGTAATCTCCATATAGTTATGGTCAACCAAGCCACCAGGACCCATAAGGAAACCATAAAGGCGGTTGGCTGGGTTCAACTTCTTCAATGCATCAAAAAGACCACAAATGACATTGTGACCGCCAGGAGCCTGACCGCCACTGAGGATAACACCCACGTTCATCTTGGTGTCGTGAGCCTCGTCACCAGGTACGAACTCTACGAGAGGCATACCATAAGTGTTAGGGAAGAGCTTCTTGATTTCTTCCTGATTGTCTACACTCTGAGTAGGAGCACCTTCTTTCACTTTTACATTGCCCTGTAATCCTTTAGGGAGTTTAGGAAGGTAGGCTGCTCGTGCTAATTGCAATTCACTTTTTTCCATGTCTTTTAGAATTTATAATTTTTTATTTACTGAAACTTCAAAACATCTGCAAAAGTAATTTATTTTTTCCACATAAAGAAACAAATAAAGCTAAAAATGAGTTAAAGAGAACTTTTTTTTCATTCTTGTGCACGAATTACGAATAAAATTACTATCTTTGAGCATTGAAATCATATTGTCATTCATTTAAAGATAAAAACTATGGCTAATAAAAGAGATTTAAAACGTACAATCAATTACATCACCAGCGATATGTTCGCCGAGTGTGTAGCAGCTTCATTGTATAGCAGCAAACCAGCAGACGAAGACGTCGACGGCATTCTGACTGCTATTGTCATGATTCGCACAGACTTTATCTGCCGCGTGTCACATCCAGAGCCAGGCATGGAGCAGAAAAAGTACTATAAGAAGCTCATTGAAGACTTCAACAAGCAGGCCTGCGAGATTATTGACCAAATCAACAATCTGGATTAATTATTGGAAGGAATTCTGGTTCTTACATTATTATATATAATATAAGTTTTCTAACCAAGACTTAGAAACACACTGTAATGATTCAACAATTATCCAAATGGATACTCTATAAGCGCTTGGGATGGACCAAGGAGATTACCATAGCTCATCCCGAGAAGTATATTATCTGTCTTGCTCCACATACCAGCAACTGGGACCTCCTCATCGGACAACTCTACGCTCATGCCGAAGGAATCAAGAGCAACTTCCTGATGAAGAAGGAATGGTTCTTCTGGCCATTGGGACCCATCTTCCGCAAGATGGGAGGAATACCGGTATGGCGAAGCAAGCACACCAGCATGACCGACAACCTGGCTGAGGAAGCCCGCAAGCGAGACCACTTCTGTCTCTGCATCACACCCGAGGGAACCCGTTCGCTCAACCCCGACTGGAAGAAGGGATTCTACTTCATTGCCCTCAAGGCAGGAATTCCTATCCTGCTCTATGGCGCAGACTATCAGAAACGGCTCATTACGTGCACCAAGCAGATTATACCATCTGGCGACCTGGATGCCGACATGCGAGAAATCAAGTTGTACTTCAAAGACTTCAAGGGAAAGAAGCCCGAGAAGTTTACGATAGGCAACATATAAAAACTCTGATGAAAGAAAAACTCTACATGATACGACTGTTGACTTGCAGTTTAGCTGCATGCTCATTCCTTTCCTTGCCCGTCGCAGCTCAGTCTGTGACGGGCAAGGTATACCTTGACGGCAACACAAGAGCATGGGAAGATATCAACTACGAGGGAGACCCATGGGTCTTCAACATGTCTCGCCCCTACTTTGTAACGCGTGGACTGCAGAACAGACACCTCTCGGTATGGGCGTCGCACGGAAGATATTATGATGGAGACCAGAGAAGATGGAAATGGCAACGCCCCAACCTCTTCGGCACTACCGAGGACCTCTTCACGCAAACCATCGTGGTGCCCTACCTCATACCCATGCTGCAGAATGCCGGAGCCATTGTCTTCACTCCACGTGAGCGTGACTGGCAGAAGCATGAAGTGATCGTCGACAACGATGATGCCTTCAAACGCCCGTATTATGTTGAGACCGTCAATGGTAAAAAATGGAAAGACTGTGATTCTATAGGTTTCGCTGCCAAAAGAAGATATTATGAAGACAATCAGAATCCCTTTACCGACGGAACTGTAAGGAAGGCAAAAGCCACCAAGAAGAAGAACCATAGCGAGATAAGCTATCAGCCCGACCTGCCCGAAGCAGGCAATTATGCTGTCTACGTAAGCTACCAAAGTCTGCCCAAGAGTGTGACCGATGCGAAATACATCGTCTACCACAAGGGAGAAGCAACCGAGTTTTCCGTCAACCAGCGCATGGGCGGAGGAACTTGGGTCTACTTGGGCACATTCGACTTTGACAAGGGCTGCAATCCACTCAACCGTGTGGTTGTAACCAATCAAGCTTCCAAACGAGGAGTGGTGACCAGTGATGCCGTACGTTTTGGTGGCGGCATGGGCAACATCCTGAGGGGCAACAACTCAAGCGGTATGCCCCGCTGCCTCGAAGGAGCACGATACTATGCACAGTGGGCAGGTGCTCCCTATCATGTATACGGAGGAAGAAAAGGAGCCAATGACTACGCCGACGACATCAACACACGCTCGCTGATGACCAACTGGTTGGGAGGCGGAAGTCCCTATATGCCTGCCCTTCAGGGCAAGAAGGTTCCTATAGAACTCTCACTTGCCGTACACAGCGACGCGGGTTACAACAAGGACGGAAAGACAACCTGGGGCTCCCTGGCCATCTGCACCACCAACTTCAACGACGGCATGCTGAACAGCGGCATCTCGCGCATGACATCCAAGGACTTGGCCAAGGCTTTGCTCAAGAATCTGGTCAGCGACCTTAGACAGCAGTATGGCGAATTCTCAGAGCGTTATCTCTGGGACCGCAACTACTCCGAGACCCGTTTGCCCGAAGTTCCTGCCGCCATCATCGAGACCCTGTCGCACCAGAGTTTCCCCGACATGAAGATTGGTCAGGACCCGATGGGCAAATTCACCATAGCACGCTCGCTCTATAAGACCATCTTGAGATATGTATGCACCAACCACGGTCTGCCCTATGTAGTTCAACCCCTTGCACCCAACAATTTCTCGGTAGAGATTGACGCCCAAGGAACAGCCCACCTGTCATGGAGTCCACAGACCGACCGCAGCGAGCCTACAGCCCTGCCTACATCGTATATTCTGTATACAGCTATGGGTAAAGGAGGCTTTGACAACGGACAGATCATTAAGGGAGCCTCTTGCAGCATGAACTTGAAGCCAGGCGAACTCTATACTTTCAAGGTGGCGGCTCTCAACAGTGGTGGGGAGAGTTTCCCAACCGAGAAACTTTGTGCGCGATACGAGCCAGCAGCCACCAAGACGGTCTTGATCGTCAACAACTTCCATCGACTGGCAGCGCCTCAGGTGGTCGACAACGACTCCCTACAAGGATTCGACATGGAACAAGACCCTGGCGTAAGCTATGGATTGACGGCAGGATGGAGTGGTAAGCAACTTGTCTTCGACCGACAGAGAATGGGCAACGAGAGCAGTTCCGGCTTGGGCTATTCTGGCAACGAACTGGCAGGAAACTTCATTGCCGGCAACGATTTCAGTTATGTGGAAGAACATGCTCGCAGTATAGCTGCCAGCCAAAAATACAATGTGGCAAGCTGTTCGAGTGAATGTGTCGCAGCAGGAAAGGTGAAGATGAATGCCTACCCTGTAGTCGACCTCATCAATGGTTTGGAACGCTACGACGGTTACACACCCACCTATTACAAATCGTTCACCCCTACCCTGCAGCAACGGCTCAAGGCTTATACGCAGGGAGGCGGAGCCTTGCTGGTAAGCGGTTCCTATATAGGCAGCGACATGACCACACCCGATGAGAGGAACTTCCTGAGCGATGTGCTGAAAGTAAGTTATCCAACCAATGACAGCATCACACAGACTACCGACAGCGTATCGGGCTTAGGTCTACGTTTCGCTTATTACAACACGCTCAATGAAAGGCATTATGCTGCCACACATCCCGATGTACTCTTGCCGACAACGGCAGTTGTTACCGCTCCCTTCAGCGCCATGGTTTACACATCAGGCAATAGCGCTGCAGTAGCATACAGGGGAAATGACTATCGCTCATTCACCATGGGGTTCCCCCTCGAATGTATCAACGAGGAAAAGACTCGCACAAGCATTCTCTTGGGAATACTCCGTTTTCTGACAGAGTAGAAACAGAGGCGCTAAGTTTGCGCTTGTGTAAACTAAAGATAAAAGTTCAATAAAGATAAAAACAACAACATAAAAACAGAAAGACTATGTACAAAATTCAAGCAAACCAGTCAGGCACACGCTCTATAGAAGTGAGCGACCTGCACCTTGAGACCATCGACAAATACCAGTTGCTCCGCAACCTCGTAGACAGCAACGGCATCATCGACGAGGGAGTATTGGAGAAACTCAAACTCAACGTACGTGCCCTGCTCGAAGCGGACAACTGCCAGGACAAGGCATTGCTCGACTTGTGTCTCGACGTCATCTACAACAGTAACATGAAGGCACTCGGCCTTCACAACCTCGTCCTGCTCTATGTGGACTGGCTCGACAAACGTGCCGTCAACGAGACAGAAGACACAAACGCAATAACAGACTAAAACGTAAGAATGGAATACAGACTGACAGATTTTCTGCCTACCACTAAGAAGGAATGCGAACTGCGAGGATGGGATCAGCTCGATGTCATCCTCTTCTCGGGTGATGCCTACGTGGATCATCCATCCTTCGGTCCTGCCGTCATAGCACGCACGCTCGAAGCTCATGGATACAAAGTAGCCATCGTACCTCAACCCGACTGGCATGGTGACTTTAGAGATTTCAAGAAACTGGGACGTCCCCGTCTCTTCTTTGGAGTCTCGCCAGGCGCAATGGACTCGATGGTAAACCGCTACACAGCCAATCGGCGTATGCGCAGCGAGGATGCTTTCAGTCCAGACTCACGTCACGACATGCGCCCCGACTATCCTTCTATCGTCTACACACAGATTCTCAAGAAACTCTATCCCGATGTTCCTGTATCATTGGGCGGCATTGAAGCCAGCATGCGCCGCATCAGTCATTATGACTACTGGCAGGATAAGCTGAAGAAATGTATTCTTTGTGATTCGGGTGCCGACATCATCCTCTATGGTATGGGTGAGAAGTCTATCATCGCCTTGGCCGAAGCACTCGACAGCGGTCGCACAATCAAGGAGATAAGAGACATTCCGCAGACAGTCTTTCTCTGTCGCGAGGACGAGATCCCCGGCGGTATCAAGGAAGATGACATCATGCTGCACAGCCATGAGGAATGCCTGCAGAACAAGAAAGGACAAGCAGAGAATGTACGTCATCTGGAAGAAGAATCGAACAAGGTTCATGCCCAGCGCATGATCCAGCCCGTGGATGGCAAGGTGGTGGTGGTCAATCCTCCTTTCCCTACCATGACAACGGAGGAACTCGACGCCTCCTTCGACCTTCCCTATACCCGATTGCCTCACCCTAAATACAAAGGTAAGACCATACCTGCCTACGAGATGATCAAGTTCTCGGTCAATCTTCACCGTGGCTGTTTCGGTGGCTGTTCCTTCTGCACCATCTCTGCACATCAGGGCAAGTTTGTTGTTTGCCGCAGCAAGGAAAGCATCATCAAGGAGGTGAAAAAGATTATCCAGATGCCCGACTTCAAGGGTTATCTGAGCGACCTCGGCGGACCATCAGCCAACATGTATGGAATGCATGGCAATAACCTCAAGGCATGTGAGAAGTGCAAACGACCTTCCTGTGTGAATCCACAGATTTGTCCCAACCTCAACACCGACCACAGCAAACTGCTCGACATCTATCATGCCGTGGATGCTCTGCCCGGCATCAAGAAGAGTTTTATCGGCAGTGGTGTGCGCTACGACCTGTTGTTGCACAAGAGCAAGGACGAGAAGATCAATGCCGCAGCCCGTCAGTACACCCGCGAACTCATTACCAAGCATGTGAGTGGTCGACTCAAAGTGGCACCAGAGCACACCAGCCCTGAAGTACTGAAGTTCATGCGCAAGCCGTCATTCGACCTGTTCTATGAGTTCAAGCGCATCTTCGATCGCATCAATAAGGAGGAAGGACTCAACCAGCAGATCATCCCTTACTTCATCAGTTCGCATCCCGGCTGTCATGAGGAGGATATGGCTGAATTGGCTGTCATCACCAAAGGACTCGATTTCCATCTGGAGCAGGTGCAGGACTTCACTCCTACACCCATGACCATCTCTACCGAGACTTGGTATACTGGCTATGATCCCTACACGCTCGAACCGGTGTTCAGCGCTAAGACTCCAAAGGAAAAACTTGCCCAGCGCATGTTCTTCTTCTGGTACAAGCCGGAGGAGCGTCGAGCTATTGAGTCAGAATTGAAGCGCATTGGCCGTTCCGACCTGATAGCCAAGCTCTACGACAAACCATTGAGAGGTGGAAAAGGCAGAATGTCTCAAGCTCGTTACGACGACAAAGCCATCGGCTCTACTTACGACAATCCAGGAGTAGGACGTGGAGCCAAAGGCAAGCGTGGCAGCAACCGACAGGAGAATCAGCGTGGAGCCTACAGACAAGACTCACAACGAGGCGGCTATCGTCAGAATGTACAGAGAGGAAAAAACGAATATGCTCCAAAGGGTTATGGCAACGTGGGTTGTTACGACGAAGAGAAATATCTCAATGATGGCAAACCGCTGAACGGAAAGTCTGCCAACATCCGTGATGTTGTGGCTGCTGCCAGGGCCGAATTGCACGAAGCCAAAGCCAAGGGTGCCGGCTTCTTCAAAAACAAAAAGAAGAAAAGCTTCAATCCCAACTTCGACAGCAACAACCGAAACAAAAGAGGAAAGAAATAAAGGAGTTTCATAAAACACCCGTGCGCAAGTATTCCAATAATTACAAATGATATTTGTTGGAATACTTGCGCTTGGCTTTTACTGGTGCACCATGAAAACCACCACCGATACTTCCACCACTAAAGCCTCGGCTGCCGCCAGCCACGCCACAATAGTCAGCCCACCGCGCACGGATACGGTCTACATAGTCGGCAGTTTCCGAACCACGCATATATCCATATTTCACTACTGGGTCGCTGTAATAAGCAGGCTGAGACAATCGCAATACAAACTCGCGTACATCACCCCAGTTGTATGCATTCCTGCCATGTTTACGTGCCAAAGACATGGCATCACGCACATGATGGAATCCACCATTATAGGCAGCTAAGGCGAAAAGTACACGCTGCGATGGGTCTCCAATATCGGCGAAATGCCCCTGCAGTTCAGCCATGTATCTTGCAGCAGCAGCCACATTAGCCTCAGGTTCATGCACCTGACTCATGGGCAAACCTAAGTGAGCGGCTGTAGAAGGCATAATCTGCATCAGTCCGCAGGCGCCAGCCCACGACTTTGCATTCGGGTCGAAGCAACTCTCCTGATAACACTGGGCAGCCATCAGTCGCCAGTCCATACGGGCAGCTCCGGCATACATCTGGAATAATCTGTCGTATTTAGATATCACACCTTTAGAACGATTGAGGAAAGGAGAGTAAACATGACGGCTGATGCTGCGTGAAGAAAGCAAGAAACTCTCCTCCTGTTTCACCTCTGCTATCATCTTAGGCTTGAACCAACTGTTGAGGGTATCGGCAAGGCTCTTGTTGCCAGCAGCTACCGACCATTGTTCATCATCCGTTTTCACACCACAGAAGAGCAATCCGCCCTTCGCCTTCACACGAGCCAAAGGTACGGCTATCAGGTCGCCTTCGCCTTTCTGCAACTTACTCACCATTTCTGCCGTGTCCTTACATTCCTCCACACGTAACGACACACCAATCTGTTGCGCGAACTTCTCGCATAACAGATATTGCAATCCCATTCCATGCCCATGATAATCATAATAGGTGGTAGGTCCATTCACGGTCAGCATGATGAGTTCACCACCCGACACGATATCATCGAGCGACAAGCCCTTGCCTTGAGACTGAGGAGCAGGCTCATCAGAAACCTCTACTTCCCCCACGGGCGTACCCCATGGAGTAAGCTCTGGTTGTTCCTTTTTTGAGGAGCATCCCAAGAGCATAAAACCTGCAACAAATACAAATAAATATTCTTTCTTCATGTTTAATGCTACAAAAGTACAAATATTCTTGCATATTCGGGCAAAAATCTGTACTTTTGCATTGATTTTTAATAAAAATGAAGAAATATGTTACGAATAGCAGTGCAGTCAAAGGGTCGTCTCTTCGATGACACCATGAATCTTCTCTCGGAAGCAGACATTAAAGTAAGTGCCTCGAAGCGTACGCTCTTGGTACAGTCAACCAATTTCCCTATCGAGGTGCTCTACCTTCGCGATGATGATATTCCTCAGAGCGTAGCATCAGGAGTAGCCGATATCGGTATCGTTGGTGAGAACGAGTTTGTTGAACGTGGCGAGAACGCTCAGATTATCGACCGTCTGGGTTTCAGCAAGTGTCGCCTGAGCCTTGCCATTCCTAAGAAGATCGACTATACCGGTCTGAAATGGTTCGACGGCAAGAAGATAGCCACCTCCTACCCCAACATCCTTCGCAACTTCATGAAGAAGAACGGCATCAACGCCGACATTCATGTCATCACAGGTTCTGTAGAAATCAGCCCCGGTATCGGTTTGGCAGATGGTATCTTCGATATTGTCAGCTCAGGCTCTACCCTTATCAGCAACAATCTGGCTGAGGTAGAGGTCGTGATGAAGAGCGAGGCTCTCCTCATCGGCAACTGGAACATGGACGAGCAGAAACATCAGATTCTCAACGAGATGCTGTTCCGCTTTGAGGCAGTACGTTCAGCCCAGGACAAGAAATACGTGATGATGAATGCCCCTAAGGATAAAATTGATGCCATCACTGAGGTGTTGCCAGGTATCAAGAGTCCTACCATCATCCCTCTTGCCGACGAGAATTGGTGCTCTATCCATACCGTTCTCGACGAGAAGCGTTTCTGGGAAATTATCGGTAAGCTGAAGGAATTGGGAGCACAGGGCATCCTGGTAACTCCTATCGAGAAAATGATTTTGTAACAACCACTTGCAAATATCTTTGCATAAATAGTAAACCGAACTTTCGCATGTGGTTCAAGTACGGGCTGAAGGCCCAAAAGCTCCTAGCCCAGGGCATCGCCCTGGGTATAATGGCAATCAGCAATGCGCCCTGTAAGGGCAACAGCTTTATATATTGCCTGGAGTTTTAAAGCTTTTGCCCTTACAGGGCGACAGGTTACCGCCCCAAACAACCCAGGGCGATGCCCTGGGCTAAGAGTTTCTGCCCTTTCAGGGCGTGTGGGGCTTACTTGCGAAACTTGAATATATAAAACTTAAATTGGAATGAAGGTAATAAAGTATCCTGCAAAGGAAGAATGGAAGGAACTCGTTAAGCGTCCGCACCTCGATGTATCGCAGCTCAATGCGACTGTTGAGGGAGTTTTGGAAGACGTAAGAAATCATGGCGATGAAGCCGTGAAGCGCTATGAAGAGAAATTCGACCATGCCCATCTCGACAGTTTGTCTGTATCCGAGGCTGAGATGGACGAAGCAGAACACATGGTGTCGGCTGAGCTTAAACATGCACTGGAGCTCGCCCATCATAACATTGCCCGATTCCATGAAAGTCAGAAGTTTGAAGGAAGCAAGGTGGAAACCTGCCCTGGTGTGGAGTGCTGGCAGAAAAGCGTCGCCATACAGAAGGTGGGTCTCTATATACCTGGAGGTACAGCTCCTCTTTTCTCTACAGTACTGATGCTTGCCACACCAGCCAAGATAGCCGGTTGCGAGGAGATAGTTCTCTGTACCCCTCCTAACGCAGAAGGTAAAGTAAACCCAGCCATCCTCATGGCTGCCAAGATAGCCGGAGTCAGCAAGATTTTCAAGGCAGGTGGTGTTCAGGCTATCGGTGCCATGGCCTATGGTACAGAGAGTGTGCCTAAGGTGTATAAAATCTTTGGTCCTGGCAACCAGTTCGTGATGGCAGCCAAACAGCATGTCTCACTACACGATGTGGCGATAGACATGCCAGCAGGTCCATCTGAGGTTTGTGTCATTGCCGATGAAAGCAGCAACCCTGTCTTTGTCGCTGCCGACCTGTTGTCGCAGGCGGAACATGGTTTCGACTCTCAGGTGTTCTTCATTACCACCTCCGAAGAGATGATTTCTAAGGTGGTAAAAGAGGTTGAACAACAGTTGGAGCGTTTGCCACGTAAGGAGATGGCACACACATCGTTAGACAACTCGAAGTTCATCCTCGTCAAAGACAAGCAGGAGGCCATTGACCTGAGCAATGCCTATGCTCCCGAGCATCTCATCATAGCCACAAGCGACTACGAGCAGTTGGCAGAGAAAGTGGTGAATGCTGGAAGTGTATTCTTAGGCAACTATGCCTGTGAGAGTGCCGGCGATTATGCCAGCGGTACCAATCACACCTTGCCGACTCATGGCTATGCCTTGGCATATAATGGTGTAAATCTCGACAGCTACAATCGCAAGATCACATTCCAGCATCTCAGCAAGGAAGGCATCCGAAGCATCGGCAAGGCCGTAGTCACAATGGCAGAGAACGAACAGCTCGAAGCCCACGCCAATGCCATGCGACTGAGAGTGGAAAGCCTTGGTGAAAGGTAAAAAGGTAAAAAAGTAAAAAGTAAAAAGGTAAAGAAGCGTTTCATATGCTTTTTTACCTTCAATTTTCTGATAAAATCATAATGAAAGAACTGAAACAACTTTGCCGAGAGAACATATGGAACTTGGCACCCTATAGTTGCGCCCGCAATGAGTTTAGTGGTCGCACAGCCCGCGTCTTTCTCGACGCTAATGAGAATCCATACAACGACCCATACAACCGCTATCCAGACCCCTTGCAGCTCGAATTGAAGAAACAGCTCAGTAAGGTGAAGGGCGTGGCAGAAGACAAGATCTTCTTGGGCAATGGTTCAGATGAGGCCATCGATTTGGTTTACAGAGTGTTCTGTCGACCAGGCAAGGACAATGTAGTGGCCATAGCTCCCACTTATGGTATGTATGAAGTATGTGCCGACATCAATGACGTGGAATACCGCCCAGTATTGCTCAACGAGCAGTTCCAGACCACAGCCGACCATCTCTTAGCGGCCTGCGACGAGAATACCAAGGTTATCTGGTTCTGCAGTCCCAACAATCCAACCGGCAATCTCATCTCGCCCGACACCATCGATGGTGTATTGTCACGTTTCGATGGCATCGTAGTAGTCGATGAAGCCTATGGCGACTTTGCCAAGACCCGCCCCTACCGCCTGCAGTTGGCAAAATATCCCAATCTCATCGTGCTCAACACTATGAGTAAGGCATGGGGTTGTGCTGCCATCCGTCTGGGCATGGCATTTGCAAGCAAGCAGATAGTAGATATATTCAATAAGGTGAAATACCCTTACAACATCAACCTCCTCACCCAGCAACAGGCACTCGAGGTTCTGAAAGATCCCTATCAGGTAGACGACTGGGTGAAGACCATTCTGCAGGAACGTGGCAAAGTGATGGCAGCCTTCACCGACCTGCCTATCTGCCAGAAGGTTTATCCCACAGAAGCCAACTTCTTCCTCGCAAAGATGACAGATGCTACAGCCATCTATAACTATTTGGTCAATCAGGGCATCATTGTGCGCAATCGCAACAACGTGCAACTTTGTGGCAACTGTCTGCGTATCACAGTCGGCAAAAAGAGCGAAAATATCGACCTTTTGGCTGCACTCCGCCAGTATTGAGAAAAAAAGCCATGCTCCTTTACAACAAATTACACGATTTAGAGTTATTATATAATAAGAATAGAATATTAATAGCATAATTATCAAAAAAATAGCATACGATAAACAATGAAGAAATATATCATATTTGCGCTCATGCTCTTGTCTGCAGGTTCAGTAATGGCACAGTCAGGCATGACGGATGATCAAGTGATGAGTTTTGTAGCCAAGGAGCATAGTGCAGGCACCTCTAATTCGCAAATTGTCACCAAGCTGATGCAGCGTGGTGTCGACATTTCTCAGATTCGCCGAGTTCGTGAGAAGTATGAGAAGATGCAGAAGCAAGGTTCTTTGGCCAGTGCTACCGACCGCACAGGAAATACAAGTCGTCTGCGCAGCAATAATGGCAAGACACGTTCCGACTATGGAAAACAGTCCGACAAAGAGGCTGCCAACTACTCCAACTATCGTGTGCAAGCCCAGCGCGACTATTCTTACAGACACACTTACGACAGCAATGACGAGGAATATGGCGACATGCAAAACGAGCTAAATGGCATTGTGCCCGATTCCACTCAGATGCTCAAACAGTTGTTGGCTCAGCAGGCTAAAGATAAACATCGCGTTTTCGGCCGTGACATCTTCAATAACAAGGAGTTAAGCTTCGAGCCTAACATGAACATCGCCACCCCACAGAACTATCGTCTGGGGCCAGGCGATGCAGTTATCATTGATATTTACGGAGCATCTCAGCGCACCATTCAGAGCACAGTTTCTCCCGATGGCGAAGTAACCATCGAAGGTTATGGCCCTGTCAATGTCAGTGGACTGACTGTAGCACAAGCCAATGCCCGCTTACGCAACACACTCGGAAGCCGTTATCGCAGCAGCCGTGTGAAACTGACAGTAGGCCAGACCAAGACCATTATGGTCAATGTGATGGGCGAAGTAAAGGCACCGGGTACCTATACCCTGTCAGCCTTTGCCACCGTGTTCCATGCCCTGTATATGGCAGGAGGCACCAACAACCTCGGAACCCTGCGCAACATCAAGGTTTATCGTCACAACCGACTTGTAACCGTAGTAGATATCTACGACTATATTCTCAACGGCAAACTGACAGGCAACGTTCGCTTGGCTGATAATGATGTCATCGTGGTAGGCCCATACGACTGCCTTGTCAACATCAGCGGAAAGGTAAAGCGCCCTATGTTCTACGAGATGAAGAAGAACGAGAGCCTTAACTCCGTACTCAAGTATGCCGGTGGTTTTACAGGAGATGCCTATACCAAGGCCGTTCGCGTGAATCGTAAGACAGGCAGAGAGTATTCAGTATTCAACGTAGAAGAATTCGATTACGCCAACTTCCGTATAGCTGATGGCGACTCTGTTAGCGTAGACTCTATCCTGCCACGTTATGCCAATACCGTAGAAATCAAGGGAGCTGTGTTCCGTCCTGGCATGTACAACTTGGGCGAACAGATCAACAGCGTTCGCACTCTCGTAGAACATGCAGAGGGACTCACCGAGGAAGCATTTACAGCCCGTGCCGTAATGCATCGCATGAAGACCGACCGCTCTTTGGAGGTAATCAGCGTCGATATTGCAGGCATCATGAGTGGTAAGGTGGCCGACATCCCATTGAAGGAGAATGATGTGCTCTTCATCCCTACCCGTCAAGACAAGATGATAGAACGCACCATCACCATCCGTGGCGAAGTAAACTATCCTGGCACATACAAGTATGCCGACAATGAGACCATCGAGGACTTCGTTCTTCAGGCAGGCGGACTCACCGACAAGGCATCTGTAGTGAAAGTCAACGTAAGCCGTCGAGTCAACAATCCGAAGGCATTGCGTCCTGACAGCATCATTGCCAAGAGTTTCGAACTCACCTTAAAGGACGGTTTCGTTATCGACGGCACACCAGGCTTTACCCTGATGCCATTCGATGAAGTCTTTGTCCGCAAAAATCCAAGCTATACCGAGCAGCAAAATGTAAGTATCGAAGGAGAGGTTGTGTTCCAAGGTGCCTACACCATGACCAAGCGCCCTTCACGTCTGAGCGACCTGTATCACATGGCAGGCGGTGCTACCGAACATGCCTACATCAAGGGAGCCCGTCTTCTTCGTCGCACCAACCAGACAGAACGCGACCTGATGTACGCTATCTATAAAAAGGAACGCGAAAACCAGCAGAAGAACCTCCTTCAGTTGGCTGCCAGCAGCAATAACGGCTCCGCCATACAGCAGTCAGCCGAAAGTGCCAAGAATGCAGAACTCGAGAAGTTCAATATTCCAGACGAATACCCAGTAGGAATCGACTTGGCAGAAGCACTCAAGAATCCTGGCTCTGATGAAGACTTGGTATTGCGTGAGGGCGACCGCCTCATCGTACCACAGTACGACGGAACCGTTAAGATCAATGGAGCTGTTATGTTCGCCAACACTGTGGCATACGTCAAGGGCAAGCGAGCAAGCTATTACATAGACGAGGCCGGTGGTTTCGCATCTGATGCAGTGAAGAGCAAGGCATATGTCATCTATATGAATGGCAAGGTGGCAAAGGTAAGTCATGGCGCCCGCATCCAGCCTGGTTGCGAAATCATTATACCATCCAAGCTGAAGCGTAAGATGAGTGTTGCTGAGACTATGAGCCTTGGTTCCAGCATGTCGAGCATCGCCGCTATGATAGCTACCATCGCCAATATGACGAAGTAAGAGCATGACACCTCAAACGAAGGAGTCATTCTTATGAAATATCCTATGCATTGGTTAATGGGATAAATTGTGATAAATAACTAAAGAAATTATGGAAGCAATCAAGAGATTACCAATAGGAATATCCGACTTCAAGACCCTACAGAGAAGTCAAAAGTATTTTGTTGACAAAACAAAGTACTTGCCATTATTAGAGAAGATTTCAAATTTTCTCTTCTTGATACGTCCACGTCGTTTTGGCAAGAGTTTGTTTTTGTCAATGGTAGCCGATTACTTCGATTGCGCCAACAAAGATATCGAAAAAGAATATCAAGGCACATGGATAGAAACACATCCTTTAGAATCAAAAGGCAAGTTTCAGATTTTGCAATTCGACTTTTCCCAGGTTTTGGACAGAGTAGAGAATCTTGAGGTCGACTTCAACACATACTGTTGCAGTTGTCTGAATCAATTTGTTCAAAAATACCAGAACTATTATACAAAAGACACGGTAGAATGGGCTTTGGCAGCCACTACTTCCAAGGACAAAATCAACATTCTGTCCAAAGAAGCCAAGGAGCGAGGCTATCATCTTTATCTCATCATTGACGAATACGACAACTTCACCAACACCGTTCTCAATGAGTTGGGCGAGGATACCTATCATAACATGACCCACAGCAGTGGTTTTTACCGCAATGCCTTCAAGATATTCAAACCGAACTTCGAACGTATTCTCTTTATGGGTGTCAGTCCTATCACCCTCAACGATTTGACCAGTGGCTTCAACATCGCTACCAACATCAGCCTTCATCCATGGTTCAACATGATGTTAGGCTTCAGCGAAGAAGAAGTACGCCAAATGATATCCTACTACATATCTGTAGGACTTATCAAAACAAATGATACTATTGGAGTCACCATCAGTGAGGATGAAAAGATCAATGCGATTATAGCAGAGATGAAACCATGGTACGACAACTACTGCTTTTCAGAAGACAGATACAATATCGATCCGAGCATGTACAACAGCAACATGGTACTCTACTATCTCAACAACCTCATCACAACAGGAAAAGCTCCCAAGGAGATGGCAGATCCAAGTTGTCGTACAGATTATGCCAAGTTGAAGAACCTCGTAAGGCTCGACCATCTGGATGGCGACCGCAAAGGAGTCTTGATGAAGATTGCCGAGAAAGGCTTTATTGATGCCTCTATTGCTGATTCTTTTGCAGCAGAGGAAGTAATGAATCCTGACCGTTTCGTCAGCCTATTGTACTACTATGGAATGTTGACTATTGGAGGAACCGACCTTGATGCACTTCATCTTGTCATTCCCAACAACACCATCCGCAAGATGTATTACGACTTTCTGGTAGAACAGTTTCAGACATTGCATAGTTTGGATCTCAATGACTTATCAGCAATGTACCGTAAGGCAGCACAAGAAGGAGAATGGCAACCTCTATTTGAATATCTTTCCAGTTCATACTGGAAAGACAGCAGCATCAGAGACGGCATTCAGGGAGAACGCAACATACAAGGTTATTTCAATGCCTACCTTCATCTTTCAAAGCTCTTCATTGCACATCCAGAGATAGAGGCAAATCATGGCTATTGCGACTTCTTCCTGTTGGCAGACACAAAGAAATTCTCCACCCTCCGCCACAGCTATATCATAGAGTTGAAGTATCTTCCATCAAAGGCAACGGATAGAGAAGCAAAGACAGCAAAGGAACAGGCTGTAGAACAATTAAACAAATACATAACAGATACAAATATACAAAGTCTGACTGCAGGAACACAACTTCACGGAATATACCTCATATTCCAGCAAGGTAATGCGACAGAGATAGGAGAAATATAAAATATCTGAATCAAAACAAAATAAATCAGATACTTTTGCTTTATATATATAAATACACATATAATATAATTGCTTACGTCTGCAATCGATACCATCGCCAATATGACGAAGTAAGAGAATGACGAGGAGGAAACTAATATGAAATATCCTATAGAAATACAAGATTTTGAGAAAATCCGAAAGGAGGGCTTTGCTTTTTATGACTTGGAGAGCGAATGGACGTTATCATCCATACTTCTAACTACATCTACATCATTGAATGTAAAATGGACAGAAATGCAGAGGAAGCTCTGCAACAAATAGAAGAAAAGAACTATGCAGCTCCTTTCGCTATGGACAAGCGAACTGTTATCAAAATTGGTATCAACTTCTCCAGCAAAACAAGAAGTGTTGAAAGTTGGAAGTTAGGATAATTCAGGCATTGTTTCATTTTAGACTATTGCGAAATAAAAGACAGCAGAGATTGGAAAGATATAAACATTAGCAAGAGGGTGTGTCATAAGTCTGTGACGCACCCTTTTTTATTTTTTCATCTTTCCTCTAACACGAAAAAAGAAAATTTCATTTTTATTTACAACAAAGCCCAAACTTTCACAAGCTCGGGCTTTGCCTTTCCGTAAAAAAATATGTATCTTTGCAGAAAACTTCTTAAAGTATGGCAAAGATACTAATAAAATCTGAAACTCGGCACGAATTGAGTTTTTTTCCTAACTCTTTTGATGATTATGTGCCAAAAGACAGCAAAGTGCGTATGGTGGACCGTATTGTTCGCAGTATGGACATCAACCCTCTCATGGCTACCTATGATGGGACTGGTGCTCCTCCTTATAGTCCAATGATGCTTCTGAGTTTAGTTATTTTTACCTATATCAATGGCGTTTATTCTTGTCGTGGCATAGCGGACGTGCTTAAATACGATGTTCGCTACAAGTGGTTTTGCGGAGGTAAGCAACTGTCTTTTACAACAATCAACCGCTTTAGAACCAATCATATGATAAAGTGCATCGACTTCTATTTTGATGCTGTCGTCTCCATGTTGGTTGAAAAGGGCGTGATTTACCGTTAGGGACAATTATGCCCTTTTGTGAGCTTTTGGGCAGTTTTGTTATCGAAAAAACAAAAAAGTAAAGTTTCTATACAATATAATAAGATTTCTCTTGTGAAGAAAGACGACGATTCAATTAGAACATACAGAAAAATACATAAAAAAGGTGTGTCACAGACTTATGACACACCCTCTTCTTTCATTTACAATCCAGAGATTTCATTTTCAGAAAGCCCGGTATATCGAATAATTTTTTCTATTGGCTCACCATCTTGCAGCATTTCACGAGCAATTTCAAGAGAACGCTCTTCCTTACCTTTTTTCCTTCCCTTTTCTTCCGCCGTATCCAGCGAGTTTTTAATGTCACGGTATGCCTTGAGACTATCCTCATATTCCCGAAGTTCCTTCTTTGAAAATTTCGCGATTTCTGCCTCAGCAAAAAGTTTATCGAAAATTTTGTCTTTCAACTCCATAGGACGGTTTTCCAACTTGGGAAGATTCTTCAACGCATACAGCCACTTATCATAAAGAGTGCGAAGCTTCTCCAGAGGCTTATCAAACTTAGCTATCTCCACATACTTGAAGGTCAACTTATCGTTGAACACCTTCTTGGTTTTCTTATCCAAGAGACCTACATCATGGGCAATCGCCTTTTGATCGAAAGACTCCTCATGCATGTTGAAGTTAAGCAAAGCCACCACATAGACATGCGACAGATTGAAATCCCAATCTGCCGACTTAGGAGCCTGCTCCTTTATCGGAAACGTGGCATAGTATAGCGAACGGTCCTTAAAGTAAGTCTGATATGCGTTTTGCATCTCTACGATAAACTTCTCACCTTTCTCATTTTCGCAATACACATCAAAGATAGCTTTCCTATCCGTATATACGTCACCCACATGCTCACTGTTCAGGTACTTCACGTCCGTAATCACCTGTTCCTTCCCAAACAAAGAGTTCAGGAAGTTGATGAGCAAGTCCTTGTTGGGCTTGGTTCCAAAAATACGCTTGAAACCGAAGTCGGTCAGCAAGCTGATATATCGTTCTTCTGCTATATGATTCATACGCACCACTTTTTTGTTGCAAAATTACATTTTTCCCCCGACACCGCCAAATATTTCAATCCATTTCTTCATTCTCAAGAAAGAATATTTGCTTATATCATTCAAAAGTTGTAATTTTGCCGAAAAATTCGGAAAGATGCCATGTTTCCGAGGCGATGAAGGAATACATCAAGGAGAGCATGGAGATAGAAAGGGCTTTCACATGTTAAATTAAAGCAACCTAACCTGACATAATTAACACTAGCAGCAACTAATATTAAGAAAAAACATCGGTTTTGCAAAAGAAAGGCAATAAAACTATATAAAATTTGTTTATTAAAAAAGAAATTATTACTTTTGCAAAAAGAAATAAAACAAGATGACTGAAATAGAAAACAAACAACAATATAACTGTGCTGTCAATCGAGTAGAGGAACTACTTCCACTCGTAGATGACAAAACACCTAAAGACGCCCCACACTTTATAGAGTTAGAGCTATTGTCCAACATGGTAGCCGACTATTCTGACAAACATTTTGCTATCGGCGAGCCTAGTTTGTCAGATGTACTAAAGTTACGTATGGAAGAAATGGGGCTAACCCTAGCCAAGATTGCCAAGCTAATAGGCGTGTCACCTATACGAATGAGTCCTATCTAACTGGCACAAAAGAGCCTACTCTAAAAGTAGGAAGACAAATCTGCCAACAATTAGGTGTAGATGCCAACATCGTATTGGGGGTATAACAGGATGCTTCCAACAACTATCAGGTTGCAGGCGATGCAGAGCTATACTTCCAAAATGCCCTATATCTTGTTTTCAAGATTATGGGTTTCTACACGCAAGTGGAATTTCCCACAAGTGATGGCAGAATGGACGTTATCATCCATACTTCTAACTACATCTACATCATAGAATGTAAATTAGACGGAAGTGCAGAAGAAGCACTGCAGCAGATAGAAGCAAAAAACTATGCCGCTCCTTTCGCAATGGACAAACGAAAAGTAATCACACTCGGCATCAACTTCTCCAACAAGACAAGAGGAGTCGAGAGTTGGGAAATAGGATAAGTTAATAATAAAAAACATTATATTTATATTTTGTGTATAATACTGTTTGACAGAAATGACAAAATACTTCATAACATATGGAAACGCAAAGTTTGAACTGGCTAAAAAAAGAATAGAACAAGAAGCCATCAACTTGAACATTTTCGATAAAATCATTCTATATTCAGAGAAAGATATCTCTGAAGAACTTAAAAACTCAGATGTTTTTAAAGAGAAAAGGGGCGCAGGATTATGGAGTTGGAAACCTGATGTTATAAAGAGTACTTTAGCAAAGATGAACGATGGTGATTATCTTGTCTATTGCGATGCAGGTTGTTCTCTTTACAAGAGTAGAGAATGGCAAAAATATTTTAAGATGTTAGAGCAACACGATATTTTAGCACAGAGGATATATCAACGTAATGACAAATGGTCAAGAAAGAATATCCTGGAATATTTTAAGAAATCAAATCCACAAAACTGGGAAAAATGCTATCAATATCTTGCTACAGTCATCATATTAAAAGCTACACCTTTTACAAGACAATTCTTTACAGAATGGAGAAATCTAATGATGGAGCATCCTGAAATGGTTAAAGATGTCAATCAGGTGGAACGACAATTTGAAAACAACTCCTTTATCGAGAACAGACATGATCAAGCGTTATACTCCGCACTGGTATACAAATATACAAGCAATGGAAATTTTAATCAGAAAATATTGACTAAATGGGAACATATTGAAGACTGTGATTTAATCTTTAAGCAAGCTATAAGAGCAACCCGTTTGAGAAATGGAGAAACAAAAGAAACAACAAAACGACATATAATAGCCATATTTAAAAGACTTGCGAAAGATTACCTTTTGCGTCCATTCAAATATGCTCCATTACAATGGTACTATAACAAATAATAATCAATCATAGCAAATGATATATTTATTTCTTATTATCATATTTTGCTTACCAATCTTTTTGAAGAACAAGGTTCCTTTTTTGGGCAGCAATACTTGGTATTGGGGGCAGTGTGTTCTTTTGATTTTAGTAGCAGGATTGCGTCTTGTTGTCGGAGGCGATACACAAACCTATATGAGCGACTTTGACCGCTACCCTACTATAGATGAGTTTACAGTTTTCCACTTTGCATTATTCCGCTATCAGCCTCTATGGATTTTAATCAATGTTTTGGCAAAATCAATATATCCAGAGTTCTTTGTGCTCCAAATCATTTTGGCGTGCATTGTCAATCCTGTGACTTTCTATATTATTCAAAAAGAAACAGACAAAAAATTTGAAGTTGCTATTGTATACCTGCTCTTTCAATTCCTATACCTCAACTGTGAGATAATGAGAGAGACCTTTTCCATCTGTATCTTTTATTTTGCATTTGGGTATTTAATCAAACATAAATGGCTAAAATATTACGGATTATGTATTCTTGCATTTCTATTTCATGATGCAGCTGCATTCTACTTTATATTGCCATTTTTTCTTCTCATACTAACAAAAGAATTTACTACAAGATTTACTATTATGCTTGCAGTTGTTTTACTCATATTTGCAAATCCGTTAATTTTAAGCAAATTATTGTTCTTTTTACCAGAAAGTCGAATCGAAACATTTACAGACTTCTACTCTAAAATGGCAATTGGTTCTGTACTGGGGTTAATAAGAAGTATCATTGAAATTCTATTTGTTTATTTTATAATTATAAATGTTAAAGGGCATGTTAGTTATAAAGTATATATAGGTTTAAAAATGTTTTTTTGCCTACATATTATAGGTCTAATGATGCCTGTTTTTGTAAACAGAATATGTAACTCATATAATTTGTTTTATTATATTGCTCTTGTAGAATTCTTGTATGTAATGCGACAAAAAATTATTACTGGCTTATATTGCACATTGCTAACAATTGCCTTTATGAGATATTACTTTGTGGATGTTACAAATTTAGTGTCAACAAAACCATCATCAGACAGATATTATTTTTATGAATTATTCGTTCCATATTATAGCATATTCGATACACCAGATAACAATGTTGTAGCTCGCAGAAAAGCTATATATTTAAATCAAGTTCAAGACGACAATTAACAAAAATGAATACTTCAGAAATCATTTTCATAGATTTTCCCATAAATAAATATTTATATGGTTTATCTGTGAAAGAGGTTTATATAAGAAAACCTCTTTCAAAGGCTTTACGCTTTTTAAGGAAGCTACCACTTTTCTCTATGTTAATATCTAACACTCGTGAGATAAAAGGGTGGACATTATCATGCAAATATGCTAAAACTATAATCATTTTTGACACATTCGCAAATTATGCACTATATTGTCATAAAATTGAGAAAGAAGCATCTAAAGAAGCAAGGCTAATCTTGTATCTGCTCAATCCCGTTTTTTTCTCAGATGATTACAAACTTTTATCAAGCAGATGGGAAATATGGACATTCATGGAAGAAGACGCTAAGAAGTACGGTTTAAAGTATGGTGCAACTTTTTACAACCCTCTTCTCCTTGAAAACACAAAGAATCTCCCAACTTCAAAGCAGACATCTGACCTATTGTTTATCGGCACAGACAAAGGGAGAAAAGACTTTATACTCCACCTAAAGGACCAATTGAAGGCTTATGGCATTCGATGCGACTTTAGAATCGTTGATAACTTCAAGTCCTTGTACTCAAGAGTGTACTCACGTGAAGTTGACTATATAAAATTGTGTCAGCTGACAAACAATACCCATGCAATATTGGATGTAGTTCAAAAAGCACAATCTGGTCTTACACTCAGAATTATGGAAGGATTGTTATTCAATAAAAAAATAGTAACAACCAATCAATTTCTAAGTGAAAATAAAGATTTCAGAAACTGTTCGAACATATTTATATTAAATCAAAACAATATAACTGGACTTCAAACGTTTTTAAAAAAGCCAACTCAGGAATATCCGTTAAATATAAAAAAGAAATATTCCTTTGATGAATGGTTAGAGCGACTGATAAATAAAGAAGAAGCTAAATGAGTATATTTTCAAACTTCATAAAAGATTCATTTTGGACAATAGGGGCACAAGGTGTCTCCCTATTGACCAGTATCATAGTTTCTTTTATTTTACCTAAATACATTTCCGTAGAGCAATTCGGTTACTGGCAATATTTTTTGCTTTGGGCAAGCTATGTTGGAGTAATGCATTTAGGGTATGGAGATGGTGTATACTTAAAACTTGGCGGACAGTACTGGGAGAGTATTGACAGAAAAGAATGGATTCCTCAAATTCAATCCATGTTTTTTGTACAACTAATCATCTCTTTAATGGTTGTCCTTTTCTCATTCTTGTTATGCAATAATGAGAAGTATTTAATCATCTTTTTGTGGACTGCTGCCTATTTAGTTATCGAGAATACATATAAAATCATCACTATGGCCATGATGGCTACAGATCAAATACCATTTGTATCAAAAACGGTCATTATTGATAAATTAATTATGTCAGTTTTAGTGCTTTACCTCATTTTTATCCACAATGAGAATGCAAGCAACATCATGTGTTCATACACATTGGCTCACCTCGTAGTTTGCATCATGGCTATACATAGATGTAGATTGTTCGCTTCTATTCAGATACCTGACAAAAAATTGTTCGCAAGTATAGCCACGGTTTGCAAGATTGGATTCATACTCATGTTGGCAAATTTCGTCTCAATATTAATTATGGGTCTATGCAGGTTAGCTGTAGAACATTATTGGAATATCGAAGTTTTTTCAAAACTCTCATTTTCAATAACTATAGCATCCTTCCTTTTATTTTTTATATCACAGATAGGATATGTGCTATTCCCCATTCTAAAAAGAATAAGAAAAGAGGCACAAGCCATACTATTTGAAAAGATGGACTTTGTTATGACACTTTTGCCTATGGTATTTTATATCTTTTTTTTTGTGATGTATTTCTTTGTTCTCAACTGGCTACCAAAATATGAAGAATCCCTGAAGTTCTTGGCTTTTACAGCACCATGTATATGCTATGAAACCAGAGTCGTTCTTCTCTACAACACTTATTTTAAGAATTTAGGTAAAATAAAAAAGCTCTTGTATATAAATATAATTACTGTACTTTGTGCAATTATCTGTTATGCTTATGCCATAGCTCTACACAACATAGACCTCATGGCTTTAAGTATTTTGATAGCAGAAATAGTCAAAGTATTAATTATGCAAAGGGCACTTTATAAAGAATACTCTTTAAAACTCGGCCGATTAACTTGGATGGAAATAGGCAACACTATAGGATTTGTAATATGCTATTATTACTACGGAGTTTATTCTGCCATAGTTTGGTATATGTTATCAATTTCCTTGCTCGCCATATTATTCAAAAAAGAGGCATTCTATATTATTGAATTTATAAAAAAAATAAAATAATGAAAGACGAAGAATTATACAAAAAAGAAGAACTGAATTCTCAGAAGATCAACATTGACATTCTGCCATTGTTAGCAAATCTTTATAAAAAGAAACTAACTGTCATCATCACGACATTTATATTTGGTATAATAGGTATCATATCAGCTTACACTGCTGACAGAGATTATACGGCAAGTGAAGTAGTTGTTCCAGAACAAGAACAAGACATGAAAAGCTCGTTGATGAACAGTTTGTCAAGTTTTATGGACTTAAGTACAGCAGCCGGTTCAGAAGAAGGAGCCTACAATGTAACCATTTTTCCTGAAATGGCTACAAGTAAGCCATTCCTTGCCTCGTTGCTGAAAGTAGATGTTATGCCAAGCGAAAAAAGCAAGGTAAGAAAAGAAACAAAGAAAAGCAAAATGACCCTGTACGAGTATTTTACAGATCCATGCAGACTGACATGGAAGGATAAACTGATGGGCGGAATTAAGAAGCTATTGCATCTTGACAAAAAAGAACCTAATAGCGACATTGCTACAATAAATATAACACGCTACACCAAAAAACAAGAAGACTTATTGAACTCACTGGAGAAGAAAGTTGATGTAGTAATCAATAAAAAAACAGGTATTACCACTATCTCGTTTACTGCAGATGACCCTGCTGTCGCTCAGCAAATAGCAGACACTATCAGTTGTAGATTGCAGGACATGGTTATAGATTATAAAACACTCAAGGCTAAAGAAAAACTTAAATATTACACAAAAATATCTGATGAAGCAAGAGTTAGATTAATAAACTTACAGAAAAAATATGCAGCTGCTGCTGACGAAAACTTTTTTGTAGAATTACAAAGTATCAAAAGCAACATTGACCGTATAGAGCAAGATGCTATTTTGGCTCAAGACGCCTACAACACAATAGAAAAGCAAAGAATCAGTGCGCTGATGGAGGTTCAAGATGCCAAGCCTGTTTTTGTTGTATTGGAACCTGCATATTTTCCAAACAAGGCTAATTCCGGTAGAGCTGTAAAAGTCATGCTATATACATTACTCGGTTTTATATTAAGTTCTATTTGGGCTATATTCGGAACCAAGTTTATGGATAATTGCAAAAGTGGATGGAAAGTAATTAAAGGCTAAAAGTGATAAAATGAAAATTGTAAAAATATTAGGCGGGTTAGGAAACCAGATGTTCCAATATGCACTTTATTTGGCGCTAAAAGAACATTTCCCTGACGAAGCAATCAAAATTGATACATCTTGCTTTTGCGCTTATCCTCTACATAATGGATATGAATTGAACAAGCTGTTTCATATAGATGCTAAAGAAGCCTCTTTTATGGAAAAAGCAAAGATTGCATATCCATATTTGAATTATCGTTTTTGGCAAATTGCTAAAAGAATTCTGCCAAAAAGAAAATCAATGTTGACAGAACCTAAAAACGAAGAATTTACAACTTCTGTATTTACACAAAATGGCAACTGCTATTATGATGGATATTGGCAAAACGAGCGATATTTTAAAGATATAAGAAATAAAGTGTTGGCTACATTCTGCCCTATAACTGTCAGTGAGAAAAATATAGAATATGGTAAACTTCTGAAAAATAAAAAAAGCGTCAGTATACATGTGCGTAGAGGTGATTATATTAATAATACCCTTTATGGCAATATATGCACCAAAGATTATTATTTAAAGGCAATAGAACGGATAAAAGAAATAAAAGAAATAGACACATTCTGCGTATTTAGCAATGATATAATGTGGTGTAAGGAAAATCTGTCATCATTTCTTAATGAATGCAATGTTATCTACGTTGATTGGAACCATGGCAAGAATAGCTACCAAGATATATACTTGATGAGCCAATGTAATAATAATATTATTGCTAATTCATCTTTTTCGTGGTGGGGAGCATGGTTGAATCAAAACATTGACAAGACGGTTATTTGCCCTAAAAAATGGAATAATATTCCCAATTCTTTATTTGAAATGCCGGACGATTGGATTAAGATATAATTCCATCATCTTTAAATGTAATAATGAACACCTAAATATGTGAGATTATGACCATATCAGTTTTAATGTCTACCTACATCAAGGAACAGCCAAATTACTTAGACGAGGCCATGCGTAGTATTTGGACAGAACAGAAAAAAAAGCCTGACCAAATTGTGTTGGTGGAGGATGGACCTTTACCAACAGCTTTGTATGGTATACTAAGCAAATGGCAAAATGTTATAGGTGACAAATTAACCATCATAGAAAACAAACAAAACAAGGGACTTGCACTTTCACTTAATGATGGCATAGAGGCTTGTAAGGGAGACCTTATAGCCAGAATGGATACTGATGACATTGCATTGCCTGACCGACTCAAACTTCAAGAAGAATATATGAATGCTCATCCTGATGTTGAAATTCTGGGTGGTTCATTAAGAGAGTTTAATGACCAAGGCACACTCAACAAGACACGTCAATATCCACAGACTATAAAGGAAATCAGGAAGAGTATCCATAAGGCTTCGCCTCTTGCTCATCCTACCGTGATGTTTAGACGTAGTTTCTTTGATAAAGGATTCAGATATAGTAACAAATACTTTATATGTGAGGATGTTACACTCTGGTTTGAGGCTGTATCGTCTGGTGTTGTCATCAACAATATTCCTGATATTGTCCTTAATTTCAGACGCAATGACTCCGTGATGAAACGTCGTGGACGACAAAAAGCATGGAGTGAATTTAAAGCTTATAGCCATGGAATTTTTCTGCTTGATGGGGTATTTACACTCAAATACATATACCCACTTATGCGACTGGCATTTAGATTGATGCCTACTAAAATAATTAAAGCCGTATATAACAGCAAACTTCGCAATGCAGTCACAAAATAAAAAAATGACTCGATTCAAAAATGCAATAAGACAACATGATATAATCAGCAAAAGCATAAGCAAGCTGCTCTACGTGTAACTTGCTCTAAGCTGTATGACTTCTCTTGTCTGCGTCGTTTTCTATTTTCTGAAATCGAATATGCAAAATACCCTTCATCTTTTTCTCGGAAGCCCCTGTGTTTATCGGGGTTTCAGAGGGTGATGGATGCTATTTCACCCTTTATCACCCTTCATCAAAAAAAGATTTGAGCCTCAAAACAAGCATTATAGAAGACCGGAACGGGTCATAATAGAAGACCGGTCGTGTCATGATAGATGACCAACCAGTCGCAGATTATCAAATATTATCAGCCACTCTTTAAGATCTTCATTATTATGCAATATAAAATCAACGGTTGACAATAACTCCAAAAGATAATTGAAATAATAACCCGAGAGGAAATATGCCAGCTTTTCTGCAGCAAATTCAGACGCAAACTCACCTTCAGAAATCAAATGTATGACTCTCTTTACTATAGTTTCTGATTTACTTTTCCATCCACTCCTCTATAGTACCAGTCTTCGACGAGAAGTTGACACCTATCTGATGGATATGGCGTGAGTCGGTGGCATATTCTTTAGCATAACCCTTGTCCACTATCTGCAGCAAGGCTCCTTCCGCTGATCCATCCAGTTTGAACTCGAAGATATAGACATCGTTAGGGGTTTCATAGACACAATCCGCCCTACCCTTGCTCGTCTCCTTCTCACGAAAGAGCATATAGCAACTCAGCATACGGAGGAGCAAATAGAAAGTATAATCGAAGTATCGCTCATACTCTCGCTCATCGTTCCTGCGACGCACACTGTACGGAATACTGGCGAGGAAAGCTGTGAGCGAATCCATGAATTCCTGCAGCTTGCCGTGCTTCAACTGATGTACAGAAGTAATGAGCCAACTTGCAGAATCCTCCTTAGTCTTGAGATAAGCATTTGCCAAGATTGTAAGAAGTCCTTCTCTCACTTCATTGTTCGGGATATCGAGCAAGAACGACTCCGTGTCCTGGTCATAATCCTTGATGGTGAGATAGCCGCTTTGATAAATCATCGGCAAAGGCTTCTCTATATCAGCCTTATAGTCATCAAACTGTGGTACCCCATAATATTTTCCAACCAATTCATCAAGATTCTCATCAAAATGACTCAACAGACGCACAAGGTAAGTAGGCGTGCCGCTTTTAAACCAATAACCTCCCAACTTCATGTTGTAAAAAGCATTTAGCAAGCTGAAAGGATTGAAAACATCCACCATTTTCTCACTGAAGTGATAGCCGTCATATTTCATTTTCAACTTTTGCAGCATCTCCTCTTCCGTGCAATGATATATCTGGGCAATTTCCGCTATAGGGCCAGCAAAATATTTCACCAGCTCATCCTTGGTAATTCCACAGAGAGCTTCATAATTTCTGCTTAAGCTGATGTCAGCAGGTTGGTTAAATCCACTGAACATGCTGATTTGCGAGAATTTCGTAACACCTGTGAGGAACACAAAGCGAAGGTCTGCGTCAGCCCCTTTAAAAGTGGCATAGAAAGACTTCATGATGTTGCGATGTTTTTCCTCCAAACTAATCATCTTACCAAGATGTTCGACCTGATAGTCTAGTTCTATTACGTCCAAGATCGGCTTGTCATATTCATCAATGAGCACGACGGCACCAAGACCCGTTTTCTCATGAGCAGCTCGAAGCACTTTTTGAAAGCGCAACCCCAAGTCATTACTGGTCCTGACTACTTCATATTGAGCTTCCCATTCGGTGAGATTACCAGACAACACATCTTCTAAAACTCCATCATTCAGATAATTGCCCGTACTGAAATCGATGTGAAACACAGGATATTGCTTCCATTCTGTCTCCAGTTTGTCAATAGCAAGACCCTTGAATAGCTCCTTGTTTCCACGGAAATATTGTTCTAAGGTTGACACTAAAAGACTTTTTCCGAATCGCCGAGGGCGACCCAGAAAATATATGTTTCCCTGTACTAATTGGTATATCAAATCAGTCTTATCAACATAGACATAACCACCGTCGATTATTTTGTCGAAAGTCTGGATTCCTATAGGATATTTCATATTGCTCACATTTTTCCGCAAAAATACACTTTTTCTTTGACACAACAAAATTTATCACAAGAAATATCCGTTATTGAATAAATACTTTTTGCGTTCACTCCATTGATTAATATGCAGAATCACGAGTTCAAATACTTCTTTAGGAATAAAATTACATAAGCCGTTCTGTCATAGACCTTCAAGTGGTCTGTCTTGCCCATCAAATGGGCACTCAGGGACCAAGCGTTGGGCACCTGTTGCCCGTGCGGTGAGCACAGAGTGCCCAAACGTCTGGCGATTTTTTGGGCACTTCTTGTAAGGTCGGTAGTTTTGCTATTAAGAATGCCTCATGACGTTTTTGCGATGCTTCGATGACGTTTTTTATGATACTTCTATCACATTTATGATACTTCTATGATACTTCTTATAACACAATTCAAAATGTATCATTCTTCTATCTTGTTACATATCAGTTATTTATTTCTGTACTCAGTCGAAAAAATGATACTTTGATACTTTTTTCATAAAAAAACATTTTCCTATACGATTAGCACGGGCTGAAAGCCCTTTTCCCTTATAGGGCGTTCCAACCGTACAGATCGAACAAACCTCTACTCCCACAAATGTTACGCCTTCTGGTTTGAAGAAAAACTATGCTGTGCTATTCCACTACCAGCCATTCTTTCAGCCCCCTACTCTCCTTAGAAAATTCAAGAGCGATACTAATGATTTTCTTTTCACTCGCTGCATAAATATCAGCATAATGACGCGACTTCATCTGATTAACAGCTGCATTAATACCGCCATTATCATCCATTTTTAATTCCATGACATAGACATAGAAATCATTCTCGGCTATCAAATCTATTCTGCCTGATGCCATTTCAATTTCCTCCTTAGCATCAAAGCCGCACAAGTAAAATATATTCTTTAAGATAAATCGGAAATGCTCCTCAAAAACAAATTGTTCTCTCTTTTGAATACTATAAGGAGTACCTGCAACCAAACCTTTAAGACAAAGCATGGCTTCATCTACATTTCCAATACACAAGTTCAATTTTAACTTTTGAATGAGAGTATTTACTTCTGAAGAAGATTTATTTGTCATCATGGGTAAAACCATTTCAAACATGGCTTTCTTTACTTCCTTATTAGGATAACCTAAGATATAATAATCTCCTCTTACAGCCTTGATGGTAAGATAGCCAGATTGATAGAGAAAGAGTTTCGGCTCTTCCATATTGACATCACTCATCTCCAGATAGTCAGCATCTATGAGACAACCATCGAGTGAGGGTATTTCATCCACATATTTCTTGGAAAGATTATTAAGAATTTCATTGGAGCCAGTTGCTATCCAGTAAGAATTTAGCTGTGAGCGACTAAGCGCATTCAACACGCTAAAGGGGTTATAGACATTTTGTAATTTTCGTGAAAAGTGATAGCCATCATAAGTGGCTTTAAGTTCTGAAAGTACTTGCGATACCTCCATGTCATAGCGTGAGGCCAACTTAGAAATTTCCTCAGAATAATACTGAACCAATTCATCATGTGTCAATCCACAAATCGCAGAATATTGTTCATCAAAGCTTACATTTGTCAGAGTATTGAGCATACTAAACAGGCTAATCTGAGTAAACTTTGTGATGCCTGTGATAAAAACGCATTTGATGCAATAACCATAATCTTTTAGCCCAGTAAAGAAATTGCGATAGATTTCCCTACATTCATCATGCTGATTAGTTTCATAAGTATGCTGCAAAGGCACATCATACTCATCAACAATAACGGCTATCTTTACCCCAAACTGCTCGTAAGCTCTCTGAATAATGCCATTAAGGCGATTTCCCAACGAACGCTCATCAGGATTCTTTCCATAAATCTTCTCGTAGGAAGACAATACATTATGCAAGTATTCCCTAAGTTCCTGTGCAGAAGAACCACCCAAACTCATACTTAAATAAATGACGGGACGTTTAACCCAATCATCCTCAACCTGCATAATTTTCAACCCTTCAAAGAGCTCTTTTCTTCCTTCAAAATAGCACTTTAGGGTAGAACATAACAGGGATTTACCAAAACGACGGGGACGGCTTAAAAAATTGTACTTGTCACCATTAGCCAGCTGCCATACAATATCTGTCTTATCTACATAGAGATAATCACCCCTACGCATCTCTTCAAAGTCCTGTATGCCCAAAGGCAATTTCCTATTTTGCTTCATCGTTTTGATTCTTTTGTTTTATCCTCGCGTGATCATTATTTATATATAGTCCACAAAAATACACATTTTTTCAATACCATCCAAATATTTTTAATGAAAACATCAGAAATTAATCGTTCACTTATGCGCATCTTTTCACACCATGGCAGAACTAAAGTATGATGAACCATGCTCATTGGACCAACAAAGAGGAAACATTTTATACATACTTACAACAAAAAAATCATTTTTTTGATTACTATGCAATAATTGTTAAAGTTAGGGGTTATATATATAAAGAAAAGTAAATACACACAATCCAAAACGGAATAACAAAGAAATAGAACAACAATGATACACTATATCCTCCCTGTCATAGGTGCCTTTGTGATGAGCACAATCTGTGGATTTATTTTTATCCCAGTACTGCTCAATTTCTGCAAAGAAAAGAAACTATACGATATACCCAACCAAAGAAAGGTACATAAATGTTTGATTCCACGTTTGGGTGGTATTGCCTTTACTCCCAGCATGTTACTGTCTTTCCTTATTGTTACTCTGATCATGAGTTCGGAAGCACAAGGACAAAAAATGCAGGTGAGCACATGGACTTTAGGATTACTCATCAGCCTTCTGCTTATATACTCGGTAGGTATTGTAGACGATCTCATAGGTCTGGATGCTAAAATCAAATTTGCTGTTCAGATCATTGCTGCAAGTATTCTGCCAGCATGTGGTCTATATATCAACAACTTATATGGATTATTCGGTATCTATGAGATACCTTTTTATATAGGCGCTGTACTCACAGTTTTGCTGTTGGTGTTTGTGGATAATGCCATGAACCTCATCGACGGAATAGACGGACTCTCTGCGGGACTATCTATCATCGGACTGACAGGATTCTTATACATATTTTTCTCAACCGACTTGACTGCCTACTGCATATTGATAGCAGGTCTCGTAGGTGTGCTTATCGCTTATCTGCGTTTCAATTTGTTTGGAAATCCCGAGAAGAACCGTAAGATTTTTATGGGTGATGCAGGAAGCCTGACTTTAGGATTTATCATGGGATTCCTTTTCGTTAAATCTATGATGCATAATCCCCATATCATGCCATTATCTTCAGAAAGAATCGTACTGGCATACAGTCTGTTGATTGTTCCCACATTTGATGTGATAAGGGTTATCATTCATCGAATACACTATAAGAAGCCTATCTTCGATGCTGATAAAAGTCATATACATCATAAATTCATGTCATTAGGAATGAACCAGCATCAGGCTCTCATTGCCATTCTGATACTCCAACTGGGATATATCATCTTCAACCTTTTACTGTTCCACATCGGATGCAACTTCACTTGGATTCTATGTATTGACATCATTACATACACCCTACTCCATATATTTACAACTCATCGCATACAAAAAGCAAAGAAATGAAAAGAACGACAGACTTTATCATAGCGGGTATTTGCCTCGTCGTGTTTTCTCCGCTCATGCTTATTTGTGCGCTTTGCATCAGATGGGAAGATGGTCTTCCTGTCATCTACAAGCAGGAAAGGATAGGTCTGCATGGCAAGCCTTTCTATATCTATAAGTTCCGATCGATGAGGATTGATGCAGAGAAGGACGGGCCCGACTTATTGGAAATAAAGGGCGACCCGAGACTTACGAAAGTGGGACGTTTCCTAAGGGCTCATCACCTCGACGAGCTTCCTCAGCTGTGGAATGTGTTCAAAGGTGATATGTCGTTCATCGGTCCGAGACCGGAGAGGAAGTTCTATATCGACCAGATCATGGAGCACGATTCACGATACCAGTTTCTGTATCAGATTCGTCCAGGCGTCACTTCCTATGCCACCCTCTATAATGGTTATACTGACACCATGGAGAAGATGCTGCGACGTCTGGAACTCGACCTTTACTATTTGGAGCATCGTTCTTGGTGGTTTGACGCCAAGATATTGCTGAAAACTTTCAGCAACATCGTCTTCGGAAAGAAGTTCTAAGGAAAGATGCTTTAAAGAAAGCGATTCTAAGAAAGGAAAAGCTTTTAAAAAAGATATTAATCATGAAGGGCAAGCTACGGATCTGCAGCCTGCCCTTCATATTTTTTTGTATCTCTGTTTATTTGAAATATAAATTCAAATAAAAACAAAATTTCGCCTCAAGCAAATATCACAAGGCTACAACTATTTTTCTTACATTTGCCAATCTTGCCATAAAAGAAGAATCCTTTTTGGTTGATTGCAGACTATATCTCATTTGCATTTTTAACAAAGGGTCAGCATTTACTCCAAGAGCTGCCTCAAAGAGCAAAGCCGTCTTTTCTGTTACAGGACGGCGAGCATTCAATATTTTATTCAAGGCAGAATATGCTATACCCATCTCATCGGCAATCATAGCCTATTGCCCTGTTGCTATCGTACAACATGATTTGCAACTTAAACGATCAACTTATGAAGCTCTTCAGATTCTAAGCATATCTCTTATGGATAAGACACCACTCGTTGATTTCTTCGAAAGGACTGATTTCAATAATGTCAAAGAACTCGATTGTCCCCTCTTTCCGGGGCTATTTGATTAATATTTAACTAGTCCCGATTTTAACGGGACACTAATGACACTATCTCGTTAACTTGTAATTTCAATTCCATAAAGGTACGATTAGAACTGGTGACAGAGTAACCGTCTCCGTCGTCTGTTTGCAATTTCAATTCCATAAAGGTACGATTAGAACAAACTATTGCATCATCAATACCCATAACATTGCAATTTCACCTCCTAAAACAGAAAAATGTTACGATTTATAACTTCTCTTTCTATAAATCGCCTTAATATAAGGCTGATGATGGCTGTTTCGTTGGCATCGAAATAGGAAACCCGTTTTGCCCAAACTTTATCCAAGCCTTTGGGCACTTTTACCCGAAGCGCTGGGCAAGTTTCCTTACAGGTATGAGCAACTTTGCTCATCGTTATGGGCAAAAATGCTCATCGTTATGGGCAGAAAAGCTCATCATTATGGCTAAAAATGCTCACCGTTAAGTCAATTTGCCCGATAAGGTTTCATGATTTCCATGAATGCTGTGGCATTTGCACGATGATTTGCATCCTGGTTTTCTTCAGAAATTAGTAATCGAGCTCCTCTGTATAACGGTCGAACATCATGTTCTCATATCCTTGATCTTTACACCACTGCAAGATGTATTGTTGCTGTTCTGGAATGATACGAGTCTGCCCCAGTTTGTAGCGATAATACGAAGTTCGGCTTCCGAAATAGGAAATCATACTGCTTTTGAACACTTTCACATCCTTCTTTTTCAGTTCGTCGAGCATTTTTTCAAGACCGTATGCCATCTTGACAAGATGTATTTGCATGAAGTGTTCGCACTTGCCATTTTTGTATGCGTCAGGAAAAACGGCATAACCATCCGTCTTGTCAGCATTCTTGTAGACGACAGATAATTGACGGGCACATTCATTGGCAAGAGGACATTGTTCATTGAAACAATACTTCCAGGAGAATCCCTCATCGCCTTTTGCGAAAAGTAGTCTTACTAAATCAGCTTGTGTCATATTGTTGTTGATTATAAGTTAAAAGGTTTCGGTTTCAAATGGGTCTTTTTACTTCATTATGGAATCGGCAAGACTTTTTCTTGCTTCTGCAAAGTTAGCAAAAAAAATAGGATAACATGCCATCTTTATCTCATTTTTTTGTTTTTTCTTCTTGTTTTTGGTATATTTCTCCATTAAAAGCCACAGGAGGGGGAACGTGGTAGCAGTATGGCATTTTGTGGCAACAACACCAAGCGTATTGCCAAGCACAGGCCACTGTCATTCGAACTATTACACTCAATGTGGCAATTGTGGCTATAAGATGGTGCTTAAAACAAATCATCAAGTACCACTTCGTTCTGGGCAATGCCCGAATACATGTTGCGCTGAAGACCATAACTGCTGATAAACGTCAGCTGTATGGACTTTCGAGTTTTCGTTTCTTCCATAAAACGGGCAATTTTGTTTCTCAAAATCTTATCATAATCCTTATTGATGGCAAACTCTCCTTCCGAGAATTTCATTTCGCATAGATTGATGGTGTTGTCGCCACGCTCTATCACCATATCTATCTGAGCGGCCCGCTCATCAGCCTCCCCACTACTCTTGCTCCGCCATGAATATAAATTGGTGGATACACCAGCTATACCCAACCGCTGCTTGACCTGAGAGATATGATTCATCGCCAATATCTCGAATGAAATTCCTGCCCAGGCATAGAAACGGGGCGTGCGTTGCAACTTGCTCCAATACAGAAGATTCCGAAACGAACTTTCTCGCAAGAAACGAAAATAAAACAAGGTGAAGAAATCCACCAACTGATAAAGAGATTTTCGGGTAGAACATCCGAAGTTGACATATTTTCTGATAAATCCGCACGATTCCAGATTGTCAAGAATCGTGGTCAATGTCTTGCCTGATTTCATCTGGGCTGCATTAGCTATTTCTGTGCGAGTCATTCCATATCCACGCTCGTTCAGACACTCTACCACCTTGACATATGCCTCAGAATCCTTGAACAGGGAGCGATAGAGTATCGAAAACTCATTATACAACTGACCGTTGGGATTGAACAGCATACGGTCTATATTCTGCGCTAAACTTAACCGCTCGTCCAAAAGATTAAGATAGTATGGGATGCCTCCCAATATCATGTAAAGCTCTGCCATCTCGTATCTTGACAGCATCATCCCCTTGGTCTTCAGAAACGCTTCCGATTCTCCAAGAGAAAAAGGTTGCAGGAATAAACGATGGGTAAGACGACCATAAAGTCCACCATGATTATTGATGAGTTTGTCCATCATCCAGGAAGTGGCAGAGCCACAGACTATCAGAACGATGTCGCGACGTGCCGAAGCCCATCCATTCCAGAAGTGCTCCAAGGCAGAGATAAAGTCAGAGCCCACAGTATCCATCCAAGGCAGTTCGTCGAGAAAAACCACCTTGCGTTCTACTTGGGACAGAGAATCGAGATAAGAAATCAGCATCTCAAAGGCATCGAGCCAATCATGGGGCAACGAAGATACTTTCCTGTCATAACGGCGAAGTGTATAAAAGAAGTTTTTCAACTGTTCCTGAGTGTTTCCTCCTGCCAGTCCGGATGCCTGGAAAACCATTTCCTGCTCAAAATATTCACGCACGAGAAACGTTTTCCCCACTCTGCGGCGTCCGCATATAGCCACAAATTCAGACTGCCTTGACTCATATATGCGAGCCAGGGTATCTTGTTCACTCTTTCTGCCTATTATATTGTTCTTCATTTCCTTTTCTCCTGCTTTAATTTCTTATCGCTTACAAAGATAGCAAGAAAAAGCAATTATTGGCTATATCTCACACTGTTTTAAGCCAATAATACATATTTTTAAACATTATTGGCTAAATTCTACATTCCTTTCAGCCAATAATGCATAATTTTCTGAAAGAGCAAAAGTATTAAAAGAATACCTTTCCAAACAAAAATTGAGGGGTGAAGGGTTTTGTCGGATACCCCAGTTCGGGATAAGGTATCAACTTTCACACATCCCATCAGAACAGCTGCGTCTTGATGCCTAATGACAAGCCGAAGACATCCCAGAAACCGGCAGAACCATTGCGATAGAAACGCATGAAATAAATATCGTTGGTGCTCAGCTCGTAGAAGAAGGTGACACTCTTCACAAACTTGCGGCGGTTCTCGGGCACATCCACCGTGAAACGCTCTCCCACAAAGATGTTGGGGCGGATGCGTGTGGAGAAAGGATAATAGCCACTGCCATACTTTGACGGCTGCTTCGTCCAGAAATCTGAGCCTAAGACGGTGTTGAAATACAAGCCACACTCCAAAGGCTCGAAGGCCCAGCCATGACCAATCGTCACCGACCAGGGTATATAATTCTGCTTCAGGGTTATCGTCATCTTTGCACTGTTGGAGTCATATTTCGGTATGTAGCCGAAGAGCAACTGCGTCTCCCACTGGCGATGCTTGCCATAATCCCAGCCCACTCCAAAGGAGAACAGTCCCATGTTGCCACAAGTCTGCAGGATGGTTTGCGTAGGGATGAGTGCTCCCCAATAGCGGCGATAACGGTGAATGCGGTTGTCATAGCGACTATGTTTCACCACCGTGTCGCGAGCAGCCAACGCTGTATCTGCCACGGCGTTCTGTTGCGCCTGAACACATGCAGGCATCAGAAACAAAAGAAGAAATATCCTAAAAATCAATAATCTCATAACTGTAATCGTCGGGAGTAATGGTAAATATATAATACTTTCGCTCCTTGGCACTCGCTGTCATATAGAAGACAGTACCGTCATCATAGAGGTCCTGTATGCGAATGTGATGGCCATGACCGTCGAGACAGAACATCAGCTGGGGCAGCTTGTGGATGTAATCATTGAAGGGTTCTGCCACGTTATTGTTGAACTGCTCGGTGAAAGGAGGGGCATGCATACAAACGACTGAGCGGTCGAACTCATCTGCCCGATTGGTCCACTCGGCCTTGATAAAGTCGAAATTGGGAACTGGTTGCGAATAATCGTACTCGATGGCATTGGTATTGAGGCACACAAACTTCACTCTGCCTGCGATAAAAGCAAAGTCTGGATTGCCAAAAGTCACCTGGTAAGCCTTTGTCCCTGTACCGAGACAGTCGTGATTGCCCAAGAGTGCCACAAAGGGTTTGTTGAGTTTCTTGAGCCGGTCGCGAGTCCATAGAAATTCCTTTGTGCCACCAAAGTCGGTCATGTCGCCACCATGAATTACAAAGTCGATATCTGGCCTGCGGTTGATGTCGCTCACCTCGTCACTCAGGTCATTGAGCCACTGGTGTGAGTCGCTGATAAAGGCGAAACGAAAGGTGGTTTTGTCCTTCGTCGCCTCCTCTATCTTCACTATCTGCTTGGCGTTGACATTCTTCTCTCCCTTGATATTCACATCATAAGGATGCACGTCGAACACCTTGTCACAACTGACGAGCGACAGCCCCAACAGGCCAACCATCGCCCAGATAAATCTCATCTTTCTTTTTTTCATACGGCTGCAAAGATAATCAAAAAACCTGAATTACGAAATAGTTTTGCATTCGAAAAGAAATCAAAGAGTACATATATTTCTTTTTTCGTGACATTTAGAACAGTCGTTCACCTGATTCAGCCCCCTTAAAAAATGATAAGCTCTGAGAGAGAAAAAACGGGACTCTTGCGAAACTTGAGCAAACAGTATGTTCGCTGGGGCTCCTCAGGAAGCTATCCCTCCCAAATCTCATAAGAGAACGGAAAGGCAAGGGCAGCCGCCTGCATCTGAGAAGCATCCGCCTGCACCTGAGAAGCATCCGCATTCCATACTGCCGAGGCGCAGCCCACCTTCAAGAAATGAACACGGGCGGAGAGCGCCTTGCGGAACACACGATAACTCTTGAGACTACGGTCGGCATCGGCTTGCTGGATGAAGAAAACATACCTGTTGAGAGGATGGGCAGCCATGACGGAAGCGATGCGTGTAGCCAACTTCTCGGCTGACTGGGGACCGATTTTCGCAAAGATGTACGAGAAATGGAAGAAGATGACCGTAGGAACGCTGGACAAAGCATTCCAATCATCGTCATTCAACTCCTCAAAATGGCTCAGCTTGTGATAAACCACCCGGTCGGCGTAAGCGGCATGAAGCATCCGCTCGCCCATCTGATGCATGCTCTCCGAGATGTCGACTGCCTCGTACTCCAAACATCCTATCTTGTCGCCGAAAACCTGCATGAAAGCCAGGGCATTGGTGGCTGGTCCGCAACCCAGATGCACCGAGATGGTGCGCAGGGAGGTGGAGGAGAGCCTCTCCTCCACCCACTCCCGAACCGAGCCGTACATCAGCTTGGCGCAGACATAGTGGGCAGGCATCATGTTGTGACAGTAAACGAGCACCTGATCGGCGGGCGTGAAGGTGCGCATCCGGTTTCTGCCCGAGGCATTCTTGAGGTCGGTCTGAATGATTTTGGATTGCACGAAATGGCTCCTTCCATAGTCGATGAGCGCCTGGTTGGTGGCAAACTCGTTGCCCAGAACATACTGGGGCCAACGGGTCATCGCATCGCCCTTGACGGGCTCTTCGACGAGCTGACGGAACACTCGGTCAAAGGTTTCATCAGATGATAATTCCCCGACCGGGAAAACCGCATTTCTCTGTCCATCGCAAGAACCGAGCGAACCGACAGAATCAGCCGAATCGAGCGACCCTGCTTCCCCAACGACAAAGTTTCCGCTCACATAGTCGCTGGGCGCGATGTCGAAATAGCTCTGCCTGTTACGGGCAAACTCCATGAGTTTGAAGAAGATGACGTTCTCGCGCAGGAGTCTGGCGTTGCCGATCATGATGAGATGTTTCATGGCACGGGTCATCGCGACGTTGAGCTTGCGGTCGATGATTTCGCCCGACGCACGGTCCACATACTGATTGCCGGTGAGGAATGCCAACTGATAGTATTTCCTGATGGTGAAGCCATAGATGATGTTCTCGCACTGGCTTCCCTGATAGCGCTCCACGGTGTCGATCATGATGTCGTGGAGCGGTTCGATGTGGTAGCTGTCTATCTCGTTGCGTATGGTGGAGATCTGATTGCGATAGGGCACGATGATGCCCACCGTGCGGTCTTTGTCGAAGCCCTCTGGATCCATGAGGTAGATGCGATGCACCGTGGCGGCGATCATCCTGGCCTCGATGAGATTCACCTTGTCGGAGGTCTCCTGCTGGCATGGGTCGAGTCCTGTCTGTCGTGGCTCGGGATAGGTGACGAAGGCGATGCGGCGGGTGGTGAGCAATGCCTCCAGCCCGTCGTGGCTCTCAGAGGTGAGCGGCGTGGGCTCCTCCTGATAAGGCAGGGGCACGGGGATGAGCTTGTTCTGATAGAAGGCATAGTTGGGGAAGATGGCTATCTCGCGGTGCATACGTCCCTGGCGGGTGAGCATGTAGCTGTACTCGTTGTTGACACCCTCGGAGCGATAAGCCTTGATGAGGCGCTCGAAGAGCGAGAGCCGGCAGTCGGTGAGGTGGATGGCCCGCAGATTGGGTTCCTGCACCATGGATTCCGACTCCTGTTGCTGCACGACGGCTGGCAACTGTTTCTCGTCGCCTATGAGCACAAACTTGGCGATGGCGTGCTCGCCCGTGCGTGCATTCTTCGCCGAGAGCAGACCTACGATCTGTGGCTCGAGTATCTGGGAGGCCTCGTCGACAATAGCCAGGTCGAAATGCTTGATCGACAGGAGGGCTATCTGACTGTTGAAGGCTGTGGTGGTGCCGCAGAACACACGGCAACGCTCTATCATCTGCCTGATCTCACGGCCGTCGCGACACGCCTCCGACCGCTTGCCGAGCAGGTGGGAGCGGTAAGCCTCATGACAGCCCAGCTCGCTGCCCAAGCGCACGAAATCGATGCCCTCGCCTACCAGTTTGCTGCACATCTCGTCCACAGCCCTGTTGGTGAACGAGAGCAACAGTACCGACGTGCCTTCCTCCATGAGCTGTTCCTTCAGCACGTTGACCATGCCGAAGGAGGTCTTACCCGTGCCGGGAGGTCCGATGATGAGGAAGAGGTCGCGGGCCTGCTTCACGCGCAGCACCAGGTCGTTGAACTCCGTGTTGCCCTGGCTGGCGTAGTCGCCCTGGAGTGTGAGCGTGGTGTCGACCCTCGGCTTGCGCTGCAACAGGAGCAAGTCCTTGCGTTCCTGACGGGCTTCGAGGAAGAGTTGAAGGCCCTGATAAAGAGCACGGTACGACGATTCTATAAAGTCATGCTCTATCGCCCACACCTCGCCATCGAACACCTCGCGCTGGGTCTGCGGATTGCGGAGCGACACCTCTACCCTCGTCTCGTGAATGTCGACGATCGACCCACGGAACACATAGTGGCGCGTGGCGTTGGGCTCGCCCTCAAGGGTGGGATTGTAGGCATAGAAGAAGACGATATCGCCCTTGCGGAAGTTGGACACGTCCTTGTCCTGTCCGTCGGCAAAGGCGAACTCCACCCGCTCGATGGGCATTCCCTTGACCTGTCGGAGGGGCATCATGCGCAGGTCGCAATAGATGTTGCCGGCGTTGCGTCGCTCGTCGAGTGTGGAGTTCCATACCGAGGCAAATCCCGACTCCTCCTTGGTTCGGTTGCCCACCTTGGAGAGCATCTGCTCGTTCTCCACAAAGGTGAGGAAGCGGTAGTAATAGTCTTTCTCCAAGGGTGTGGCCGTGCGCACCCGGTCGAGCAGCGCCTGCAGCTGTGGCCGCTTGTAGCGTTCCCACAACATTCCGCTCTCGCCCGGACATACGAGCTCGGGGGTGAGCGACTCGAGAATACGGAATCCGCCACGCGTGAGGAGCAGTTCGAGCCATGCCACCTGGTTGCGCAACCTGAGCGCCTTGAAGAGCAGGTCGGGCGCCGAGGCGATGTCGAGCAGGCTGTTGGCGTACTTCGAGTAGAGCATGTAGGAATGGAAGTCCTTGTAGGCCACGCCGTAGTTGTATCTGAAGATGGCACGATAGAGCAGCGCCTGCACATAGTGGTCGGGGCGAATGCGGGGTGTCTCGGGGCTCGACTTATAGGACGCCTTGCCCGATTTCTGCTCCACCATGAGCGTGAGGTCTTTCTGAATGAAGTCCATACGGGCCTGCAGTCCGAGTATGGGCGAGAAGAAGGAAGGCTCCAGGATGGTGTTCTTGCCGTCGCGCCTGAAGGCTACCGACGAGGCCTCGGCCAGGGCTCCCTGCACGGCACGGCGAATGTGCTGGCGCTGCAGTTCGGCATCGGCACGGAAATGGTCTGAGAGGGGCGTCACGGCGAGGCTCACGGCATTGCGGGCGCAGAAGTCGGCCATGCTCTTCTCGTAGGGGCGGTCTACGTGGTAAACCTCCTCGTCGAGCAGCTGTCCGGCAAAGTTACCCAGCATGATGGCCTCGTTGCTGAAGGCGGGCGCCAGCTTCCTGAGCATGTAGGCGTAGGGGGTGGCGGTCTCCTGCTCGGAGAAGCATCCTGCCAGCGAGGTGACGTCTATCAGATAGTCGGGGTTGTAGATGATGATGGCGGGATAGATGATGCCAGCCTCCTCGCGGGGCAGGATGAGGTTGAGCTGTTCGCCCTTGAGCAGGATGTCGGCCAGATAGGCTCGGTCGCCCAGCGCATACGGGTTGTCGGCCTTGCGATAGTAGATGCGGCACGACTCGCCCGTCTCGCTGTCGGTGGCTGTGATGAGGGTGTCGTCCCAGGAGTCGATGATGACCCGCATCTCGCTGCCCTTGCGATAGAGCGGACGGTAATAGGAAGCCACGACATAGGGGAAACGATGGTCGAGACTGGCGGGCACGGGAATGTCGTAAACGAGAGCGATAAACTTGCACAGGGCGGCTGTGTCGTGGGCGACAGACTGGCGCAGCTCTTCATCGGTCAGTACGGCTTCGGGGGCATCCTGAGCCCGTCGGGGCGCATTCTGAAGACGGCGCAAGCGGATGCGGAAGGCGTTGACCGAAGCCGAGAGAGAGGCGTCGCGCATCTTGTCGCGGTTCTCGGTGAGCAGATAGTCCACCTTGGCGAAGAAGCCGGCAAACTTGGTCTTCGACTGCTGCAACTTTCCTTCCACGGCCTGATGGAAAACCTCGCTGAGCAGACGGTAGCGCAGACGGATGTCAATGTCGGCGGGTATCTGGTCGACCTGTTCGAAGAGGTCGGTCGCCACACTCTCCACGTGCAGCCCTGCCAGCCCCTCGCCTGCCGTCTGCACATCGTAGGCCTCTATCCTGAGTCGTCGGGGAATGTCGCGCATCTGCTCGGCCGTAAAGAACTGTGCGCCCTGACTTCTGCTGCTGAGGGTTGTGCCCTGACTTCTGCTGCCGAGGACAGCTCCCAGGTGGCGGTTGTCGCATACGGAGAGCCACTTCCCTACACTCTCCGAGAGGCCTGAGGCGTCGATCTCTGCATCCCGGCTGAACACGACCACCACTCCCACTTCGAGGCGATCACATCCGAGATATTTGCGCAGTCCTGCGGCAGTTCGGCTTCGGTTGAGCCGTGCCTGTGCGAAGGGACTTTTGCCGTAGGCTCCACCTGCTATCGTCCTGCCGTCGCTGGTCCAGGGGCCGTTCTCGCCTGCCACGATGCTGCCGCCCCAGTTCTTGAACTCTATCACCAATGCCGCCTGCGGTGTGAAGAGCAGCGCATCGAGCTCCACGCCTTCGATGTTGTAGTTGCCCACGAGCACGTACTCCCCACCCGTCTGCGCCTCCAACTCGCCCAGGATTCGGCAAAGTGCATCAAACTGCCTGATCTCGGCCGCATGCTCATACTCAGAAATCTTGTATATTCTCACCCCCATGTGTCGTTTTTTATTTTGCTCACAAAATTACAAAATATTTTCGATACCACCAAATTTTTGCCTGCGTCAACAGGCGAAAATGGACAGAAGCGCTGACACTGACACTGACAGTCCAAAATTCCGCAACTCCCCCCTTGAGGGAAAAGGGTGAAAGAGAAAGTTTATATTTATACATATAAATATAAAAATATATTATTAACATTTCTTTACTTTTCCGTTCTCATTTCATCAAAGACAGGGTGCGGAAAATCGGACTGTCAGTGTCAGTGTCAGCAGAGGGAGAAAACTTAGTTTTTATAAGCACAAAACTATGTTTATGCATGGCAAAACTTGAGTGATGGTAAACTACTGAGGTACGAAACGTACCCTCAGTAGTTGCTCACCCTCGAAAAAAGTCATTAGAAATGATATTTCGAACCCACGCTGAGACGCAGTTCCACCTCGGCAGGATTGCACCAGTGGGGAGCCTCCAGGTTCTTGGTAGAAAGCGTGGCGGAAGGTTCAAGATACAGTTCCACACGAGGCGACACGCGCAGGCCTGCCTGCATGGCAGCATGAAGACCCGGAGCATAGTTGGGCGTGCGGTGCTCCTTGGTGCTTACTGCCACCTGGGCACCCAGCAGACCCGTGATCTGCACCAGTTCGTCGTCGGAAGGCTCACCCGTAACGGCACTCTTCAGGTTCATCATGTAGTCGGCACGAAGGGCTGTGAGCGTCTTGCTGCCCAGGTTGGGCGAAGGCACGAGGGTGTTGCCCAAAGCCACCTGGATGCCGCTCAGAGAGCTGAACCAATGGCCGTAACCGATGTCGGTGGGAAGAGTGAGACGGCGACCGATGCTTCCTCCGTCGCCCATGTTGCCTGTATAGACACCCGTTCCGGCACTCAGGAAGACGTAATTTCTGCGGGATGGAGCCTCGTCAAGATCCTTGTTGCGGGAGCTGCGCTGCACGTTGTACTCCACACCCAACTGCACCTGGGGTTGCAGACGATGCGAACGGAAGCCCTTGTAGCGCGAGGTGAACTCATATCCCAACTGGGCCTCGCCCAGCAGGTTGACGTGCGACGAGAGGCGCAGGGCAAGCTGTCCGCCGGCATGAAGGTCGGAGTTGAGACGGGTGTACTCGGAGTGGTCGGCACCAAGATTGAAGCCCAGCACGGAGCGCAGGGAGAGCACACGCGAGTTGTCGCAACCATAGCTGACGGCCGTGAGGTCGGTCATCCAGTCGAAACCGCCCGTTGCCGCACCGTAGTAGCGCTCGTTGATGGGGCGTCCGAACATGCCCTGGAAACTGTAGCGGAAGCCTGCCATCGGAGCCGACCAGTGGGTGTAGCTGATGCGTGCCACAGGCATGTAGCGCTTCCACTCGTCGTACTGGAAGAGGCGCACCGCCATACCTCCCGTGAGGGCGAAGCTGTTGCGTCGCATCTTCATGTTGTCCTCTGCCTGATGGGCCTTACGCGACATTTCCTCGTGATAGGTGTAGACGAATCCTGCCATGAGCGAGCTGGTCACGTCGAGCTTGTCGACCGTATAGGCTTTGGGCGCCCAACGGCTGTTGTAGAGGTCGAAACGTGGCTCAAGCACGAAGTCGATGTCGCGCGAGAGGCGGACATTGGCCTGCAGACCGGCTCCTACGTTCAGACTGTAGCGCGACTCGGTGTACCAGTCGCGCGAGTAGTTGAAGCCGATTCCCGCCAGGGCGTTGACCCAGAAGCGTCGCTCGGGCTTGAGTCCGCCGAAGGCATTGTGCAGGTTGAGCATATAGTCGAGACGGGCACCTATGGCACGCATACGAGTCGCGTCGTTCTGCATGAAGGTGGTGGTGTTGAGGTTCAGACGAAGTGCGTTGCAGGGGTCGATCCACTTGCCGAGCGACACAGCCACGCTCATGCCCGTGTTGTCGTGCCAGTCGCTGACGTGGGCGCTGCCCATGAACAGGGGTCCTGCCTGCACGCCGGCAAAGAGTCCGTCGGCAAAGCTGTGGGGCGTGGAGAAATAGGAACGCATGTTGCCCCTGCGCGCGTCGGGCATACGGACGCCCAGACCCATGGTGAGGCTTGCCATAGGGCGAAGATTGCGCCAGGTCTGCACCTGCGACACATTGTCCTGCGTCACGCCCACACGTGTCTCTGCATAGACGTAGGTGATGGGCGAGAAAGCATACTGTCCGCGCAGACCCATGTGAGCGCCGAAGCCGTGGTCGTTGTGCTTGTTCTCACGCGAATACGACAGGTCGATGCCGGCAATGCCGTACACCTCGAAGGGATGCTGGCTGTAGTGAGTGCCGGGCTGGGCGATGGCGGTGATGTTGAGCAGATAGTCGAGGCCTACGGAGGCGTATTTCGTCTCCTTGCCACTGATCTTGTAGGCTCCGCCATAGAAGTTGAGCCTTACTCCGTGTTCGGGCGAAATCCAGTCGCCCAAGCCCATCTCGGCGGTGGGACCCAGCTTGACGTTGTGGCGGCCCATGAGATTGCCTCCGAAACCGAAATCCATGAACAGATGGTCCATGAACTTCTTGTCCTTGTACGACTTGGTGACCTGTGGGCGCTGCAACATATAGTCGAGAGCGCTCTTCGAGAGCTGCGCCTTACCGGTGAGGGGTGCGCCCGCCATGATGAGGGCGCTTATGAGGATGAAATCTTTTCTTTTCATGATGATCTGTGTGTGTGTTTATTGTTGTTTATCCGTAGACAGGAGGTCGGTCACGTCGCCGTCGGTCTTGGCGATTTCCTTGAGCGAGGCGTCCATGGCGAAGGCTCGTTTCAGCTCCTCGTAGGCCTCGGTGGGGTCGTTGGTACGGTTCAGACAGATGGCACGGAGATAGTGGCTCACAGCCTCGTTGTCGGGCAACTGACGGCTCATGCGCAGGGCTGCGTCGTCGAGCTTCATGGCAAGGAGCATCACCACCTCGTTGCGCTTGCCGGTCTTGGCGATGGTGGCGTAGTTTTTGGCATCGTAACGGCTGTTGAGAACGGCGTTGACGGCCAGTATGGTGTGGGTCGACTCGTTGTCGTTGACGAAATGGGCCACGGAGTCGGCAGAGGCATAAAGGCCCTCGTTGAGCAGGGTGATGAGCTGGTTGACGTTGACTTCCTGAGGGGCACCCGCTCCGGCAAAGGGGCGCAACAGGGAGGCGTCGTACTGGCGATGGTTGATGAGCTGCACAGAGAGGTCGTTGGCTGCTGCCATGAACGAGGGGTACACCTCGAGTGCCTGGCGCATCATGGCGACGCGCTTCGCTGTGTCGGCCTCGGCACGGTAGAGCTTGAAGAACTCATACTTCGACAGCTGGCTGTAGTCCTGGGCGTAGAGTTGGGCTATCTCATCGATGGTGAGGGTGCGGTAGACGTTGTAGTGCAGGGTGTAGTCCACACGGCGCAACTGGGGCAGACAGCGGGTGGCGATAATCTTGTGATAGAAAGGCAGGCGCTGGATGGCTCTGCCCTGGGCCTCGATATTGCCAGGATGAGCAGCCAGGATGGCCTCTACCCTTTCGGCCTCGCTGACAAGGGTGTCCTTGCGGAGTATCTCGGCCACACGCGACCAGGGAGCCACCGTGGCGTCGGACGTGAAGGTCATTCCCTGGGTCATGTCGGCAGGAAGGGTGCGCTTCAGGAAGCCGAGGGCGTAGTCCATACGCATCTTGGCCAGACTCATGTTGCGGGAGTAGCGTCCCTCAGGCGACGACTGACCTCGGAGCTCGAGCGAGCTGAGCGAGGCGCCCTTCGACTGGGAAATGGTCTCTATCTGCTGACGGAGCTTGTCGATCTCGGAGGCGTTCTGCGGGTCGCTGCTGTCGAAGACGGCCTTGCCCACGGGGAAACGGAGGTTCACCTTGCCCTGACTGTCGCGAAGCTGCACCTCCTTCTTGGGGAAGTAGGCTGAGTCGGTAAGTTCGTGGGCGGCAAAGCTGTAGTCGAGGAAGCGCAGGGGGTTGACGGTTCCACGGGCGATGATGGTGGTGTCGCGGTAGAGGATGCGGTTGTAGTTCTCGATGGCCATATAGACGTCGCAGGAGAAATCGTCCTTCACGTGCTCCACGTAGATGGAGTCGTTGTAGCCTATGATGTCGTTGGGGCGGCCTTTCTCACGTGTCTGCTCGCTCTTCACGGTGATGTAGCGTGCCAGAGGGTCGCCGGCAAGCGAGTCGTTGAGGTCGAAGTTGTAGAGTCGGTCCTGCGTCTCGTTGTACTCGCGTGCGTCGTACACCATCGGTTTCATGAGGGTCACCTGCTTGCGGGTGGCGTTGTTGAGCACAGGCTGAACCACGAGTCGGGTGTTGTGCGAGAACATCTCGCGGGGCACACGCACACGGGTCTTCACATGGAAATAGTTGCCTCTGACCTCGATGTCGGTTGGCTCGGGCAGGATCTTGTCGGTAATGCGCTTCTGCGAGATGGTTACCTCCTTGAGCGAGACACTCTCCTCTTCGAGCACCACGCGCAGTCGCGACTTGCCCTTCACGTCCACTTCCTTGGTCTTCATACCCACCATGGAGAAACGCAGACGGGCATTGGAACGCACGTTGACGGCAAAGGTTCCGTCGACATCGGTCATGGCAAGCACACGGCGTGTGGAGGCGTCGGAAACGTTGACACCGATACAGGGTGAGCCGTCCGACTTGACAACTACCGTACCCAGCACTCGCATCACCTCCTGTGCGGAGACGTCCGACACGGTGAGCAAGAAGAGGGCGACAAGAAAAGTAATGGAGCGAAGAGGCTTCATGAATAATAAGTTATGAGTAGTCATAAATTGCATTCTTATCTTATTTTTTGTATGTATATATAAGTATGTTCATGCATACGTTTTGCAAATACGTTTTTGTGAAATCTTATGCTGATAAAATTTTGTGAAATCTTATGCTGATATAAAAAGAGAACTATACACGTGAAAAGCCTTCGTATGTGTGTGGCTTCCAGGGAATTGTGCTTTTTACTTAATCAGATACACGAAGGTTACACCAGCCTTGATGGGGATAGGTCGCCACCCTTTCACATTGGCCTCGCCGGGCTCATACTCGTCCTTGTCCCAACTCATCTCCTGCACGTGAGCCATTCCCACTCCAAGGGTCGTCTCAAGACTCCATCGTCGCGACAGCACGAAACTGTAGCCGTAGGTAACGCCTCCACCATAGAGGTCGCCCTTATGGCGATTGCCCCCACGTACGTAGTTGTAGTGGCATCCTATGCCGGCAATTCCGACAAAATGACCTGTCTGCGGACGGGCGCTGAACCAGTAACGCACCTCTGGCGTGATCATGGCACCACGGGTGTCGATGTTAAAGACCTTGATGCGGTTGTAAGCTGCCTCGAAATTGAAGGTGACGTGGCGATTGACCCTGAACTCTGCTCCGAGGTTGGGAGTAGAGGCCGCCCAGTAGAGGGCATTGGTCTTGACAGCCACTCGCTGGGCCTTCGTCTGCATGGGAGCCAGAAGGCTGGCTGAAAGGACAGCCAGCGTGAACCATGCTTTTGCTTTCTTTAAGTAATAAATAACCATATATATTTATAAATGTAATTCTTATTTTTTAAGTTTTCTCTAACTCCCCTACTTCTGCTTGTTGAGTCGCTTGATGACGGCGTAAGCATCGTAGAGTCCCAGCTCGCCAGCCTTGGAAAGATCCTGGATGGCGGCTTGCTTGTTGCCAGACTTCGAACGGGCAATGCCTCGGTTGTAGTAAGCCTCGGCAAGGTTGGAGTCGATGCGGATGGCAATGGAATAGTCGTCGATGGCCTTGGACAGCTCGTTGCGCCCTGCATGCAGGTTGCCACGGTTGTAATACACATAGGCGTTGTTGCCGTTCTGACGGATGGCGTCGCTGAAGTCGGCCTCGGCAGAATGGAGATTGGTAATGCCCTTGCCCTCGGAGAGGTTGAACTCGTCGAGCTCGGTCTGACAGACGGCACGTTGCCAGTAGGCTATGGAGCTCTTGCCTCCACGACCCACGTACTCGGTAAAGTCGGCTATGGCCGCCTCGAAATCGCGCAACACGGAATGGGCCACGGCACGGAGCAACAGCAGGTGGTTTTTCTCGGCGTCGCTCTTTGCCACGCTGAGCTCGGCCGACAGGCGATCGATCATGGAGAAGAGTTCCATCGACTCGGCCTCGTTGAGCTGGTCCTTGCTGCACACGATGTAGAGCTTGTGCTTGGCTTTCTTGTCGAGGGTCATGTTGAAGGCGTCCACCTCCTTGTCGTAAGCCTGAATGGTGCTCAGACTCTTGTTGTTGGGGAAGTAAGACAGCTGATACATAGGCAGATAGCCGGCTTCGACCACACGGTTCTGCACCTTTCCACGATACTCGCTCTTGTACTCATGCTCGTACTTGGGCGCATCTTCGACCACGAGCGAGGCGTACTTGTTGGGGTCTATCTCCGAACGCTTGCGCATGGCCCTCTTGGTCTTCGCGCTCCATCGGGGTTGAATGCCTAAGTGCTTGTTCATCTGAGCCTTGAAGATGCGGAACTCGTCGAGCTCGGCCTTGGCTGTCATTCCCAACCGACGGTAACAGCCTGCACGATACGACAGACCCGTCCAGAAGTTGGGGAACTGGTTGATGACCGTCGTGTAGTCGCGGATAGCCGCCTTCAGGTCGCCCACCTTATCGTGTAGCAAGGCTCGGTTGAAGATGGCCATGAAGTTCTTGGGCTCCATCTTGATGACGAAGTCGAAATCTTCGATGGCTCGGTTGTTGTCACCCAACTGCACGCGCATCAGTCCACGGTTGTAGTGAGCCAGGAAGTTGTTGGGGTCTATGTCGAGGGCGTTGTCGTAATCGCTCATCGCTCCTCGGAGGTTGTTGATGTTGATGCGTGCCAGGGCGCGGTTGATATAACTGTTCACGTTGTTGGGCTTGAAGTGCAAAGACTTGGTAAGCGCCTCGTCGGCAGTCTTCCATTCCTTGCGCGCCAATGCCATATAGGCACGCGTGGTCCAGGCCTCGCCATCGTAAGGGTCGAGCACCAGACTCTTGTCGAGCCATTTCTCGGCGTTGAGCGTGTCCTTTTTCTGCAGATAGACCTCGGCTTTGAGCGAATAGGCCTTCGAGAACTTGTCCCATCGGGTGATGATGGAATCGAGCTGAGCGAGGGCGTCGTCATACTTGCCGTCCTCCATCTTGCAAAGGGCTCGGTTGAACCAATAGTTGCGGTTGCGGGGCTCTAAACGGATAGCTGCATCATAGTCGGAAATGGCCTCGTCGTAACGTCCCTGTCGGATGCGGGTAATCGCACGCAGGTCGTAAATATCATTAATGTAGGGATTGAGTTTCAAAGCCTCATTGGCGTCGCCCTCCGCCCCCACGAAATCGTCGAGGTTGAACTTCGCCACACTTCTGTAATACCAAGGCTCGTAGAGATAAGGTTTGGCGCCAATGGCAAGGTTGAAGTACTTGATGGAGAGTACATAGTCTTCATAATAAAGCGCACTTCGTCCGGCCGTAATGAGTCGGTCGACACGGTATTGTGCTGATGCCGTGCCAACAAAAAGCATAAAAACTAACCCAGTCAACAATCTCCTTATCATAAGAACGTCTGCCTATCTTGTATGTTTTGTACGATGAAAAATATGTACGATGAATGTAAGTTATTCAAGTTTCGCAAGTAAGTTAATTGAACTTTCAGGGCGTGTGGAGTGAGCTTGCGAAACTTGAATAAGTTAAGCTGCATTAATGTCTGATCTTTGTACGATAAGAGCAGCGGAACTTTCCCTTGAGGATGTTCTTCAGCTTGCCTGCAATCATGTTCTTGCGAAGAGGCGACAGGCGATCGATAAACATGGTGCCCTCCAAGTGGTCGAACTCGTGCTGCATCACACGTGCCTGGTAACCTTCCACCCACTCGTCGTGCTCCTGCATCTCCTCGTCGAGATACTTCACATGGATGCGGGTAGGACGAGTCACCTTCTCAGAAATACCAGGGATGGAAAGACAACCCTCCTCTGAGGAAGCCTTCTCGCTCTCGTCGTCATAATCTAAGATATGGGCATTGATGAATGCCTTGCGGAAACCCTTGTACTCGGGGAATTCCTCGCTCAGCACGTCGAGGTCGATTACCACCACACGGATGGCCAAACCTATCTGAGGTGCTGCAAGACCTACACCATTGCTGGCATCGAGAGTCTCGAACATATTGGCAATAAGAGTCTTAAGCTCGGGATATTCTGGGGTGACATCTTCGGCAACCTTTCGTAAAACAGGCTGACCATAAATATAAATTGGTAAAATCATTTTCTTGACTGCAAATAATCTTGTAAAATAATGGTGGCGCTGATCTCGTCCACCAAACCTTTGTTCTCGCGCCTTGTCTTCTTCTTCACTCCGCCATCTATCATGGCACGGTGGGCCAAGACCGACGTAAAGCGCTCGTCGTAATACTCTATGGGAATCTCGGGATGAGCCTTGCGCCAACGGTTGTAGAAATTCTCCACCCTTACCATGTTCTCGCTGGGCTGACCATTGGGCTGCATGGGCTTTCCTATCACGATGCGCTCCACCTGCTCACGCTGGATGTACGCCTCTATATACTCATAGAGCACAGAAGTCTCGACGGTACCCAACCCTCCAGCGATAATCTGAAGAGGGTCGGTTACCGCGAGCCCTGTGCGTTTTTTCCCGTAATCGATGGAAAGGATTCGCATTTATTTCTTGAAAAGCAACCAAGCATCTGGATACTTGCCAGCACGAAGCTCGTTGCGGCTCTTCACAGCGTTGGCCTTGTCGGCGAATGTGGTGGCAACAACACGGTACATATTGCGGTCACCCTGAACAATCTGAGCATCGTAGCCTGCGCTCTTGAGGGTGTTGTACAAGCCCTCGGCATTAGCCTTGACACCGAAAGAGCCTACTACTACGCTGAAGTCCTGCAAACCAGAACCTGCAACCATAGAAACGCTCTCCTGGCGAACCACGGCATTATCTACGTCGGTAACTGTTGTCTGAGTGGCTGGAGCTGTCTCCAAAGGAGTTACGACAGGTTCGGTAGTGACAGGAGCCTGCTGTGCCTGCTGAGCCTCCTGAGCCTGCGCCTTCTCGAAAGCCTTGCGATAAGCGCTCTCCTTAGATGTTCCACAACTTGCGAGCGCCAAGGCTGCGCATAAGCCAACACTCATTATTGAAATTTTCTTCATGTGCTTTTGTTTATTTATGGTTTAACTTTTGAAATCACTTTTTTTGTTCGGCGAAAATACAAAATATATCGCAAATAGGGAAAAAAGGGCGCATAAAGTTTGTTAAATCCATATAAAACAACATTTTTATGGAAAATTTAAGCCAAAAATGCTTGTTTTGTCCCTAAGATTTTGTATATTTGCAACATCAACTTTAGCAAGCGGAGAAATGAAAGAACAACAACTCCTCCACTTGACAAAGTGTAATTAATAACATGTTTAACATTTAATACATTAGAATTATGAAAGCATTAGGTTACATTGGCGCATTCCTCGGCGGTGCACTTGCCGGCGGCGCTCTCGGTTTGATTTTTGCTCCTGAGAAAGGTGAAGATACTCGCAACAAGATTTCTGGCGCAATTGATGATTTCTGCAAGAAGCACGACATCAAGTTGAGCAAGAAAGATGTGGACGACCTGGTAGATGACATCAAGGATGCTGCTACTGAGGTTTAATTTCCCTGCCCTTTCATCTTTTAGCATATTTTCAACACAACCAGGATTGGTTGAACAATAAATTGAAGTTTCGCAAATGCGAAAGTTGAATTAATTCGAAAGTTAGTTTTATAATATGATGTTCTCTAACGATAAAAACGTTGAGACAATAGGACAACTCGTAGAAACTATCAAGCACTACATCGGGCTTCAGAAGGAATATTTGAAGCTCGATGTAGTTGACAAAGTTGTTCGCTTGCTCACAGCCTTCACCATCACTCTGGTGTTGCTCGGGCTCCTTACCATCGTCCTCATCTACCTGTCGTTTGCTGCGGCTTTCGCCCTGGGCAACTGGTTGGGAATGGTATGGGGATTTTGCATCGTGGCAGCTTTTTACATTCTCCTCTTGCTCTTATTCGTTGCCAACAGGCACCAATGGATTGAGAAACCTTTGGTTAGATTTCTTGCCAGCCTACTCCTGAAATAACGCTTAGTTTAATGGTTAATTCTTAGTGTTTAATGTTTAATTGAGCTGGGTTCTGAACTTACTAATGTTTAATTGAACCAAGTTCAGTAAAATCATAACAAAAATGACAAAAAATAATCAAGAACAGGAATTAAGTTCGTTGGCAGAAATCATGTTGCGCAAGGAATTGGTGCAAAAAGATATTGATGCCGATGATGAAAAAATAAAAACTCTATGGAACTCGCTTTTCAAAAAGCCTGATGCCTTGTCGAAGTCGGCAAGCACAAGCAAACGAATAAGCAGTCTGATGTCCATGGGTGCTGGCGCACTCGATGGGGCTATCCTTGCATGGAAACTCTACCGCAAGTTCAAGAGAAAAAAGTAAACAAGACTAAGTTTGAAAAGTAAAAATAAAATTAAGTCGGAATAAGTCTTAAAAGTAAAAATAATGGCAAAAAAAATGGGCCACCGCCGTGACCCCATGTTGTTAACCTTAAATCTAATACTATGAAAAACACATTGCAAATATAAAAATATAATATGTAATTTGCAAGTATCCATCCGTTTATTTAATTTCTTTTAACCATTCTCGTTGTTTAAACGATCCAAATTTAACAACCCTTCAACGTCAAACTTTCAGAAGGTGGAGCGCTCTTTACCGAGCACCCCCTACCCTATAATGGTAAACTTGGCAAACTTGAGAAGAAGCTGCTTCGTCCCGGAATTGACAAACTGGACAGTGGCCTTGGCATTCTCGCCCGAGCCCTCCAGCTTAAGAACCGTTCCTACGCCAAAACGCTGATGCTCTATCTTGGCTCCTTCTACCAGTCTGCCAGAACCTGCCGAAGAGGTAGAAGAACCAAAGGCTGAACCACTCGAAGAAGAGGAAGAACCCAACGAAGAAGAGGAAGAATCCATTATACGACGTGCAGCTTCCAGTCCTCTTACCGACTTGAATCTACTGTCTAAACCGGAACCTGACCTACCCGATGTTCTGAAATCATCACGACTGGAACTTCTGAAATCATCACGACCGGAACTTCTGAAATCATCACGACCAGAAGTCCGATAGCCACCCCTTCCGTTTGTTCTGAAATCATCCTCGCCATCAGAATAATCCTTTCTGTCGGGCTTGAATTGCGAGGAGATGGAATGGTTGTCCCAGGGCATTCTTCCACCATAGCCGCCATTTCCATAACCGCCTCTTCCATAGCCACTACTTCCGAAACCATTGTCGTCATGAGGCATTTCAGAATCCTCCTGAATAAACGCAGAATCTATCTCCTTGATGAAACGGCTGGGATTGCCAAACTCCATCTTACCATAACGGAAACGGTTTTTCGCACTCGTGAGAACACAATGTTTCTCGGCTCGCGTAATGGCAACATAAAGCAGACGGCGCTCCTCCTCCAACTCACGGAGCGTGGAGACAATGGCACTTGGGAAGATGTTCTCCTCCAAACCTACCACAAAGACCGTAGGGAACTCAAGTCCCTTGGAGGCATGAACGGTCATGAGCGACACACGGGGCTCGTCGTCATCGCCCTTGCTGTCGAGATCGGTCAACAACGCAACGCCCTGCAGATAATCCGTAAGATAAGCCTCCTGCTCACGTCCCTCCTCGCGACATTCCTCCACAAAACTCTGCATTCCTCCCAACAGCTCTTCCAGGTTCTCCTGACGGGCCAAATCCTCAGGATCACGGCTTCCCGATTTATAAATATCGGCACTAATACCACTCTCCTTGACGATGGTGTCGCCCAGGTCGAAGGCATTCATGCTCGCCGACTTCTCCACAAAACCGCTGATCATCAACCGGAAACTCTCCAACTTGGCAAGCGTTCCCTTGTTGACTCCCAAACCATAATGCTCGGGCGAGGAAATAACCTGCCAGAAGCTCACATGATTGTCGAGCGCACACGTTGCAATCTTTGCCAGGGTTGTATTGCCGATTCCTCGAGCAGGATAGTTGATAATACGCTTGAAAGCCTCTTCGTCGTCGGGATTTGCCACAAGACGGAAGTAAGCGATGACATCCTTGATCTCCTTGCGCTGGAAGAAGCTGAGTCCACCATAGATGCGATAAGGAATGCCCTGTTTTCTGAACTCTTCCTCGAAGCTTCGGCTCTGGGCATTGGTACGGTAAAGAATGGCGAAATCGCTGTACTGGCAGTCGTCCTGACGCTTGATGCGCTTGATCTCGCGACACACGATCAGGGCCTCTTCCTTGTCGCTGTAGGCTGGTTTGTAGATCAGACTCTCTCCCTTGTCGTTCTTGCTGTAAACGTTCTTCGGAATCTGATTGCTGTTGTGCTTGATCAGGCTGTTTGCCGCCTCCACAATGCTCTGCGTGCTGCGATAGTTCTGCTCCAGTTTGAAGAGTTTGGCTTCCTTGAACCGGCTCTGAAAACTGAGAATATTGTCGATATTGGCGCCACGAAAACTATAGATGCTCTGCGAGTCGTCGCCCACGGCACAAACCCGCTCCTTCTCCTTGCACAACTGCATCACGATGCGCATCTGGGCGTGGTTGGTGTCCTGATACTCGTCAACCAAGAGGAAGTCGAACCTGTCGGCATATTTCTTCCTGATGTCCTCATGCTCCTGAAAGAGCTTGAAGGTAAGAGTCAGCAGATCGTCGAAATCCATGGCGTTGGCTTGTTGGCAACGCTGCACATACGTAATGAAAATTTCTCCCAGACGTGGCATTTTGGCACGCTGGTCGGCTTGATACGATTCCTTGTCGCGGGCGTAGTTCTCCGCACTCATCAGGTTGTTCTTAGCCATAGAGATGCGGCTGTGGACGGAGGCAGGCTTGTAGACCTTCTCGTCGAGTCCCATCTCTTTGACGATGGTCTTGATGAGCGAGCGCGAGTCGCTCTCGTCGTAGATGGTAAAGTTGTTGGTGAAACCTATGTGCTGAGCCTCGGCTCTGAGAATGCGAGAGAAAATGCTGTGGAAAGTTCCCATATAGAGATGCTGCGCCAATTCCTGTCCCACGAGTTTGCCGATGCGTTCTTTCATCTCTCGTGCAGCCTTGTTGGTAAAGGTGAGCGCCATGATGCTCCAGGGTTTCACTCCCTGTTGCAAGAGGTAAGCGATCTTATAGGTAAGCACACGGGTCTTTCCCGAACCTGCACCGGCAATCACGAGCGAAGGTCCGTCAATATATTCCACAGCCTTGCGCTGCGATTCGTTCAGGTCGTTCAATAAATCCATTCTTTCAATGTTTACTACTCATTATTTATATCCTCCCACAGCAGTATTGGGGTCAAGGTCTTCTCCCTCCTTCGGAAAGGCGGGAATGAAGCGCATTTCGTGCTCTATCTGCCTCTGTCGCTTGCGCATGTAGCGGCTGGGATGCTCCGAGTTGAACTTGCGGGGATTGGGGAGAGTGGCGGCAATCAGGGCGCACTCACTACGGAAGAGGTCGTTCGCCTCCTTGTCGAAATGGTATTCAGCCACAGCGTCCACACCATAAATACCGTCGCCCATCTCGATGCTGTTGAGGTAAACCTCCATGATGCGCTGCTTGCTCCACATCATCTCTATGAGGAAGGTGAAGTAAGCCTCGAATCCCTTTCGGGTCCACGAGCGACCGGGCCACAGGAAGACATTCTTTGCCGTCTGCTGACTGATGGTACTGGCTCCATGCACCTTTCCGCCACGGGCATTGTTGCGGGCAGCATTCTCTATGGCGTTGAAGTCGAAACCATGATGTTTCAGAAAACGGGAGTCCTCGCTTGCCATGACCGCCACGGGCATGTGGGGCGAAATCTTGTCCATCGAAACCCAATGATGATGCAGGGTAACACTCTCGCCTTCAGCCACTTGCTGAAAGCACCTTATCACCATCAGGGGCGTGATATATACCGGGATGAAACGATAGGCCACAACAGCAAGAATGGTGGTACTGAAAAACAACACCACCACCCATTTCAATATTTTCTTTATTTTCTTTAGAATCATCGTAATGATTACTCATGTGGACCGGGGAGCACAAAGAATGCGTCCACGGCCCGTTGGATTCAGTTCATTAGTTCAAAGTACCGTTGTTGGCCTTGTCAACCATGGCCTGGCTTGCATAGAGGTAAACCTCCACACGGCGGTTGGCCTGCTGACCAGCCTTGGTGCTGTTGTCGCCTACAGGGTTGCTTGAGCCGTAACCAGCCACGTTCTTGAACTGGCTTGCCTTCACACCACAAGAGGTGAGATAATTGTAAACAGCCTTGGCACGGTTCTCACTCAGAGGCAGGTTGATTCCGTCGTTACCAGTTGAGTCAGTATAACCCTGGATGTCAACCTGGCAATCAGTATTGTTCTTCAATACCTGAGAGAACTTGGCAAGGTCGTTCTTGGCGTTGGCGTTGAGGTCGAACTTATTGATCTTGAAAAGGATTCCTGAATCAAAGGTCACCTTGACAGCAGCCAGTCCGTTGGCGTCGGTCACCTGCTCCACCTTGGCGTTCTCCACCTGCTTGGCCTGCTCAGCCACCTTGTCCATGTGTTTGCCAATCAGAGTTCCGGCTCCACCACCTACAGCAGCACCAATGGCAGCACCCACGAGGGCACCGGTTCCACGATGACTGTTGTTGAGCAGTCCACCAACGATAGCTCCCAGAGCCGCACCCGAACCAGCACCTATGGCTGCACCCGTGCCCGTCTTAGTCTGACAACTACCCAAAACCAGCAGCATAGAAAGGGCTGCTACCTGAAATTTCATCTTTTTCATACTCTTTTCTCCTATATATTTCGTTAATTTAAATGCAAAGATAACTCTTTTTTCTCCAACATGGAGTCTTTTCTAATATTTTTTTGTAATTTTGCATGCAAATTTAAGGCTATTTGCAAAAAGAGCCAAGGGAAAACTCCTACTATAGTGAGAGGGAATCCCTAAAACTCTTGTTTCTCGGGAGATTTTCTGAGATAACATTCGAAAATAAAATACATAAACTAAAAATAAATATGGCTAAAGAACTAAAGAATTTGACCAAGCGTGCCGAGAACTACAGCCAGTGGTATAACGACTTGGTAATGAAAGCCGACCTCGCTGAACTGTCTCCAGTACGCGGTTGTATGATCATCAAACCATACGGCTACGCCATCTGGGAGAAGATGCAGCAAGAGCTCGACAAGATGTTTAAGAAGACAGGTGTACAAAACGCATATTTCCCTATGCTCATCCCAAAGAGTTTCTTCTCGCGTGAGGCTGAGCACGTGGCAGGCTTCGCCAAGGAGTGCGCCGTGGTGACACACTATCGTCTCAAGGCTTCAGAAGACGGCAAGAGCGTTGACGTCGATCCAGCAGCCAAGCTCGACGAAGAGCTGATCATCCGTCCTACTTCCGAGACCATCATCTGGAACACCTACAAGAACTGGATCCATTCATGGCGCGACCTCCCTATCCTTTGCAACCAGTGGTGCAACGTGATGCGCTGGGAGATGCGTACCCGTCCTTTCCTCCGCACCTCAGAGTTCCTCTGGCAGGAAGGCCACACAGCCCACGCCACGAAGGAAGAGGCCGAGGCCAAGGCTCAGGAGATGCTGAAGGTCTACGCCGACTTCGCCGAGAACTACATGGGCGTCCCTGTTCTCCAGGGTGTGAAGAGCGAGACCGAGCGCTTCGCCGGTGCCCTCAACACTTACACCATCGAGGCGATGATGCAGGACGGCAAGGCCCTTCAGAGCGGTACTTCCCACTTTCTGGGTCAGAACTTCGCCAAGAGTTTCGACGTCACCTATCTTAATAAAGAGAACAAGCCCGAGTACGTATGGGCTACTTCATGGGGCGTCTCTACCCGTCTGATGGGTGCGCTCATCATGGTCCACAGCGACGACAACGGTCTCGTACTGCCTCCAAAGCTGGCTCCTGTCCAGGTGGTCATCATTCCTATCAACAAGGGCGATGAGCAGTTGCAGCAGATCACAGCCAAGCTGCAGCCCGTCATCGACCAGCTGCGCGAGTTGGGCATCAGCGTGAAGTACGATGACTCCGACAACAAGCGTCCTGGCTTCAAGTTTGCCGACTACGAGCTCAAGGGTGTTCCTGTACGCCTCGTCATGGGTGGCCGCGACCTGGAGAACAACACCATCGAGATCATGCGTCGTGACACCTTGGAGAAAGAGTCTGTCAGCTTCGACGGTATCGTGGAGCGCGTGAAGGAAATGCTCGACGACATTCAGCACAACATCTTCGAGAAAGCACGCAGCTATCGCGACGCTCATGTCTACGAGTGCGACAACTACGAGGAGTTCAAGGAGCGTGTCAAGGACGGCGGCTTCTTCCTCTGCCATTGGGACGGTACTGCCGAGACCGAGGCTAAGATCAAGGAGGAGACTCAGGCCACTATCCGTTGCGTGCCTTTCGCCTACGAGCAGACTCCTGGTGTCGACATGGTAAGCGGCAAGCCTGCCGTGGCTCGGGTCATCATCGCAAGAAGCTATTAAGACACATGTCTCAGAAGATAAGAAGATTTCTCAGGAGTTAAGGAGTTAAGACAACAGCTTTTGTGGACTTGAAATTAAATATTAATCATTGCCCTCATGGCCGTTGTCTTAACTTCTCAGCGACCGAAGGGAGCGATAACTCCTTAACTCCTTTAACTCCTAAAAAAACTCCTCAAAAAAACTCCTCAAAACTCTCTAAAAAAACTCCTCAAAACAGGATTTTTTATCAAAAAAGCTTATGAATATTGTTATCATGGATGGCTACGCCTCAAATCCAGGCGACCTCAACTGGGATGCACTCAAGCAACTGGGTGATGTGACAGTCTACCCCCGCACATCCGATGCCGAAAAGGTGGAACGTGCCAAAGACGCCGACATCATCCTCATCAACAAAGTACAGATGGATGCAGAGACCATCGCACAGTTGCCCCGACTCAAATACATCGGCGTACAGGCCACAGGCTTCAACGTGGTCGACATCCAGGCAGCCAAAGAACGCGGCATTGTCGTAACCAACATTCCTGCCTACAGCACCGACAGCGTGGCGCAGATGACCTTCGCCCTCATCCTCGCCATTACCAACCGTGTGGAACATTACACGCAGGAAAACCGCAACGACCGTTGGACCTACAACAAAGACTTCTGCTACTGGGACACTCCCCTCATGGAACTGGCAGGCAAGAAGATGGGCATCATGGGGTTGGGCAACATTGGTATAAAGGTGGCCACCATCGCACGCGACATGGGAATGGACGTATGCGCCTGCACCAGCAAGAACGCCACCGACCTGCCCGAATGGATCACCAAGGTAAGCCGTGACGGACTGCTGGCTACTTCCGACATCCTCTCGCTCCACTGCCCTCTCAACGACGACACTTATCATCTCATCAACGATGAGAGCATCAAGAAGATGAAGCCATCTGCCATCCTCATCAATACCGGCCGCGGTCCGCTGGTCGACGAGGAGGCTGTAGCAAAGGCGCTTCACGAGGGAAGGCTTGCCGCCTATGGTGCCGACGTGATGAGTCAGGAGCCACCTCGTCAGGACAATCCCCTGTTCCGTGAGCCCAACGCCTTCATCACTCCCCACATCGCATGGGCAACGCTCGAAGCCCGCACCCGTCTCAACAAGCAAGTGGCTGCCAACGTCAAGGCATTCATCGAAGGACACCCCATCAACTTGGTGAACAAATAAGACTCAGGAGGAATAGGCTTCAACTGCTTACGAAGCCGCTTTCATTGCTCTATGAAATAGGCTTCATTGACTATCGAAGCCGCTTTCATTTAGAGCCTTTACTATTCAAAGTTTTCAATAGGGTGCTGAAAGCTTCCTTCATACTCACAAGAACCACGAGGAACTGTATTTCTTCCTGAGTGGCAAGGGCGAGTTCCAGGTTGATGGCGAGGCATTCCCCATTCAGGAGGGAAGCGTGGTAAGAGTAGCTCCTTCCGGCAAGCGCTCTGTTCGCAACAATGGCACAGAGCCGCTGCTGATGTTCTGCGTGCAGTATCGTGGCGCAACCTTTACTGCCGAGGATGCTGCCGATGGCGTTATCCTGAATGAAAAGGTTGAGTGGTAATGAAGCGTCACGACAGATAACGTAATCTGTTAGTTCATGAAAATCAATCGGTTAGGGAATCTCCCCGATGCTTTTAGGGAAAATCATACGATGGTTTATGGTTTTCCCTTTGCTTTATTCTGCTATTCTATCTATCTTTGCACTACGTTAGAAGAAAGGCTGCACTCAACAATTTGAAAGCAAGTTTTCATTGTGCTCATTTGCACTTTCTTTGCATCATCAAAAAGTTGATAGCGGCTACAAGTTGCTTCTTCAATTAAAATAAATACAGTAATAACCCTTTAAAAAGAAGATAGTTATGAAACGAATCATGATGACAATCGTAGCGGCATGGATGATGATAACATCTATGAATGCTCAGAGACTGACGAACATTCAGGCAGAAGCTCGTTTTATCACAGACAAAATGGTGGTGGAACTGGGATTGAGCAAAGCCCAGCGCAACAATCTCCTGAACATCAACTTCACCTATCTGGACGGCATCCGAAGCTATCGCGACATCGATGCCTACGGCTGGCATTATCGCAACAAGCAGCTCAAGCGCATGATGACCGCCAGACAATGGAAGAGATTCAAGGACTCTTACTATTTCTATCGCCCTATCGGCTGGGAGAATCATGTGTATGTTCACCATATTTACACCAAGTATCCTAAGCATAACTGGGGACACGACAAGCGCCGCCATTGCCCTGAGTGCAACTACGGAAGACCGGGATGGCCAGGCGGAACTCATGTAACTTATGGACCAGGAAAGCCAGGCAAGCATCACAAGCACGACAAGAAGTGGAAGCATGACAAGAAGAAGTGGAAGCACGATAGAGATTGGGATGATGATGATGATGATTGAGATAATGACTGGGATTTAGACAAACATTCGATGATAAAACAGAAGAAATCCAAGCTGGAGATCATTCTCCGGCTTGGATTTCTCGTTAAATAAAAACTAACTATGCCGACTAACTAATAACTAATCATTAATAATTAATCATTAATAACTAATCATTAATCACTAACAAAACGTCTTCCACAATCTGCTCATCGAGCAGGCGATTATCCGAAAGCA
>ERZ773165.116-NODE-116-length-70304-cov-6.206451_pt1 | contig 70304 bp, 74 predicted proteins | sample MGYA00581003_ERZ773165 | MGnify/ENA primary metagenome ERZ773165 (study PRJEB29015, sample SAMEA2737817) | human gut metagenome | biome: human gut; feature: human-associated habitat; material: faeces | place: China | collected 2012 ... | reverse complement strand
TGCCTAAAGTTGTCAAAAAGAACCGTCCCCACTGGCAACCATTGACAATTTTTAAATATTTCAACATAAATATATTAATTTTAAACGATTTTAGTTATATTATTATTGCATTTTAATTTAATCTTTTATATAATTCATTTATCAGAAAAATTACAAAAAAGGAGAAGAGGCACTTGTTTAAACAAATAATGAATTATGGAAAAGCAGAAATTACATATAATCAAAAGAAACTACTTTCGGAAGAGCCAGTGCTAAGAAATCTGTTTTGGGAAACGACATTAAGATGTAATGCAAATTGTAAACATTGCGGAAGCAGAGCAGGGGAAAATATAAACATAAAAGAAGAGCTTACTACAGAAGAAATAAAAAATACACTTAAAAGTATTGCAAATAAATTAGATGCAAGTAAAATACTATTAAATATAACAGGTGGTGAGCCATTAGTTAGAAAAGATCTTTTTGAAGTAATGGACTATGCACATAATGATTTAGGATTTGAATGGGGAATAACAACAAACGGATTATTAATAAATGATGACATAATTGAAAAAATGAAAAAAACAGGAATTTCTACTATGTCAATTAGTATTGATGGAGTTGGAGAAACTCATGATAATTTTAGAAGAATAAAAGGTGCATATAATAACACGATAAATAATATAAAAAAATTGCAAAATGATAAATTTCTAAAAACATTTCAAATAACAACAGTTATAAATAAATCAAATATTAATCAACTAGAAGATTTATATAAAGTAATGGAGGACTTAGAGGTTGATTCATGGCGAATTGTAAATATGGATCCAATAGGAAGAGCAATGGATAATGATAATTTGTCTTTAGACAAAAATGACTATATAAATTTGCTTGATTTTATTGAAAATAAGCGAAAAAAATCTAAATTTGATGTTACATATGGTTGTTCACACTTTTTAGGAATGAAAAGAGAAAATACTGTTAGAGCAAATTGCTTTTTTTGTTTTTCAGGATTTACAACAGCAAGTATATTGTATAATGGCGATATCTATGTGTGTCCAAATGTTGAAAGAAGAAAAGACCTAATACAAGGGAATGTAAAAAAAGATGATTTTGTAGATGTTTGGCAAAATAAATTTAAGTGGTTCAGAAATCTAGATAAATTTAAAGTAGGTGAATGTGCAACTTGCGAAGATTGGAAATATTGTAGAGGTGATTCTTTACACACATGGGACTTTAATGAAAACAAACCAAAATTATGCTTAAATAAATTAATAAAATAAAAGGAGGAGTTACATATGAAAAAGAAAATTAAAAAAATTATTCAAATGATTACTTTATTTATCATAGGAGCAGGAGGTAAAACATTTGCTTCAGATCAAGTTCAAGTTGTATATGGACCACCACCACGTGAAATTATTAAAGAAAATATTTCTGGACTTTTTAAAAATACTTCTGGACTTTTAACTGGAATAATATCAATAATTTTATTTATAGTTGGACTAATAGTAGTAATAAATAAAAATATCAAGGGAAAAGTTAAAGCTATTATTGTATCAATTGTTGTTGTTGCAATAGTTGGTCTAAGTATCTATTATTATTCACATATATAAAGTAAAAAATAAGAGGAGGAAATCAAATGAAAAAAGAAAAAATTAAAAGCATATTAATATTATCAATAGTATCAATATTATTAATAATGCTAACAGGATGTGGAACAACTAAAGAAAAAAATGAAGAGGAAAAATCTAATAACACAAGTAATAGTGAACAATCAAATGAAGCAAAGCAAGATGGAGAAGTAACAACAAATGTTGCCGAATTTGTAAAATACAAAGATGCAACATATTTTTGGAAATTATCTGCAAATAGTAGAGAAAATACAGGATTATTTGCAAAATATTCAACAAATCAAAATACTAAAAATGAATTAATAAAATTAGACAGCTCTGGAAATCAAACAACAGTATTAACAGAAAAAGCTTTGGGAAATATTTGCATTTCAAATGACAAAATATTTATGCAAGGTACAGAAAGCGAATCAGGATCTTATAATAAAATTTATTCAACTGATATGAATGGAGAAAATAAAAAAGAATATCAAAAAGGTGAAATTATAAAAAGCATAAAAGGATATGTAATATGTCAAAACGAAAATATATTTGCAATAAACACAAAAAATGACGAAATAGTTAATTTAAAAGAAAAAGCAAATGTTATTGATGTTATAGATAATGTTATATATTATAGTGATGATACAGAAAGTAACACTTTAAAAATAGGAACAATAAAAGATAATAAAGATAATGGGACAATAGCAACATTTTTGAGAAAAGATTTATTTAAAGAATCAACAGATCAACCAATGGAAATTGTTGAATTTGGAGAAGATGATGGTAAAATAAAATGCTACATAGGATATCGTGATGGAACAGCACATATGTTACAAGATGAATATTGTTTTACTATGAATAAAGACGGAAGTAATTTACAAAAAGAATCAGTTCAAAATTTAGAAAATGAAAATGATCAAAAATTAAAAGGTGTATATATTAATTCTAAATATGTAAATGGAAAAATCGTAAATGATTTAGTATATGTTGATGAATCTACAAAAGAAAGAAAAACAATATTAACACAAAAAGAAATAAATGAAAAATTTGAATTTACTTTAGATGATGAACACACAATAAATTTAGCTGAGAGCGCAATAATAGGAAACGAAATATATGTAACTTTAGACTATGGCGTGCATTATTCTCAAGAAGATATGGGATGGAGATATGCATATAAGAGACAAAAAACAGTTTGTTTTAAATATAATACAGATACAAAAGAAATAACAGAGCTATATAAATTTTAAAATAAAAATGACTCCTGAAAATATCAGGAGCCATTTTTTTGTTGATTATGCTTACTTTTCTTTTAGACTTTTAGAGAAGAGATACCCATGTGGCATCGTATCCATCTTTTACTTCAACAGAGCTAGATGTCACAGTCATTCTTCTCTTAAAAGGGAAAAGGCACAGATCAATTCCTACCTTTGTTGCACATTCACCAAGAATATTACAAGGATCATAATCGCAGTCCAGATAAATCTTGGGATATTTGTGCAATTCTTCTTCAATGCGGTTGGAAAGCAAGGAACAGAATTCCCTGAGCTGATCTTCCGATGCCAGGTTTTGCATTGCTCTCATATGTCCAAGCATCATAAGCATGAGCGATGAATCGCTTGTTCGATCACCATTGTTGAAACTATTCGGTGTCGGGTTAGAGATCGTGTCGGTCCACCATTTTGCGGCAACGAGTGCCGAGTTTTCTTTTGCCATAGTTGTAACCTCCTATATGTTGCTTTTTCTAGGCTTTTGCAAATTGTGCATTGTTTATACTCGTGCACGGCGAATTATAAAATTAAATATAACATAGTTTTACATAAAATACAATATAACAAAAATAAATTTATAGAAATATTTTAAGTTTGACAAAAATTGTTTGTATAATTTATGCTAAAAAAATAATATTTTTTGTTGTAATAAAAAATTTGATATGCTATAATTTTTTTTGATAAAAATTTCTTACAAAGGAAAAATATCTAAATATATAAATTAAAGGAGGAGTTTATGAAAATTAGTATGAAAAGGGCAATATCTGTAGTTGTCGCTATAATTTTTATGAGTATGTGTTGTAGTATTAAATCATATGCAGTAAGTATGAACTTAGATTTATCTGGAGATAATATTACATATTCAAACGAGAATCATATGTATGTATGCAGTAAAAAAGTTCAGATGAAAAAATTGCAAAAATTTCAAATGGTGTAATTGAAGGAATATCTGAAGGAAGGGCTGAAATTACAGCGACATATAAGGAACGTTCAGCAACAGTTTCACTAGCTGTGGGTAAAGATAGAGTGATAACTACAGGCGATAATATATCTATTGTTCAAAAAGATAAAATAAAAACAGTAGAAAAAGGTAAGAATTTGCAATTAGATATTGAAGGTGTAGAATCATTAACTAATGTAAAAAATGAGGATGTAACATGGTCAAGCTCTGATGAAAAAATTGCTACAGTTGATAAATCAGGTTTAGTTACTGCAATTGCCAATGGAAACGTAACTATAAAAGCAGAATATATGTCTTATAGTAGTACATATGATATAACTGTAACAGATTATGAAGAAGATGGTTACTACAATATTACTTTAAATAAAGATAAAATACAATTAGGTGTAGGAAATACTGATGTAATTGAAATAACTGCAAAAAGTAAAGATGGGGTTGTACGGAATTGCAGAAGTTAAAATGGTAAAAGATAACTGGAATGTTGAATGGAAGATAGAAGATGAAACTATTGCAAAATGTGTCCCTGAAAGTGGAATAGAAAATAATGAGTATGGTGGTACTCAAATAGCAGGAAGAGCATCTATACAAGGTTTAAAAGAAGGAACTACAAAATTATTAATTAAAGTAAAAGTATCAGAAAGCAAAACTAAAGATTTTGAAGTACCAATTACTATAACAGGAACAGAAAATAATGATAATAAAAAAGATAATACAGTTTCAAATAGAAAGTTAGCAACTACAGGAGAAAATAATTTGGTAATACTTGCTATTAGTGCAACTGTAATTGCAGTAGTAATTTTAGGAATAAAAATAAAAAAGAGCATTTAAATAAAAATGTAAATTGAAATTGTAATGAAATTTATTAGTAAAAATATACAGAAAAATTTTTCTGTATATTTTTTTATGACAAAATAATATTTTATAAAATTAGTTAATAAACTATTGACTTATACCTAACTCCAAGTGATATAAAATTACCAAGGAGGTAGAAAAATGAATTTATAATGATGAAAAAAATGAAGTTGAAAAATGGATAAATAAATAATTTTTACGAATTATATTATAGGGAGGTTTTATTATTATGGAATATATAGAATTAAATAATGGAATAAAAATGCCAATGTTAGGATTAGGAACATATTTATTAACACCAGATGAAGCAGAGAATTCAGTAGAAGTAGCTTTAAAAAATGGATATAAGTTAATAGATACAGCAAATGCATATGTTAATGAAAAAGCAGTTGGAAGAGGAATAAAAAAATCAGAAATAGACAGATCAGAAATATTTTTAGAAACAAAATTATGGCCATCTTTTTATGAAGATGATGATGCAATAGAAAAAACACTAAAAAGACTTGATACAGATTATATAGATTTAATGATTTTGCACCAACCAGCAGGAAACTACATTGAAGGATATAAAAAACTAGAAAAAGCGTACAAAGAAGGAAAACTAAAATCAATAGGAATATCAAATTTTAATGAAGAAGAAATTCAAGAAATATTAGACAAATGTGAGGTAAAACCAGAACTTATTCAAGTTGAATCACACCCATATTTTCCAAGAATAGAGCTAAATAGGTATCTAAAAAAACATAATATAGCACTTCAATCATGGTATCCATTAGGAGGAAGAGGAAATAATTCAATTATGGGTGAAAAAATAATTGAATCACTTGCACAAAAATACAATAAATCAAATGCACAAATTATATTAAGATGGCATATTCAAATGGGATATATAGTTATACCAGGAGCAAGAAGCGAAAATCATATAAAGGAAAATATTAATATCTTTGATTTTAAATTAACAAATGAAGAAATGGCAGAAATTTCAAAGTTAAACAAAAACGAACCATTTTACGTCAGAACAGACGAAGCTTTAAAAAGATTTGCAAGCTGGGTTCCAGATGTAGAAAATCAAAAATAATGACTAAAGATTTATTGTAATTAACTATAATTGAAATTAGTTCATAAAATATTGTTCAAAGAGCGGGAATATGAGACAAAACAAAAGAGACAGATAAAGTACAAAGTACATCTGTCTCTATTTGTTTTGCTTATCAAAAGTCACATAAGTTATATTTTAGATAAGCAAATTTTACTGCTTGAAGCCTTACTGTGCGGAATCAGAGAAATCAGATAAATCAGAGGAATCCTCTTCTTCATCATCATCTTCTTCATCTTCCTCTTCTTCAGGCTCGATTCCAAGAACATTTTTCAAAAGTTCATCGACTTTGGCGGAAGTTTCTGGAGCAACCGGAAATGTTTCGTCCTCATAGGTAACTGTGCCTTCCTTACCTTCAGCAGCATTTTCCCATGAGACTTCATTGTACAATGAAGTTGTGCCATTATTTATGGTGACGATTTTGACATCATAACCGTCCTTCGCCAACATTGTAGCTACCTCAGGATATAAAGACCCATGAATATCTACATGGGTGTTTTTCCAACCCCAACCGACAGCCCGCTGAATATCATGAATGGCAGAATCATACTGCGGTTTGATAGAACCCTTTCGTGCTTCAAATGCTTTCATAGTAAAGTCCTCCTGTGTATTGGTTGTAATGTGTTTTTACTATTTTTCATTCAATGAGATGCTCTTGATAGTCTGTCACTTATAATGTAACAAACAAATCGAGAAAATATTCTCAATTTAAAAGAAAAAATTCGAACAGTTATTATTATAACATGTTTTATGTAAATTAGCAAGCGTTTTTTGTATTTTTATTGATTAATAATCAACGTAATATTTAAAATGAAAAATATAAAGGAATTTTGAATAATCTAGATAAGAATATTGCATATGATTTATTTTTTTTCTATAATAAATGCTGAAAAAAGTTTAATTTATAATATTTAGGAGAATAAGTGAAAATATTATAATATTTTGAAAGGAAGATTTTATGAAATATACTATTTGTGAAAAAATAATATGGTATGCTATGAGTGGGACTATAGTAGACTTTTTGCATACAAAACATCCTAATTGGGATATAAAATTGGTGAAAAGTAATGCGAAGAATCGCTATAAGCAAATTATAAAAGAATCACCAGATATTGGCAGTATAACAAAAAATTCATTGAGAACTTGCCTAAGTAGTGGTGCTCTTTGGCTAGCATTTTATGAAAATTGTGAAGAAAAAATAAAAGATGAAGAGTTTGGCGAAATGGTAAAAGCATCAATAAAATCTCCTATGATAGAAAAAGCATTCTCATCAAAAAATCCATTTACCCAAAAGGCACAAATGAAAAAGGAAGAATCTATAAAAAAAGGAAATAAAGCAAGTGATAGTGAATTTAATTGGAAGGCTGAATTTATTAAAGGAAGAGATGAGGAAGAATACACTATAATTTATAAGCAATGTGGTATATGTGCTTTGGCTAGAAAAGAAAATCATCCCGAGTTAGTAAAGTATATGTGTGTTTTAGATACATTATCTGTTGATATGTTTGGAGGTGTATTATACAGAACCAAAACTTTAGCAGAGGGAAGAGATTGTTGTGATTTTTATATTTGCAAAAAAGGTTCTCATTGGGATTTAAAAAAATAAGTAAAAATCAAATAGTAATTTATGAAGGGATTATAATTATGAAGATAAAGCAACAAAAAAATATAAAAGCATTTTTAAATGAAGAATTTGGCGAAAAAAGGGGAAACGATTTGTTTAATAAGCAAGAAGCAATGCTTAATGAACTTATAAAAAATACACAGAATAAATCAAAAAATCAAATGAAAACGCTTATTCAAACCATTCTTCCTCGTATAGCAATGTATAAAATTTTATCAAAAGAGGAAGTTTCAGAAGACGAAGTATATCAATATATGCGAAAATATATGATTGATAAAATTGCAGCGAAAAAACATGCATCTACTGCTAAGATGGAAAAAGTACCAGGATTTTATTCAATATACAGCAAGGTATTTCTTAAAATTATGCGCACAACTGATTTACAAGAAAGCGTACAAAAACATGGTAAGGATTATTTTGATGTAACTATAAAAAAATGTCTTTGGCATACTGCATGTGTAGAAAATGATTGTGAAAAACTATGTCATTTATTTTGTGATGTTGATAATGTAACATATGGAGGGCTAAAAAAGATAGGATTTTCGAGAACAAAAACATTAGGGTATGGTGGAGATTGCTGTGATTTTCATTTTTATAAAAAATAATTAATTTATATTTGCCATACAATACAAATAATGGTTAGATAAATTTATAGTAATAAAAACAATAATTGCATGAATAAAATGAAATAATTAGTTATTGAAGATAATAAGAATGATCATTAATGAGATGAATAAAAAGTATAGCACCTATTAGAATGTATCTAAATAGGTGCTATTGCTTTTTATCACAGTTGACAATTCAGCCAACTATAATTTTTTGAAAAGGTCTAAGTTAATCGAAATTGACTGTGGGTACTTCTTTTGCACCTTCATCAGCCTCAAAGTATTCCATGGGATAATATCCGCTCATTCCAGCGACTATGCTTGAAGGAAACTTTTGAACCTTTGTATTATAGGTATTCAATTTTTCGTTATAATACTGTCTTGCTACAGCAATTCTGTTTTCCGTTCCAGCCAGTTCGTCCTGCAATGCAATAAATTGTTCACTTGCTTTCAGGTCAGGATAATTTTCAGAAATTGCAAGCAATTTGCTAAGTGCAGAATCTAAAGCTGTGTTTGCTTCACTGATACTTTCCATATCTCCACTTTCGATACTACCTGCGAGCTTCGATCTTGCATCAGCAATTTCTGTGAATACTGCCTCCTCATGGTTGGCATATCCCTTAACAGTTGCTACCAAATTGGGAATAAGATCATTCCGTCTTTGAAGTGTTGTCTCAATTTGAGATTGCTGCATTTCGACATCCTCTTTCAAAGATACCAAGCTGTTTCTAGTTCCGAAAAACCAGAAGCCTACCAACAACAATACTATACCGATAACGATTAACACTTTTGTTTTTGTTTTCATTGTAAAATACCTCCTGATGTTTTATATAGTGTTTTTATTTACAATTTGTTATCGTGAGGCACCACCACCTCCAGAAAAACCTCCACCGAAGCCACCGCCAGAAAATCCTCCTGATGATCCGCCAAAGTATCCTCCAGATGAACCATCACCACCAGAAATGAATGCAATGATTATCGATAAAATAACTATAACAGCAATAATTATTATTACCCATACAAAATCTGGTATTTTACTATTGGATTCATCTTCAATAGATATATTATCTGTTTCTAGACCTTGAATATCGATTTCGTATTCTTCAGCAATAACAGTCAAAACAGCTTTTACCGTCATTTCTGTTGCTTTAGTATAGTCATCGTCTTCTCGATAAGGAACAAAATAATCATCAAGAATTCGGCCACACTTTGAGTCCGTTAGGAATTCTTCAAGCCCTCTGCCAATTTCAAGTCTAACTTTTTCATCAGACCGAGAGAATAAAAGTAATACTCCATTGTCCTTTCCTTTTTTGCCAATACCCAAAGTATTAAAGAGATTATTTGAATAATTTTCAATACTCCTGTCAAGCAAGCTTTCTACAGACACAACGGAAAACTCTACTTCTGTCTTTTCTTCGAGTTCAACTAACATTTTGTTGAGAGATTCTTCTACCTCATCATCGACAATGTTATCTTCATCGTAAATAAAGACATTCTCCTTAACTGTTGGAATGGGGATTTTTTCCGATGTAGCGCATCCAGCAAACATACTCATAAGAGCAGTCAATACCATAAGTAGCACTACATAAGAAATTATCCGTTTTTTGTTCATAACTTCTTACCTTTCCTTTCTCGGATTACAATCCGATTATTTTGATATATGTAAAATAAACCCAAGAGTTTATATAAGTATATATTTTACTATAATTTTACATAAAATTCAATACTTATTCTATTTTTAATAAGGTTATTATTATACATAGAGCTAGTATAAAGTAATAAAATACCAATTAGAGGAAGAAATGAGAATGGTTGAAACTTTAATTATTAAATTTTTATGCACTTTATGGAAGAAATTTGGATAAACCTATTCCAGATACTGATGAAATAGAAATAATATATTCAAATAAATTTTAATGTTATAACTAAAATTGTAATTAAAATATTTAGCCATTGATAACAGTATAGTACTAATTCTTCTGTACCACGATGTTGTCAATTATAAAAAATAATTAGTTTATATTTGTCATACAATACAAATAATGTTTAGAAAATTTTATAGTAAATATTAAAAATAAAAATACAAAGAAAAATGGAAGAGCATTATCTTCCATTTTTTTCTTTAACAGTCCTTATTCATATACCATTTTTTCTCAGCCAATTTATCTTGAACACCTCTTAAAGCTTCGCCAAATCTTTGGAAGTGAACAACTTCTCTTTCTCTTAAGAATCGAAGAGGGTCGATTACATCAGGGTCATCTGCGCATAAATCAATTAATTTTTCGTATGTTGCTCTTGCTTTTTGCTCAGCAGCTAAATCTTCTTGTAAGTCAGCAATAGGGTCACCTTTTACAGCAAGCACAGAGGCAGAAAAGGGCATTCCTGCTGCTGATTGAGGATATACACCCCAGCCATGGTCTGTATAATATGATCCAAGTCCAGCTTGTTTAAGCTCTTCAGGACAGCATCCGTCCGTTAATTGATGAATAATAGTTCCAACCATTTCTAAATGAGCTAGCTCTTCAGTACCTATATCGTTCAAAATAGCCTTAGCAGTTTGATCAGGCATACCAAATCTCTGACTCAAATATCTAAGAGAAGCACTAAGCTCTCCATCAGGACCTCCATATTGACTAATTATAAATTTTGCAAGTTGTGGATTTCTATTTTTTATATTTATAGGATATTCTAAAACTTTGTTATAAGTCCACATTAAAAGTTCCCCCTTTCCCATGGCCAAGGCTCTTCAAGCCATCTCCATTTATTACATGGGAACATTATAGTCAATGGCCCATATATTTTTTGATACTGATCAGCTAATTTTCTATACTTATTACAATATTCTTTGTGTAAGCAAATAGCCTTTTCATCATCATGGTGAGTATCTAAATATAAACCTAATTCGATAATGCTAAATTTTAAAGATTTTAAAGTACTTAGCATTTCTTCTCTTGTAGCATTATTACCACAAGTACAATTTCTATCAAAGTCATTTAATTCACAAGCTCTTTGATAATCTTCATAGCTTATATATTGGTCATTCATTTATTACATCCCTCCCCAAGACTATTATTATTTCTAATATATTCAATTTCTCTTATGCTTTGACAAGGCATATAAGGGCTTACAAGCTCTGGAAAAATAGTTCCCATTTTTAAACCAACATCAGGTGTAAAAACTTTATTCATTTTTTGAATAGGAACATAACTTTGTGCAAGCATAGGATTATCTGGAAATACAGACTCTGTATCCATATCAAAACCACAGTTACAGTTATTTTGAGGCATTGTACATAAATTTGCACAATCAGACTGAGCTGTTGTTACTATGCTAGTATCTTCATCACAAAAATCATCCATCATATCAATATTCATATTATTATTCATCATAGACATAGAATTTTTATGACAACATTTTCTACTACTATAATCATTCATACATAATCCTCCTTTGTTTGATTATATACTACATAATATGCGCCATCACCCCAAAAAGTTACAAAAGCCACCCCAAAAAGAGGGACGGTCCTTGAAGAAGAAAAAGAGGGACGGTCCTGAAAAGAAAGAAAGAGGGACGGTCCTGAAAAGAAAGAAAGAGGGACGGTCCTGAAAAGAAAAAGAGGGACGGTCCTGAAAAGAAAGAAAGAGGGACGGTCCTTGAAAGAAAAACGGGGACGGTCTTGAAAAGAAAGAAAGAGGGACGGTCCTCGAAAGAAAAACGGGGACGGTCCTGAAAGGAGAAAAAAGAGACAATCTTTGAAAAAGAAAAAGAGACGGTTCAAAGAACCATCCCTCTTGGTTGTCATACGGAGTTGTTTACGATTTATTAGAACTGGATAAATCCGAGTCTGTCATGGCCTCTGCCGGAAATAAGAAATTTGTCCGGTTCGAAAGGGCTACCTAAGCCATACCACATGATATAAACTCCGTGAGCCTTGCAGATTCCATAGATTTTCTTCAACAACTTGGCTTCATCTCCAGGTTCCCAATCAATGCTGACACGAAAAAGATGCTTGCAGGTAGCCAACAGCTTTTCCGTCTCTTTGCCGAAGATGTTGTCCTGGTTTTCCCATTTGTGGCCAGAGCAAGCATGGCACGTCGACCGTTCTTCAGCACTTTGAAAAATCAACAATTCATACGACATTTTTTTTTGACCTCCTCAAATTTTGCGGGTGAATACGTGTGAGTAAAAACAAAAGGTCTTTGCTAAATGCTTTTACGAAAGTAAGTATAACATATTATGTAAAATATGTCAAAATAAAAAGAAAAAAATTTAAATTTTTTTTAATCGAATGATATAAATAATGAATGTTAGAATAACCATTAAGAAAATAAAAATATAAATTTAAATAAAATAAATTCAAATACTATGAATTTATATAAGTAAGTCTAAGTAAAAAATATTCTAAAAATAAAAAAGTAAGGACCGTCCCAAAATTTGTATTGAAAATTATGTAAATTTATGGTATAATAATCTTCGATTTCACTGGAAAGTGATGTCGGGTCATAAAAAGTTTCAAATATTATTTTCTATGGAGGAAATGAAGCATGAAAAAAGTAATGGCTATAATCTTTTCCATTGTTGTTGCAATTAGTAGTGTAATGCTGACTACAACAACAACGGCAACAGCAGCAGGTAATACAACACTGCTGGGAGATGCAAATCAGGATGGTAAACTGGACACAACCGATGCGATATACATTTTGTATTATATTGCTCTTGTTTGTGCAGGATATCCCAAGGATGATGTATACAGTCGTTTTGATGTCGAAATTGATGAAAGAGTCTTTGATGTTGACCGGAGTGAAAAAGTAGATACTACCGATGTTTTGTATTTGTTGACATACATCGCGAAGTGTGGGGCTGGACAGGATGCAACATGGCCACCGGCACCGGAAAAGATCTATAGTGATGATATCTTGGTATTCAATCCTGTGAAGGGAGTTGAAACATGGAATCTCAGATCAGCTCCGTCTTTGGAGGCCGGCGTTGTAACTAAAATGTCTGCAGGTGAAAATTGCAAGGTAATTAAAATCTTGCAAGAATCCTGGTATGAAGTTGAATACTTTGGAATTGATTTATATTTGCAAATTACACCTGACTCGGAAAGTTTTTTCTATGTGGATCCGATTCCGCGAGAAACTGCAAGTACGACAACTGAGACAACAACTACAACTACAGAAACAACAACTCAATCAACTGAAACAAGCATTGAAACAACTAAGGCAACGACTTTGACAACAACTGAATTTTCAACAACAAAAGCTACAACAGAATCTACAACAATCACGGCAAGTACAACGGCTATGGAATCTAAAACAACAGGTACAACTACAGAAACAAAGCCTACAACAACAAAAGCGACAACAAAAACAACAACAAAATCTACAACGACTGTTACAACAAGTGATAGTTCCACCACAACATCTACAAAGCTGACAACAACATCTACTACTACAACTGAAGAGTTGCAGTTAGGTGATATTGTAACACCAACAGAAAAAGTCAAACTGACAAATTCAGATGGTGAAATTACTGTGGATGCTGGCGAATTCATTACAATAGTATCTGAAAAAAATGAAAACTATGTTGTAATATACCAGAAACAGCTTTATGAACTGAACACCACTGCTTACCTGAATAAGGTCGAGCATGGGTATCAGGAAAAGCAGATTTTGACAGTTGAAGAAATCGAGACCGGAGATATCTTGAAGTTTACAGGTGAAACCTGGTATATAAGAGATGAATCTGAGTCTGCGGTTGGTACTCTGAAGGAAAATGAACTTTTTGTGGTTATGGCAAGGAATGGAAACATACTTACCATAATCACATCTGACGGAACCATTGGCAACATATTCTGCATTGCAGATAAGTATTGCATGATGGTAGATTAACAAATAAAAAATTGAAACTTTTTATGAGAAGAGAGCCCCTATATGGGGCTCTTTTTGCGTAAAAAAAGAGGGACGGTCCTTGAAAATATTTTCAAGGACCGTCCCAAAAATACGGTCCTTGAAATAAAAGGGCAAGGACCGTCCCCGAAAATATTGAAATAAAAAGGTAAGGACCGTCCCCAAAATACAAAAATAAAAAACTACTTGAAATAAAAAATCCGTATGGTAAAATATAATAAATTTACTATGATATAAAAAAATATCATAAAATTGTATACAAGGGAGGAAGGATATGTTTGCATATTTAAAAGGTGTATTTGAGTCTAGAACATTGGATTATATTGTTGTAGATGTAAATGGAATTGGATATAAAATCTTTATGTCCGAGAATTCAATGAAAAGAATTGGAGAGCTTGGAAGCATAATTAAAGTACATACTTATGTTAAAGTACGAGAAGATGATATAAGCATATATGGATTTGCATCTAATGAGGAGCTTAGAATGTTTGAATTACTTGTTTCAGTAAGTGGAATAGGAGCAAAATCTGCAATTGTAATATTGTCTAATATAGAGCCATCTGCATTTGCAGCTGCAGTAATTTCAGATAATGTTGGAGCACTTAAAAAATTGCCAGGGATAGGTGCAAAAAGTGCACAAAGAATTATTTTAGAGCTTAAAGATAAATTAAAAACAATTGATGTTGAAGATGATTCGAGTGAAGAGTTAAAAGCTGTAATTAATCAAAATCAAAACATTGAAGAGCTAATTTCAGCATTACAAGTTTTGGGATATACTAAAAAAGAAGTAGAAAAAATAATACCAAAATTAGATAATAAAGATGATAATTTAGAGAATTTAATAAAAAAAGCACTATTATTATTGTCAAAGTAGTAAAATATATTGAAAAACTCTTTCATTTTTTCTCATTTTATAATATAATTTTAATGTGATTTTAAAAATAATTAATCATTAATAAATTAAGTATTTTTAAATGATTATAGAAGTTAAAATTTGGCAAAAAATAAATGCCAGAAAAGGAGTATAAATATGGAAAAAAAATCAAACAATAATTCCGTTAGACATGTTGGAAGTAATGTAAAAAGAAAAAACACTACTAACAAAAATGTAAAAGGGAAAAAGAAACATCCAAGACTAAAGAAAGTTATTATAATATTTGCATTATTAATAGTTTTATTAGTCTTGGTTGCAGTAGGAATATTCTGTGGAATATTTTTCAGTGACAAATTTGCTTTATCAAAAGATGATTTATTACTATCAAATGCAAATACAGTTATCTATGACAAAGATGGAAATGTAATTGCAGAATTATCTGGAGACGAAAACAGAGAAATAATTAGCATAGGAGACATGAGTGAGTATTTACCAAAAGCATTTGTTGCCATAGAAGATGAAAGATTTTATAGTCACAATGGAGTTGACTTAAAAAGAACAATGGCAGCAACAACAACCTACATATTAAAAGGTGATTCATCATTTGGTGGAAGTACAATCACACAACAGCTAGTAAAAAATATCACAAATGAAAGAGAGAATTCAGGTAAGGCTGGTATTGAAAGAAAAATAAAAGAAATGTCAAGAGCTTATCAAGTTGAAAAAATGATTTCAAAAGATCAAATATTAGAGCTATATCTTAATATAATTCCATTAGGAGCAGATGGAGGAGATATTTGTGGAGTAGAAATGGCATCAACATACTATTTCAACAAATCTGCAAGTGAATTATCAGTAGAAGAATGTGCATTTTTAGCAGGTATAAACAATGCTCCAAATACATACAATCCTTTTAAAAATGAAGGAGATGCAACAAAACAAGAGCAAGTCAATAAAAAAATTAAAGACAGAACAAAAACTGTATTAACAAAAATGAAAGACTTAGGATATATAACAAATGAACAATATCAAACAGCATATGCAAATGTTGAAAATGGATTAGCATTTTCTAAAGGAACTTTACCAAGTTCAAATGTAAAATCTTATTTTATACAAGCAGCAATAAATGAGGTTGTAGAAGATTTAGTAGAAGAAAAACATTTCTCAGAAGAATACGCAAAAAGCCGTGTATTAGGTGGAGGATACAAAATTTATACAACTCAAGAAAAAGATGTTCAAGACAAAATAGAATCAGTTTATAAAAGCGATGAATTTATATTAAATTCATCAAATGCAAAAAATCACTCACAGTCGGCAATGGTAATAATGGACCATACAACAGGCCAAGTAGTTGCTTGTATGGGAGGATTAGGTAATGATGTTGATGCAACAGGTATAAATAGAGCAACAAGCAGTACAAGACAACCAGGTTCATCATTTAAACCAATAATATCATATGGATGTGGTGTTGAAAAAGGTATAATAAATGCAGGAACAGTTTATTATAATTCAGCGACAACTTTTGGAAAGAATTATGAACCAAAATCAACAAGTACATATGCAGGACCATGTACAGTAAGAAACGCAATAGAAGTTTCTTCAAATGTCGTATCATGTAAAATTATGTCTGAAATTGGACCTGATAATGCAATTGATTTTGCAAGAAAAGTTGGAATAACATCATTAGTAAAATCAAGTGAAAATAAACAAAAAAATGATTCAAGTTTATCATTAGCACTTGGAGGTTTAACACATGGTGTTACACCATTACAAATGGCAGCAGCATATTCAATGATAGCAAATAATGGGGTATATAATTCACCAGTATTCTATACAAAAGTAGAAGATTCATCAGGCGAATTAGTAATAGAATCTAAACAAACAACAGAAAGAGTAATGTCAGAGCAAAATGCATATGTAATGAAAAGCTTATTAAAACAACCAGTTGAAGGAGATCATGGTACAGCAACAAGTTGCAAAATATCTGGAATTGATGTAGGAGCAAAAACAGGTACAACAAATGATAATAAAGATAGATGGCTTTGTGGTATGACTCCATATTATACAGCTGCAACATGGTATGGATATGATGATAATGCTGTAGTAAACGGTAGTGGAAACTATGCTGCAAAAGTATGGAATGCTGTAATGAAAAAAGTTCACGAAGGTAAAGCAAGTGCAACATTTACAGAGCCAAGTGGAATAGTACATGTAACAATATGTAGAAAATCAGGATGTAAAGCTACAGAATCTTGCTCAGATACATATTCAGAAGTATTTGCAGAAAGTGCAGTTCCAAAGGATTGTGAAGGTCATTCATTAAAAGTTTGTACAGAATCAGGAAAATTAGCAACAGAATATTGTCCAAGTACTCAATATGTTGGATATGTTCCAGAAAAAGAAAGAAATCCATCTTGGAAAACAACAGGATATTCATCATCAGTTCCATCAGAAACATGTACAATACATACAGGTCCAACAAATAAAACATCACCAACAGATGGTGTGGATATAGATCTTTCAAATGATGTAGTCGTACCAAATGTTGTAGGTAAAACAGAAGCAGAAGCAAAATCGGCATTAAAAGCATTAAAAGTGACAGTAAAATATAAATCAGATTCTTCAAAAGAAAATGGAATAGTTTTAAGTCAAAGTTTATCATCAGGTGAAGTGGTTTCAAAAGATACCAAAATAACAATAACAGTAAATAAAGTTGAAAAGAAAAACGAAAATGATAATACAAACAAAAATAATCCAGACGGAGATAATAATACAACAAAACCAGATGACAATGTAAAACCTGATCCAAATCCTGACCCAGACAATGGTGACGGGGACGAAGAAGAAATACAATAATTATAGTCTTTGTAGTAAGCTATAATAAAGCTTACTACAAAGAATTTTTTAGAAGGTGAATATGTGAAAAACACAAAAAGACATTTTTTTATTATAGATTTTGCAAAAAGTATAAAAAATTTTGATTACTATAAAGAAATAGCAGACGAAAAAATATCAAAAAGCTTAAAATATTTTTTCAAATTGGTAATATTATATTCGGTTATACTTTCAGTATGTACAATAATAAATGTAAATAAAGGAATAAACGAATTTAAAAATCTAATCAATACAGAAATTTCAGATTTAAATTATTCAAATGGAATTTTACATGTGAATAATGATGAATCAAAAACTCTATTTAATAAATATGTAATAATAGATACAAGCAAAGACGAACTTTCAGAGCTAGAAAATAAGGCACAAGTAGTGATTGGAAAAGAATATTGTACAGTAAAAATGGACGAACATATTTTAAAAATTAAGTATAATGATTATTTTTATGAAGATATTAATAAAGATGATATAATTAATATGTTAAATAGTATAAATGCAAAATTTTATATACCAGCAATATTAATAATTATTATATGGGTATGTATTTTAATGACAATTTCAACAATTACAGATGTATTGGTAATTGCATTAATTGGATATATAATATCAAAAATTATAAATAAAAAATTCTCATTTACAAATACATTTAATATAGCAGTTCATGCAATTACACTACCAGTATTACTAGGTGCTATATATTATGTATTAAATACATTTACAGGATTTTATATGAAATATTTTTCAATAATGTATACATCAATTGCTACAATTTATATGATGACATCAATTTTATTAATAACAAGTGATAATAATGAAAATAATAATATACAAGATGATTAACAAATATACGAAGGGAGTTTAATAATGGATCCAAAGGAAAATAAAAAAAGCAATAAAAAGAAATATCTATTTACTGCTATTATAGTTATTTTAGCTATAGCTGGAATAGTTTTTGGAATATTTCAATATATGAACTACAGTAAAGAAAAAGAAGAAAAAACATTAGCATATACAGATTTAATTACTAAAATAAAAGAAGATTCTGTAGAAAAAATTGAAATGAAAGAAAAAAGTACTACAGTAAAAGTAAAACTAAAAGATCAAGATGAAGAAAAAGAAGTAAAAGTTCCAGAAAGTGAAGCTTTTATAGAATTTGTTCAAGATCAAGTAAAAGAAGGTAAAACAATAAATTTAAATCAAAAAGAAGAAAATTTATTAGCAGTAGTAGGAGAAAAATTACTATCATTCCTTCCAACAATAATGCTTATAGTTTTATTAGTAATGATAATGCAAATGCAAGGTTTAGGAGATAAAGGAAAAGTATATGATGCTACAACTCAAAAAACAAAAACAACATTCAAAGATATTGCAGGACTAGATGAAGAAAAACAAGAAATGATTGAAATTGTTGACTTCTTAAAAAAACCAAAAAAATTCCAAGAAATGGGAGCAAAAATACCAAGAGGTGTTCTATTATGTGGAAATCCAGGTACAGGTAAAACATTAATAGCAAAAGCAATAGCGGGAGAAGCAGATGTACCATTTATTTCAATGAGTGGATCAGAATTTATAGAAATGTTCGCAGGACTTGGAGCATCAAGAGTAAGAAAATTATTCGAAAAAGCAAGAAAAATAGCTCCATGTATAGTATTCATAGATGAAATAGATGCAATAGGATCAAGAAGAACATCATCAAGTGGATCTGAAAGTGAAAATAACCAAACATTAAACCAATTATTGGTTGAAATGGATGGATTTGACACAGAAGAAGCAATAATAGTATTAGCAGCGACAAACAGACCAGAAATGCTAGATAAAGCATTATTAAGACCAGGAAGATTTGATAGACAAATAACAATTGGATTACCAGACTTAAATGGACGTGAAGCAATTTTAAATATACATGCTAAAGATAAAAAAATAGACGAATCAGTAAATTTAAGAAGTATTGCAGAAGACACAGCAGGATTTACAGGAGCAGAGCTTGCAAACATATTAAACGAATCAGCAATAATAGCAACAATAAAAAGACACAAAGCAATAACAAATAAAGATATCGAAGATGCAGTAAAAAAGGTTACTGTAGGACTTGAAAAACACAGCAGAGTAATATCAGAAAAAGATAAAAAATTAACAGCATTCCACGAAGCAGGACATGCAATAGTTAGTAGATATTTAGAAACACAAAAAGAAATAAAAGAAGTGTCAATAATACCAAGAGGCGTTGCAGGTGGATACACAATGTATAAAACAAATGAAGATAAATTCTATGTATCAAAACAAGAAATGCAAGAAAAACTAATATCACTACTAGGAGGAAGGGCAGCAGAAAAATTAGCACTAGATGACATATCAACAGGAGCAAGTAATGATATAGAAGTAGCAACAAAAATAGCAACAGACATGGTAACAATATACGGAATGAGCGACATAGTAGGTCCAATATCAATAAATACAGAAAAAGATCCATATCAAATGGAGTTACTAGGAGACAGATTTGAAGATTCAATAGGAGCCGAAATAAAACAACTAATAGACAATGCATACTACCAAGCACAAAAAATACTATCAGAGCACATGGACAAACTAGAACAAGTAGCAACAGCACTAATGAAACAAGAAATAATCTCAGCCGAAGAATTTGAATCATTCTTCCAAGACAATCAATAAAAAAACAAAGAAAAGGACTTAATTTGGAAACACCAAAAAAATTCCAAAACAAGTTCCTTTTTCTTCATCCAAACTAATCAAAAAAAGGGGACGGTCCTGGAAAGAAGAAAAGCGGGACGGTCTTGAAAAGAAGAAAGATGGGAGGGCTCTTTAAGAAATTGAAATTTGAAAAAATTAACATGAAAATTTTGAAGAAAGATGTTGTATATTGTAGAAAAAAGATGTAAAATGGTTTGTGTTTAGGAGGAGTAAAAAATGCAGGAGATGAATGAAAACAGTAGAATGATTATACACAGCAGTGAAAATAAAGGAAATAAAAAAATAAAAATAATCTTAATTGCGATTTTTGCAATTATTATATTAGTATTTGCTATAATGTATTTTTGTAAAATACCAATTATAAAATATCAGGGACAAAATATTGAAACAGTAGAATATGGAACTACATATGAAGATAAAGGAATAAAAGTATATGCAAGATTTAAAAATATAAGTGACCAAGTAATAGTCGAAAACAATGTAAACTTAAATCAGTTAGGTGATTATAATATAACATATAAAGTACCATTTTTAGGTAAATACAAGACTTATACAAGAACTGTTAAAGTAGTAGATACCGAAGCTCCAAAAATAGAGCTAAAAGGTGATTCGAATTATAAATTACAATATGGAAAAAATTACGAAGAGCCAGGATTTACAGCAATAGATAATTATGATGGAGATGTTACAAACAATGTAACTGTAGCTAAAGTCGAAAAAGATAATAATAATTATGAAGAGCATTACACAGTCACAGATTCAGCTGGAAATAAGGGAGAGGCAGTGCGATATGTTTCAATAGTCGACACAACACCACCAGTAATAAAATTAAAAGGAACATCTGTAATCAGTGTAATAACTGGAAATAAATATACAGAGCAAGGAGCAACAGCTACAGACAACAAAGACGGTGATTTATCAAAAGACATAAAGATATCAGGAGATGTTGATACATCAAAGGACGGAACATATATTGTAAAATATACTGTAACAGACTCAAATGGAAATACGGCAACAGAAGAAAGAAAAATAATAGTAAGCGAAAAAGCAACAACTGGAATAATATATTTAACATTTGATGATGGTCCAAGTTCAACAATTACACCAAAAATATTAGATGTATTAAAAGAAAAAGGTGTTCACGCAACATTCTTCGTAATAAATTATAATGAATCAACAGAACATTTAGTAAAAAGAGAAGCAGAAGAAGGCCATGCAATAGGAATTCACGGATATTCACATGACTATGCAAAAATATATGCATCAGTAGATGTTTGCTATAACAACATAAAGACATTGCAAGAAAAAATATACAAAACAACAGGAATAAAAACAATGATTTTAAGATTCCCAGGAGGAAGTTCAAACACAGTAAGCAGAAAATATTGCCCAGGAATCATGACAAAAATTACAGAAAAAGTATTAAGCGAAGGCTTCAAATACTACGACTGGAATGTAATGTCAGGCGACTCAGGAGATGTAAAAACAAAAGAAGCAGTATATGCCAATGTAACAAAAGGACTAAAACCAGGAAGAGACAACATAGTATTAATGCACGACTTCAGTGGAAACCACAAAACACTAGAAGCACTACCAGAAATAATCGATTACGGACTAGCAAATGGATATAAATTTGAAGTAATAACAACAAACACAGAAATGGTAAGACAAAAAATACAAAATTAAATACAAATATTACGCAAACAAAAGCGAAAAAAGATGGCTCTAGAAAAGTCATCCTTTTTGCTCTCAACAATCAACTAGAAAAAGAGGGACGGTCCTGAAAAAAGCAATACAGATCTTCAGAGAAAGAAAAGACGAAATCTTTTAAGAGAAAAAATACCAAAATAAATTAAAAATAATTCAAGAAAACATAAAAAAATACATGTAAACCTATTTATTTTTGAAAAAAAATGAGTTATAATAAATTTGTAAGTATTTAGATTAAGGAGAACATATGAAGTGTACAAAATGCAACTACGAATCATTAAATCTAAATGCCAAATTCTGCATAAAATGTGGAAGTAAACTTATACAAGAAAAGCATTTTTGTAGTAATTGCGGAAATAAAATATCATATAAAAGTAATTTCTGCGGTAATTGTGGCAAAAAAATAAATTATGAATATATAGAAAATAGTGATTCAAAAATTAATAACATGTACACAAAGGATAAAGAGGAGGATACCACTAAAGAAACTAAAGATAATAGCAATATTCTCATAATAGAGAAAAAAAATAATAATGGGGGTGATTTTGTAAATATGGAAAATAATATTACACAAAAAAATTATTTAGAAATTTTACCAAATCAAAGTATTGTAGAAAAAAATAATACAAATTTATTACCTGTATTAAAAAGTGATAAAAATTTATTATTACCTGTTATTATAAAAAGTAAGGAATTAGCATTAATTGAAATAAAAGAAGATTTTAATAAATTAAAAAAAGAAAGATCAGAAATAGGTCTATTAAAATTTGCAAAAAAACTTGCTATTTTGTTAGCAAAGTTTGTAAGATTTTGTTTTTTAACAACGGCAAGTGTTATAGGCTTTGTTGGAGTAGCAGTGCTAATAATTGCATCAACAGCAATTATTACAAAAAATATTGTAAATTCATATTATGGAATTACACCAGAGCCAGATACTACATATTCAATTTTTAAAATGAAAGACGATAAAATTAATGCACAAAGTCCACCAAAAAACTAGTAAGGTGAATAAATATAAAAATTGAGTAGAGCATAAATAATTATTTTATTTGTGCTCTACTCAATTTTCATGAAATACAAATAAGGAAAATTTTATAAAACAAAAGGAGGCAAAAATGAAAGCAGTCTTACAAAGAGTAAAATATGCAGAAGTAAAAGTTGATGGAAAGTCAGTAGGAAAGATACAGAAAGGATTATTAATATTTTTAGGAATTGGTAAAAATGATGATGAAAAAATAGCTGATAAAGTTATAAAAAAGACATGTAATTTGCGAATTTTTGAAGATGAAAATCAAAAAATGAATAAATCCATAAAAGATATACATGGCGAAATTTTAATAATATCGCAATTTACATTATATGCTAATTGCAAAAGTGGTAATAGACCAAGTTTTATAGAAGCATGTGAACCCAAAAAAGCAAATGAAATGTACGAATATTTCAAAAAGACATGTAGTAAAGAGCTAGAAAAAGATATTCAATCTGGAATATTCGGCGCTGATATGAAAGTAGAACTATTAAACGATGGTCCAGTAACGATAGTATTAGATTCTGAAGAAATTTAAAAAGGCGGACCGTTCCCGTTTGAAAATAGCCAGGACCGTCCCAGTTTAAAAATTACTAGGACCGTCCCCGCTTGAAAATTGCCAGGACCGTCCCTGTTTGAAGATCGCCAGGACCGTCCCCATTTGAAGATCGCCAGGACCGTCCCAGTTTTGAAAAAATTAGAAAGGATTTTATATAAGTATGATAAATATAATAAACATAGCAAATATAATTGATAAAAATGGTGGAAGATTGTATTTAGTTGGGGGAGCTGTGCGTGATAAATTAACAAATGTAACTCCTCATGATGAAGATTATTGTATAACTGGTATTTCATCAAAAAAATTTAAAGAGCTATTCCCTCAGGCATTTAAAAGAGGTAAAGCATTTGAGGTTTTTGAGATAGAGGGGAAGGAATTTGCTCTTGCAAGAACTGAAAAAAAGATTGGAATAGGACATAAGGATTTTGATGTAACATGTAATCCTAATATAACAATAGAAGAAGATTTAGGAAGAAGAGATATAACAATAAATTCAATTGCTCAAGATGTAATTTCAGGAGAGATAATAGATCCATATGGTGGTAGAGAAGATTTGCAAAATCATATAATAAGAGCTACAAAAAAAAGTTTTAAAGAAGATCCTTTGAGAGTGTACAGAGCTGCAAGATTTTCGAGTAAATTTAATTTTACAATTGATTCGGAAACATTGAAATTAATGAATGAATTGAAGCCAGAGCTAAGTTCATTATCTGCTGAAAGAGTATTTGAAGAGCTGAGAAAAGCAATAAATACAGACCATCCCGAAAATTTCTTCAATAATCTAAGAAAAGCAGATGTACTAGATGTACATTTTATTGAAATATATAAATTAATAGGAGCTCTTCAACCAGAAAAATATCATCCCGAAGGTGATGCATATAATCATTCAATGTTAGCATTACAAAAAGCAACAGAGCTTACTAAAGATGAAAAAATAAGATTTTCAGCATTAGTTCACGACTTAGGAAAAGGAGTAACTCCAAAAAGTGAATATCCTCATCATATAAATCATGATAAAAATGGCGTAGCAGAGGTAGAAAAATTAGGAAAAAGATTGAAAATGCCTACATCATGGACAAAATGTGGAATGGTATCCGCTAGAGAGCACATGAAAGCAGGAATTTTTTATAAAATGACACTAAACAAACAAGTAGAGTTTATAGAGCGCATAGATAAAACATTACTTGGATTGGAAGGATTAGAAATAATAGTAGAGTCAGATAGGAACTGTAGAGGAACAAAAATGGACAAAGTGCAATTTGCTAATTTAGGAAAAAATATATTAAAAGAAGTAAATGGCGAAACTGTTATGAAAAAATACAACATACAATCGAATGAAAAATTAAAAGATCGAATACATCAAGAAAGAATTGCTTATTTGAAAAAGTTTTATGATAATGAAAAAAATACAAATTTGAGATAATAAGTAATAAGTAATAATGGGGACGGTCCTGGCGTTTGAGAAAAGCCAGGACCGTCCCAGTTTGAGAAAAGCAGGACCGTCCCAGTTTGAGAAAAGCCAGGACCGTCCCAGTTTGAGAAAAGCCAGGACCGTCCCAGTTTGAGAAAAAGCAGGACCGTCCCTGTTTAAACAGAACGGTTCCGATAAAAAATATCCCACGGCAATTATATTTGCCGTGGGATTAAATATTTTAGTCTAAATTTTCTAATATTTTTGGTAGCATTTGTTTTTTTCTTGAAACAACATTTTCAAGCATTGCTGTATGGTCGTCTAGAGTTACACCATAAGCTTTTTCAACTATTCCAGAATCATTTCCTAATGAAATAATTTTTGAATTTGAATTTAATATATCAGTAGCAGCAAAAACGTACAAGTCTAAGTTATCTTTTTTTATTTCGTTATTTATAGCTGTTTCGAAATATACTTTATTTTTGAAAACGCTATCTATATCAGCTGTGTTTATTTGAGCAATTTTGAATTTCTTTCCACCTTTTTCAAATAATTTACTATCAATATTAATTACTTGCTCTGGTGTATAATCACTTAAATCAGTTCCAGCTTTTAATAAATTGGTTCCATAAACATTAACGTCAACTTCAGCTATTTTTCCTAATTTTTCAGCAATTGCTTTATCTTCAGCTGTACATGTTGGTGATTTGAATAATAAAGTATCTGAAACAATAGCGCTAAGCATCATTGTAGCGATTGTTTTTGTAATAGGAACATCGTATTCTTTATACATTTTATATAAGACAGTAGAAGTACATCCAACTGGCTCTGTTCTATAATATAATTGGTATGGAGCAACGAAGTTCATTGTATGATGGTCAACAACTTTTTTTATAATAGCATTAGAAATGTTATCAGCACTTTGTGTTGATTCATTATGATCTACTAATATAACATTTTGACCGTCATTTACATCTGAAATTAATTCAGGTGCTTCAATACCTAAGTAATTAATTACATATTCTGTTTCTTTATTTATATTTCCAAGACGAACGGCCTTAGAAGTGTTTCCTAATTGATTTTCTAAATTTGCCATAACCATAGATGACATTATTGAGTCTGTATCTGGGTTTTTATGTCCAAATATAAGAGTTTGATTTATTTCCATTTTAATTCCTCCTTTATGTATAATCACAATAATTATTATACTACAAAATGGGAATAAAGTCAATAATTTACATAAAATAGACAAGCTGTTTTTGAAATTTCGGGGACGGTCCTTGAAACAATATTGCTCTTGCTTGAAGTAAAAAGAAAGAAGGCAGGACCGTCCCAGTTTGGAGCGAAAAGAAGAAGGCAGGACCGTCCCCGTTTGGAGCGAAAAGAAGAAGGCAGGACCGTCCCAGTTTGGAGCGAAAAGAAGAAGGCAGGACCGTCCCCGTTTGGAGCGAAAAGAAGAAGGCAGGACCGTCCCAGTTTGGAGCGAAAAGAAGAAGGCAGGACCGTCCCAGTTTGGAGCGAAAAGAAGAAGGCAGGACCGTCCCAGTTTGGAGCGAAAAGAAGAAGGCAGGACCGTCCCTGTTTGGAGCGAAAAGAAAGAAGGCAGGACCGTCTCTCTTTTGAAGAAGATATTAGAGATTTTTATTTGTTAAGTAAGCTGATAAACTTTGGTCGGTGCTGTTGTATGTTGCTAGGAAAATGTTGTCAATTTTTGTAATTCCTTGTTTTTGTAAGGTATTCATTAGCCATAACTTGTCATATCCAAGCTCCGATAAATTTTTTTCCATTATCTTGCCATCTAAAATTATGTTTGTAACAATATTATCATCGACTGGGTGAATGTTAAAATCTGAGGGATTAGCTGGACGTTTTTCGGACATGGGAAGAAAACTTATTTTTCCATTTTCTTCAAGTAATGCTGTTTTGATATCACTGAGATTAAAATAACCATTTGTTCTGCATTGAACTAAAAATTCATTTAAGTCAATTTTTGATTTTTTAAAATTTTCTTTAAATAGTGTACCATTATCATATAAAATAAGAGTTCTTCCAGAGAATATTGGTCGAAGTTTTACGAATCTTGTATTAAGAATTCCAATAATTAAAGTTACAACAGCATATACAATCATAGCAACCAAAGGCTCTACAAAATTATCTTCTAAGGATGTTGCCATTTCTGCAGCAATAGAACCAATAGTTATACTAATAATATAGTCGAAAATACTAAGTTGAGACATTTCTCTTTGTCCCATTATTTTAGTTAAAATAAATAAAACTACAATAGAGCCTGTAGATAAGGCTATTATCTTTAAAATTAACATAAATCAATTCTTATGATAAAATCATAAACTCCCTTCATGCTTAGTATTGCAATAAAAAATATAAATATACTCAAAGTAATAAATAAAATTGAATTTACAAAAATACATGATAGGCTTGACAATTAAAGAAAATTAAACTAAAATATCAAAGAGTAAATTAAATAGTCGCGTATAGCAATGTCGAAAGACTGCGTACGAGGAAAGTCCGGGCTCCATAGAGCAATGATGCAGGATAACGTCCTGTGAGGGAAACCTTAAGGAAAGTGCAACAGAAAATAACCGCCTACAATAGTAGGTAAGGATGAAAAGGCGAGGTAAGAGCTCACCGCCAGCATGGTGACATGCTGGGTCTGTGTAAACCCCATCTGGAGCAACACCGGGACAAGAAGGCCAAGACTGCTCGTCATCTTCTTAATCTGGTGGCTTGAGGCATATAGTAATATATGTACTAGATAAATGACTATTCACGACAGAACCCGGCTTACAGATTTACTTAACCAAAGGTATAAATCTTTATAGGATTTATACCTTTTTTTCACAAAAAATCGAAAAAACTTTACATAATTATAAAAGCATGATATACTTAAAGCATCATACGTTAAAAATTTTTGCTACAAAAATTTGGAGGCTAGTTTATGAAAAAGAAAATTTCTGAATACGAAGAAGCATACGCAAGAACACACTTAGAATTTTGGGAGGAGGAAATAATTCTAGCTGAAGATCCGAATTATCCAATCGATTATAAGGATAATCCTCAAAAAAAGTTGGAATACAAAAATTTATGTAAGGAGGAAATTAAAAAATACAGAGATATTTTGTATCCACAAAAAGAAAAAAGAGGATTTTTCAAATTCTTTAAAAAAAAGTAAAAAAATCTAAAAGCAAAAAGAAAGGAGCCTGCATTTGCAGGCTCTTATTTATTTGGGTCCTGAAAAGAGGGACGGTCCTGGAGAAGAGAATAAGGGACGGTCCTGGGAGAAGAGAATGAGGGACGGTCCTGAGAGAAGAGAATAAGGGACGGTCCTGAGAGAAGAGAATGAGGGACGGTCCTGGGAGAAGAAAACAAGGACCATCCAAAAATGAAAAATGAGGAAATTGACTTTTTTGTCGAAATTTGGTAAAATGCTAAAGTACGAATGTAAACCAATATGAAAGTGCAACAGGAGGAATATCTATGCACGAGAAAAACAATTGTGAAATGCTTGGCTACAAGAAGCGGAGTGAACTGGCTGAAAAGTCAAAAGTGTTTGTAAAATTGACAGATGCTGATTTGCGTTGGCTTATTCCGCTGGCTGAAAGAACAAAGAAAAATGCAACCCCATTACCTCATAAAAGCTTTACTATTAAAGACATGGATGGTCGATGGGAAACATTAATTTATGTTCAGGAAATTCAGCCGGGAAAAATCAGAGTTGATGGCTATGCACCGATTGATCGTAAGAATGGTAAAAAAAATGCAGTAGTTAATATTTATGAGACTCCATATTTTTCAATTACTTTCCATTTTGTTTTGGGAGTTGCCGAGTGTGACAGTTTTTTTGGTAGAACAGTTACAAAGGAAAAGGTATGGTCTGATGTAAAAAATAGGGTTATCCCGATTATTATTTACATGCAAAATTACTACGAGAACGCAGAGAAAAATGAAAAAAAAGTTCGTGTTCGCGATCGGTCGAAGACATGCAAGATGGTTCAAACAACATACACTCTGAAAAAAATTGGCAACGAGATTCCCACAGTTTTCGGCTTTGCAGGGAAGAAACTGAAAGTACAAGAGCCAAAGTTTATTCAGAATCCCGAAAGCGTTTTGGATAAATCGATGGCGGTATTTGTCGACAATCCTGAAGATGCAATTTGGATGCAAAAATTTGCCGACAGTGTAAGAGCTGAATTTGAAAAAGCAAATGATCAGCAGAAAAGAGAGCTGGCTAAATTGTATCCGTCCTTTAATTCGCAAGTTGACAGTATCATTGCAAATGAGGTTACACTTATCAGAGCACATGCCTCAAAGGAAAGCTTCATGCAATTGCAGATTCACAAAGCGGATGAAAATATTCTTCAAATTGACTACTATGATGATACATCTGAAAAATGCCAGATTATTTTGTTTGTAAATATTGCAACAAATCCGGCACAGTATGATATTGCATATGTAAGCAGAGAAGATGGGAATATCACGCCACAGGACGATTTATATGCCAGAAAGGTCGCAACATTTTATGTCGACAGTTTCATCTATTTGAGAAGCTACGACTGGGAACATGCAACAAATCCCAATGGGAGATATTACGGTACTACTATTGGAAAATTTCATGCTATTGCAACATAAGGAAAACATACACAATTAATAAGATATTAAAAAGAGAAACTTGTTTTTACAAGTTTCTTTTTTGTTTTTGTCGAGGAAAAAAAAGAGGGACGGTCCTTGGAGGAAGAAAAGAGGGACGGTCCTTGAAGGAAGAAAAGAGGGACGGTCCTTGAATGAAGAAAAAGAGGGACGGTCCTTGGAGGAAGAGAAAAAGAGGGACAGATCTTAAAGAATTAAAAGTCAGGACCGTCCCAAAAATAAAAAAGAAAATCAAAAGGACTTTACATAAAGGAAAAAAGATTGTATAATATCAACTGTACGAAATGAAACCCTTAGACAGTGCAAAAGGAGGAATTACTATGCACGAAGAACAAATGAGTTCAACAAGTAGAAGATATGAACTTATAAAGTCATCAACTGATTTTATAAATATCGAGCAACGGGACTTTAAATGGTTAAATCAATTAACGGAAAAATTAGTCCCAAAGACAGAATCAATTTCACCAAAGGCTTTTACCATAAAAGAGCATGTTGGGGATTATATTACTGTCCTACGAGTTGAAGAAGAACAAATTGGAAGAATACGAGTATGGGGGTATCACCCTATATCGTACAACAAGAAATGGAAGAAAAACAATCCAAAGGATGAATATCCGTTTTTTGAATTGGAAATACGATTTGTTCTTGGAAGAGCTACATTGGAAACATTTATTGGAAATCCAAACAACAAACAGAATCTCTGGAACGACATAAAGGTTAGAGTTTTACCGATTATTTTGTATCTTCAGCACTTTAAAGAAAAGTTAACTGTGGAGACAAAGGTAAGCAGAGTAAATGGAAAAAAATTCCAGCAGAATACTTATGTTTTACATCCTGTTCAAAATGAGATTCCGACAGACTTTTATTTCTTAGGGAAAAAATGGAATATTGTAAAGCCTGAACTTGAGCTGAATGATAGTAAGCTGTTGAAGGATGGGTCAATTGCAATAATTCACAATGATTCCGATGCGATTTGGTTGCAAAAATGGGCTGCAGATATTAGATTAAAATCGGGAATGATTCCTGAAAACAGGCTATCTAGCTATCCGTTATATGATCGCAGAAGAGAGAAACTTGTAAGATTGAATGCTGTCCGCGTGAATACGGGAAAGAACTCTTTTATTCAAATTATGGTAAATCGATTGGATGATGAAACATTCCAGTTAGATTATTATGATTGCGAAACGAAAGATCTTCAATTGATATTATTGATCAATATTACCAATGTTCCTGCGAGATTCGACATTGCGTATATATGTGGTGAAGGCAATGTAACCAAAACCGATGAAATGTATGCAAGCCGAATTGCAAATATGTTCTTGGATATATTGATCTACTTGAGAATTCAAGCATGGGAAGATTCAATCGATGAGTCAACTGGATTATATTACACATGTGATATATACAAAATGCCAGACATTCCAAAAGAGCTATATGAGTCTAGAACAAAAAGAGTGTAAAAAAATAACAAGTAGCAATGAAAAGGGCATCGACAAGTTTAAAGTCGATGCTCTTTTGGCATTTTTTATAGATAAAAAAGAAAAGAAGAGGGACGGTCCTGGAAGAAGAAAAAGAGGGACGGTCCTGGGAGAAGAAAGAGAGGGACGGTCCTCGGAAAAAAAGAAGAGGGACGGTCCTTGGAGAAGAAAGAGAGGGACGGTCCTCGGAAAAAAAGAAGAGGGACGGTCCTGGGAGAAGAAAGAGAGGGATGGTCCTTGGAAGAAAAAAAGAGAGACGGTCCTGGGAAAAAGAAAAGAGGACCAGCAATCCAAAAAACGAAAAAGCTTTTTCATACATAAAACCGAAAAGTACCACAAAAAATAGAGCCAAAATAACAATAAAAGTTAATAATAGCTCTATTTAAACAAATATAAAAATCTAGGAATTAATTTGAGAAAAAATTCTAATAAAAATATTCAAATTTAAAATAAACGAGTTCAAATCTTTAAGAGATAGGGAATTATCATAACGAGACATCAAAATATTTCTATAATCAGCTTTTTCTAAGGCAATTAATTTTAAAACATTATCATTCATAATTCCGGAAAAATTCATGTAATCATTATAACTAGAAAATTTATAGTTATAAGCATGATCAACAATACCGGCTTTAACAGGATTATCATGTATATACCTAATGCAATTAAACAAATAAAAATAGTTGGTAATTGGTTGACTAGAAAAACGGTTCCTAAAAACATATCCTACACGATTTTCAGAATGATTGTAGAAAATTGAATAAGAAGTATTCAGACTTTTCATATATCTAGATAAGTTGGAAATTTCTTCAGAATATAATAAAAGATGTGCATGATTATTCATAATACAATAGGATATTAAAGTTACATTAAAACGATTTAAATTAGAAAGCATTTTATAAATATAGAAATCTTTATAAGAATTATTATAAAAAATGTGCTCCTTATTTATTCCTTGAACTGTAACATGAAAAAAATTAGAATTTAATGAATTACGAGAAATACGAGGCATAAAATTATCCTTTCGAAAAAAATTTGAAGTGAAATTAAAACTAGTATAGATTAAAATTACAAAACATATATTAATACAAATTTAAGAAAAAAGCAATACTTTACGCAAATTTTATTAAAAATAAAAAAGAACAGGTATTAAAGATAACTTCAATACCTGCATAAAGGTCGAGTGGCAAATATAATTTATTTGTTGCCTTTTTGCTCCAGGTTATTCTTAAATGCATCCAGAATGTCAGATTCTACATACAACTCGGTGTATGCAGAAAAATTTTTCAGGATGATTTCTGCGATAGAGTCTGTTTGAGGGTTAACGTTTACTTTTGATAAAACATGTTTACCAACGCGAACCTCAAGAGACCAGGATTGCTCATTTTGAGGAACTAAAATCAGTCCCCGAAATGTATCCGATAACAGATTGCGATTCATAGAATAAATAACCATAAAGTCCTCCTTTAATGTAAAAAGTGTTTATGCGAACTACAAAACATATATTAACATAAAAAGTTAAAAAAGTCAATAATTGAAATCGTAGAATAATAGAAAATCTGGGACGGTCCTTGGATGAAAAAACTGGGACGGTCCTTGAAGGAAAAAGGGGACGGTCCTTGAAAGAAAAAACTGTGACGGTCCTGAAAAGAGAAAAAAACATCAAAAAAATAAACCCGCTGAATGAATTAACATTCAAGCGAGTTCCTAGAGAAAACCTAGATTGAGTGAGGATTAAATCAAAGATACTACTATGTACGACACATTACCAGATCCAAGCAGCTTCGAAAGATCTGCAGATGCGAGAGAAAAGTTTGAATTTTCGGCCTGATCGCGGGTCATCAACACAAAACTTATCAGCACTGATGCCAGTAATGTTCAAAAACAATCTTTGATTGATTTTACAATCTTCAGATAAAGCATGTACCCTAACCGTTACTATCCTGTTTTGCAATAAAGTAGTAAAAACCTCTTCAATGCAATATGCTCTTCTAAGTCCGAGAGCATCAAAGATGGATAAAGAGGTTTCGCCTGCTTCATTACAGTAAAGTTGAGTAGCAATGGTCTTGGCAACATCTGCAATTGAAAAAACTTGACCTTTTGACATTAATCCTTGATGAATACACATCACTGCACAATCGGTTTCACGAAGCGGACGGCGTCCACACCGTAAATCACCAACTTTTATATAGGATTTTCCTTCAAGGCAAAGCTTGCTATCCACAGTAAAAATTGATGAAATCGAAGGCAGAACTTCAAATTTGCCAAAAAACTTAAAATCAATTTGTCTTATGCTAGAAGCAAAGTTTGATGAGATTAAGTTGTTCACAGGATGAGAAAATATTGCAACTTTAGTGTCCTGTGATAATTTTGGAAGATAAAGTTGAGTATCCATAAGATGGTAAAACCTCCCGTGCCTAGGTAGTCGCATACTAGGACTTTAAAATTTAACGACAGAAAATAGTATAGCACAAGTAAACATAAAAAGCAACAAGAAAAACTTTTATAAAAATTTTTGAAAAAAGAAATAAAAGAAGGACCGTCCCCCGTTACTGAAGGAAAGAAGGACCGTCCCCCGTTACTGAAGGAAAGAAGGACCGTCCCCCGTTACTGAAGGAAGGAAGGACCGTCCCCAGTTACCGAAGGAAGGCAGGACCGTCCCAAAAACAAACAAAAACAAAAATCAAGGAATTTGCCTAAAAGCTATTGCTAAATGGAAAAAAAGGTGGTAAAATGCAATCGGTTTCATAAAATTAAAAGGAAAGGATGATTAATTATGAAGAAAATCACAAAAGTTATGTTAGCATTAGTAATGGCAATAGTAGCATTAACAGTGTTTACAACAAAATCAAATGCTATGACAGCAAATGAATTAAAAGATTACATATGTAATGATAAGGGAATAAACGGAACAAAATTAATTATAAGAGATGCAGATAAAGTAAAGGTTGAAAAATTCTTTGCAAACAACGAAATGACAGATGCTCAAGCAGACCAAATAAAAGCTATAATTGATAAAGGAGTAGCTTTAATGAATGCAGATGGAGCTTCAGAGCCAAATCAATTAAGCTCTAAAGCAAAAAAACAAGAGCTATTATCATATGCTCAAGAAGCTGCAGCAGTTATGGGATTAACAGTATCTTATGATGCAACAGAAGAAAGATTAGACATATACAAAAATGGAGTATTATATGACTCATTAAATTGGGGAGTAACAGAATCAAGTAAAGGTTCAACAGAATCAGCACTAGTTCAAACAGGATCAACAAATTATGTATATATAGTAGTAGCAGGAATAATGTTAATTGCCGGCATTATGCTAGTTGTATCAAGAAAGAAAAGATTAAGTGCAGAAGCAAAATAACAATATAGCCATAGCAAAAAAATGGCAAACAATAGAAGCAACTATTATAGATGTAATAGTTGCTTTTATTATTGTTATTGCAATAATATTTACTACTAAAATAATATTTGGAAAACAAATAAAAAAGGCAATTGAAGTGGTAGATATGATATCAATAAAAACAGATAGCAGTGTAGTGCCAGAAATAAAATTCGACACAGAAAAAAGCACAATAACAAATTATCCCGAATATGGAAGCAGATATGGTAATATAAAAATAGAGTCTCTAGATATAAATTTACCATTATACTATGGTGATAAATTATCTATATTAAAAAATGGAGTGGGACAATCAAGTGGTAGCTATTTCCCAGGAGAAGGCGGATCTATAATATGTATGGGACATAACACAAAAGCGTTTTTATACAAGCTACCTCAAATAAAAAAAGGAGCAATAATAGAAGTTGAAACGACATATGGAACATTCAAATACAAAGTAGATAATACAAAAATAGTAAATATGTACAATGTAGATGAGCTACCAATACAAAAATATGAAGAAGTTTTAATGTTATATACATGTTATCCAGTAAACGGATTAGGGCACAAAACAGATAGATTTGTCGTATATGCAAAAAAAGTAGAATAATGTAAAATAGTGCTCTTAAAAAGAAGGACCGTCCCTCGTTACCCGTCCCCAGTTACCGAAGAAGAGCAGGACCGTCCCCTGTTACCGAAGAAAAGAAGGACCGTCCCCAGTTACTGAAGAAGGGAAGGACCGTCCCCCATTACCGAAGAAAGGCAGGACCGTCCCCCAGTTACCGAAGAAGAGCAGGACCGTCCCCCATTACCGAAGTAAAGCAGGACCGTCCCTCAACACCCAAAACCCATAAAAGAAAGGAGAGCTCGCATAATCAATTTATGCGATATATAAAATAAAATGAAAATAATACGAAAAATTATCTCATACATATTGGCAATAATACTAGTTACACTTATGTCAGCAACAATTATATTATCAATAGTAAATGCAGTTGTATTTAGCAAATCTAATGTTAAAAAGCAGATGCAAAAAGTAGATTACTATACTGAAATAAACAACATAATAAAAGAATCTGCAAATAACTACATAATGCAATCTGGATTTGATGAGTCAATAATGGATAATGTAATATCTAAGGAAAAAATTAACAATGACATAGATAAAGTAATAAATGCTATATATGAAGGTGAAGAAGTTGAAATATCAACTGATGAAATAAAAAATAGTTTAGATAAAAATGTGCAACAATATATTGCACAAAATAATTATAAAGTAGATGCTCAAACACAAAAAGACATAGAAAAGTTTGAAGATAAAATAGAGTCAATATATGCAAACAGCATAACATATTCAAAAAGCTCAATTAAAAAAGTGGTAAAATACTTTAAAATGGCCAAAAGAATGACAAGAGTTGCATTAATTGCAAGTTCAATTTTATTAATAATATTTGCAATAATAACATATAAAACAAACAGAGCAACATTTGGAATATCATTATTAGCGACAGGAATAATATGCATATTTATAAAATGTTATTCTTCTATAAACATAGCTGTAAACAATATTTTAATGGTAAACAAAACCTTTTCAAATTTAATGATAAATATAATAAATCAAGTAATACAATACGTATTTATAGGAGGAATTATATTAGCTGTTTTAGGAATAGCATTAATTATAATTTTTGAAAGAAAATCTGCAAACGAAAAGTACGAAGAAAATTTGTAAAATAAAAGCTGGAACGAAATAAATTAGTAATGATTTCGTTCCAGTTTTTTATATAATAATACATTAAATAAAATTTTAGAAATATTACAGAACGACCAGCATATTAATATAATTAAAGTAATTTGCAAAAAGACAAACTTATATAAAATACAAAAATATACATAGTCACAAAATTATCCATAAAAACAATAAAAGAAACGGGCACTGAATAAATCAATGCCCGCCAATAAAGGAATAGTACCATTACAAAGGATTAAATATCCCCTAAGAATGGCACACCATCACTGGTGAGGTCAAAACAATCAGATGAGGGCTTCTCATCACTATCATTGTCATCAACCTCGAAAGATGGTTCAGTAGAATCGGAAAAACGCTTTCTAAAAATTGGCAAATTTTTGTATCCATAGTATAAATACATATCCACAAAAAGCGGATATCCCATATACTGCGGATAGACCTTTTCGATAATATAAAGAAGTTCATCTTTTGTGTCGACGAAAAAGTCAAAAGATGAAACGACCTCTCCATTATCGATTTCTTCTAGCCTCAGATACCATTCCATGATGTCAGAAAAAGTCAACACTAGACCTTTAAAGTACCGATGGAGACTATTGTTTGCCGAAATTGCGTAAAATTCCATTATTATACCTCCTTTTTTTGTTACAGTGGATAATTACACTGTATAAATAATAGTAACATAAAATATTGAAGTAGTCAATAAAAATAATCACAAAATTTAACACTACATAATAAAATATATTGTAGAAAAATGTCGAAAAAAATCAAATGAACAAAACCGCCGGTAAATATTGACAAATACACAAAAATATAGTTTAATAGAAGTCGACATTGCAACGAGAAAATTAACATAATAAAAGCATAATTAGAAAAGCAAGCCATTCTCTAATATGCACAAAGTTTAAAACTAAGAAAAAAATATTGTACAGAGCAATATTCAAAGGATGTAAAACAAAAAAATGGGGGATGTTTTATGGAAAAAGTAATGGCACAAATAGCAGAAGCAGAAGATAGACAGACTATATCTAAATCTGTAATAAAAAGTGAAATAAAATCAATGAAGAAAGTTTCTAAATTATATAGAGCTTTACAAATTGTGAAATATAACACAAAATTAGTAACATACAAATTTATAAAAAGAACAGTAGATATATGTGCAGGGTTAGTAGGAACTATGCTATTATTGCCCATAATGGCAGTTGTAAAAATAGCATATTTAAAACAAGGGGACCATGCACCTATTTTGTTTAAGCAGAAGAGAATTGGAAAAGACGGGAAAGAGATTGAAATATATAAAATAAGAAGTATGGTCTGCAATGCAGAAGAAGTATTAAAAAAATTGATGAAAGAAGATCCAAAGATTAGAGCGGAATATAAGAAAAATAAGAAATTAGAACATGACCCCAGAGTTACAAGAATTGGAAAAATATTGCGAAAAACGAGTTTAGATGAATTTCGGACAATTTATTAATTTATTAAAAGGAGATATGTCACTTATAGGTCCACGCCCATATTTACCAAGAGAAAAAGAAGATATGGGAGAATATTATGAAGATATAATAGCATGTAAACCAGCTCTAGGAGGAGTATGGCAAGCTAGAGGAAGATCAAATGTTGGTTTTGAAAATAGATGTAGATTAGATAGATTTTATAATAAACATAAAGGATTATGGTTTGACTTTAAGATATTGATTTGGACTGTGGTATCAGTGTTTCAAAGTAAAGGAGCGAAATAAAAGGGGAATAAAGTAAATGAAAATAGCAATGTTAGGGCATAAGCGAATTCCATCGAGAGAAGGTGGAGTTGAAATAGTAGTTGAAGAGCTATCAACAAGATTAGTACAAAAAGGTCATACAGTAGATGTATATAACCGAAAAGGAAATAATGTATCAGATAAAAATATAAAAACAAAAAAGATAAAAGAATACAAAGGAGTAAATATTAAAACAGTATTTACAATGAATAAAAAAGGATTAGATGCATTAATTTATTCCTTTTTTGCAAGTATAAGGGTTCTATTTGGTAAATATGACTGTATTCACTATCATGCAGAAGGCAGTTGTGCAATGTTATGGATACCACACTTATTTGGAAAAAGAACAGTTGTAACAATACATGGATTAGACTGGCAAAGATCTAAATGGGGAGGATTTGCAACAAAGTATATAAAATTTGGAGAAAAGATGGCTGCAAAATATGCTGATGAAATAATAGTTTTATCAAAAGGCGTACAAGAATATTTCAAAAAAACATACAACAGAGAAACTAATTTCATAGAAAATGGCGTAAATAAACCAATAATAAAAGAACCAGACATAATAAAAGAAAAGTATAATCTAAAAAAAGATGATTATATATTATACTTAGCAAGAATCGTGCCAGAAAAAAGGTTAGACTTGTTAATAGATGCATTCAAAAAAATAAATACAAGTAAAAAGCTAGTTATAGCGGGAGGAGCAAGTCATACAAATGATTTTTATAATGAAATAAAGCAAAAGGCATCAAAAGATTCAAGAATAATAATGACAGGCTTTGTTCAAGGTGAAGAACTACAAGAGCTATTTAGTAATACATATTTGTATTGTTTACCAAGTGATGTAGAAGGAATGCCAATTAGCTTATTAGAAGCAATGAGTTATGGTAAGAATTGCTTGGTGAGTGATATAGAAGAAAATACGCAAGTATGTGGAAAGTATGGAGTGACTTTTAAAAAGAGTGATTTGAATGATTTAGTAGAAAAATTGAACTTATGTTTAGATGGTTTGAATAGAAAAAATGAGCAAGAAATTTCCGATTATATATTAGAAAGATATAATTGGGAGGAGGTTGTGAGTAAGACTGAAAAGTTGTATAAAAAATAAAATGGAGTGAATAAGATTGAGAATTTTATATGTAAATAAATTTCACTATTTAAAAGGTGGAAGTGAAAAATATTATTTTGAATTGGCGGAACTAATGAAAGAAAAAGGTCATAAAGTTGCATTTTTTTCAATGGAAAATGAAAAAAATATAAAAACAGACGATAAAGAGTATTTTGTAAAAGAAATTGATTTGAATAAAGGTAGTAAGTTAAAGGCATTAGATGTAATATATTCAAAAGAAAATGAGAAAAGAATGACAGAAGCATTAGAGGATTTTAAACCAGATATAGTTCATATAAATAATTTTCAAAGGCAGCTTTCTGCATCAATAATAAAAGCAATAAATAAAAAAAACATACCAATTGTGTTTACAGCACATGACATGCAAGCAATATGTCCAGCAAGTGCAATGTTGTATAAGGGAAAAATCTGTGAAGAGTGTATTCAAAAGGGCTATAAGGCTTGTTTAGAAAAAAAATGTATTAAAGACTCAAAATTAAAAAGCATATTAAGCGTTATAGAAGCAAAATATTATAGGAAAAATAAAATATATAAAAAAATAGATTACATAATAGCTCCAAGTGAATTTATAAAGAATCAATTAATAAAAGGAAAATTAGAATATCAAAAAATACAAACACTACATAACTTTGTGACAGATGAAAAAAATAAATTAAATAATGTAATAGGTGATTATGCTTTTTATTTTGGAAGATTATCAATTGAAAAAGGAATATTGAATTTAATTGAAGCAATAAAAAATATAGATAATGGCAAGTTGGTTATTGCGGGAGATGGCCCAGAAAAAGAAAAAATAATAAGATTTATAGAAGAAAATGAATTGGAGAATAAGGTAAAATTAGTAGGGTATTTAGGACAAAATGAAATAAAAAGTTATATTAGAAATGCTAGGTTTATTGTAGTGCCATCAATATGGTATGAAAATTGTCCATATTCAATATTAGAAACAATGGAAATAGGTAAACCAATTATAGGAAGTAGAATAGGTGGAATACCAGAACTAATAGAAAACGAGAAAAATGGATATTTGTATAAATATGATGATGTAAAAGAACTATCTGAAAGAATGGAAAAATTATTTACCAATACTGATATAGTAAGAAATCAAGGCGAAATGTCCAGAAAAATATATGAAATGAAATATAGTGAAGATATATATTATAATGAGATAATGAAAATATATAATACCCTAGTAAAGGAGAAGAAAAATGTTTAGCAAATTATTAAGTAAGGTGATAAGTAAAATAAAGAGAGAAGAATATGTAGTAGATAGTAGTATAACTTTCTTTGTTATATGTGGGACGGTTTTTAGAAAAATGAAAATGTATGTTAAAGGTATTTTTCTAAAACCCTTCTTTAAAAAATCAAAGGGATCACTTTTTATTGGAAAGAAATGTGATATAAGATGCAAAAAGAAAATTATACTATTAGGAAGTACAACAATTGAAGATTATGTTAAAATTGATGCTTTATCAAAAGGTGGAATAAAAATAGGCAAAAATTTTTCAATTGGGAGAAACTCTATAATAGAATGTACGGGTGTCTTGAGAGAACTTGGAGAAAGCTTAGAAATTGGAGAAAATGTTGGAATTGCGGCTAATGCGTTTATAGCAGTTAGAGGAAATCTAAAAATTGGAAGTAATACTATATTTGGTCCAAATGTAAGTATTCATACAGAAAATCATAATTTTGGTGAATTGGATAAACCAATTAGACTTCAAGGTGCAACTAGAAAGGGTGTCGAAATAGGTGAAGATTGTTGGATAGGAAGTAAAGCTGTAATCCTAGACGGAGTTAAAATTGGAAATCATGTTATTGTAGCTGCAGGTGCAGTTGTAAATAGAGATGTACCTGATTATGCAATAGTTGGAGGAGTACCAGCCAAAATTATAAAGACAAGAAATATCAGTAAATAAGGAGAGAAGAATATGAGTGAAAAAAAATTAAATGGAACTGTGATAGTTACATATAGATGTAATGCAAGATGCACTATGTGCAATAGATATAAATGTCCATCAAAACCAGAGGAAGAAATAAGCATTGAAACAATAAAAAAATTACCTAAAATGTATTTTACTAATATAACTGGTGGAGAGCCATTTATAAGAGAGGATATAAAAGATATTGTAAGAGAATTATATAAAAAATCTGATAGAATAGTAATATCAACAAATGGATTTTTCACGGATAGAATAATTGATTTATGTAATGAGTTTCCAAATGTTGGTATTAGAATTTCAATTGAAGGTTTGGAGGATACAAATAATAAAATAAGAGGATTACAAGATGGATATAATAGAGGCTATAATACATTAAAAAAATTAGTTGAAATGAAACATCCAGATGTAGGATTTGGAATGACTGTACAAGATGCAAATGCAAAAGATTTAGTGCCATTGTATGAAAAAGCAAATGAACTAAATATGGAATTCGCAACAGCTTCACTGCACAATAGCTTTTATTTTGTTGAGGCAAAAAATATTATAAAAGATAGAATGATGGTAGCAAAAGAGTTTGAAAAATTAATTAATGAATTGTTAAAATCAAATTCACCAAAGAAGTGGTTTAGAGCGTATTTTAATCACGGCTTAATTAATTACATATTTGGACAAAAAAGATTATTACCATGTGATATGGCATTTGATACATTTTTTATAGATCCTTATGGAGATGTAATGCCATGTAATGGAACAAAAGACAAAGAAGTAATGGGAAATTTAAATAATCAGACATGGGACGAGTTGTGGAATTCAGAGCAAGCAGAAAAAGTAAGAAATAAAGTAAGACATTGTGACAGAAATTGTTGGATGATAGGCTCTGTTTCACCAGCAATGAAAAAATATATTTGGAAACCTGCATTTTGGGTTATAAAACATAAGTTTTTAAGATTCTTTAAGAAAGAAAAATATTCAATGTTTGAAAATAAAATTGTTAGAGATTATAGAGATGGTAAAGTAACTAAAGAAGAACTTGATAAATGTTCTACTTGTGATATGAATTGTGTTATAAATAATGGATTATCAGAAAAATCTATGGAACAATTAAAAAATAAGACAGGTGAAGAAATTGTAAATGAAGATATTGCAAGACAAATGGGGAATGAATAATGAAAATATTAATTGTTAGAATGTATGCTGATTGTTTAAATATAACAAATTATAATTGTCAAGAAGTAGGTTTAGCTAAAGCATTAATAAGGAAAGGAAATATATGCGATATAGTATTATATACGGATAAAGAAACATCTTATGAGGAAGATTTATTCTTCGATGATGAAAAAAGTAAAATACATATATATTATTTAAAAGCCAAAAATATTCTTAAAAACTGCTTTTTCGAAAGAAAACTGTACGATATTGTAAAACAGTACGATAGAGTACAAACGGCTGAGTATGATCAAATTGCCAACGTAAAATTACGAAAAATATTAGGAGATAAATTAGTAATTTATCATGGACCTTATAAAAGCAAGTATACAAAAGGGTATAATTTGAAATGCATATTTTCTGATTTTTATTATCTGTTTCACAGTGAATATAAAAAAACAAAATGCCTTGCGAAAAGTGAATTGGCAGCTAATTTTTTAAGAAAAAAGGGCTTTAATAATATATCTATAGTTGGTGTGGGATTAGATAATGACAGATTTAAGAATGAAAAGGAAAAATATAATAAATTAATAGAAAAAATAAAAAAACAAAGAAAAAAGGATAACTCGAAATATTTATTATATATAGGAAAAATAGAAGATAGAAGAAATATCTTAATGATTATTGAAATATTTAGTGAAATAAAAAAAGAGAAAAATGTTAAATTGATATTGGTAGGAAAAGGAGAGAAAAAGTACAAAGCCAAATGTTTGAATCTAGCAAAGAAAAGAAGAGTACTAGATGATATAATATATATTGAAGAGCTTCCACAAAATGAATTGATTGATTTGTATAAAATAGCAGATGTATTTTTATTACCAACAAAATATGAGATATTTGGAATGGTTTTATTAGAAGCATTATATTTTGAGTTACCTGTAGTTACAACTTTAAATGGAGGGTCAAGTACGTTAAAAAATTGTTTGATATGTAATTATGATAAAAATAATTGGATTAATATAATATTAAAATTATTATATGATAATGATTTTAATAAGAAATTTTCCAATAAATTAAAAAATGTAAATAAAGAAGAATATATGTGGAATGGTATTGCGGAAAAGATTTATAGTGCATATATTGAAGGTTGATGGAGGAAAAATATTGGAGAAGGTTTATATAAATAAAAGAAAGTTTATATTTGGATTTACAATAATGTTTTTTATTTTAAGTGAAAGGTGTCAAATATGGTTTAAATGGCTTGATGATTTACATATAAAACACTTTTTATTAATAATATTATGTGTATATAGTGTTTTCATTATTACGAAAGAGAAAAAAAATGAAAAATTGGAATTTACTAAAGAGACAAAAAGTATATTACTATGTACAATAATTTTATATGTAATATCCATTTTTTTTCAAATAGCAAATGAATCATTTAAGCTATATTCATTAGGAGAGGTATATTATTGTTTGGCTCCAATTATTTTTGTTTTTTGTTTGTTTAATGTAACTAAGAAAAATAAAAATGTTGAAATTTATATGGATATTATATTATATACAGGTCTTTTTTCTTTTTTGGTTACAAGAATTTTTCAAGGAACATTGAGTGTGGCTAATATAATAAAATTATTTGATGTTAAAGCGTTATTTATTGATTCGATATCTGCAATAAATGAAAGCGACTTATCTGTTTTTTTTATGGTATTGACAATATACTATGCATATAAAAATAAAAAAGGAAAAATGATATTATCTGCAGTAGGAACCTTTTTAGGATATAAAAGAATGGCAGTATTATACTTAATAATTTTTCTAATTATAAATAAATTTGTTTTCTATAAAAATGGCACTAAAAAAGAAGTGAAAAAAGGAATATACTATGTAACAGTAATTTTATTTATTTTGGCGCCGTATTTAGTATATTATATGTGTGAAGATTCATTTGCATCATGGTTTTACCATAAATTTGGGATTGATTTCAATCAATTTACAATGACAAGATTCGATATAATAAATACAGTTATTGATGCGAAAATAAAAAATTTTGGCTTAGGAACAGTAACTCATTTTTTAGAAGTGCGTGGGGTACCAGGTCAAACAAATATGCACAATGATATATTGAAAATCTATATGGAATGTGGAATAATAGGAACAATAACATTTACAACAACATACTTCAATTTAGCTAGAAAAAATTATTATTCGTATTTAATTATGTTGTTTATTTTTATAGAATTATTTGTTGCACATTTTTTAGGAGTAGGATCAGTAAGTGTATGGATATTAATTTATATAGCTATTTTTGATATCAATAGAGATTGCAAATGCAGAAAAAACATAATAAGTAACCAAAAGGAGTAAATATGTTTTATATTTTATATGACAAAATAAGAAGATTATTTATACAATTAAAGTTAATGTTAACAAGAAACGGATGGAAGAAAGCTGAATGGCTTAAAAAACATAAAGTATTTCATCATATAGGTGAACATTGTTATTATCATCCAAACATTTTGCCAGCAGAACCTTTTTTAGTCTGTATGCATGATAATGTTGTTATATCAGCAGGTGTAAGACTAATTACACATAGTGCAGTTCATACAGTGTTTAATTTTGAAGATGATACTAATAAATATGTTTGTAAACATGGAAAAATTGAAATTCATAATAATGTATATATTGGAGCTAATGCAATAATAAACTTTGGAGTTACTGTTGGAGCAAATTGTATAATTGCAGCAGGGGCTATTGTTACAAAAGATATACCAAGTGGGTGCGTTGTTGCTGGTATACCTGCAAGAATAATAGGAGAATATTCGGATGTGAAGAAGAGACATTATGAATACTCTGAAAAATTTAGTGATATGAAAGAAATAAAAACAGTAGAGAATATGTTAAAAATTGAAAATATAGAATTTGATATAGATGGAGAAAAATATGAAAAGTAATATAAAGAAAAATTATTTATTTAATGTAAGTTATCAAATATTTGCATTAATAGTGCCGGTTATAACAACACCATATATATCTAGAGTACTTTCAGTAGAAGGAATTGGTATATATAGTTATACATATTCAATGGTTAGATATTTTTGGTTATTAGCAGCATTAGGTATATCAACATTGGGATGTAGAAGTATTGGAATATATCAAGATGATAGAAAAGAGAGAAGCATTGAATTTTGGAATTTGTTCTTATTAAAATTGATATTATCAATTTTGATGGGATTTTTATATATTTTATATGTTGGGTTTATTGCTAACAATAAAGTTATTGCGTTAATTCAAGGAATTTATTTAATTGGTGTTGTATTTGATATAACCTGGTTATTTCAAGGAATGGAAGATTTTAAAAAAATAAGTATAAAAAATTTTACTATAAAAATATTAAATGTTATATATATTTTTGTATTTATAAAAACACAAAATGATTTAATAAAATATGTTTTTGGATTAGCTTTTTTTACTTTGATTGGAAACTTATCTTTATGGGGAAATATAAAATATTATATAGATTTTGTTGAATTAAAAAAATTAAAGCCACTAAAAAATTTAAAGTTAGCTTTACAATTATTTATACCAAGTGTAGCCAGTCAGATTTTTTCTGTCTTTGATAAGTCAATGATAGGTTGGTTTTCGGGTGAATCTTCAGAAAATGGATATTATGAACAGGCATTAAAAATTATAGATATGACATTAGTTATAATAACTACATTGAGTACAGTGATGATTCCAAGGATTGCAAAAGAGTATTGTAACAAGAATAATAATAAAATTGTAGAATATTTGGATAAATCATTTAAATTTGTATTTATGTCAGCTATACCAATGACAATAGGAATCATAAGTATATCAAGCATATTTGTGCCTTGGTTTTTTGGAACAGAATATACGAATTCTATATATATATTATACATATTGAGTTGGTTATATATTTTTATGGGAATTAATAGTTTGACAGGCACACAATATTTGGTATCTACAAATCAGCAAAATAAACATACAAAATATTTGATAATAGGAGGATTGTTTAATATTGTATTAAACATTATTTTAATACCACGATTACAAGCAAGAGGAGCTGCAATAGCTTCTGTAGTTGGAGAAGCTGTGGTTTCTATATTGGAAATTTATTATTTAAATAAAACTAAACAATATAAAGCACGAAAAATATTAAAAGAGACAAAGACTTATATAATATCTGGTATATTTATGGGGATAGTATTATTTATAGTTAAGAGAACGTTGAATAATAATATAAGACTAATGTTAACTATGGTAGTAATAGGATCTATTGTATATGTTATGTCACTAATTTTATTAAAGGATGAGTTAGTATTAGAAGAAATAAAAAAAATAAAGAAAAAATTGTCATTAGGGAGAAATGTTTGATGAAAAGTATATGTTATATTATTCCATATTTTGGAAAATTGCCTCAAAATTTTCAATTGTGGTTACAGTCTTGTTCGAAAAATGAAACTGTAAATTGGATAATTTTTACAGATGATGCAACGAAGTATAAATATCCTCAAAATGTTAAAGTAATCTATACAAAATTTTCTAATATAAAAAATTTAATACAAAGTAAATTTGATTTTAAAGTAAATATTGATACATATTGGCGTTTAAGTTTTTTTAAACCAGCCTATGGAGAGATATTTCAAGAATATATAAAAAACTATGATTTTTGGGGATACTGTGATATTGATTTAATGTGGGGAAATATTAGGAAGTTTATAACAGATGATATTTTGGATAATTATGAGAGAATTGGATTTCAAGGGCATTCAACACTTTTTAAAAATATAAAAGAAGTAAATGAAAGATATAAAGTTATTGTGCCTAATAAAGTAAATTATATAGATGTTTTTTCTGGAAATGTAAATTATAGTTTTGATGAAAATGGAATGGATAATATTTATAAAAAATTGGGTTTGGAATACTATAAAGAAACTAACTTTGCACATTTAAGCAAGTATGATTATGGTTTTGTTCTGAAATATTTGCCGAAAGAAGATTACTATAAAAATTTTAGACAAGTATTTATATGGAATGATGGGAATTTATATAGATATTACATAGATAGAAAAAAGAATATAAATAAAGAGGAATTTATGTATATACATTTTTTCTGCAGGCCTATGAAATATGAATATGATGGTAATAATTTAAGTAACAGATATATAATATATCCAGATAAAATGAAACCATTTTATGAAGAAGTAACATTGAAATTACTTCAAAAGTATGGAAAAAGTTCATGGATTAAATATTATTATAGGAATTTATATTATAACAGAAAAAAGATAACTATTAAAAAAATTTGTGGAAACATAAGAAGAATGGTTATGCATAAATTATTTAAAAAGTATTAGGAAACCTAAAGGCTTTAAAATTTTTCAAAAGGAAGTGTAATTATGAAAATTGCAGTAGCAGGAACAGGATATGTTGGCTTATCATTAGCCACATTACTAAGTCAAAATAATGAGGTAATAGCATTAGATGTTATACCAGAAAAAGTAGAGAAAATAAATAACAGAATAAGTCCAATCAAAGACAAAGAAATCGAAGATTTTTTCAAAACCAAAGACTTAAATTTAAAAGCAACATTAGATTACAAAGATGCATTTGAAGGTGCAAAATTCATAATAATAAGTACACCAACAAATTATGACGATGAAAAAAATCACTTTGATACATCATCTGTAGAGGACATAATTCAAAAAGTAATCAGCATGAATATAAACACAACAATGGTAGTAAAATCAACAATACCAGTTGGCTTTATAAAAGCAATGAAACAAAAATACAATATAGACAATATAATGTTCAGCCCTGAGTTCTTAAGAGAAGGAAAGGCATTATATGATAATCTATATCCATCAAGAATTATAGTGGGAGAAAAATCAGAAAGAGCACAAGAATTTGCTAATTTACTAAAAAATGCAAGTTTAAAAGATAATGTTGAAGTAAAATTCATGGATTCAACAGAAGCGGAAGCAGTTAAATTATTCGCAAATACATATTTAGCTCTAAGAGTAGCATATTTCAACGAATTAGATACATATGCTGAAATTAAAGGTTTAAATACTAAAGACATAATTGAAGGAGTATGCCTAGATCCACGAATTGGAAGTCATTACAACAATCCTTCATTTGGTTATGGCGGATATTGTTTACCAAAAGACACTAAACAATTATTAGCAAATTATGACAATGTACCACAAAACTTAATAAGAGCTATAGTTAGATCAAACAGAACAAGAAAAAAGCACATAACAGAAATGATAATGCGTAAAAATCCAGAAACAGTTGGAGTATACAGACTAACAATGAAAAGTGGTTCAGATAACTTCAGAGCAAGTGCAATTCAAGAAATAATAGACAGATTAAAATTAGAAGGTGTTGATGTTATAATATACGAACCAACATTAAAAGCAGAGCAATTTAATAATTGCAAAGTTATAAATAACTTTGAAGAATTTTCTAAAAAATCAGATGTAATTTTAGCAAATAGACTTGAAGAAGAGCTAAAGGTTGTGAAGAATAAAGTTTATACAAGGGATTTGTATAGTAGGGATTAATTGAATAAATTTATATGTCGAAAAATATCGAATTTTGCAATTAAATAGTTATTGCAATTTTCGATATTTTTTGATTTAATATAAAAGGGAAAATACTTACGACAGAAAGAAGATGAAAAAATATTAACGAAGAAATATTAAAATTAATATATAATGAAGCTAAAAAAACGAAAGATGGTTTTATAAAAGAAATTGATTTAGGCATAAGAGGAAAAGAAAAAAATTACATATGCAGTTATTTACAAAAAAATAGCTATATAAGTCGAATACAGTATATTGGTAAAAGTAAATTACAGTGCCAAGTAGAACAAAAGACATTTGAATTGTTTGATAATATAAAGAAAAATGAAAATAAAAAAGAATCAATTGAATCAGTAATAGAATACAGCATTCAATTAGCAAAACAATCATATGAATGTGAAGAAAAAAGAGAAGCATCGATGATTTCTCATGCAACAAGATTAATAGAAGTATTATCATTTCTAATGGCAGGAATAGGTGTGGTTGTTTCTCCAATCTTAGAGTATGTAGATAGAATTCCTAAAAAATATATCTTTGTTGTTTTATCACTTGTGTTATTTATAATTATGATTAGTCTAATATTGCTAATAATTGCACAATGGCGATATTCATATCAGACATTTCCATTACCTAATGAAATTTATGAAAATATAAAAAGTGATTTTGATAATTATAAAGAAAAAGAAGTTCAATGTGATAGTTATATTAATTTATTGAGTAAAATTCAAAAGTGTAAAAAAGAAAATAGCGACAAAAGAAATAATTTTATAAGAGTAGCTTCAATATTGTTGCTTGTTAGTATAGCAATTATAATAATTTCAGGATTTATTGCAATTATTAAATATTTTTTATAGGAGGTTAAAATATGGAAAAAAATAATAATGAAAAAAATCACGAAAATGTTGGTGGGTATAAACCAATAGAGCCTGTAAAGACATTTAGCATGGAAACAGAAAATAAAAATGAAAAAAAGGAGGAAAAGGAAAATGGATGAAAATAAAAATCCACTAAATGTTGGTAATTATAGTGGAATTGATCCAGTTCCAACTAAAAGTGTGAAGGAAAGTGGAAATACAAAAAATGAAAGTCAAAAAAACAAATAAATAATAAAATAACAGGAGTTTGTCATGGACTGGAAAAATCTTATAGATTTAATCTTAAATAGTATAGAAATAATAGGCGTTTTTATTGCTATCATAATAGGATTAGTTATATCTAAAGTAATGGAATTAAGGAAAGAAAAAGAGGAATTATCAGATGCAATTGTAGATTTAGATAATGAATTAGAAACACTTAATAAACAATTTAAAAAAATGAAAGAAAATAACTATAATTTTTATAAAGAAAATTGTGTATATGATATGGTTGAAGCAATATTAAGTTGTAAAGAATATGAATTTTATGATAATGTTCCATATGTAAGCATTGATGAGCAAAAAAAGTTTTTTTCATATGTAAAAGAATATAGCTCAAAAGTAATGGGACTTATTGAAAAAAATATAACTAAAGCACAGTGTGTAAAAAAACTTAATAGTACACATAACTCAATAGAAGAGATTATAATAGAAGAATTATATGATTGGAGAGAAGAATAATGGATCCTAATTTATTTAATATTGATTTTAATGCAATTACTAAAATTATGACTCCACCATTAAATAATATAATAGATACAACACCATATACAAAATCATTAAAAATTACAAGTGCAATAGACAATATACAAAATGTAAATAGACTAAGAGATTTAGATAATTTATATTTCCAAATAGAAATGAAAAAAAAAGCAAAAAGATATTTGTAAAAAAAGATTGAAAAGCATAATATCTACATTGGATATTAAAATTGGAATAAGATTATCATTAATAATTATTTCCGTTAGTGTGGTTATTCCGTTTATTATTGTTGCATTTCAAGAATATTTACAGCAATATCAAAGTTGGATTCATGGATATCTGATTATATCCTTTATTGTCTCAATGTTATCAATGTCTGTTTATTTATTAGTGTTGTGCTTAAGAAAATGAATAAAAAAATGTCAAGCATAGTAATACGATTAAATATTTCAAGATTCAACAGTCTATGTTTTAATAAAATTGTTAATGAAAAGGATTTCTATAAAAAAAATGAAGAATAAATCAGTTGAGAAAATTAATAGATACAAGAATATTTTTAAAGATCTGAATAAAAAAATAGAAGAAGTATATTGTGGAAAGAAATTAGATTTATGTACTTATATTAGACTTGGTTTAATTTGCAAATATGATAAATCAATAAAGGCAATATATAAATTAGATATGCTGGGATTTTTTGAAGATGCAAATATTATTTTAAGAACCGTTTTTGAAAATTTTATTACTATTATGTATTGTGAAATTGAACCACAAAAACGATATGAAAGATTTTTGAATTATAATTGTATTATACGAAATGGTTATCTTAAGCGAGATATGAAAATTTATGAAATATTTGAAGAAATAAAAAATGGTTATATTATAAATTTGAAAGAACAAGTTAATGAATATAAGAAAAAATACAATGGTAAAAACTTTTGTAATTGGAGCGGTAAAGATATATCCAATATATGTAAAAGTTTAGATAAATATTATAGAACTTCATTCTATAATTCAATGTATATGATAATATATAAACAGTACAGCGAATATATTCACCCCAATATTGTAAATATTTTCGAAAATTATATAAGTATAAACAATAATAAATTGGTTCTAAATTGCAATCCCAACCCTGACAATGAAAATTTTGAAATAATTGAAAATTTGGAAGAAATAAATAAAAAAATAATCGAATGTACTTTTTATGAAGGAGAATAAATGGTGAGAAAAATAAAAAAAGTTGATAGTAATTATTATTGTGAAGATGATGTAATATGGATGGTTGATTTGAAAAATAGGTTGAAGAATTAATTAAATAATGACGAATTTAAAGGTGTAATGCGTAAGTATTGGTTTAACTGCATTGTAAGAGCTTTAGAAAAAGTAAATTGAGAATAAGTTATTAAGAAAGAATATTAAATAATTTCTAACCCAAGGAGGTATAAATGCCCAACGAACTACTATATAAAAAGCAATGGCGATTATTACAACGCAGAGGAATAGATATATAGCAGAAATGGTATTTTTGTTCACTATAGTGAACAAAAATACCTTAGAATAATTTTAAGAAATCAACTAATAGCAAAATAAATGTCGAAAAATGTCGAAAAAAATCATACGATTTGTATGGTAAATTTCGACTTTTTTTGATAATATATTCTCTATAAAGGGGGATGCATATGAAAAAAACATTATTAATAATTCAATGGATTGTAAGTTGCTTTATAATACTAATGGGACTAGCAAACATTATAAATTCATCACTCGGAGCAATTTTTTTAATAATATCAGGAGTAATAATACTGCCACCAATACTAAAAATAATCAAAGAAAAATTTAAAAAGAATGGCAACATAATAAGCATAACTATTTGTACAGTAGCTTTTATACTAGGTATAGCAATAACAGGAAGTTCATCAACAGCAAACAATACTAATGAAATAGCAATGCAAAATACTGCAATAGCAAATGATACAATTAACAATATATCCAACAACAGTACACAAAATCAAATTACAAATGAAGCAGTAAATAGCGTCACAGAAAATAATACAGTAGTAGAAAATAATGTTAATACTCAAACAACAACAGATGAAACCCAAACAACACCAGAAGAGCAAACAACAAACAAAACAGTTGAAAATAACACCAATGCATCTAAAACAAAAAGCAATAAAACAACTACTGCATCATCAAATACTAAAAAGACAACTACACAAAAACAAGAAACTACAAGCAGTGATACTAATACACAAACCAAAACACAAACACAAACTACTACATCAAGTACAAGTGAAGGTGGATACATAGTAAATAAAAATTCACATGTGTTTCATAAACCCAATTGTCCATCTGTTAAAAGGATGAATGAAAGCAATAAAATTTATAGTAGTAAAAGTAGAGCTGAACTTATTAATGAGGGTTGCAAATCTTGTAATAATTGTAATTCATAAAAAATATTACGAAAAAAGCAGTTTATCTGGTTTTTTTTCTTAAAATTTTAGTATGAGATAATTTTACTAAAATACAATTGTCCACTATAGTGGACAATTGCAGAAAATTAGGTTCCCAGTAATACCCATTTAATATAATTTGGATAACTGTTTTAATTTTCTAACAAAAGAGGGACGGTCCTGCCAAAACAAGCTTGGGAGTAAGAGATAAAGCGGGACGGTCCTAAAAATATAAAAGCAACAAAAGAACGAAAAAATAAAAAAACACAAATAAAATAAATTTTTTTATATTTTCGACAAAAAACGACAAACTTTTCAAAAACAATATGCTATACTAATACAAGATAATATCTTATACATATCAAGTTGTATAATACAACCAATTTTTCTTAATGAATTTTATTATTTAAAATCTCCAATTACAATAAATAAAAAAATTAAAAAGAAAGGTTTATATATAGGATTTATCGGAAATTTTTTTTTAAGAATAAATAGCAAAAATAGAGCTGTTACAGCTCTATTTTTGTTTTACCTAAAAATTTAAGCGATTTGAATCATTCAATTTTTGGGACGGTCCTGAAAAAGAAAAACTGAGAGCATCTAAATAATAAACACTAAATGTCGAAAAATGTCGAATGTTGTAATATGATTATCATTGCAATATTCGACATTTTTTGATTTAATCTAGTTGAAAAATGTATATTTAACCTATTGATTTTATATATATTTTGATATTTAATACAAAAAGAAAAGTTAACTACCAAGAAAGAAAAGGAGGCACAATATATGCAATATTACAATATAAAAGTAGCTGTATTATTAAAAAATGATACACAAACATTTGAAAACTACGAAAAAATATCTAAATTAATATCAGCTTCAATGCTAAAAGATCAAACATTAAAACAACTGCATGAAGAAAACAGATATAAAAATTATGTTTTTTGTAATTTATACCCAATAGAAAAAGATGGTATATATAAAGCTGGAAATATCTACACATTTCAAATACGAACAATTGACTTTAAACTAGGTCTAAAAATAAAACAAGTATTAAATAACTTTCAAAATGAAGAATTTAAAGTAATTGTAAGTGACCTAGAAAGCAGTACTCAAAGAAAAATTAATACTTTAGCTACTTTAACACCAGCTATAATAACATCAGACAAAGGTGATTATTTAATAAACAATGATATGCAATTAGTAAAAGAACGAATACTAGCAAATGCTCAAAAAAAGTATAACCAATTATACAACGAAAAAATAGATATGGATTTCATAAAATCAATAAAACAAACTAACAACAAACCAATAAAAATACCATACAAAAATATAAATATTCTAGGATATAAATTTGAAATAGAGGTAAAAGATGATCCAATTTCACAAAACCTGGCATATCTAATACTATCAGTAGGACTACTAGAAAAAAATGCAGAAGGCTTCGGTTTCTGTAAAGCTAAATAAAAAGCAAGGAGGTGTTTTATTAAATGACATATGACTTAATACAAACATTCAAACAAATATTTAAAGATGATAAAGTTGTTTTAGATTCATACAAAATGGATGCTGGATATTATTATTTAGCAAAAAAAGATGGAACTTTGCAACGATTGATTGTTAATAGGGATAATGATAGTGATGATTATGAGTTATATAAATATTTAAAAGTAAGAGATTTTTATAGCAAATATTTAAATTCAAATAAAGCAATTGACACAGGATATACAGAAGTAATTGGAAAAACAAAATATTCAATGCTTAAAAAAATATGCAGTAACAATATGTATACATTGTTTTTCAAGAATAAATTTGTAGAAGGCTTATGCAATGCCGACAATAGCAAAGATTCTGTTAATCTAGAAATATTTAAAAAGGGAATTAACAAATATTACGAATCTTTAGGAAAGTTAGGAAGCTCTAAGGAAGAAAAAATATTATTAAGTGAGTTTTATAATAAAGAAGAGCTAGAAAATGCTAAAAGCAAAATGATAAATGCTTTTTCTTTAGTATATTCAGACTTTATGAAGGAAGACAAACCAAAAGAAACCTGGATAAAAATATTTTTAGAAGAAGGGTATGATGAATATATAAAATCTGCAAATATATATTTAACACTAAAATTATTTAATACAAATAGCAACAATATTAAAGTCGATGATGAAATTTATGGTGTAAATAACTATAATTATGGACTAAATTCAAAGAAACCATATCTAGAATTAAAATCCACTCCATATAAAGTAAGCTCTTTAATATCAAAAGAAGATGTTAATATCTTAAATAATATGTATAAATGGTTATACAATAATGGTGTTAGCGAAACAGTACTAAAATTACCAAGAGAATGGGATTTCAAGGGTATTGCTACTGAAAAAAGTGATATATTAAATAAAGATTTATATTTGATAAAAGTAGCAGGAAACAATGGCGTAGCAAGAGTTGACGATTTTCAATACATAACCAATTTTACTACGAAAATTAGAGAGTTTGTTGTTAATGATACAATCCGCAAAGTAGGCAATGAATTTAAAACTGAAAATATATATGGTCTTGAGTTTTATACAAGCAATACTTGGATTGCTAATAATAGTAAATCTGAAAAAAATTATTTAAGAGATTCTTATTATGATTTTGAAAATAAGGTTTCAAAATCAATAGCAATATCTAATTGGAAAAAGGATTTTTTAAAGCAGAATGCAACAATATTTTTTGAATTATTTCAAAAAGAAGATGAAACAAATTTTGTTCATAATTTAAATAAATTTGGAGTTTATCTAATCGAAAATACTATTATTGAAGAATTAGAAAAAAATAAACAATACATATCTAGTCCATTTAATTCAATAAATACAATGAATTTATGGATTGCATATAAAAAGTACTTTTGTAAAGAAGGAGAGGTTGATGAAGAAATGAAAATTAACAATGTACAAGAGGAGTGTTTCAAAATTTTGCAAGATAATAAAACAATACAAACTGATGAACAGTATTACTTTTTAGCTGGACAAATAGCTTTTTACTTGTTAACTCAAAGCAAGGCTTCAAAATTAACACAAGATATGACAGCTCCATTTGTAAAAGCTGGAAATTTAAAGAAATTGAAAGATGAACTTAGATGTTTATACGAAAAATATAATTATGAGCTATATTTACAAGACGATAGATTTAACAATATATTTTCTCAATTATTATTACAAGAGCCAGATACAAGTGTTAAAGATAATAAAGATTTAATATTAGCAGGAATGCTTTCAAGCAATATGTTTTATACAAAAAAAGAAGATAAATAGAACGTGGAGGTAGATTAATATGAAAAATAGAGTTTATGGAGTAGTTGGAATTAAAAGCAAAATGGCCAATTGGAATGCAGATTTTACAGGAAGACCAAAAACAACATCTGATGGTACAATTTTTGGTAGTGATAAAGCTTTTAAATATCCAATTAAAAAAATGTGGGAAGCTGAAAATAAAAAAGTTTTATATGTAAAATCATACAAAAATGAAAAGGATAACATTCAAGCAAGAACTTTAGCAGAAAGATTTGAACAATTATTTGGAAAAAAAGTTAAAGATATTAAAGATAAAAAAGAGCTTATAAAAGATTTATTTTCTGCAATTGATGTTCAAAACTTTGGAGCAACTTTTGCTGAAGAAAAAAATAACATTAGTATAACAGGTGCAGTCCAAATTGGACAAGGATTTAACAAATATGAAGATTCTACTACAGAAACAATAGAAATATTATCACCATTTACAGATGCTAAAAAAGAAGATGCAAAAAACACATCTATTGGTAAAAAAATAGTATCAAACGAAGCACACTATTTTTACCCATTTTCTGTAAATCCAGAAAATTACAATATTTACACAAACGAAATTGATGGACTAGAAGGCTACACAAAAGAAGCATATGATGCATTTAAAGAAGGATGCTTAGTAGCTGCAACAGCATATAACACAAATAGCAAAGCTGGATGCGAAAATGAACTTGCTATATTTGTGGAATGTAAAGAATCTAGCAAATTATATTTAGCAAATTTAGATGAATATATAAATTTCAAAAAAGGTGAAGAAAAAGACGTTATCGATTTATCTGAATTAATGCAAATTTTAAATAAAGATGAAGTAAAAAAAGAAATAGAAAAAGTAGAAATATACTATAATCCATATACTACAAAGTTAGAAGGAGATTTAGCAATAGCAGATGTAAAAGATTTATTTTAAAAAGGAGGATTTTATATGCTAGAAACAATAAAATTTGAGTTATCTTCTAGAATGGCAATTATAAAAAAGCCTGATAGTAACGAAACTTATTATACATATACTTTTCCTCATAAAATAATGATTTACGGTATTTTGGGTGCAATTATTGGCTTAAATGGATATAACTATTATTCATTAAAAAAATGTTTAAAAGAAGATGTCGAAGAGCTACCAGAATTTTATTCAAAACTTTGTAATTTAAAAATTGCTATTGTTCCATATATAGATAATAAAAACTTTAAAAAGAAAATTCAAAGTTTTAATAATTCAGTTGGATATGCCTCACAAGAGCAAGGTAATAATTTAATTGTAAAAGAGCAATGCTTGGAAAATCCAAAGTGGGATATTTATATAATGGATAATAATTCAGATGAATATAATAAAATAAAAGAATATTTATTAAATCGTAAATGTGAATATATTCCATACATTGGAAAAAACGACCATTTTGCCAATATTAAAAATGTAGAAGTTTTCAATATTGAAAGCATAAGTAATAGTGAAAAAATCGATAGTATTTTTGACAAAGATATATTAGCAGATTATATTGATGATTTTGATGAAATGTTTACAGCAGGTTTTACAGGAAAAAAGGACGAAAAATATGAATATATAGAAGTAAATCCAACTAAGCTAAATGAAAAAATTGGATATACAAATTTTAAACAATTTATTTTTACAAATAAATCTTTGAAAATAAAGGAAAATTCGGATTTATTTTTGGTAAATGGTAAAATAATTTATTATTTTTAGAGGTAGTGTGTATGAAAAGTAAATATATAGATGAAATTATAAATGATAATAAATATACATATTATGCACATAGAAAAGAGAGCAACTGCGAAAAAGAGTTGCTCTCTTCTCATTTAAAGTTAACATATATGTATTATAAAAAAATGGAAAAATATAAAAAATTAAATGATAAAGTTATAGGTATCATTAAAGATGCATTTTGTGTGAAAGAAGAAATTGCAAAAATAATATATGAGTATTTCGAATCTGCAATTTATTATCATGATGCTGGAAAAATTAATCCGTTATTTCAAAAAGATAAGATGCTAAATGATTTAGGGTTAACACCAAAATTCAAAGATAGTACACATGCAGCATTGTCAGCTCGTATTTATATAGATTGTATGCAAAAAAATATTAATGAAGAAAATATAGATGGAAAATTTAAAATTTTATTATATTATGCAGTATACTATTTCGGATATATTATATCTAGACACCATACAAATTTAGAAAGCATTACAGAACTTGCAGATGCAATTAAGGAAAAAAATATTCCTCAAATATTTGATGGCTCAGATGAATTATATGAAATCCATTTAAATACAAATAGTATAAAAAAATTCTTTAATAGATTTGAAATTAATTCAATAAGTTTATACATATTGTGTAAAGTTTTATACTCATGTTTAGTTAGTGCTGATTTTTATGCTACATATGAATATATGACTGGAAATACGGTTCCAATTGATACAGATAAAAATGATAATTTATTTGATAAATATGATAACTGCGATTTAATTAAGTCTATCAGAAAATACGAAAATAAAGAAAAGGATATTTCTGGTATTAATAAATTAAGAAGTGACATATTTTTAGAGGCAGAGCACAATTTATTAAAAAATATAAATAATGATATTTTTTATATAGAAGCTCCAACTGGTGCTGGAAAAACAAATATGGCAATTAATATTGCTAAAATTCTATATAAAAATAATACTGATATAAAATCAATACAATACATATTTCCATTTAATGCTATTATTGAGCAAACAGATAATACATTTGGCTCTTATTTTGATAAATTTAGCGATTATATGGTTATAAATTCAGTATCTTCTATGGTTAAGGATATAAACGAAAATTTAGATTATGAGCAATTTTATATAAAAAATGTATTTAAACATTTTCCTATTATTATAACATCACATGTTAATTTATTTAATACATTGTTTGGAATAGGAAAAGAGCAAAATTATGGCTTATATCACTTAATTGATAGTGTAATTGTTATAGATGAAATTCAAGCATACTCTAACAAAATATGGAGAGAAATGATTGAAATGTTTAGTAAGTATTCAAGCTTATTAAATATAAAATTTGTAATAATGTCAGCTACATTACCAAGATTAGATAAATTACTTAATAAAGATAACCAAAATAGCAAAGTTTTGAATAATAGTTTTGCAAAATTTTATGCCTTAATACAAAATACAAATAAATATTATCAAAATGAAATTTTTAAAAATAGAGTTATTTTAAATTTTGATTTATTAGGTAAAAAGATAACAAAAGAAGAGCTTATAAAATCTATTATTATGCATAAAGATAAAAAGGTTTTAGTTGAGTGTATAAAAAAAGATACAGCAGATGAATTGTATAAATTATTATCTGATGAAGCGGATAATGTTCAAATTTTAACTGGAGATGATAACAAATATAGAAGAAATGAAATAATAAAAATGAGCAAGCAAGATGAACCAATTATTATTGTTGCAACTCAAACAATAGAAGCAGGTGTTGATATAGATATGGACATTGGTTTTAAAGACATATCATTTATTGATGGTGAAGAGCAGTTTATAGGAAGAATAAACAGATCTAGCAAAAAGAAAAATTGTATAGCATATTTTTATAATATGGATGATGCAAGGGGAGTTTACAAAAGTGATAATAGACTAGAATTCAGCTTGGAAAAAGAAGAGGTTAGACAATGGCTAAAAAATAAAGAATTTGATAAATTTTACAACAAAGTATTAACAAAAATATATGAAAAATCTGAAGAATACACTAATGAAAATATAGAAAACTTCTTTGAGAGTTGCAAATATATTAACTATAAAAAAGTCCAAGAAAAAATGGAATTAATAAGAAAAGATGATTCAATACAATTATTTCTTAATTACACAATTGATTATAATGGTTTGAAAATAAAGGGATGTGATGTATTTGAAGAGTATAAATCTATCTACTTAGATGATTCTTTGGGATATGCAGAAAAGAAAATAAAATTATCAAGTATAGCTGAAAAAATGAGTTTATTTATATATACAATTTATTCTAAAGATACAAACATTATAGAAGGCGAACAATTTGGAAATATGTATTATATAGAAAATGGTGAAGATTATATTGAAAACGGAAGATTTAATAGGGCAAAATATCTAGGAAATGGAGATGGTCTATTTTTATGAAAATAACAGGAACTATAATTAATTATTATTTTCATTGCAAACGCCAATGTTATTTATTTGCTAATAGAATAAATATGGAAGATAATTCTGAAGATGTAAGAATTGGTAGAGTATTACATGAAATAAGAGCAAAAGATGGCAAAAATACTGAAATTAAATATGACAATATGGTTTTAGATAAAATAACAGATAAGTATATTGAAGAATTTAAAAAAAGTGATGCTGATGTACAAGCTGCACGAATGCAATTATTATTTTATTTAAAAAATTTAGCTGATAAAGGTGTAAAAAAAGAGGGAAGATTGGTATGCAAAGAAAAAAATAAAAATGAAAAGATGGAGAAAATAGTACTAGATGATATTACTGAAAAGGAACTAAATCAATGCTTAAATGAAATTGAAGTATTAATAAATAGCACGAATGTACCTAATGTGGAAAATGACAAGAAGTGCAGTAAATGTGCATATTATGAATATTGTTATATATAAGGATGTGATGTAAATGAAATCAGAAAGTAAGTATATTTTTTCAAAAGGGGACTTTACCAGAAGTGATTTCAGTATAAAATTTAAAAATGAAAGTGGAAACTTTTATTTACCAATAGAAAAAGTAAAAGAGCTATATTGTTTTAATGAGGTTACCATTTCTACTAAATTATTAGACATATTAGCAACTGCTGGAATAATAGTTCATTTTTTCAATTATTATGGAAATTATATTGGTACATTTTATCCTAAAGAGAATTTAATAAGTGGTAGATTGATCGTAAAACAAGTTGAAACATTTCAAAATTATAGAATCGAGATTGCAAAAGCTTTTGTTAAAGGAATTGCACAAAATATTAAATCTATATTATATCATTATTACAGACATGGTGTTAAAGAAATAAAGCCTGTTATAGATTTTTGTAATAAAGATGTTGAAAAACTATTAAGCAAGGCGAAAGATATCAAACAAGTTTTATCTGTTGAAGGAAAAATTTGGGCAGAATTTTACGATTCTTTTAAGTTTTTTCTACCAGAAGATTTTATAATAAATAAAAGAGTAAAAAGACCACCAGACAATCCAATGAATGCGTTGATATCATTTGGTAATACATTATTATATACAAAAACAATATCAGAAATTTATAATACTCATTTAGATCAATCAATATCATTTTTACACGAGCCAAGTGAAGCTAGATTTTCATTAAGTCTAGATTTATCAGAAGTACTTAAACCTGTAGTGGTTTATAAAACTATATTTGATTTGGTAAATAATAAGAAAATAAAAGTAGAAAAACACTTTAATGCTAAATTAAACTATTCATTATTGAATGATGAAGGAAAGAAAATTTTTATTTCTGCTTTTGAAGATAGGTTAAACCAAACTTTTGAACATCCTGTATTAAAAAGAAAAATTACATATAAACATGCTATAAGATTAGATGGATATAAATTGATAAAATTTATTACAGAAGGAAAAGAATTTATACCGTTCGATATAGAAAAAAAGGAATAGAAGAGGAGAAACGGAGGAATTTTCAAATATGGCAAAGAATATTAATTATAATTATGTTTTTTTATTTTATGATGTAGGAGTAAAAAGAGTTAACAAGGTTTTTAAAAAATGTAAAAAGTATTTAAATCACTGGCAAAAATCAGTATTCAGAGGGCCTTTAACAAATTCAGAAATATTAGAGCTAGAAAATGAATTAAAAAAGATAATAAACAAAGAAGAAGATTTTATTTCAATAATTAAAATAATGGATTTCAAAAAAATAGGCGAAACAACATTAGGAACAGCAGATAAGAATACCGAAGACATATTTATATAAAAAAGAGTTTTCCAAGAAAATTACAGAAATGCTTGAAAAATCGAAGGTTTGAAAAATAGTAATTAGCTGGAAAAAATGTTGAAAAGATATTGATTGTCTGGGATTTATGGTGTATAAGTATAAAGAAGATGCCAGTAGTGGCGTTAGTTTAACTTTAACATGAGATGTATTTAAATTAAATTCCATAGATTTTTTATTTGGGAGAAATATGTTTAACTTTAACATGAGATGTATTTAAATTATTATCACCTCTTTTCTGCATAAAGACCATTTTAGTTTAACTTTAACATGAGATGTATTTAAATTAAAAGAAATGATAATAGAATAGAAAATCTACAAGTTTAACTTTAACATGAGATGTATTTAAATCTTTTTACATTTGGTTTTTTTTATAAAGGTTTTAAAGTTTAACTTTAACATGAGATGTATTTAAATATTGTTCCGTTTGTTTTTACTTTACATCTTATAGGGTTTAACTTTAACATGAGATGTATTTAAATAATTGTGGTCTTGATAGACTTGCAAAAACATATAATGTTTAACTTTAACATGAGATGTATTTAAATACTCTAGATTTCAATTTAATTATATTAATAGAGCTAGTTTAACTTTAACATGAGATGTATTTAAATGCTTAATCTTGTAAAAAAAGGTGGAAATAAAAAAGGGTTTAACTTTAACATGAGATGTATTTAAATGTATATGACAAAAATGATAATAGCATAAATGCCTTAGTTTAACTTTAACATGAGATGTATTTAAATAATTCTTCTACTTGTTTCATTATATTTCCTCCTCAGTTTAACTTTAACATGAGATGTATTTAAATCCTTTTGCACTCCAGGTTTGTGAAACTGCTCCAGTGTTTAACTTTAACATGAGATGTATTTAAATTTGTTATCAAGTGCATAATAAAAATCCATAAATAAGTTTAACTTTAACATGAGATGTATTTAAATGCTTGCTGATACTAATAATTGGATAGATGTTAATACGTTTAACTTTAACATGAGATGTATTTAAATTCGGATTGTGTATTAGATTCAAGTGCACATAAATCAGTTTAACTTTAACATGAGATGTATTTAAATTTTGCTACATCTTTTACTTGTATTATTTTATTAGCTGTTTAACTTTAACATGAGATGTATTTAAATGATAAAGCACCAAATATTACTGTAGGAGATTATGTTGTTTAACTTTAACATGAGATGTATTTAAATTATTTTATTAGCTCTCCTTCTTTTATTGCAATTACAGTTTAACTTTAACATGAGATGTATTTAAATTTGAATGAAGAAATTGAAGTTGAGCTTATTGAAGAGTTTAACTTTAACATGAGATGTATTTAAATATAGTTTTTTCGTATTTTTTTAAAAAAAACATTGTTGTTTAACTTTAACATGAGATGTATTTAAATAGCAAGAAATTATTTAGTGGACTTCCTGGCAGATAGTTTAACTTTAACATGAGATGTATTTAAATGAAACATATTTTAAACATAATTGAATAATTTTTGTAGTTTAACTTTAACATGAGATGTATTTAAATGAGATAATCCAATTGAAGAAATACAAGAAGAAAAAGTTTAACTTTAACATGAGATGTATTTAAATGAAAAAGAGCTTGATGATATTCCAGAAGATACTGGTTTAACTTTAACATGAGATGTATTTAAATCTCATTCCGCTTTCCTTTAGCTCTTTAACAATATTGTTTAACTTTAACATGAGATGTATTTAAATGAAAAAGAGCTTGATGATATTCCAGAAGATACTGGTTTAACTTTAACATGAGATGTATTTAAATCTCATTCCGCTTTCCTTTAGCTCTTTAACAATATTGTTTAACTTTAACATGAGATGTATTTAAATTAGACTATTCTACTTCCGTCCCAACTTTGCAAAATGTTTAACTTTAACATGAGATGTATTTAAATTGCTAAGTTGCCTATTTTTACCTTCGTAAATTTCGTGGTTTAACTTTAACATGAGATGTATTTAAATGAGAAAATATCTGAAATAAATTGGCAACCATTAATAGTTTAACTTTAACATGAGATGTATTTAAATACACGACTATGTTAATATATATTTAACAAAACGAAAGGTTTAACTTTAACATGAGATGTATTTAAATAATAATTTCTAATTTATTGTTGCAACCAAAAGGAAGTTTAACTTTAACATGAGATGTATTTAAATATAGAGCAAAGAATAGTAATAGCAGATAGTGAAAGGTTTAACTTTAACATGAGATGTATTTAAATAGTGTATCAAAGCGAATACTAGTTGTTTCATTCTGTTTAACTTTAACATGCTATGTATCTGAATTTTATATTGGTATTTTGTTCACAAAACCATGATAGGTTTAACATAAATATATTTAAATAAAAAGGAGTTGATTATGAATGTTAAGAGATTACAAAAAAGAAGCAAAATGTGAAAATAAAAAATATAAAAGATTCGTTGCAAAAATATTGATAAGAATTCAGCTGAAGAAATTTCACCAAGACAAGTTAACAAATATATTATTCAGTTTACAATTCCCACCAATAATAATATAATTAACATTAGTGGAGGTGAACACCAATGAGTTATACAAACATAACAAAAGATTTAAATGAATCAGAGTCTTTATTTGAAATGACCAATCTAACCCCAAAAAGAACTGGTCTAAATGTTATTATTTTGTCCGAACAAAATACTGAAATCAAAAATAAATCAAGTAAAGAGCCAAAATTCAAAATAATTGGAAAGGATTACTCAATATCTTATTCTTTAGAAGAAAATCCAAAAATCTTGGCAAAATCTGGTAAAATTAAACATTCAGATATAAAAGACATTGAAGATGCTATTGATTATGTTTGCAGAAATTTAGATTTATTCTTAAAGCATTTTAAAATGTCAGCTTTTGAATACGATGACGATGATTTTAAAGATGACTTAAGAAAAAGAGGCGAATATAAATAATAAGCAATATAAAAAAACATATTGTTTATTTCACATTCATATAGTAAAATAAACAAAAACGAAAAGGAAGTACATATGAAAAGAAAAGTTATATATATAACATTAACAATAATCTGGATGATAATGATATTCATAATGTCATCAATGGATACATATGAATCAAATGGAAAAAGCAAACAAACAATAAAAAAGACAGTACAAAAAACATCAGAAATATCAGAAGATATTGGTGTAGTAAATTCAAAACCAACCGAAAAACAAATAAACGAAACAGTAGACAAATTAAATTTTCCACTAAGAAAGTGTGCACATGCAACAGAATACGCAATTTTAGCGTTACTAATAATATTTGTACTAAATTCATTTTGGGGTAAAAATTACACCTTTAAAAAAATTGCAATAGCAGTAGGAATTTGCTGTATATACTCATTAACTGACGAATATCATCAATCATTCGTGGCAGGAAGAACAAATCAGTTTACAGATTGTTTAATCGATACATTAGGAAGTATAATTATGTGTATTATATATTCTGCAATAAAGAAAATAAGTATATTAAAAAATAAAAAATGAAAATTTAAAAATACATTGGTAATAAACCAATGTATTTTTTTGTACTAATTATTACAATATATTGCCTTTTAAATATTTTTAGCAACTGTTGCGACTTGTAATGCAATAAATATAATTAGTTCAACCATAAAAACTACAGTAGCAATTTTACATATCCACTTGTTTATTTTACCATCTGAACTGCAAAGTTTAAAAGCAATTCTTGGTTTCTTCAGTGGATAAAAGAACTGTACTTTTTTTGTATTGAAAAAATCTAAAAATATATGTGACAGCATACTTATTGCAAAAGGGATTGTTGCAATTGGAAAAATAAGCCATACAATACCAGATAATGCTATAACGCAAATTGCAGAATGCATAAATGATCTATGAGGTGTATTTATTCCAAAACAACATATAAATAAGAAAAATCCAATTCCACATAAAATTCTCATTATATCAGTTTCAGATTGCAGTAATGATACAATACCAAGTTTAAAAACGACCTCAAGAATTGTACATACAACAATTGCTACTACAGAAATAATAAGAATTTTATTTAAATCGCGCCTAGATTCTGAAGTTGTAATATCAATATCAGAAATTACACTTCCGATAGTTGCAGCTGTAAGGCATACAGCAAGCTCTTTAAAACCCTGAGGCATAGCCAAAGCCATTGTAATTGCAAGTCCTCCAGCAATATGAGTATCTTTTGTCATTTTGATTTCTCCTTTTGTAAAAATTTGTCAAATTATATCATATAAAAATAAAAAATAAAAGAGGATAAAAATATAATCAACAAAAAAACAAGAACGCAAAACGGGGGACGGTCCTTCCAAAAGTCACATCAGAGTAAGCTTAAGCAAATACTTAAACCGAAATTTAAATAGGGGACGGTCCCGCTTTTTTATTTTGGGGACGGTCCTTGCTCAAAATTAAATCCAAAAAGCGGGACGGTCCTTCCAAAAAACACACCAGAAGGGAGCTTAAGCCTATATTTAAACAAAAACTTAAATTGGGATAGTCCTTGTTCGTATCAATTAGCAGGACCGTCCCCGTTTTCTTCTTCCCAGGACCGTCCCCGTTTTTTATATTGCAAATGTTGAAAAAATTACTTATAATTTGTATATGTGATTGAGAAAGCGTAGGGATTGTTATGAGTAAAAAATATATTGATGAGCTTTGTAGGATATATGGCAAAAGGGATATAAAGCAATTGGCTTATCTGGCATATGTATATCATTTTAGTGAATTATGTAATATGAATATTGATGAAAGATGGCTGTTGTATGAAATTGGTAGAAATCTGAAAGATGATGATTTAAAATATGTTTTGTCTTTTTTAGAGAGCAATGATAAGGAAAAAATCGCTTTTTCTGCAAATTTGCTAAGTAATATATTTGAGTTAAATGCCGATAATAAAGCGTTTATAAAAAATTGTGTTCTAAATGCAGAAAAACTAAATATTTCTTCAAGGTTTATTACAAAATTGCTGAAAAGTGTAAATGAACAGTCTTTTTATGAAGAATGTATAAAAAAATCTAATGAAATAGGTTTAGAGTCATATGATTTGTATGAAATAATAAAAAATGTGAATGATACCGATTTTTTGAAGTATTGTGTTGATAATTCGAATCGAATTGGCTTACATCCAAATGAAGTTATAAATGTTATTAATGATATTGGACAAAAAACTGGAGATTATGATTATACATTTACGAGTATTGAAAATTGGAAGTCATTGAATTTAAATTCAGCACATATTACAAATCTGTTATTAACCATAAAAAATGCATCGAAGATTATTCCATATATTGAAAATTGGAGAAATTATGGATTAACGCCAAATAATGTTTCTTTCATTATAAAAACATCTATGGGGAAAAAATATGCTCAATCCGCTATAGAAAGAGCTGAAGAATTTGAGTTTGATATTGATGATATTTTTGATATTGTAAATTCAATTGATGATAAAAAATATGTTATGGATGCTATAAGAAATGGCTTTTTAAATGGTTTAGATTCATATAGTCTTGGAATGCTAATATATAGAACAAACGATAGAAAATTTATTAAAGAATGTTTGAAAAATAAAAAAAAATTAAATTTGGAAGATTCTGAAATTGACATATTAATAGGCGCATATAAGCAGTTAGAATTTTTAAAATTAAATAAATCTCAAATAAGGAAGAAAGTTCAAACATATAAAGAAAATTACCAAAGAAAAATTGAACTACCACCGTATATGACATTTGGAATAGAAATTGAATGTGTAGGACAATTAGAAAAAGATAATATGAAAAAAATCCTAAAAAAACTTGGTAACTGGTGTTGTGAAGATGATAAGTCTGTTTCGGGAGATGAACAATTTGAAGAAGGAATTGAAGTTATTTCACCTGTATTGTTGATTAATGGAAAAAATCCGACTGACGAAATTAAAGAAATTTGCGCCGTATTAAATCATTTTGGACAATATCCAAATAAAACTTGTGGAGGACACATTCACATAGGTGGAAATTATTTAAAAAGCGTAGACGCATATAAAAATTTGTTAGAGCTATGGTCTAATACAGAGCAAATTTTATATATAATTTCAAATGAAGAAGGAACAATTCCACGAAATGGTGTTGATCCATATGCTTTTCCAATATCAAAAGATCTAATAAATACATTAAAAACAGGAACTGTTAATTTATCAACAGAAGAAGATTTAGCAACATTCAAAACAAATCTTAGAATATTTGAAAATAGCAGATTTAAAGGAATTAATTTAACAAACATGGATCCACAAGTGATTAGAATTAATAAGTTACCAACAATTGAATTTAGAATACCAAATGGAACAGTTGATGCAGATGTTTGGATTGATAATATCAATCTCTTTGGTGGTTTAATAAAAGCATCAGAAGAATTGGCAAAAATAAAAAATACAAATAGAAAGATAACACCTAAAGAGCAATTAATGATTGAACAATTTGAAATGCTAAAAAGTGGAAATTTATCAGAAGAGCAAAAACTTGATATATTGCTAAACTTGACAGTATCAGAGAAATCTAAAAAAATATACATATCAAGATACAAAAAAAATAGCAAATTATTAAATGAAGATCCAGAATTAATAAGATGTTTTAACGAAAACATTTCAAAAGAGCCAATTAATATGCTAAGATCGAAAAAAAGTTTCACAGACATTCCTAAAGTTGAAGATAGGGCATCAAAACCAAATGAAAAGGAGGACGAACATGTTAGATAAATTAATAATTATAAAAGACGACAAAGATTATCAATGCAGTACATTTGAAGAAATTGTAAAATATCTTATAAATGAGAATTATTATAATTTAACTAAACAAGAAAAAGAAAATATAATGATGAAAAAAGCAATAGAAAAAGCCGTAGATAAAGGCTTAAAAATAATAAAAAACAACAATCAAATAAAAGATTTAAACAAATCATTCATAATAATAGACGAAATGACAGTAATACTATCCATAATAAAAGACCAATCAAAAATTGTACTATTAGAAAGAAAAGACTCAAACATATTCAACAAATACATAAAAATTCCAAACAACAACGACAACTACGCAATAATAAACACATTTGCAACCCAAGCCCTAAAGAACTACCTAGCTACCAAAATGGGGACGGTCCTTCCGAATCAAGCCTGAGAGTAAGACTTAGAGAAAAAAAGACCGATATTCAAAAACGGGGACGGTCCTGAAAATTAATAGGGGACGGACCTTTTAAATCAAGCTTGGGAGTAAGGCTTTAAAAAAAAGAACAATATTAAAAAAAGAGGGACGGTCCTGGTTCATTCGTATTAGTATAAATCTTGAAAAATAGTAAATTTAACAAAAAATAAAAAAAATCTTGTTTATTCGTTTAAATTTGTGATATTATATGTATGCATAAAATATTATGCAGGAATACAGAAAAAGGAGAGAAAACATATGGAAATAAACGAAGAAAAAAGACAAAAATTTATTGAATTCGCAGGAAAAAGGGTAAACAATATATTACACGATATTCAGGTACTAGAACCAATGTCAAGAAGTAATTCATATGATTTTACAAAACAGGATTTGGAAGAAATGTTTACAGCAATGCAAGAATGTTTAGATTCAACAAAGGAAGAATTTTACAAAAAGTTTGAAGAAAAAGAAGCAAAAAGCGCAAGAAAAACATTTTCATTTGGAGCAACAAAAATATCTCAAAATGAAGTAAATGATGTTAATGTTGCACCACAACAATTTGATTCTAGCGCAACAGAAATAAATAATAATATTGATAATTCAGCAAATAATATTGTTGAAAATGTATAAATTTATAATTTTTCGTTAGGGACGAAAAGAAAAAAGCAGATTTGTAGAATCTGCTTTTTTTATATTATCCCCCAAAATAAAAACCAAGGACCGTCCCCCAAAATAAAAACCAAGGACCGTCCCCCAAAATAAAAACCAAGGACCGTCC
>ERZ773165.115-NODE-115-length-70308-cov-14.956771_pt1 | contig 70308 bp, 90 predicted proteins | sample MGYA00581003_ERZ773165 | MGnify/ENA primary metagenome ERZ773165 (study PRJEB29015, sample SAMEA2737817) | human gut metagenome | biome: human gut; feature: human-associated habitat; material: faeces | place: China | collected 2012 ... | reverse complement strand
AGACAGTAAAAACTGTCTCGTTACCAAGGTCTAACTTTTTGGGGTCACATCATTTCTTTTTTTCAAACTCTTTTTTAATTTGTTTTAACTGCGCCTCTACCGGTTTCATACAAAATCCTCCAAAAATCATTTCAAAATATTAAGACATCTCGATTGGATAAATCTCCAACTCAAGGCCCACCAGCCAATCGGAATAGGGCAAATTTGTTTTGCAATACAAGACAAAACACTCGCGTAATATACGCCTTCAAAATCAAATATTCTTCTATATCTTTAGGATATCATGTAATAAAGACATATTCTGTCACTTTTCAAAAAATACATAAAAAAAGACAGCACGATAGTATCGTACTGTCTACGAGCATAATATTGCCTTGTTGATTGCAGTTATAAGATAGAGTCCCCCCCCAATGACTTTCAGGCATATGTAAAGATAAGAGATTATAAGTTTTCATTGCATTTTCAATCGTTACTAAGCAATCCATCATCTTCACCACCCAACTGACTTTGTAACATTTTTTGTCATTTATATTGGTTTTATTATATCAATTTTACAGTTACTTGTCAGTAATATTTTAATGGATTCTGGCATATCAAACAATCTGTTTACTTTGTCGTAGGAAAATTGCTTGCGTTATCAGTGACTCCTTGCCCAATAGATTTTGAAAATCCTATTTGCCTCAATAAAAGTTCGGAATTTTCAACGACTGATAGGTAATCTTATTGAGGTTATTTTGCATATTAGCTAAATCTTTATTCATCATCTCCATGAACCGCCTACACATACGTCCAGTGTTTTTTGCGACCTGCGAGCAGACGCCGGCGAACTGTTTTTATTTTATAAATCTGTTACCGCACGTAGCGACAACAGATTCAGAAAAATAACATCGCTTCGAGTGACCCTCCGCTTGTGACAATAGCCGCGGCTCGTAAAAGCCTGCCATTATGCTTGAATAGGCTATGGTCGAATCTCACAAGCGGGACGCCCAGCCACAGCTGTCCGTTTTGGCAGCCGTCCTGCACCTCCCGACGATCGGCACCTGACGGGCCAAAAAGGCTTGGGACAGCCCCTACGCACAAGGCCGTTGGCCGTGATTTTTTTGTGGTCTGCAAGACCGCGGCGGACTGCCATCTGCGACCAGCGAACTGCGTTTATTTCATGAATTTATTGCGGCGAAGCCGCATCCGTAGGGGCCGTCCCAAACCATTCTGATTTTTCAGGTGCAGGATGGTTACCCGGACGGATGGTAGCGGCGGGCGGCCCGCTACGCGCTGAGGGCTTCCCGAGGCGACCGGCGACCGGCGGCCTGCGCTCACTTATTTCCCATGGGGTGCATAACCGTTGATGGCGGCCAGGCGGATCAGTTTTTCACCTTTTTCGCTGTCTTTCGGGACGCCGATGCCTTCTTTATACATCTGGCCCAGCCAATATTGGGCCACGGCGGCTTCGACGTTGAGTTCACCGCCCTGCAAGGCTTGTTCAAAGTAATGGCGGGCTTTGGCGTAATTCCGTGTGACGCCGCGTCCCAGGAGATAGAGCATCCCCAGCATAGCCTGGGCTTCTGGCAGTCCCTGTTCAGCGGCTTTGGTGTACCAAAAGGCAGCTTTTTCATCTTTTTTGTAACTGTAAAAATAGGCATCGCCTAAATAGTTCTGAGCGTCCCGGTCACCCTGGGTGGCTGCATTTTCTATCAGCATCCAGCCCACTTTATCGGCATCCCGGACGTGGCCGCCGTCAGAGAGGAGTTCTAAGCCCCACGTATACAAATTGATGGCCTGATTCTTCTTGGTCTGTTCGCTTCTGTCCATGACTATCCCTCCTGTGAAATACAATTTATATCTTCACTATAGCATCTGAGTAGGACAGGTTTTGTCATGGCGAGGCAAAAAGACGCTGTCGCACGACGACAGTGCCTTTTTTAGCAGTCAGCGGATGGAGTTAAATTTAAAAGCAACCTCTCAGTCAGCTTCGCTGACAGCTCTCCTAGAAAGAGAGCCTTTCACTGGCCTGCGCTCCCATTAGTCCGCTTCTAAGTGCAGGGTTTTGACCAGTCCGCTGCGGTTATGCTTGACCGGTTCGTCGGTCAGGGCATCCAGGATGGGGCCGTAGTTTTTCTTTTCGATGTCTTCGCAGAAGGCGATTTTCAGGTACATCGTAGCCCGCGAGGAGCCGACGTAGATGAGGCGCTGCATGAGGTCGTCCGGGAGTTCCGACAGATTGACGTCGATGAGGAGGACCGCCGTGGCTTCGAGGCCCTTGAATTTCCGTACCGACGTGAAGAGGATTTTGCCGTCTTCCGGTTCCGTCGTGACGGGAATCCCGTTGAGGGTCCGGCAGCCTTTGAGGCCGCTATGGCCGACGGAGTGGGCCGTGAGGATGACCATGTCTTTCAGGGCAACGCCTTGCTGGCACATGTCCTTGACGAAGCGGTCTGCCTGTTTCTGCAGTTCTTTTTCGTTCCCATAAAAGACGGCTTTCGGCGTCATGCCCTGGATGGTGTTGACATAACTGTCTTTCATGTGCATCAACTTGCCGATGGACGTGGCGATTTCAGCGGTATTGCGGCAATTCTTATAGAGGACCAGGCGACATTCGGCATTCTTATCGATCCAGCCCGTCGTCTTGCGGCTCATGATGTACTGATTGCGGTCGTAAAAGATGTAGAAACAGCCGTCCTGTAATTCTGCCAGGAAGCTCAGGTGTTCCAGGATAGAGTCGCTCAGGTCCTGGCCTTCGTCGACGACAATGTTGGGATACGCCCAGTCATCATCATTGAATTCGCTTTCAAAGTACTGTTCAAAGACGGCAACGACTTTATTGAGGGGCAAGGTGTCGTCCTGGAGGATTTCTTCAGCCAAAGTGCGTACATTATGGAAGGTAATCTGCGGATCGTGATAATGGCGTCGCAGGTACTGCAGGAGGAATTCGTTGAAACACAGATAGAGGGCCTTTTTTCCCTGACTGGCCAGCATCCGCGCTTTTTCTACGGCCAGCATAGTCTTGCCCGTGCCGGCCGGGCCCGTAAATGGCCGCCGTCCGCTGTTCCTGCAAGAACCGGAGTATAGAGAATTGCTGGTTCGTCAGCTGGACGTAGGACGTCTTCGTTTCCCGGCTGCTGCTGGAAATCGTTTCGGCAATGCGGAAAGACGGCATGAGTGTCTGGATGAGGGCTTTGAATTCCGGCGGCTTCAACGGTGTAAAGGACCGGCCCAGGTGGTCTTTCCAATAGGCATAAACCTTGTCCAGGGCTTCTTCCGGATGTGCTAAACTCAGCTGGTCCAGGATGATTTCCGGAACGGCTTCGGCTGGCAGACGCAGTTTCGAATCCATGGCGACCGACGTGAACCAGGCCGCCCGGCCAATCATGGGACAGTCATAGGGGAAATGCTGGCGCAGGATCCGCTGGATACGGTACTGCGTTTCCGCAGCCTGTCCTAAGGGATTGATGCGTTTTTTGCTGTTATTCCTGCGGTTGATTTGGATCCAACTGCCTTCTTCATAGCCGATACCGCCGGATTTGACTTCGATGGACAAGATGCCCTTGGTCGGGTGGAAAATGATAAAGTCGCCTTCCCCTTCACTCCGGTATTGGCCCGGTTCGCCGAGCCAGCGGAAGGAATGGAAGACGACATATCCGTCACTTAATTGTTGTAAGGCCTGATAGACCTGTATTTCGCCATCGCTGCCATGAAAATCGTCATCGATGGTCGGATAAAAACGTGCCATGCAGTATCTTTCCTTTCTCTGTATCTTCTGTCTTCGTGTTCTCCTTATTATACCAGGGATACTTCAGGGACGGAAGGGTGCCGAATTCTTTCAGCCGGGCTTTGAGCTGTTTTTGAAGTCCATGTTGCCAGAGATAACGGTCGATCATTTCTTTTTGGGCATACAACACGCTGTCTTCGACTTGATGGCGCGTGAAGGTATTCAGGCCATCGATTTCTAAGAGGCATGTATTCAGGCGTCCCACCAGTTCCCAGCAGGCCATCTTATCTTCCGTGACGGCCTGGTACTGTTCTTTCAATTCTTCGCGCATATGGTAATAGTCCGTCAGCGAATGGACGTTGGAAAGTCTGTCTTTTTCCAGGACGGCTTCTGCTTTCTCGGCGACGCCAGCCCGTTCGAAGTCGTAGAAGTGGCAGTCGTTCAGGAGGTAGCCATGGGTGTATTTTCCCAGTTGTTCGTTGAAATTCAGGGTAAAGACGGCATGGCAGCGTTCACATTCAACGGTCTGTACCATATTCAGCAGATTATGGATCAGCAGGTTCCCCTGTTCATCGCGGTGATTACAGACGGGTTCCCAGGCATAACGGCGCCGGCTTTCCTGCAAGGTCGTGCCGGCCTTTTTGAAGCAGTCTTCGATAAGCATGAGCGCTTCGTCCATATTGAGCCCCGGGATGTCGTCGAGGAGATTGACCGTACAATCATAATAATCGAGAGTATTAAAGATGGGCACGGAAAAGCTCAGTACCCAAAATGTCCTGAATGTCATCTGCTGGTACAGGGGAAAGAGGATGCTGCGGATGTGTTTGGCTGAAAAGTCATCGTAATAGGGCAGGTCCAGGGTGATGTAATCCAATTTCTCTAAGATAGCCGTTTGTCGACGGATTTCACGCTGGAGCAGTTCGGCCTGGATTTTAAGGTTATTGTGGAAAAAGGTGACATCTTTGGGCGTGAACTGCTGCATCTTGTCCAAAATATGATTGGATTTTTCGAGGTGTGCTATGAAATCCGGCTTGAGAAGGTCATCCAGGCTGTTATATCTAAAGACTTCATTGTAGCTGTATTCGTGCGTATCCGGGTCAATTTTCAGCGAAAAAACAGTATGGCATTTTTTGCAGATATACGTATCATGACAATTCTTGGCGCTATCTATCATCGTCAGGGAGCTGGCATCCTCAAAGAGCAGATGACCATCACTGTCGCGATGTTCGCAGCAGTCGCGTTCTTTAAGGACCGCCCGACATTCGTCCACGTCAAGGGCAAATTTCTTATAGCAGTTATAGATGAACTGGATATCTTGCTGTGCTTGTACTACGTCAATCTGTTTCATTCCTATCGCCTCCTTGGACATATTATTATACATCAATAAGAGGACAGAATGTGTCTTAGCATAAAAAAAACTTGTCGCCGCGCGACAAGTTTTTTTTAGTGGTTAGTGGCTAGTAGCTAGCAACGGGTAAAAATTTTAAGCCAGCTTCTACAAACTACAAACTCCGTACTACAAGCTATGTAAAAAAAACAACCTCTCAGTCAGCTTCGCTGACAGCTCTCCTATGAGGAGAGCCGGGCTACGCGATTTTATATTTCTTTTCCAGGCGGTCCAGGAGTTCCATGTAGCCTTTTACGAATTCCGGGCCTTCTTCTTGTTCCATGTCTTTTACAGTCTGGTCGATTTTAGCTTTGATATCATCGGACAGGCCGCGGTCGGCTAAGGGGTAGACGACGTTGTTTTCTTTTTCTACGTGCTGCTGCAGGCGGTTGGCATAGGCCATGGCTTCGGTCAGGACCTGGAGTTTATATTCCGTCTTCGGTTCCTGGGCGTAGAGTTTGAGGGCTTCGTCGAGGGCCCGGACATGGGCACGGATGAGGTCGTGTTCGACGAGCATGCCGTGCTTGATGATGATGGAGGCGACTTCTTCCAGGTGGTCGACCATTTCAGGGAAAAGGACGAGTTCTTCCCGGCGGTGATGGTGGCCGTCGGCATAACGGCGGATGAAATCGAGGATTTCGGCAAATTCCTGCTGGTCGATTTCAGCCCCTTCCAGAATAGCGCAACACGATTCTTTGATGACTTTCAGCATCCGTGAAATATTGGTATGTTGTTTAACCATGACTTCCGTGCAATACATAAGGCTCCCTCTCTTTCGTTTAGGCAGATTTCTTGACGATTTCATACTGGCCTTCGGCCGGGCTGGTGAAGGCGTAATCCGTAGCCGATAACAGACCGTCGACCAAGGCCTGGCGCAGGGCGTAGTAGCGGTCGCCGTGGCCCTGCCAGAATTCGCTGTGCAGGTCCATAGTCCGGTCCCAGGTGATGCGGCTGTCATCGCTTTCGCGGACGCGGTTGACCTGGTCGCAGGGCATCCCGTCCAGGAGCAGGTCGTCCAGGCGGTGGAAGGCTTCCGGGGCCGTAGTGGCATTGAGATGCTGGCTGGCACCGAAGTCATAAGCGGCCTGTTTCAGTGCCGTCAGGCGGTCTTCCTGGTCACCGGCAACGTCGAGTACCAAGGCGGCATAACGGCCTTCGGCATCGTGGATGCGCGACTGGAGCCAGCCGTGGATGTTCGATTCGTCGATGACTTCATCGAGTTTGCGGCGGTCTTTGCTGCCGTATTTGTCGACCAAATCGCTGTCGGACCAGCCCTGGCTGGATGCGTAGCGGATGAGTTCGTCGATCAGGCTTTCCTGGAACTGGATTTTATTGTATAACCAAAAATGGATGGGTCCTAAAAATGCGCTCATGATATGTCCTCCTCTTACTGTTTGTTCGCTTCAATGGCAACGTTGACGGCTTTAGTAACGATTTCCGGGTCCAGGCCGTGGACAAAGCAGGCATTGGCCAGGCTTTCCTGCTGCGACGACGGGCAGCCCAGGCAGTGCATCCCCTGAGAAATAAGGGTATCGACGACTTCCGGATGAAGACGGATGATATCGCCCATAATCATATCAGACGTAACTTTTTCATTCATTGCGAATTTATTCAAAACAGATTTCAACATAGTACCTACCTCCTAAGTAAGTGGATGAATTATATCTTATCTCTAAGTGAGGTTCTCTCAACTTCTGAACGTAGTATACCATGGATAAATAGGACAATCGGTTGTTATTACAACGGTTTGGGGATTTAGTGGCTCGTGGTTCATGGCTAGTAAAAAAGCGCTGTCTTTGCGACAGCGCCTTTTTAGGTTTGCAGCTTGCAGTTTGTAGTGAATGGTTCACTAGCCACTAACCACTCTTATTCTTCCTCTTCCGGAAGTTCTGCGTTGTGGTATACGTCCTGGACGTCGTCGAGTTCGTCGAGGGCGTCTACGAAGCGTTCCATTTTTTCAGCGTCTTCTCCCGTGAGTTTGATCGTGTTTTCCGGAACCATGGTGATCGATGCGTGTTCCGTTTCGATGTTGTTGTCAGCCAGGGCTTTTTCGACAGCGTCGAAGGCTTCCGGCGTGGTGATGATTTCGTAGTCTTCGTCGGAAACTTTTACGTCATCAGCACCGGCATCGAGGGCGACTTCCATGATCTGGTCTTCATCGGCCTGGTCGCGGTTGACGACGAAGATGCCCGTGTTGTGGAACATCCAGCTGACACAGCCCGTAGCGCCGAGGTTGCCGCCGGATTTGGAGAATTCGTGGCGGACAGCAGCGGCTGCGCGGTTGCGGTTATCCGTGAGGACGTTGACCGTAACGGCAACGCCTGCCGGGCCGTAGCCTTCGTATACGATTTCTTCGTAGTTCTGGCCTTCTGTAGCGCCAGCGCCTTTCTGGATAGCCCGTTTGATGTTATCTTTCGGGATATTGTTTTCCTTTGCTTTCTGAAGGGCCAGCTTCAGACGCATGTTGCCGACCGGGTCCGGACCACCCATGCGGACAGCAATCGTGATTTCACGGCCGATTTTGGTCGTGATCTTACCGCGGATTGCGTCGTTTTTCCCTTTTTTACGTTTAATATTCGCCCATTTAGAATGTCCAGACATTCAAATGCCTCCCTTTATTTCCACCAATCTTCGCCGGCCAGGCGATCTAAGATGATAGCTGCTGCCGAACGGACAGATAAGTGATTATATTCCCCGGCCCCGTAAATCGGTTCCAGGATGAAATCAAATTTTTCCATCGTTTCTTTCGTCATCCCGTAGCCCGTGCCAAAGAGCAGGAGGATCGGCGTATCGTCTTCTTCCCGCTTCTGCCGCAACTCCTTATAGGAAATGGTGTTGGCATAGGTCCGCGCGTCCGTCGTGACGACGTAAGGGCGCTTCCCTTCTGCGGCGGTGACGGCTTCGACAGCCGCTTCGATGGACGGGCGGATGTCTACGATATCGAAAGCCTGGGTGCGGTAGCCGTTATAGTTGCGGCCCACCGGGCTTTCCCAGAAATCCATGATTTTATGCACCATATCGAGCTGCCCCGGAATATGGTGGATGATGAAATATTTCTTGACGCCATAAGTCTTGGCCGACCGCGAAATGTCATGCAGATCGTAGTTGGTAATAGCCGTGGCAATGACGTTGAAGTTCTTATCATATATGGGATAATGAACCAATCCGACATACAAAGGGGATTTCATCATTTCTTCGCCCCTTTCAGTTTAGCCAGTATCTTTTGGTCAGCTGGCGACAAATCGCAATGCTGCAAAAGGTCCGGCCGTAATTCCAAAGTCCGCGCCAGCGACGCTTCCCGACGCCAGGCATCGATTTTGGCGTGGTCGCCGTTCCGCAGGACCTCCGGTACGGCCATGCCGCGAAAGACGGCAGGCTTGGTGTACTGCGGATACTCCAGGAGCGACGAATAGAAAGAATCGTCAGCGGCCCCGGCAGCTGCGCCGAGGACTCCGGGAATCATGCGGGCTACGGCATCGGTAACGGTCATAGCCGGCAGTTCACCGCCAGTGAGGACGTAGTCGCCAACGGAAATGGTCTCATCGGCCAAATCCTGTTCGACGCGGTAATCGACGCCTTCGTAATGGCCGCATAATAAAATAAGCTGGTCGTATGTCGCCAGCTCGCGTGCCTTGGCCTGCGTAAAGGTCTGCCCTGCGGGCCCCATGAAGATGATGCGCCGCCGCGGCACCTGACGCCGCACGGCTTCGACAGCGGCATAGAGGGGCGCTGCCTTCATGAGCATGCCGCAGCCGCCGCCATAGATGGTATCATCGACCATGTGATGACGGTCGTACGTGAAATTACGGGGATTGGTCACATCCAGATCCAACAGGCCGGCTGCCCGTGCCCGCCCGATGATGCTGTGTTGGAAGAACGTTTCGATGAGCTCCGGAAAGAGTGAGATAATGTCGATTCTCATTCGTCCACCCACTCCGGCGGATCGACGACAATCTTCTTGGCACTTTCATCAATGGACTTGATGACATCGGGAATGGCGGCCAGGAGTGTTTCCTTGCCGTCATCGGCAGTGACGACATAGACGTCGTTGCTGCCCGTGCGCAGTACGTCTGTAAGTTTTCCCAGTTCATGGCCCTGAAGGTCGTATACGGCCGAGCCGAGGATGTCGTAGATGTAGTGCTGGCCTTTCTGCAGGGGCACTAAATCTTCGCGCGGCACTTGCAGGTCTTTTTTGACCAACAGTTCCGCCGCATTGCGATCATCGACGCCGACAAATTTCATGAGGACGACCCGCTTATGAAGACGTGCGGATTCTACTTCATATTTCTTGCCGTCAATGTAGCCGTATTTCATTTTCAGGAATCGTTTCGGAAAATCCGTATCGGGATAAATACGAACATCACCCCGCACGCCGTGCGGGGCAACGATTTGACCGATTGTGAAAAGATCTAATTCAGCCATCGTATTCTATTGGCGGATAGAAACGATCTTGCCGTCTTCAAGCAGGATTTCCGTTCCCATCAATTTTTCTAAATCATCGCCGACATTGACAACGACAGTCTGTTCAAGCGTGCCTTGTCTGATTTCGGAACCGATTGTCAACTGTTCAGCTTCTTCTCTGTCGTGCTGTGCCTTAGCCTTAGCTGCGGCGAGACGCTGTTTCTGTTCTTCTACTTTAGCACGCAAGGAAATCAACCCTTGTGCATCGATTTTAGCTTGTTCGGTCATCATGCGTTTGGCCTGGAATTCCAGGTTCTGCATTTCCCGATCGATGTCACTCAGGGCCTGGTCAGCACCTTTGAGGATACGATCCTTGAGGGCCTGCGTAACCTTTGCTTTGACAGCGACAGGAACGCGCAATGTAATCTGATCCATGGTTCCTCCTATACGATATCCACTGATACTTTCTTGTTAGCCTTCACTGCCGCAGCCTTGACAACAAGGCGCAATGCTTTCGCAATTTTACCCTGTTTGCCAATGACTTTACCCATATCTTCGGGTGCGACATGAAGCTGATAGACTTCGAGGCCTTTTTTTTGAATCTTGGTAACTGTAACCGCATCCGGGTTCTTGACGAGGGACCGGGCGATACATGCAATCAATTCTTCCATAGTATCCAGCCTCACTTACTTTTTGGATGCTTCAAACTGAGCCATGATGCCAGCTTTTTTGAAGATAGAACGGATCGTATCTGTCGGCTGTGCGCCTTTGCCGAGCCATGCTACAGCTGCTTCAGCATCGACGGTCAGACGATTGTCCATGTCTTTGGACGGATCGTACATGCCCAACGTAGCAACCGGGCGACCGTTGTTACGAGCATCGCGGGAATCAGCGACGACGACGCGGTAGATCGGTTTCTTTTTAGCACCTAAACGAGCCAAACGAATTTTAATCATTGAAAATCACCTCCTTGATATAGTATCTTATTTCCACAAAAAAGGGAAATCCATTTAAAAAGGCAGACGCGGCATGAAACCCCGTCGTTTATTCTTCTGTGCTTTCTTGGCCTGCTTCATCATCTTCTGCATTTCTGCGAACTGCTTGATGAGACGGTTGACATCCTGGACGCGCGTGCCGCTGCCCTTGGCGATACGGCGCTTGCGGCTGTCCTTGATGAGCATTTTCGGATTGGCACTCGACCGTTCCTGGGCCGTCATGGATGTGATGATGGCTTCGATTCGTTTGAATTCTTTGCCGTCCATGTCGACTTTGTCGAGTTCTTTCTTATATTTCCCGATGCCCGGGATGAGGCTCAGGAGACTGCCCATATTGCCCATTTTCTTGATCATATGGAGCTGGGACAGGAAGTCATCGAAGGTGAAGGTACCACTTTTCATGGTCTTCTTCATGTTTTCCATCGATTCTTCATCGAAAGCCGCCTGGGCTTTTTCGATGATCGTTTCGACGTCGCCTAAGTCGAGGATACGCGATGCGTAGCGGTTCGGATGGAATTCTTCCAAGCCGTCGAGTTTTTCGCTGACGCCGATGAACTTAATCGGTTTGCCCGTGACGGCCTTGATGGACAAGGCGGCACCGCCGCGGGCATCGCCATCGAGCTTGGTCATGATGATACCGTCGATGCCGAGGGCTTTATCGAAGGCCGATGCAGCCGTAACGGCATCCTGACCGGTCATGGCGTCGACGACGAGCAGGATTTCATGGGGATGAACTTCATTCTTGATGTTGATGAGTTCGTCCATGAGGGTTTCATTGATATGTAAACGGCCGGCCGTATCGATGATGACGACATCGCGTAAATGGCTGGTCGCATAGGGAATAGCGTGCTGAGCAATGGCGACAGGGTTCTTGCTGCCCTCTTCGGTATAGACAGGCATGTCCAGTTCCTGGCCGAGGACCTGAAGCTGCGTGATAGCCGCTGGACGGTAGACGTCGGCTGCGACCATGAGCGGGCTCTTGCCCTGGGACTTCAGCTTCTTGGCCAGTTTAGCGGCTGTCGTCGTCTTACCAGCCCCCTGGAGGCCGACGAGCATGATGATGGTCGGTGGCTTGGGAGAAATGGTGATCCGGCTCTGTGTCCCGCCGAGGAGTTCCGTCAGTTCATCGCGGACGATCTTGATGACCGTCTGTGACGCATTGAGGCTGCCGAAGACTTCTTCGCCGACGGCCTTTTCTTTGACTTTCTTGATGAAATCTTTGGTGACGGCAAAGTTGACGTCCGCTTCCAGAAGGGCGCGGCGCATCTCTTTCAGCGCTTCGCTGACATCCTCTTCAGAAAGCTTCCCTTTGCCGCGGAGTTTTTTAAATGCCGCCTGGAATCGTTCGGACAGACTTTCAAATGGCATAAGGGGCCTCCTTCTATAACTCTATTTCATGCAAAAGCTGTTTCGCTCTTTCAAGGGTTTGCGGTTCTTCCCGGTCGAGAAGCCGCTCTACTTCATCGATCTTATCCCGGACCGCATCGTAGCGGGCCAGCAGATGAAGGCGCTGTTCGTAGCTTTCCAGCGAATGGGAAGCGCGCTTGAGCATATCATAGGCACCTTGGCGGGAAATGTGCAGTTCCTCCCCGATTTCGCTCAGGGACAGGTCCATATCGAAATACATTTCCATACAGCGCCGTTGTTTCTCCGTAAGCAAAGGCCCGTACAAATCGAGAAGCCGTCCCTTGCGGACTACATCTTCAAGCATGGCTTCACCGCCTTTCAAACAGCGTACTTTGGTATTATAACGGAAAGCAGCCTATCTGTCAAGTATTTTTACTTGTCAGGGGTTCGTAGGGGCCGCCCAAAGGGCGGGCCGCAGGTCGCAGGTCGCAGGCCGTGCCTCGTGGATGGCTTTAAATTTAGTCCCGTCTGCTAAAAACTACAAACTGCAAACTACCAACTATTACGGTACGATGGATACGCGGACGTCGTAGAAGGTGCTGCCGGCGCCTTCGTCGGTCAGGCGCTGGGACGTGAGGACGTTGACTGAGGCTCCCTGCCCTTTGACCCGTTCCCGCCACCAGACGCCTTCGCTGACGACCTGGCCCGGCACAGTCCGTTTAGAGATGACGACGGTGAAATCGGCCTGGCCCCGTTCATTGGCCAAGGTCACGGTCTGGCCGTCCTGCAGGCCATAGCGGGCCGCATCGTCGGGATGGACGAAGAGGTCCATTGTATGGCTGGCCGTCAGTTCGTCCCGTTCATTGAAGGACGAATCGAGGATGCGCATGTCCGGCCCGTTGACGAAAGCCAGCGTGCCGTCGTCTTCTGCAAGGGGCAGATAGTCCGGCAGGGCCGGCGTCAGGGCCGCGTTGTATATCTCGATTTTCCCCGACGGCGTGGCAAATCGCGTCTGGTAATCGTCCGGCATGGGCAGCGGCGTCGGCAGGCCCTGACTAAGGCGCTGCTGATCCACAGGCAGGGGCCATTTCGTCGTCGACGCAGCCAGGGCTTCGACGAGGTCCCGTTCTGAGCAATCGTAGAAATCATCGTCTATACCCATAGCATGGGCCAGGTCACAGGCGACGCGCCAGTTGGAGCGGCTCTGGCCGACAGGCGGGATGGCCGCATAGCCGCACTGGATCGTGTAGTTGCCATAGGAATAATAGGCGTCGTCGTGTTCCAGCGACGTCGTCGCCGGCAGGACGATATCGGCATAGCGGGCCGTATCGGTCATAAAGCGTTCGTGGACGACGGTAAATAAATCGTCCCGACAGAGGCCCTTCAGGACCTGGTTCTGGTCCGGCGCCGTGCAGGCCGGATTGGACGAATAGACGAAGAGGCTGCGGATGCGGTCGTCACCCGTCAGTGCCTGGCCCAGGCAGCACATGTTGACGACGCGCTTGCCAGGCTGTTTCCAATCGGAATGGGTGACGATTTCTTTATCATAGGCTTTCGACGCCGACGCCGAAGTCAAGAGGCCGGCTCCCTGCTTCCCCCAGGCGCCGACGACAGCCGGCAGGCAGGTGATGAGGCGCGTCGTCATGGCGCCGTTGCGATAGCGGGACTGGCCGCTGCCGAGGCGGATGAACGGCGCCCGGGCCCGGCCGTAGGCGTGGGCCAATTCGACGATGACGTCGGCCGGCACGCCGGTGATGCCCTGCGTTTTTTCCGGCGTATACTTGGACAGGACGTTCTTTTTCAAGTCCTCCCAGCCGAGGACGTTCCGGTCCAGGAAGGCTTCGTCAGCCAGGCCGTCACGGTCGAGGACATGCATCATGCCCAGGGCCAGGGCTCCATCCGTACCGGGGCGGACGGCGATGAAGTGGTCGGCCAGGTCGGCCGTCTTGTTGCGATAGGCATCGATACACCAGACGACGGCCCCTTTGGCCCGGGCCGCTTCGACGTCGTGGTGGAAGTGGATATTCGTGGCCAGCATATGGATGCTCCAGAGGAAGATGCAGTCGCTGTCCTGGGCTGCCTGCGGCGCCGTCGGCATGGTATTGCCCATGACGTCCTTGAAGCCCCGCCCTTTGGCCGGAGCGCAGATGGTCCGGTCCAGTTCCGAAGCACCCAAACGATAGAACAGGCCGTGCAGGGCGTCGTGCTGGACGATGCCCATGGTACCGGCATAAGAATAGGGCAGGATGGCTTCGGCACCGGCTTCGGCGATGATGGCCTTCCAGGTCCCGGCTATTTCTGCCAGGGCCTGGTCCCAGGAAATGGGCGCGAACTGGCCGCTTCCCTTGGGGCCAATCCGCTTCAGCGGCGTCGTCAGGCGGCGCGGCGAATGGACGGTCCGCTCATAATGGGCCATCTTCGGGCACAACGTCCCGCGCGTAAAGGGATGGGACTTGTCGCCGGCAACGGATACGACGCGGCCGCCGTCGACCGTCACGACGAGCCCGCAGGCATCGGGGCAGTCATACGGACAGACAGATGTACAGGTTTTCATGGTATCACCTCTTGTTTCGTGGAAAAAAGGAGCTGTCGCATCGCGACAGCTCCTTTTAAGCAGTTAGCAGTTAGGGGTTAGCAGTTAGCAGATGGCATAACCCTTCGTGCGACAGCGCCTTTTCTTGTAGGGGCGCCACGTGGGGCGCCCGCTCTGGGATAGGTACGATTTCCCGACCCGTTTGCTAGAAGAATCATCCAAATTCCTAACAGGTCTCCCACGTGGCCCCTACAAACTATAGAGCATAGGAACCCCGCGAGCGGTCCTTCTTCTTCCCAGGGGAAGCCTTAATGATGGAACAGGCGCAGGCCGGTCATGGCCATGGCGATGTTGTATTTATCGCACGTTTCGATGACATTGTCGTCGCGGATGGAGCCGCCGGCCTGGGCGATGTAGTCGACGCCGCTGCGATGGGCCCGTTCAATGTTGTCGCCAAAGGGGAAGAAGGCATCGCTGCCCAGGGCTACGCCGTGGAGCTGGGCGATCCAGGCTTTCTTTTCTTCCCGTGTGAGCGGTTCCGGTTTTTCCGTGAACAAGTCCTGCCAGATGCCGTCGGCCAGGACGTCTTCGTAGTCATCGGAGATGTAGACGTCGATAGCGTTGTCGCGGTTCGGACGGCGGACATCGTCGCGGAAAGGCAGGTTCAGGACTTTCGGGTTCTGGCGGAGCCACCAGATATCGGCCTTGTTGCCAGCCAGGCGCGTGCAGTGGACGCGGGACTGCTGGCCAGCGCCGACGCCGATGGTCATGCCGTCTTTGACGTAGCAGACCGAATTGGACTGGGTATATTTCAAAGTGATGAGGGCGATCATCAAATCGCGCTGAGCTGCTGCCGGGATATTCTTGTTCTTCGTCGGGACATTTTTGAAGAGGTCCGTCGTAATCTTGGCTTCATTGCGTTCCTGTTCAAAAGTGACGCCATAGACTTCCTTCGATTCGACGAGGCGCGGCTTGTAGTCCGGGTTTATCTGGAGGACGCAGTAATTCCCCTTCTTCTTGGTCTTCAAAATAGCCAAGGCTTCGTCGCTGTAGCCCGGAGCGATGACGCCGTCCGAGACTTCCCGCTTGAGGAGCGTTGCCGTTTCGACATCGCAGACGTCGGACAGAGCGACGAAATCGCCGTACGAGCTCATGCGGTCAGCACCGCGGGCGCAGGCATAGGCCGAAGCCAGGGGGGACAATTTCAAATCGTCGACCCAGTATATCTTTTTCAGGGTATCACTCATGTCCGTAGCGACGGCGGCCCCAGCCGGGCTGACGTGCTTGAAGGAAGCCGCTGCCGGAAGGCCTGTCGCTTCTTTCAATTCTTTGACCAGCTGATAGCTGTTGAAGGCGTCGAGCAAATTAATATAACCGGGACGGCCGTTGAGGACCGTAAAGGGCAGGTCGCTGCCATCTTTCATATAAACCCGGGCCGACGACTGGTTGGGATTGCAGCCGTATTTTAATTGCAGTTCTTTCATGGTGATTCCTCCTGAATAGTTAAGCAAAAATAAAAAATACCGACACTTCTGGAACGTTTCGCCCAGACGGTCGGCTCGTACGAATCATGCTCCCCGTGGTAACTCCACTTCCGTCAGTCACATGTTTCAGATTTATTATACCGTCCGCAGACGGGAGATGTCAAGAAAAAGGACCGCCCTTCGGACGGTCCCTTTTTCTGTAGGGGCGCCACGTGGGGCGTCCGCTCCAGGATGATGTGATTTCCATTTCCCATTCGGTTTACTGGGAGAAACATCCAAATTCCGAACGGGGCGCCCACGTGCGCCCCCTACAGTGCCACTATCCACTAACCCGCCTGTTGTTCAAAGATGTCCTGGGCCAGGCCCATGGGTTCATCGCGGAAGAGGCGTTCATCCATGGTCTTCAGATTTTCGGCGATGTGCGGTACGAATTCCATCTGGTCGAGGATGTCCTTTTGCAGATCCACGCCCGGTGCGATTTCCGTGAGGACTAAGCCCTTATCGGTGAGGACGAAGACACAGCGTTCGGTGATGAACATGACCTGCTGGTTGTGTTTATGGGCATATTCAGCACTGAAGGTAATCTGGCCGACCTTATCGATGAATTTCTGGACAGCCCCTTCATGGGTGATGACCAGTTTGCCGTACCGGATTTCTTCGCGCAGGCCCTTGGCCGTAAAGGTGCCGCAGAAGACGACTTTATGCGTATTCTGGGTGATGTTGATGAAGCCGCCGCAGCCGGCGATGCGGTCTTTGAACTTGCTGACGTTGACGTCGCCTTTGGCGTTACATTCTGCCATGCCCAGGAAAGCCATATCCAAGCCACCGCCATCGTAAAAGTCGAACTGATACGGATGGTCGACGATGGCATCGGCGTTGGCCGAACCGCCAAAGTCCGCGCCGCTGGCCGGTACGCCGCCGATAGGCCCGGCTTCGACGGTCAGGGTCAGCTGGTCGCCGATACCTTCTTCGTTAGCTACGCTGGAAACACCTTCAGGAATCCCGATGCCCAGGTTGACGACGGCGTTGGGAACGAGTTCCATCGCAGCCCGACGGGCGATAACCTTGCGGGCATTGAGTTCCATCGGCGGAATCTGGGACAAAGGCATACGCATTTCACCGGTATAAGCCGGGTTCTGGACCTGACGGACCTTGGACAAGACGATGTAGTCGACGTCGATGCCCGGCAGGACGACGTGTTTCGGCGGAATCGTCCGGTTTTCGGCCAGCGTTTCGACCTGGACGATGACCATGCCGCCACTGGCTTTGGCTGCCAGGGCCATGGGCAGGAGTTCCATGCGGACTTCTTCATTATCCGTCGATACGTTGCCATTCAAGTCGGCGCAGGTCCCGTGGACGATAGCGACGTCGATGGGGAACGGTTTGTACCAGAGATATTCTTCGCCGTCCAGTTCCTTGACTTCTACCAGGTCTTCCTTAGTGATGCTGTTCAATTTCCCGCCTTCGATGCGGGGGTCGACGAAGGTATTGAGGCCGACACGGGTAAACAGGCCCGGTTTGCGGCCGGCAATGCTGCGGAACCACTGGGCCATCGTGCCCTGCGGCAGGTTGTAGCCTTCGACCTTATTGTCCATGACCAGTTTCCCCAGTTTGGGAGCCAGGTTGTAATGACCGGCAATAACCCGTTTCAGCATGCCTTCGTGGGCGAAATGGCTGGCACCCTTGCTCACACCGTCACCGATGCCGGCCGTATGGACCAGTGTCAGCTGCTGCGGATATCCGGTCTTGGTAAAGCGGTCTTCCAGGGCCTGCAATACTTCTTCCGGCAATGCACACTGTGCAAAACCACAAACGGCGATAGTCGAACGATCTTTAATAAGCGATGCTGCATTTTCTGCTGTAATCAGTTTTGCCATGATGACTTCCTCCTTATAGATTTCCTTACTTGTCTTCGATGAGCTCTTTTTCTTCTCATCTTCTGGCTTTAGTATAGCCCCTTTTGCCCTTGAAAAATACGCACAAAGCCGTGACAAAAGATGAAAAACTTGCCTCAAAGATGACAAATATGACAAGGCCTTTCCTTGAAGGTGTCCTGGCCAGGCTATATAATGAATATAAGGAATATAAGGAATATACACGTATTCAAATCTATCATCAAGGGAGTCCTGTTCATGAATCCTTATGCAGAAGTCCTCAAGCAGCTGCTGCAATATACAGAGACGAAATATACGACCTTATCCCAGGCCATCGACTACGACATGTCCTACATCAGCAAATGGGTCAACGGCGCCCGCCTGCCGGCTTCACGCCATGCCGACCGCATCCACGAGGACATGGCCCGCTTCTTTGCCAACACGGCCCAGAAACAGCACCAGGAAGGGGACCTGAAGCGCATCTTCTCCTTTGCCGACGACGGCCAGGATCTGGCCTTCCATCTCTACGACCTGCTAAGCCGTGCCTACCGCCAGGCCCAGACCAGGAAGGGGAAAAGTGAAAGCCGCGACCAGGCCATCCATTTCTACGCCGGCCGCGCTGACTGCCACACGGCCCTGTGCCAGCTGCTCCACCAATACCTGGAAGGCCTCCAGTCCCAGGGAATGCTGGTCATGACCGGCCAGTTCCACGTCCTCGACCAGAACGGCATCTGGCAGCTCCTGGAAGAATGTCACAACGACCGCTGGTCCTGCGACGTCCACTTAGGCCTGAAGATGGACGTCTTTGCCGATCATATGCCCCAGGCCGCCAGCAGCCTCTATCAGTGTCTGGACCACTTATTGACCTATAATTTCACCATGCACGAAATCGACCACGAATCGTACCGCAACATCATCGTCCTCAAAGACGCCTTTGCCTACCTCTACTACGTCGACGGCGACGACTACATCGACATGTGCCTGACCATCACCGACCCGGCCCAGGTCCGGGAAATCTATAAGAAGTGCTGCGCCTACATGATGGTCCAGCCCGTCCTCATGGAGCCCCGCCAGTCCCTGGGCATGGAAAAATTCGGCTACCGCGACATCTTCTTTACATCCAACAACTACCTCTTCTTCCTGACCAACGGCCTGGAATTCCTCCTCCCCGACGAAGTCTATACGTCGCTGTGCCAACTCATCGACGAAGGAAAATATCCCAATGCCACCAAAGAATGGGTCCGGCGCATCCAGTACATCTGGTACCGCATCATCGAACAGGGGCGCATGAAAATCATCATGCCCAAGAATTCCATCATCCGCTACCTGGAAACGGGCTGCTTCTACCTGACCGACATGAACTACCAGATGACGCCAGACGAAAGAAAGGCCCAGCTCAACCTCATCGTCGAAAAGATGAAGCAGAACCCGGCCATTACTTACGGGATTCTCCTCCCGGCATCGGGAGAAAGCAGTTATACGAATTTTTCTAATCTCGCTTTTTACGGCAATCACACGTCAGCTTTCTTCAAAAAGAACACGCACCACATATTGCCCCAGACCAAGCCCATTTACTTGCTCAATAATTCCCAGCTCATCGGCTGTATGCATGATTTCTTCGACGGCCTGAGCCATTCTCCTCAGTACAAGGGCTTCTCGGCGGAAAATGTCGACGCCCTGCGGGGCCTGATTACGCCGCTCATGATGGTCCTGACCGAAGAAAACGGCGACGCCTAGTCTTCAGGCTGGGAAATGCTACGGACCGTGATTTTGAGGATCTCGACGGACATGCCCGTCGTGTATTCCACTTCCTGCTGGATGTCCCGGCGGATACGGCTCATGAGCTTCTTGATGTTCTGGCCATAGGCGATGGTCAGGGACAGGATGATGGCCAGGCCATTGCGCGTCGAGTTGTAATTGATGGCCACCCGCAGGCGGTTGATCTTGGTGACGCCGTCGTTCTTGGCCAGGGCATGGCGCACCAGGGCTTCCAAGACGTCGTTGGAAAAGGTCAGTTTCCCGTAATAACTGAAGACGGGCCGGACGACGGACCGTTCAAAAGGCGATATCTTCTTGCCGTTGCGGCCATAGAAGAAGGAACGGATCGGGTCCAGGAGATAGCCCTGGAAATGGGGCTTCAGTTCCATCGTCGGCACGGGGATGATGTGCTTGCCCTCTTTGATGCGGATGGCCCGGGCCTTGGCGATTTCCGACGGGCACGACACATCTTCGATGCGGATGAACTGCGACGCTTCCGGCAGGTGCAGGGACTCACAGATGCGGTGTATCATGTGCTTCGACGTGCCCAGGATGAGCAATTTATCGGGATGTATCTTCTCCAGCGCCGCCCGCATGGCCGCTGCGTCTTCGGGCTTGTTGAAGATAGCTCGGCGCACGGCTTTCAGGCGGTTCGTCTCTTCTTTGGCCGACCGGCCGGCGACGATGCGGTTGTGGTCGATGAGCAGGCCGTCGTCGATGATGGCCTGGATATCGTGGTCATAGGCGACGACCAGGGCGTGATGGCTCTTGCCCGTGCCGCTGGCGCCGATAAAACCGAAAACCTCCATAATCTCACCTGCTTTTCTTTAGGTTCCCTTCTACATGGTCGAGCAGAGCTTTTACCGCCTTGGCATCGACGGTAAAGACGCCGACCTTTTCGGGGAAACGGCCTGTCGTGCCGTGGAAATCTGAGCCGCCGCTGACGTACCCATGGCGGTCCTCAGCCAGTTTCAAGAATTCTTTATAGCGGCCGCGGTTCTTGGGATGATAGACTTCGACGCCGTCAAAGTCATGGGCCAGGACCTGGTCCAGCGTCCGCTTGAGCAGGCCCGGATGGGCCAGGATGGCCGTACCGCCGGCCTGGCGGATGAGGGCCACGCAGTCGTCGATGCTGCGGCGGTGATAAGGGACGTAAGCCGGACCGCCGCGGTAGAGCAGTTTATCGAAGACCGTCTTGACGTCGGGGAAATAGCCCTTGGCCACGAGCAGGCGGGCAATGTGGGGCCGGCCGACAGTCCCGCCCTGGCGCAGTGTCGCTTCGATGCCGCTGCGATTGATGTCATAGCCTAAGCTGCGGCAGCGGTCGACGATTTCCAGGGCCCTGTTGAAGCGCCGTTCCTTGAATTGTGCGCAGTAAGCCTGCAAGCCGGCGTCAGCCGTGTCGATGCCGTAGCCCAGGATGTGCACATCTTCGCCGTCACATTCCGAGCTGATTTCAATAGCCGGGATGACGCGGACGCCTGCGGCGAAACGATGGCTGCCGTCATAAGCCGCTACCGTATCGTGGTCGGAAATAGCCATGACGCTGAGCCCGGCGTCGACGGCCATCTGTGTTAGTTGTTCCGGTGTATATACGCCGTCTGAACAAGTCGTATGCATATGTAAATCAACGATCATGGGACGCCACGCCTCCCTGCAATAAGTGAAGAATGGATTTGATGCCGATGCCGGTCGCCCCGATGAGGCCCGTTTCGTCGGCCTTTTCATTGAAGGCCGGGCCGGCGATGTCCAAGTGGATCCACGGCGTGCCGTCGTGGACGAACTGCTTGAGGAAGAGGCCTGCCGTGATGGCTCCCGCTTCGGAGCCGCCGCCGTTCTTCAAATCGGCGACGTCGCTTTCCAGGAACTTTTCATATTCTTCATCAGCCGGCAGCTGCCATATCTTTTCGTGAACTTCCGTCGCAGCGCTGAAGAAACGGTTCATCCATTCCTGGTCGTTGCCGATCATGCCCGTCCGCACGGTCCCCAGGGCCGTCACGCAGGCACCGGTCAAAGTCGCCAGGTCGATGAGACGCGTCGCCCCCTTTTCCTGAGCATACGTCAGGGCATCGGCCAGGATGAGCCGCCCTTCGGCATCGGTGTTCTTGACTTCGACCGTCTTGCCGTTGTACATGGTCAGGATGTCGTCGACGTGATAAGCCATGCCGGAGGGAATATTTTCGACCAGCGGGAGGACGGCCAGGACGTTGACGGGATATTTGAGCAGCATCAAAGCCCGCATGACGCCGACAGCCGCTGCGGCACCGGCCATGTCGTCCTTCATGAATTCCAGATTGGCATGGCTCTTGAGGGACAGGCCGCCGCTGTCATAAGTGACGCCCTTGCCGACGATGCCCAGGACTTCCCGGCTGTTAGGGTCGCCCTGGTAGGCAATGGACAGGAGCTGGGGCGGGTTCATGCTGCCCTTGCCGACGGCGACGATGCCGCCCATATGGCGTTTTTCCAGGGCCCATTTATTGAGATTCTCTATGAGGATGTTGTCGCCTTTGAGCATGGCCCCGACGATATCGGCAAACTTGCGCGGCGTCAAATCATTGGACGGCATGTTGACCAGGTCCCGCGCCGCGTAGATGCCTTCATAGATGGATGTATACATGTAGCACATGGAATTGAATTCCTTCGGGCGCAGGCTGTGGGTCAGGATATTGATATTCCCGATAGTCCGGCTCTTGGCCTGGCGTTTATAGTGATTGAATTCGTAATTACGGTAGAGCAGGCCATCGATGAGGGACCCCAGGTCCATATCCAGGGTATCGGCCATGACAGCCAGTTCGCTGACGCCTTCTTTCATGGCTGCGGCCATGAGGCGCCGGGCCATGCGGAAATCTTCATACGTCGAATAGCGGATGGGCTTCCCTTCCAAGCCGATGAGGAAATAGGTCCTGGCCCGGCCGTCAGACAGGCAGTGGAAGACGTGAAGGGACGTATGCTGCAAAATCTCCGGGTGCTGTCCGGCATAGGCCCGGATGAGCTGGACATCCCCTTCGGGCAGCTGGCGCAGCGTCGACCCCCGTTCATTCAGGCCGACAGCGACAGTGTCCATGCCGCCATTGCCATTATAAGTAATCATACACATCGCTCACTTTCAATCTATCAACAAACGAGTAGTTTTTGTAAAATATCACTTCTTTCATTATACATTCGCCGTGTCGCCAAAATCAAGAATCGGGGGAAATTCAAGATTCTGTAAATTTTCTTAAAAAAGCGCTTGCATTTCTCTGAGGTTTAGTGTATTATATTACATGTGCTCAGGAAACAGCGAGTACGAAGGACAACAAAATATGGACCATTAGCTCAGCTGGCAGAGCACCTGACTCTTAATCAGGGTGTCCAGGGTTCGATCCCCTGATGGTCCACCACAACAAAGTTGATAGCCATCGCATTTATGCGGTGGCTATTTTCGTGTGACCCCGAAAAGTCTGGTGTCTTTGACCCCATTTTTACCCCGCCATATATTTCCCTATTATTTAATCATTAATATAAATAAAAGGGCAGCTCATTTCGAGCTGTCCTTTTTAATCGCCTTCTTCTGATTTTTCTTTACAAGCTTCTTGAATGTAGGAAGCCATACTCAAGCCAGCATCTTCTGCCCATGCCTTAATTTTCTCTTTCGTTCCTTTCGGTACGCGAATTGTTATCGACTCATAATTCTGTTTAATCCATTTTTGATTTGCTCTTTTTCTGCTTTCTTCCATAATAACTCTCCTATCAGAAATCTCCTGGTTCTTCATATTTCCGCCACGGCGGAAGGGGCGGGTTAAATTTTTTCAGACAATAGCCCCGCCGATTTCTCGATGGGGGGCGACGTAACTGTTTTATCTAGCATCTTGTGCCTTGAAATCCGCTACAGCTTTCCCTAACAGGTCTTTTTTAAACATTCTCGATTCGCGGTGGTCGATCCACCACGATGCCGAAGTATTTTTATAGTAGTTATTAGTAAAGTCATTGAGAAAGTCTGCGAAATCGTCTCCAGCGCCTTTGCGAATCGCCGGTTTTTCATTTTCAAATGCTTCAATTTTTTCTTTTCTGATCTTCTTCGCCCACGCGACTTGTTTCTCTGATCCTTTTAATTCCGGAAGCTCATACTTTACAGCGAATTCTTCGGCTTCCTTTTGTTTTTCTGCTTTGTAACAATCAGGGCACAGCCCATATTCTTCAAAATACTTAATTTTCCGTTCTCTTTCTTCGGCTTTACCGAATACTTCGATAGTTCCTTGATGTCCGCAACTATATGTAATGTTCAACTTCATTTTTTTGTCGCTCCTTTCGACTTCTTCCCGGGACTTCCTTGTCCCTCTTTCTGATTATATTGTACTGCGTGTAGTACAATATGTCAAGTATAATTTTAGATATTTTCAGTTTTTCCTTTTAAGTTTCCTGCTCTCTGTCCAATTAAAAGAAGCAAAAAAGGCTTGTCATACCGTTTTTGGTAGACAAGCCTTTTTGCTTGATCGGGTACTAACGTACTAATCAATTTTACAATTTCAACCCTCGCGGTCAGAATATCTCTGCCGTGACTTAACTATAGTATACCACCTCTCGCAAAATTTGCAACAAAAAAACAGCCCCTGGGCTCGGCGATCTGCGTACAATTGCAGTGCGTACTACCAGGGGCTGCTACATTATTATAGTTTTATATGGTTATGCGTTTGTAGACGTGGTGCTCTTGCTCAGCACAAATTTAACTGCCCAGATTGTGCCGTTGATAAGCAAAGGCAACACGAATTTGTCACGGATGGCGTTCCAGCCGGCTTCGGATGCCGCCTGGGCCTGTACCTGTGTAACCAGTTTATCTGCTACAGATTCAATGGCTTCCATGCCTTCGCCTGTCAGGCTTTCAATAATCTGCTGTTTTGCGGATTCTACTACATCGCTCGTATCAAGAGCTGCCAACATACCATCACGTACTTCAGTCCATTTACTCATAGTTTTCCCTCCAATTTGTCCGGACATGCCTATGTCCGGCTCTGTCCGGCCAGTCCGAAAATATAAAAATAAAAAGTGTATACTAGAAAGTTAATCATCCCCTTTCGTCGCACGAAAGATAAATGATCACCTCCTGGATTACTGTAAGCTGCATTCGTAATCGGTGACGCCGCGGGCGATAGCTCGTGCGAAGTCATCCCATCGGTTGACGAGCAAATCGGCGTCATCGTCATTGTCGATAAAAGCAGTTTCTACGAGTACCGCCGGCATGTCGGTGTGTTTTAAGACGATAAGCCCAGGCATTTCTTTTACGCCGCGGTCTGCTGTACCCAGGTCATCAATAATTTGACTCTGGATGCACTGGGCAAGGTTGCCGCCGTTGCTCATCCGGCTGTAGCACTCTACCTCTGTGCCGCGGGCCTGGCCGTTGGCGGCGTTACAGTGGATACTGACAAAGACATCGGCCGGCCATTCGTTTGCATCGGCACAGACGGCGACCGGGCGGTCATCGTACTGGCTGTCGTAGTAGAGATTGTCGCTCTGCAAAAGCCGACATTCACAGCCCGCCGCTTCCAGGTATCCTTTGACGAGTTGTCCGATTTTGAGTGCTACGTCACATTCACGCAGTCCGCTGTTCGGATTGACTGCGCCGCTGTCATAGTCAATGTCGTGCCCCGGATTAATGTATACTTTCATTTTTGGTCCTCCTTTTTGGTGGCGGCTGTCTTGATGTTGCCGCCGATGTAGCCAAGCAAACCGCTCGCAATACTCATCGCTAATTCATTCATGCCATAGAAAATGGACATGATGAGTGCGACAAGCAGCCCGGCGACGGTCAGTACATCCGGGACATTGATTTTCTCGATCATTAAACCGCCTCCTAATGCTGCCCAGAAATCGGGCTTTGCTTGTATTCCTCGGCCAGCCTGTCGATGTATCCGTTTTCGCCTTTGAGGACTTTGTAGCTTGCAATCATGTCTTCGCTGCTGGTGTATTCCTCAGCGCTCACTTCGTGTCCTTCTATTACGTGATAGCGGTGCGCTTGGATGATGCGGTCTCTCAGCAAGCACTTGACGCCTTCTTCTAGTGCATCCTGGCGCTTGCGGCTTGTCTTGATGGTGTACGTCAGCCAGCTAAGCATCATAGCCGAGGCAGTCGGGATGGCATACGCCAGCAGGGCCTCGGCAACTTTTTCAAAAATCATGGCTTCGCCTCGATTCTTTCTTTTATCTCGTTGATGCGCTTCATTTCTTCATCGAGTCCCTCAACTTGCCCTGCACACTGTGCGAGCCGGTAAATCAACGCATTTTGCGCGTTGATGATGTCATACTGCGTCGTGATAATCTCAATCAGCGACATAGTCATCGTCTGTGATGTTCTTGTATTCATCGGCCGTAATGCGCTTTTTAATCACAGCGTTTTTGACCATGGCCTTTGTCCAGTACCCGGCTTCGTACCATTCTTTGATTTTTTTGTACCACTTACTCATCTGCTGTCACCTCCGTCGTCCCGTCCTGCGTCGTTGTATCGGTCGGCAGATCAACGTCGCTCATCATCGCGACATACGACATCTGCGAGACGGTGCTTGCAAGTTTCGAGCGAAGCATCTGGTTTTCTGTTTCGAGTTGCCTAATTTTTTCTTCTTTGCTGATGTGGTTAAACATCTTAGTCCCTCCATAAAGATTTGTAATACGTTTTCATTTTGCATATGATTCTATGATTGTTCCCGTGGGCCGCATGTGATGCCCAGCTTTCCAGGCTGTGGTCTGGCGTTTCTTTCGGAAGCTTCCCGAGCTTTACGAGCCGCACCATGCGCTTAAGTTTTCTGCGCTCATGTACGATTTTCCTTTTGTCCAGCGTCATGATGATTTTTCCGGTCGGCGTCTGACGTATGCGATAGCCGAGCCACTTAAAGCCGCGTGAAGCCGGTACGACGCGGCATTTCTTCGGGTGCAGCTCTAGCCTGATTCGGCCGAGCTCGTGCTCGATGGCTGCCCGATATGCCCTGGAATTCTCTCTGCCGCCAGTGATAATGACGAAGTCGTCCATGTACCTTGCGTAAAACCTGACGTGCAGCTGCTCTTTGACGTAGTGATCTAAGTCGTCCAGCACGGCCAGCTCGATATACTGTGCGATGTCCGAGCCAAGCCCGATGCCGACGTCGCCGTCGAAGCTGTCGATGAGGTTGCAGACCATTTGGCAAGCCCATTTATCTCGCACGCGCTTCTTGATAGCCGCTTTGGCTACGTCGTGGCGCGTGCTGCCGAAAAAGCTCTTGATGTCGTACGTATACACATAGACATTGTTGCCGTACATCCGGTAGGCTTTTTCAAGCATCGCCCGGATGCGCCGAAGTGCAAAGTCTGGCCCTTTCCCCTTTTGTCCGGCGGCGTTGTCATGAATGAAATGGCGCGAGATTTCTTTTGCCAGGTATTTTTGTAAGAGTGACTGATGTACCTGCCGGTCGCGAAATCGCATCGCGATAACCTCGCGACGTTTCGGCTCGTACACTGTAAATCGCACTTGCGGGCCGATGCGGTATGTGCCACTTAGTAGCTCTTCCCTTAGCTTTTCTGTATTTGCCAGGCCATTTTGCAGATATCTGATGATGCTCTTTTTCCAGCGTACGCCGTTTGCGCAGCGCTGCATCGCATCGTATAGATTCCCGAAGTCTGCCACGGTCTCTTTGATTGATTTTGCCATAATTTAGCCGCGCTGATAGCGGGGCCGGCGTAAGCCGCCCGCGTCGCGGTATCTTGTTCGCCCCTTTCGAGGTCGGGTTGACGGCTCCTTGCAGACGGCGCTGATTTCGTATACCACTACTCTATGCTGGCCGCATGTAATCCGGGGCCACGCCGTTCCAGTTGTACGCGTTGTTGTTCCACCACGCGCGGCCACCATCGGTGACGTTGCGCACGTTGTAAGCGTTGCTGCAATTCGGCGACCGACAGCCGTCAACCCATGTATTTTCTTGCGTGCTCGGTGTCTGACTTTTTCCACGCGAGCATTAGTGCTTTCGTTTTATCATACCTGGCAGTCCATGTCGCGATGTTTACGTGCTTCTTCGGCTTCTCTTCGTCGAGGTGTCGCAGGCCGCTAAAAACTTTGAAAGCCGTGTCCATAAGCGTTCCGAGTGCCGCGAGATTTGCAATAGCTTTCTGCTGGTATGTACGCCTCAGTATCGCACTCTCGCGGTCGTTTACGTATACGGAGTTAGCCCGTGCGGCGTCGGCCTTTGCCTTGATTGCACTGTCTATGATGTCTTTCGTGAGACACCAGCGGTAGCGCTTTGGGAAGCGGCGCTCGTCGGTGCAGAGCTGTATCGTGTAGCTGATGAGCGCATCTAGCTCCGTGAGTACGGTAAGCGGCGTCTTCGCCCGCTGCGATTTCGGTACTGCCATTTTTTATCACCTCCATCCGCCGCTGTTTGCGGCGGATTTGTTGATTATTCGATGCGGCAAGCCGGGGCCACGCCGAACCAGTGGCACGCGCTGTGGCCCCACCACGCGCGGCCACCATCGGTGACGCCGCGCACGGTGAAAGCGCCGCTGCAATCCGGCGACCGTTCCCACCAGCTCCATTCTGTCGACGAGCCTTGCTTGTACTTGCGGCGGTTATCGTCCTGCTCGGTATTTATGCCGGTCTTGCCGTCGCGGCGGAATTTTGTGTAGTAGTCCCAGACGACCGTGTCTTCGATGTCCTGTACTGCCGATTCAGGATGGTCATAAGTATTGTTACCCCCGTTGATGTTGACCATGGCCGGCAGGAAAAACAGGTCCTGCGTCGTATCATGACTGCCGCTGTCGCTGGTTTTATTGATATCCGTGATGAGGCTCGATTTTGTGGCGACGGCAAGGAAATCGCTGTCGAACCCGTTTGCGAAGCCTGCTGATGTCGCGTAGTGCGGCGGGCGGTCGAAGTCGTTCTGTGGGCTCCACCACGCGCCAGCCGCGGCGCTGCTATTGAGCCATTGTCTGAGGTTCGACTGGCTCCAGCGGTTATAGCCGTAACAGATACGCTGTGCATGGTTGACCGTGCCCAGCGTTGCAAGGTCAGTGCCACCAGTACCTAAGGTCATTGCGACGGTTTCAAGCGCCGTCGTGTCGGCCGGCTTCGAGTACGTCGAGATGCTGAGCGTCGACAAGTCTGTATTCCATTCCATACCTTCGCTAAAGCAGATTTGCCCGCCTTTGGGGATGGTCTTTGTAGTTGTAAATTGCCATGTTTTTGTCCAGCCGGATTTTGTGCTGTCCGTCCAGTTTGTATCTGTGCTGCCGCTCGTCACGGTCGTGAAGTGATACGTACCAGCGGCCATGTCACTCGGCGCCCGAAAAATAGCTTCACGGTCGTCAAACTCGAACGTATCCCAGGGCAGGCAGTCATGCGTCTGCAAGATGACGTAGCTGCCGCCTGTATCAGCGTTATCGCCGATGTGGACGATGTCCCAGGTCAGCGTCGTATCGCCGCGCTTGCACTGCAGCTGGTCGCCTACCGCGTAATACGTGCGGATGCCGCCTGCCCGGCAAAGATTCCGAAATCCCTCCCAGGACTTTACTACCGTTTCGCCCGCTGCCTTGAAATGACCGCGAAGCAAATCATTCTGCGATTCAATGGCCGCTGCGATGCGCGTATAGTCTTCGCGCCGCGGCAGATTGAAAGTTTCTGTTGCCATTACTAATCCTCCTTATTATTCCGTTGTTATGACGATATCGAGGCCGCCGTCTTCGGTGTTGACCGCCAGCTGCACGCTATCCGTGATAGCCAAAATGCTTTTCTCCTTGATAGCGTTCGCGGTTGCCTCTGCCTGCTGCGCGTAGGTCTGGGCCGCGTTTTTCGCATCCGTTGCCGCGCTGGCCGCTTTTTGTGCGTCAGTAAGGTCTGTCTGCAGCTGTGCCGCGACGCCCTGGTCCCAGATGACTGGTAAATCGGCGTACTTCATGTCATTCATCGTCTTATTGATTTTGACCATGACATTGCCGTCGGTCTTGATGACTACCGCGAGCTCGCCCGGGCGAATCGCCGGGTTGTATTTCTCCCAGTCGGCCGCGGTGCCGATAGAGTGCTGTATGCGGCTGTAGCCGCCAGCATCGGTTGTTGTCGTGTCTGCCATGTGCTCACCTCCTTTACATAGCTGCCGGGCCTGCGCCTACGATGAATCGTGCATGATCCATTTCGGACGGCGGCGGGCCGATGATGTCGAAGAGCATTGCTTTGTACATCGCTTCGACCTTTTCTTCTGTCGATGCGGCTGCCGTTGCGCTTGCGGCCGATGCCGTGGCCTGGATCGTTGCTGTCGCCGCGTTTGTCGCTGCTGTCGATGCGCTGGCCTTGGCGCTGTCCGAGTAGCCTGCTGCTGTCGTCGTAGACAGGGCTGCTTTCGACGCGCTGTCAGACGCTTCAGATGCGCTTTTTGCGGCAGCCGTCGCGGAGTCAATCGCGTTGTTTGCTTTTTCCTGCACAAGCGTCACAAGCTCCTGGGCCGTCTTAGGCAGTACCAGTTCGATTGTTGCTTTCGTCGTGGTCACGATGCGCAGGACGAAGGTTATTGTCGTATTGTTGCCGTCGCTCTTGCTCGGGATGTAGCCGGCGTTCGCGTCGTAGCAGACGCCGTATAAGATTTCCGCGCCGGTGCTGTCGTTTGCAAAAAGGCCGATTTCTGTTGCGTTGTATCCGGTTTCGACTTTGTCGCTTGTCAGCGATACCGTAATTTTACATGTACGCACGGTGTCGACGTCCTCCGTCGTCAGGTCCGTGATGGTCATGCTGTTTTGTGGCGTGACCAGGGCCGTGCGGCTGTCGTAATCGGACGTGCTATTGACGGTCCCCGAGCCGAGCTGCACCCGCGTCAATTTGAGCGATAATTTGCCGGCCTCGACGTCGGCCATCAGTGCCGTACCTTTTTTTGTCAGTACGTAGCCGTTTGCGAAATTTGCCATTTATCTCACCTCCTAGGCCGTGCGATACCAGGCATCGACGACGGTTGCCAGCGGCATGACGAGCATACTCTGTCCGCCGCCAGCATTTGCCGTGGTGAAGTGGTGCGAATGCCAGCCATCGGTTGACGTTTTGTACAGGATGTTGTCCCAGTCGACGCCGCCATTAGAGCCGGCATGATTTGAATTCCAGTCGTATGCACCAAACGGGCCACCTCCGTATTTTTGATGTTCTCCCCATGTGCCGTGATAGTGATTACCGGCACCGTCCGTATTGCCCGAGTGACTATGGGGCGGCATTTCCTGCTGAGTGATAGTGTGTCTCGTTTCGCCAATTTGCTTGCCGGCTGTCAGCGTCTGCCCGTCATAGCTGCCGGATGCCAACAGGTACGAGCCCTCGATTTTTTTCCATGTCCCGCCGAAGGCCGTCGCCGGGTCCTGGCCGCCAATGCAGAGATAGACGCTCCCGATGGGGTGCGCCTTATCGAGCGCGTTTTTCTCGGCCGCATCGAGCATAGCCTTTGTGACGTACGTGTCCATGCTGACAGCAATCGTGATTGCCGAGGCATTGTCTGTCTTGATGTAAATCGTTGTCAGGATATTCCGTACCAGCGCACCGGCCTGTTCGGCGTTCATGACATCCGGATTATTCGCAATGGACACGGCGAATGGGATTGCGTCATTGCCGTTGTACGATGCGTATACGACAAGCGCGGCCAGCGTGTATGATGTGCCGAGCCCGACGTTTGTGATATTAAATTGCAATTTGACGGTCGATTCGTCAGCCGCCGCGTAGGCCAGCGGGAAAGTCTGCTTTACGTCGTCAACTTTCGTCAGGCCGGCAATGTCGCTGGTTTTGTACGTGTGCGACGTCGTGGCGATGCTCGTAATTTTAAAAGTGTCGCCCTTGTTCGCTACCGCTTTTGCTAAAAGCGACCGCCCGACGTCTGTCACGATGAATGCGTTATAGGTCGCCATCAGATACCTCCAATCGTAAGTGTAAGCTCTTCTGTCATGGTCATGGCCATGGCTACATAGTACGGCGTTTCCGGCTCGATTTTTTCGAGCGAGGCCTGGTATATGTCGACGGTCTTTGTCGTGGCTTTTATCATGGCCATGTTCTGCTGCGCCAGGCGCTTCTCTATCTCTTTATAGTACGGGCCGATGTGCGCCGGGATATATGTATCGATGTCCTGCCTCATCTTTTTGAGGCGCTCTTTGTCGATGAGCGGGATGTCGATTTCCATGCTGTACGTTTCCGGGTGGTCTGCGACGACGCCGCTTTTATCGGCGACGTACTGATTGACTAGCTTTGTGAGAAAATCAAGTGTTACCGTCTGGCTGCCGTTGATTTTCTGTATGATACGGCTGCGCCGGTCAGCGTCCGTTAGTGTTTCATCGTGCGGCAGGTCGAGGAAATCCTCCCAGTACGTCAGGCCCCACGTTGCAGTTGCGACGAAGAATTGATTTAAGATGTCGTCTAGCTCCTGTCGTATTTCGTCGTGGACAGCCGATTCGGCGGCGAGTTTTGCGGCAAACTCCGGATCTTTGGTAAGGAACGCCGGCAGGTACTTGCTTAAGTCTACTTTTTCTTCTCGAATAAAACTAGCCATTTGTCGTCACCGTCAATTCTTTGAGCCGTGGCAGCTCTTCTTCGGTCAGCGTGATGTTTTTGCTGCTGCCATCAAGCTGCAGGTTATCGTAGTCTGTGATAGCGCCGCTATCGAGCATGGCTTTGCCGATGCGTGCCAGGGAAATGTGGTTTTCGAGGAAAGCCTCTTGCTGCATATACTTCTTGATAGCCGTCTCCAGTGTCGTTTTGTATGTCGTTTCGTATCCTGTCGCTACCGTGACGGTCGCTGATACGGTGCATTCCTTGAGGCTTGGCGTCACTACTGTGACGGTCGCCCCGACAGGCCGCACGCTTTCGATGTAGTCCGACACTTTCTTTATCAGCACGTCCGATGCCTGATTATAGTCAGTATCGACGATGATGACTTTGACGGTCCCGTTTCCGTTCCAGATTGACTTGACTTTCGCTTTTCCTACGCCTTCAACTGATAGCGCCCATTCTTCATACTGATTCGCGTTTCCAGATGTAATCGGTTTACGTACGTGGAAATAGAGCCGCGTTAGCAGCGCGTCATCACTTTCGGCGTTGTATCCGTCTGTTGTCGCCGCCGCGTTCGTCACGGAAGAAATACCGGCAATGGTGACAGGGATCTTCGTAATAGTTCCTGCCGCAACGTTCCCCGACGTGCCCGCATCGACGGCCCTGATAGCGACATCCCCTTTTTTGTCAATCGTCGTGCTTTTGACTGCTTCGAAATTGATGCCGCTTTCAGTGGCAAATAATGCGCCGGCATTGATATTCCCCGTGCCAGTGACTGTTACTGTCCCCTGGGCTTGCGCCGCTTCCTTGCGGTCGATGCCGTGTTCTGCTGCAATCATGGTCAGATAGTCACCCCATGACGTTTGCGCGAAGGCCGCTTCCATCATGAGGTTCATTTCAATCGATGCCTTTTCAAATTCGACGGCATTTGCCGACAAGTTGTCCCCAACAAAGGTGCCGGATACATCTGACAGCGTACCGCCGAAGAGGTTTTCATATATATTTTTTAGTTCCTGCAGGTATTTATCCTGCGTCTTGATTTCAAATGCCATGCTACACCTCTGCCTCTACGGTTGCTGTGCCGTAAATCGTCGTCACTGTCAGCTCCATGGTGATTTTCTTCTTCGTCCTGGTGATGCCGTTCGCCGTCACGCGCTTGATATACGGATTGACCAGCAGTCCCTCTTTAATGTACTGGAAAAGCAAGGTCTGTGATATGCCGTCGTTCGGCGTCTTGCCAATGAAGCGCTCCAGCTCCATGCCGTAGTCATCAAAGTACGCCCGGTAACGGTATCGTTCTACCAGTATAGCCTTGCATATCCACACTTTCATCGCTTCGTTCTGCGTCAGTACTTTGTGTGTGCCGTCCCGGTTGTAGATAAATCGGTTCTTCTCAAAGTCCCATGCCAGCTCTTTGAATTCCGGCAGGCTGTCTTTGTCTGACAAGGCCGAGGCCGGCGACAGTGTCGATGTCAGACCGGCCGTCATAAAAGGATTGGTTGGCATGTTATCACCTCTAATCTAAATACCGTAATTTCCCCCATACGATGAATTTCTGTCCGCCCTGCTTGTCCTCACTTGAGTAAATCGGCAACAGGGCTACTCTGTCTCCCGGTGCCCAGGTGTCTGTCAGTGCCTCGTCGTTGTCGATTGGGTGCGCATGGCTTGCGTATTCCGCATCGCCTGAACCGCCAGCGGCGTAGCTTGTTGAGCCGACGACGTGGCGAGTATGTCCAGGTATCCAGTATTCATCGACGAGCAGATTCTCTTTTGTCAGCGTCATGCCATTGTATTTAATGGCAATATTTGGCGGGCCGCTGACAACGAGTCCGACAGCCGCCCCGTTCTGTATGCCGAGACGCGTGATCATATTCGAAAAGAGATTCAGCATCCCTTTGTATGGGTCGTCTGTCCCTTTCATGCTTATCATCCTTTCGAGGTCTTAATAATATATGCTGGGTATTCGCTCGGCCCCATGGAAATACTGCCTGGCTGATGATACCAGCTTTGCTCTTGCGAGCTGTTGTGCCACACGCCGCCTTCGCCGTCGTACGTGCCGACATGCGCCCAGTCCGAATCGTCGGCCGTACGGTATACGATAGTGTCGCCTTTTTCAAGTTGGCTTGAATCGTAGGGGATTGTCTGTACGCCGGCGGCCTGTGCATCATCATAGAGCCGCCCGACACCCATGACGCTGTTGTCGTATTCGCTCTTGAGGAACGGGCTCCAGTACGAGCCCGCCTGGGTAACTCTGTAGACACAGCCATCTGGGACATATGCCCCCTGGGCCGCATCGACAGCATTGCAGCCAGCGTCCACATTCTGGCTAATCTGCGACGTATCGACGCTGCCGGTGTACGCCCCGGAAGACGATTTCTTGCTTCCCGACGACTTGAATACCGGCGCCGCAATGTTTTCGACTTTGATGGTCGGTGTATCCGGCTGTTCCGGCATATATTCGAGCGTCAGGTTCATCGTGTGGACGTTGTTCTCGAATTTGTGCCGGTCCGCTTTGATGAAAAATTTTCCTTTCAGTTGCTGTTCTTCTACGGTCACGCAAAAGCCGGCAATGCAGTTGATGTTGCCGAGCCCTTCCAGGCTCGACTCTTCCTTGATGCGCTTTAGCTGTGCCTTGGCAGCCGCGACGTTGTCCGCGCCCTGATTGTCTTTCGGGTTCTGCATCTTATAGACGGCCTGCAGCGTGCCGTAATGCGTCATATCATCCTCGATGCTGTAGACCTGGCAGATGTTTCCCGTGTCATCGACGCTCTTCACGCGGTTTATCATGTCTTCCGTGCTCTGGCTGTGTTCTGTGTGTCCGATTTGGACACTGTCTGACAAAATGTCATTGGTTGCCAGCGTTCCCTTCTGGACGAGCGTGACCTTGTCGAGCTTGCAGTAGACGGTAAATTCGCCGCCCCCGCCGGTTGTTTCGTCTGTGCCCTGGGTGGTAGTTGTCGTGGCGCTGTTGCCGCTGCCGACGTCCTGTGGGATGGTTTCTGAGTTGCTGCGCACGATTTCCTTATATTGCTCTGCTGCCGCGCCGCTCCCGTTATAAGCCCGTACGCCTTCCCAGACGTCGCCGCCTTGTTCATTGATTTTCTGCTTCAGGATATACATGCCGGCCTGAGCGTTTTGTGTGTAATCAGTCCGCCAGTCTGGGTACATCGAGTCAATGCCGTAGTTTGCGGCCGTTTCTTCGGTGATCTGCATCAGACCTCCGTTGCCGGCCATATAGATTTCGTTGATATCGTCGCCGCCGGTTTCTCGTGCGGCCATGCCCAGGGCGATATGTGGGTCGATGCCATTAGACCGTGCTGCGTCGATGATAGCTGAGCACTGTGGGTTCCCTTCGTATGCTCCGTGCGAGCCCGTGCCGGTCGTTGTCTTCGCCGCCGCTTTCTTCTTCGACTCGCCCTTTAGCATCTGGAAAACTTCGGTGCAGCTCTTGCCGTCGGCGATGAAATTCACTTTAGCGTCGAGTTTTGGGATATCATCCGCGATAGGTATGCCAATTTCGCCGCATACCTGTTTGATGGCATCCGTGATGCTGACGTTGCTGAATTTAAGGTAGACCTGCGACTTTGCAAGGAAAATCATGTCGTCATACGCGACGTAGTCGAATGTATAGTCGGCCGTATTGCGTTTGACATAGAAAAGACGGCCGCTGAAAATCTGCTGACCGTCATAGTAAACGTAGATGAAGCCGCCGAGTTTCAGCAGGACCGCCTGGAACGTCGCGTCATTCGCTGCTGTATTGTAAGCGAGCTTGAACGCAACTTTTCGCGCTGCGCTGTCCAGGTCGCCGCTCCATTCTACGCTTGGAATGTAGCTTGTAATATCCAGCATGGCCACGGGATCGGTGACGCTCTTGCCATTCTTCTTGGCATCTTCTGCTGCTTTCTTTTCCGCCTCTGTTTGCGGCGGGTCTGAATAGAATACCTGCAGCCCCATCTTTTTACCTCCTTACCATTTCGTGATCCACTTACCGTCCTTGTAGCGGACGCCTGCTTTCAGTACGTTCATTATCGTGCCGCCCCGTATTTTGCCGCCTTTCAGCAGCGCTTTGGCCATTTTCACGCGGCGTATGCTCTGCCTGGCAATACCGATAGTACGGCGCACGGCCTTGGCGGCCATGTCGATGCTGTCCATTTTTGCCGGTGTGGCTACGATTTGCTTTTCAAAAGCATCAACGGACGTTCGTGAATAGAGCCCGCTGGCATACGTTTTTGAGCTGAACTTGCTGTAATCACTTGTGACGACGCCTGTCCCGTTGGCCGTGTCGGCCTGCAGCTGTGTCGCTGCCGGAAAATCACGATACTCTTTCAAAGACAGGGAAAAATACACGTCGCCTGTGCCGTCTTTTTCGCCGTAGCTGAAGCTTTCGATAGTGCATTTCATCGAGACATCTGTCCCGGACACGGTTATCGTGCATGGCTCCGCTTCTTCTTTGAATCCCATGATTGTCGAGACGTAGGCATACGGGTCCATGGACGGATATGATACTTCCCAGCCGTAGGCTTCCGCCGGAAAGAATGACGATATTTCCAGTGTGCGCAGACCAGCCTTGCCCATCATGTTCATTTCGCCCAGGGCGTTGATATTGATGGTTGAGTTCTGGTGCGGATTCTTGATTTCGTAGCTCGACGGGTTGACCGGAAAGGTTACGCTGCCAAGGCCGCAGGACAGGGAAAACAAGATATCGCTGTCACTGCTGAACCCATCACCGCTGAAGACGGTCGCCAGCGAGTCGAGATAACTCAAGAAGTCTGCCATTATTAAATCGCCCCCACATTCTGATTAATTGCCCTCGTCTCCAGTTCGAAGAGGACCTGCTCTGCCAACTGTCGGGCCAGCTGACGTACGTCCTGGCCATTTCCCATTTGCGCGGTGCCGATGTTGATGGTAATTTTCGTGTCACTGCTGCCGGCTCGCCCCATGTTGTACGCCTGGTTGATGCTCTGATCGTGCGGGATGACACGCGTACCGCTGGGCAGGTCGACGATTTCAGCGCCGGCGTCATTGATGACAGCCGGCCCGCCCATCCAGTTCGTCGTTCCTGTGTAAAGGTGCGGGATGTTCAGCCCGAAGTGCCGGCCTCCGAAATGAGGCACCCAATCAGGGATATCGACGCTGATGCTGTTGATGCCGTCGATGACTGCATTGATGGCCGCTTTGATGCCTTCTAGGATGCCGTCTGCAATGCCCTTGATGCCGCCAAAGATGCTGCTGAAGATATCGACGACGCCCTGCCAGGCCGCGCTCCAGTCTCCCGTAAAGACGCCCGTAATAAATTCGATGAGCCCGTCGAAGACACCCATGACCATGTTGACCCACATTTCTAAGACGTTTTGGATGCCGTTCCCTACTACCTGAATGCCTGTCCAGACGTTATTGAATGCAGCAACGACGAGATTGCAGATAATATTCCATGCACCTACAAAAACACCTCTGAAGAAATTAATAATGCTCGTCGCGATCTGTACCAGGCTGCTAAAAAAGCCTTTTAGGCCGTTCCATACCCATTGTATGTTATTCATGACGGCAGCGCCTATACTCTGGACAATCGGTGCAAACTGTTCCCAGTGCGAGATGACATATGCTGCAGCGATGCCGAGAGCCATGAACAAAATGCCCATGGGACCCATGGCTGCCAGTGCGACACGAAAACCGCTTGCGAGGCTCAGGATGCCAGATTTTAAAATTGGTAGTGCTTTGGCGACGCCCATGACAGCATACTGCAGTCCCTTATTTCTGATGCTATGACCGGCTAATACGCGCCCTATTTGCCCGTATGTCGTAATTGCTGTGCCGGTGATGCTCAGTACCTTGCTGGTAGCAAATGCCAAGCCCGTAAAGGCGACGATGCCCTCACCGATGTGGATGACGAGACTCTTGGCTTCCGGCGATAAACTGTTGAATCCATCGACCAGTGCTTTGATGCTTTCCGCTGCCGATTTGATACTCGGCGCCATGGCCGAGCCGAAGGAAATGCCGAGCGCTTCGAGCGAGCTCTTCAATGCGTCGACAGATCCTTTCAGGGTGTTCTGCATCTTCACGTATGCTTCGTGTGAGCTGCCGGCGCTGTTCGTGATAGCGTCCGACATTTGCTGATATGCTTCCGGGCTGGTTTTAATCAGTGCCAGCAATCCGCTGTAAGCATCTTCGCCAGCGACGGCCTTTGCAATCGCCACTTGCTGGGTGTCGCTCAATCCGGCCATTTTACTGCGCAGTAAATCAACAGCGCCAGTCAGCCCGATAAAGCTGCCATCTCCTTTTTGCAAGTCAGCCATAGAGATGCCTAACTGGTTAAACGCATCGCTTGTCGCCTTTGGCGGGTCGGCTAATCGTGACAAGGTCGAACGTAACGACGTCCCGATGGTCGATGCCTCGATGCCATTGTTGCTCATGATGCCCATGGCCGTGCTCAGCTCTTCGATGTTGATGCCCAATGCCGCGGCCGGGGCGCCGGCATACTGCATAGCTACGCCAAAATCTGCCATGCCTAATTTAGAGGCATTGGCAGCGGCCTGGACGACGTCGGCCACGTGGGTTGTACTGGCGGCGATGTCGCCGTTTTTCATGTTCCAGATAGACAGGGCTGACGTGACGACGTCGGATGTCGTCGCCATGTCTTCGCCCGATGCGATAGACGCTTCGATGATGCCCGGCATGGCTCCGATGGTCTGTTCCGCATCAAATCCGCCTGCTGCCAGGCGGTCCATGCCTTCGGCGACCTCGCGGGCCGTCGTCGGGAATTTAGCCCCCATCTGGGCCGCGGCGTCTTTCATCTTCTGCATCTCTTCGGACGTGGCCCCGGCTTTAACGCCAGCCCCGGTGATAACAGAATCGAAGTCCATGAAGGTCTTGACGCCAATTGCGCCGGCCCCGGCGATGCCGGCGGCCAATGGCATCATACTGCTGGCTAGGTTGCCGACATTTCTGCTTGCATTACTCAGATTCCGTCCCATTTGCATATTGGCTTTGGACGTCTGTTCCATTTCGCTACGTATTCTTTGTAGCCCATCGGTCACGTTATCGGTCAGCCTCATGACGACGTCAATAATTTCTGCCACGGTCATCGCCCTCCCTTCGTCTTGTCTTCAATTTCTTTCTTCATCCGTTTTTCTTCTTCTATTTCTTTGAGCATGAACGCCCGCAAAACGATGCGTTCCCCTTGTCCTGCTGCATAGTAGTCTGACGGACGCAGGTTATGCCTGACGTAATGCCAGAACATTTCCTGCACCTCTCCGTCAGAGCTGATTAGTTTTTTACAGCGTCAACCTGCTCTTCCGTCTTTTTGCTGTCAAAGCCGCAGAGCTCGCTGATGATATTGGCAATGTCCTGGATTTCGCCGGCGTTTAAAAGCGTGTCGAACAGGTCTTTTCTCGTAGCTGCGCCGTAGTGTTTCAGCACGTCGCGGTTGTCAAAATCTTTGTTGGCAATGCCGTCGCAGAGCAGGCCCATGGTCAACTTGTACTGGTCGACCGATGTTTTCCCGCCTTCAATTTTCATGCTATCGTCCTGGATTTCGCGTACCCGTTTATTCGGGATCTGTCGAAGATCTAAAACAAATGGCTCGCCCAGGATAGCCGACAGCCGCTTCACTTCATACGACTTATGTTCTTTCTTGGTGATTTTCCCGGCATCTGCTGCCAGTAATGCATCTGCTAAATTCATGGTTTCTCTCCTTATTCACTCGCCGAATCGAGGATATCAAAGTCAGTAAAGGTAAAATCGTAGCTGTCTTCGGTCAGCTTCTGGGCTTCCCAGTCCATTAGCGTCAGCTTGTCGAACGTTGCGTCATAGATGACGACCCGTTCGTCGCCCATAGCATCCGGGTCGGACAATTTCCCGATAAGCGTGCATACGGTCTGGTGCCCTTCTTTGATGTTGTCACTCATTTTGTCGATAAAAAACGACGATACGTGATTCATTTTGAGCGAGCCTTTACCTTCCCAGCCAGTGACCTTATACTGCTTACTGCGCTTCTTGACCTGTTTGACTTCCTGCTTATTGAGGTTAACTTCGGCCTTGAACTGCTCTACCTGGGCCATTTTGGTGCCGTCAATCCAGAGTTCGCCTTCGGTGCCGGACATAACCTGTTGTGCTTTCATCGAATCCATTGCGCGTCACCTCCTAAATATTGATGGGGAAATCGAAATCTTCCATAGCATCGAGGATCTTAATATTGGCCGTCAAGAACACTTTCTTTTTCGTGTCCAGTTTCTTGACGGCCAGATCATCCATATCGGCCAGCTGTTCTTTGGTGTATAAGCCGTGCTGGAGCTGGTAGTTTTTGACCGCTTCCACGTCGACGTCTACGTTCGAGTAGCCTTTTTCCAGCAGCCGGCCGTCTTCTAATTCCTTGAGATAGCCGTAGATGGCCGTAATCAAAATCTGCTTGTTGTCGTAATCGTTTGTATATTTGCCAATGTACGAGTCTTCCGTTGTCTTGCGCAGGTCGTCATAGATGGCGTCCATGATGTCTACGCTCTTGATAGTCTGATAGGCTTCCTGTTTGCCCTGGGTCGTCGTGACAAGGCTGTTCATGGCGCGGGACATTTTGAACTTTTCGCCGTCATACCAGACGAATAGCTCGCCTTTATTGACTTTTTCGTCGTTTTCATCGAGCGTGTATTTGTCGCAGTCGATGACTTCCGACAGTGGCGCATAGGTCGCCGAAATAGTCAGCGGCGTGCCGGCAATCAGCCCGGCAATACGAGGGATGTACTGAGCGCCGTTATAGGTCTTGCTGGCCGTGACGATGGTCGTATTGGAGAAATTAATGATTCCTTCATAATCTCCAGCATAGCCTGGCAGGATAACTTTCGAACGCTTGTGCTTATTGTCGCGGTTGGTCTTCATCCAGGTGGCGACGCTTTCGCACTGGACCGTCGTAATGGTAGGGATAGCCAGGTAGTCCCAGCGGTCCGTAGCCAGTACTTCCAGGGCCTTGGCAAACTTGTCCTCTTTAGAGTCGGCCGTTTCATCCTGGGCCATGAGATAGACTTTGACCCGGTACGGCGCTTTGACATAGCCGATGAGGGTCTTGGTGATATAGTCTTTATTTTCTTCGGTCAATTCGCTTGGGATATCGTCGGTCGTATAGACGGTAAAGGGGTTCTTGATAGCTTTTTCCGTCGTTGTCGTTTCCCCGCTCGTGACTTCGTGGTCCTTCAGCAAGTTGGTGATCGTTGCTTGCGGTTCTTCCAGCAGCAAGGCTACAATACCACGCTGACTACGATTAATCGCTCCGATGCCCGCTTCGATGAACGATATGTTAATCGAGGGCATACCTAATTTTGCCATTGCTTATCCTCCTGTTTCTTCTTTAGTGATGGTGTCCGGGAATTTATTTTCTTTGCTGTCGATGACGTTCATGTTGACCTCTTCCATCATGTCGCCGCTGCCCTGGCTTCCGTTGGTCCGTTCAATGTATGGGATGACGATAGTCATAGCCAGGATGTCGTCTTCTTCGCCGACACGGTCATCTTCGATAGATTCGATTTTCAGAAAGCGGTCACTGGTCTGGATGCCGACAGGGAAAAGCATCTGTACCCGGTCCACTACGTCCATGTAGGTGATTTCGTTCTTTTCTGCGTCTTTGGGGTAATACACCAGGCGTACGGTCAATTCTTTTTGCATCCAGCTCATCGTCTTCGGCGTCATGACCGACGTGGCGGCAATAAAAAAGCAAGGCTTGCAGAAGTCTTCGCGGACTTCGTCGGCATAAACCTTGCATTTAAATTCAGCCGTCAGCATGGCGATGATATGTTTCAGTACGTCGGCCTGGCGGACAATCTCAGCCAAAATGATCACGCACCTTTTCATAGAACGTCTTGGACATGCTTTCTTTTACCTTGGGCCAGTTGCTTTGTACGGCCTTTTCGGTAAATCCGACATGTCTATTAAGGGATGCTTTCCATTCTGGCTTCGGCTGCCCGTGCGGATCTTTCGGATTCTGTACGCCTCTTTCTACCAGATGATAGTGCGGGGCGGCGTTCCTTATATCCGCTTCCGGCGCCCGCCCATAGCGGTCTTTCATCTTGATTTTCCAGCTTTTCGCCAGTTTTTTCCTGTGATTCGTACGCCCGATCGGCGTGGCTGCTTTTAGTTCCCTGACCATTTTGCGCGCCCCTTTTTGCAGGGCATCGCTGGCGTCGGCCGGGTATTCCTTGGCAAACTGGTCTAATTTGGCGTTAAATTCGTCAATCGTCACCGGATTCACCTGCTTTCTTGAGATTGCACATGAGTTCAAGTTTGATATGAGCTTCGTATGGATCTACGACAGATGTTATCTTGTACGTTTTCTTTCCGTACTGGACCAGCATGTTTTCATCAATGCCCGGCCTATAGCGGATGGTTATTTTCGTAATCAGTTCGACCTTGTCGCGCATCTGTTCATAGTACGTCTTTCCCCGTGCCGGTTCTATCCTGGCCCATATGGGATGACCGAGGGCATCTTTCAGCTCTTGATGCGTCAAGCCGTACTCGTCTTCGGCCTCTACGTACTGCAAGAGGCGGATGCGACGATTGAGCAGGCCGATTCCGTCCATGTTTATCATGTCGCCGCATCCTCCTTACTCGGGTACGCCTGCGCCAGGGCGATATGCTTGATGATGGCGTTCAGGCTGTTTGGCAGGTCGTTGACGTTGGTCTTGGTCGTAAAGGGCGTACGGTTTTCGTACCACAGCAAAACCAGCTGACAAACGGCCATCCGCATCAAGGCGCTTTCATCGTTGTAGGCTTTCCCCGTCGTCTGTTCGAGGTACGAGACGGCGGCTTCCCCTAACGAAGTAATCAATACGTCGTCCTCGGTGATATCCGCATCAATACGCAGATACTCTTTCAGGTCTTCCAATTCCATCTCGTATCATCTCCCAACGCTTACGCAGTCGCAGACCCGGTCAGTTTGACAAGGGATGCGCTCAGAATTGGCTTACCATCACAAACCATGATAGATTTGCGGACAATGTCGTCGGTATCGTTGTCTTCATAGACTTTCATGCCGACTTCGAAGTTGGTGTTGAGCGTATAATCACTGAAGTCATACAGTAAGGCGAATACGTCCGTTGTCTTCAAGGTCGTTGCATAGGCCGGCAAATAGTTGGTGAGCACGACGCGGCGCCCCAGCAAGGTCCGTTCCGGAGTGCCACCGATGCCGTAATTGACGCGGGCAATCGGCTGGCCGTTCGTGTCCACCATGCCGACAAATTCCATGAAGGTCTTTTTGCTCATGACCCAGACAGCGCCGTTTTCATATTCCATCGGAAGAGCGGCTTCGGCTTTGACAAGCGTCTTGTAATCAATTTCTTTGACGGCAATGTTTTCGCCCTTCTCGTCATCGGTGAGGATACCCGTAGGCTGGCCAGTGCCGCTGCCGGTCAGGATAGCCTGTTCGATTGCTTTGGCCATGGCTTCGGAAACAGACGATACCAGACGGTTTTCAAAGGCCGACAGGGCCATGTTATCAACTTCCAGGGATACGCTGACAGCGCAACGGAGTTTGAAATGGCCGAAAGTGATGGATGCCTCGAGTTTTTCTTTCTGCTTATCGCTGCCAGCGCCTTCAGCGACCCAGCTGGCGACCGGCTTGACGGATGCCACAGGGATATTCATGCCTGTTTTATAGGCTGTACGGGTTACGAGCGGCAGGATCATGCCGTATGCTTCTATTTTTTCGACGATTTTGTTGAGCGTTACCGGCGGTACAACAGCACCGATGTCGTCGGTCTTGGTGTTGGCGTCGCTGCGGAACTCGGCCGGAATCGGTTCATTGCGGGTTACATAGCGCATGAAAGCCATACGGTATTCGGCGGAATCATAGGGGTTTTCTGCGCGCTTAGCCGGTGCCTGTGGCGGTTCGATGACCGTAGCCGTAGTTTTGCCCATGTTGATGCCGTTGGCCATATCCTGGCGACGTTCCAGGTCCGCTTCTTCTTCGTTCAATGCTCGCAATTCCTTTTCCAGTGCGTCAAGGTCAATATTCTGCTGTGTATCGTCCTGGAGTGTCTGTCTGATTTCGACTTTTCTCTTGCGGATTTCTGCTAATCTGTTCATGTTTTTCCTCCTATAATGTGAGTAATTCCAGGCGGTGACGGCGTTCCCTTAACTTCGCCTCCCGCTCTTCAAAATAATTTTTTGCCCTGGCCATGATAGACGTATCGTCATAGGCCGGGAAATTGACAACGGAGACGTCATACAGATTTCCAATCCCCGTGATTTTACGCAGATATGTGTTCTCTTCGTTGTCTTCTTCGATGGTCTGGCTGGTAATGTCAAAAGCAAAACTCATTTTGTCCAGGTCGCCCCGTTTGATGAGCGTGTAAATATCCCGGCCGACACTCGTATCAGCGATTTCAGCCCGGATTTTCAGCCCCTTGGCGTCGGTTTCCATGGTCAGGGTCCTGCTCTTGGCACTGGCCAGGATTAACGCCGTGTCGCCGTGATTGTAGTTAAAAATGGTGTTGTTCATATTCGTTTCCGCGAAGGCATTGGGGTCAATCTGTTCCATATACGTTATGCCCGACCAGCTGGATTTCCATAGTACCGTAGGGCTGTTGAAGACGGCTGCATAGCCCTCGACGATCATTCTGTCGCCGTCGGCCGCATCGTCATTCGGCAGTGCCGCCCTTATTGTCATGATTCGTTTTACTCGTTCCTGCATCGTCGTCACCTCCTTCCGCATCATCGTCATTATCATCACTGCTGCTGTCGCCGTTTTTCCCGGTCTGGTACAAACTTTGATCGTCAGCATTGACGTAATTCAGGCTAACTTGTCGCTTGTCGCCGCCTTCTACGCCGGCATAGCCGAACATTTCGCGAACTTCGTTGATCGTGATGCAGCCAATAGGCGTCAGGGCCTGGCAGACCTTGATTTTAGATGCGACACTCATATAACTGAGCCGGTTCGTTTCCATGATGATTTCGTTGCCCCATCCCTGTTCCCGCTCAGTAAAGAGCTTGTCTGTCAGTTCCTGGGACAGCTTCACGGCGACCGGTTCAAGGACCGATTCATAAAAGGCAATGTATTCGTCTTCCTTGTAATTGCCTTTTACGATGTTCGCATTCAGCCCGTAGTGCTCATAGATGGTTTCTTTCGTGTACTGCATCTGATTGGCGTCGAATGTCGTGACCGTCGTGTTGATCTGCTGGAAATCGGCCTTTTTATCGAGTGACCCGATACCGCTGCCGTTCTTGCCCGACGCGTACGTTTCTACGAAGCGCTGCCACGCCGCCTTTTCGTCTTCCGGCCGCAATACCTGCGCCCACTTGATGATGCCCCGCAAGGCGCCGAAATTTTTCACGGCGTTGATGATAGATGCCTTACAGGCCCGTAGTGTTGTCAGGTCCTCTTTGATGACCCGGCAATTATCGTCGCCGAAAAAGTCGTCCCGGTTATAGTGCCGGCGGACATGCACGATATCGGTATACGGCACGGTCGTCCGCTTCCCGCCGCCGAAGGTAAACCGGCAAAAGATGTCACTGCCCTTCTGTAGCAGTTCTACCATAGAAAAATCCAACGGCCATAACGCAACAACGCCCCCATTTACGTCGCGCTGGATATAAATGAAGGCGTTGTTGTAGCTGTAATACTGGGCAACGAATTTCTCGAGGAACTCACTGCTTGTCATGAAGTCGTTAGGCTTGGTACTCAGCAGGTAATTGAGCTTGTCTTGTACCGTCTCTACGATTTTCCCGTCGCTCCGGCGGATATGCCGTATCCGCATCTTGCCGAAGTGCCTGGCGATGGTGTCGATACAGTCCCGGACGGTCGAGTCGTCGTATGCGTTGCCGTCCCACGGCGTGTACACGTTGTTGTAGCTGTTGAGCAGTTTCATCGTGCCGGCGCCGGCATAACTTTTTTCGGATCCGAAAATTTTCTGGAATATACTGCGTAATTGCATCGTCTCACCTCCTATCGCAGGTTGTCGTATTCTTCCCGGTTGCGCTCATAGACGACGTAGGCATCCAGCAGGGACGCCATGCCGTCAATACGCTGTTTGGCGTTTTGGAGCTTACACGGCTGGATGTTGCCGTTGCGGTCCACGTCTACGGACGTGTTGGCCATGCACCATTTGAGTACCGGGTTGTTGTTGTAAATGATGTGCTTGGCATCCAATTCAGCGGCCAGGCTCTTCATCGGCCCGCTCAACGTTTTCTTGCCCTGTATGACCGCTTCCATAACCGGCTCGCCGAAGATCTCTTCCATGTTCTGGACGAAATACTTTGCCGACCAGGCGTCATAGCCGACTTTGTACAGGTAAATGTCATGCTCTTTCTGCATCTCTTCAAACCACTGGACGATAAGCCGGTAATCAATGCTGTTCCCTGGGCTGGTACGGACAAAGCCGCGCTTTTTCCAGATGTCATAGGGTACGCGGTCTTCGCGCACCCGCTTTTCCAGCAGGTCTTCCGGTATCCAGTAGCATTGATGGACGTAGAAATTGACGTCGTCTTCCGGTACCTTGAATAGGACCGTTGCGCACGTCAAGTCGGTCGTCGCTGATAGGTCGACGCCGCCGATGGCATACCGCGGATGCAGTGCATCCAGGTCAAAGGTGGCTTCGTTGTTCAACTGCTCGAATGTCAAGAACGCTTCCGTCGCTGTTTCGCGGACGTTGAAGTCTTTACATAGCAGGTTCTTGACCAGCAGCGGATTATGCTGCGCTTGATAGACCTTATGGGCCAGCTGCTCTTTATCTTTGACGCTTCCCAGGGCCGGGTTTGCTTTTGCCCAGGCGGCCGGGTCCGTCCATTCTTCCCGCTTGTCCAGCTCGTAGACCAGGGGTAGGATGGTTTCGTCGTGATAGCCTTCCGGGTCTCCATAGCCTGCCACGATCCGGGCACATTCGTCGTATTTCAAGTCGAAAATGTTGTCCCGGACGGTGCCGGCTGTCGTCGTGATGATGCATACCGGTTGTTCACGGGCTGTCATGCCGTCGATGAGGACGTCATAGATGTTCTTGTCCTTGATAGCGTGCAGTTCGTCGATAAGGGCGCCATGAACATTCAGGCCATCCAGCTTGTCACTGTCAGACCCCAGCGGTTCAAAGACGCCGTCGTTAAATCGGCAGCGGATACTGCCTACTAGACATTTGAGATGTTTGTTGAGAGCCGGCGATTTCTTAATCATCCGGCGCACTTCGGTCCATATGATCTTTGCCTGGTCCCTTTTTGTGGCAGCGGAATAGATTTCCGGGCCCGCTTCGCCGTCGGCGACCAGCAGGTATAGAGCCATGCCGGCGGCCCATGTCGATTTCCCGTTTTTACGGGCCACGATAAGGACCATCTGCCGATATTCCCGCAAGCCCGTCCGTTTATCGACGAAGCCGAAGAGAGCCGCCGTCGCCGCCTTCTGCCACAGCTCCAGGACTAAGGGCTTTCCGCCCCATTTGCCTTTGCTGTGTTTGCAAAAGGTCTGGATGAAATCAATGGCAAAGTTGGCTTTGTCGTCGTCATATACATACGCGCTGTCCGGGTCGTGCATCTTGGCCACCAGGTGCTTATAAGTCCGTCTAATCTTTTCCGATGTGACGACCTTGCCGCTTTCGATGGCGCCGTAGTAGCTTTCGATGTAGTTCATTTACGCGTCCGCGATTTCAAAAAGGCCAGCATTTCGTCTTCTGCGCCTTTCTGTTCGCTTTCGGGCAAGCAGCCGAGCAGGGTCCGGATGACGGCGTTGTAGTTCTTGACCATCGTGCTGTAGGCTCTGGACTCGGTCGATTCTTTTTTCCCAGTCTGGTTTTCTCCGTTCTGGTATGTCTCTACAAAGCCCGCATCATCGAGCTGACGTGCCAGGTCGACGATGTACAATTCCATCTTGGCCGCCTGGATCAGTGACGGTTCGATGACCTTCATTTTGTCCGAATCGACGGCGGAAAAAATCTCTTTCAATTCCTTAATTCGACGATTCAGTATCGTTTTCGGTTGAAGTTTGGCCATGTCATCCCTCCTCTCCTCTTTTTGCTAAATCTTCTTACGCGTATATATGGACTACACCCCCCTCGGGCGCGAGGTTTGTATTAAAGAAAGGCCCGCCCCCGGCGTCATCCAGCTTTAAGTGGCGGCTTAAAGGTGGGGGGTGTCAAAGCTTCATCACTTAAAATATAAAAGGTTGCCGTCGGCATCGAACTGACATCGTCGTCCTACGTGGTGCTTGCTGTGCAGCTGGTTGTGACACTCAATGCATAAGAACTGCAGGTTGTCCCACCCGTAGGCGATGCGTGGATCGTTGATGTTGTCCGGCGTCAGCGGTATCTTGTGATGTACAATCCACCGCTGCCGTTTTCCGTCATGCCGGACAAACTTGTTGTGGCATCGCTCACAGATATAGAGCTTCGACGCTGCGTATGCCTTGGCACACGTGCGCCATCGTTGTGAGTTGTAAAAATCCTTGGCAAAGTCACGGGCCATGACGTCGACTTCCTTTCTCTTTTTGCGTTTCAGGCATCCCCTGTTTTTCCGAGGCACCCCCTATTTTTTCCAGGCACCCCTGTTTTCTCCGGCCCCTCCTTTTCCGGCATAGTAAAAGAGCGCCCTTTGCAGGACGCTCTTTCCTTGTGTGCTTTACCTTTGAGTCATGAGAAGGTGGAATCACCAGAGTTGTCAAGTGTGTGGGATGTGGGACCGCCGCTTCCTATCTGGGCCCCATCATCCCCTCTTTGACTGATTACAGTATATCACGTCAAGGTGTATTATTTTGTAACATGTTGATAAGTGACAAGAAATTCGTGATATTTTTTGTCGAAGTGATTGAGTGCGGCAGCTTTCAGGTATCCTCTAACGTACACATCGGCATAGTTCATTTGCCGGGCCAGCTCTCCCCATGTCATGCCCTGGACATAGTAGCCGTTTAGCAGCGCCCGGTCTTTTCCGTCGTCCAGGCCGTCAATTTGGTTGATGATCCGCATCATAAAATTGCGCATATCCCTGACCCGGTCTTCCTGCTTGTCCAGCTCGGTCTTGAATTTTTTCAGGCTTTTCGGGTCCCAGTAGTTCCCCTGGCTGGACCGGCCCAGGCTTCCCGCCATGACCGACGTTATCCGGTCTGATGGCCCGCCGAATATTTCCCTCCCCATTGTCCGGATCAGACGCTCTTTCTGTTCCACTTCCGCCCGCATCACTGCATACTGCTTCAAATACTCTTCTGCTGTCACATCACTTCACCCTTTCTCATTTTCACTATTCTCTTCCTCGTAAATTTCTACCTCGACCCGTGGATTATGCCTGTCTACATAAAAGCGGTCCTCGAAGCCGGTCACCTCGGCCCAGCCATCATTTTTCAGGATCTTCATTTCTTGCAGGGCATCCAGGATAAATTTCTTTGCAAAGGCAATGTTGTCTTTGTCCCGACGCTGATTCTTTTCATACCACGAGAAAATAAACCGCCCCCGCTTGATGTGACGGCCGTTGTATTTAATCATGCCGGTCTTGCAGATTTCGTGAGCCGCCCGGCTCATCCGGCTTCCCGTGTGTGGATTGGCCCGGTTCGCCTTGACGTACTCGTTGAGTCCCGGAAGCGGCCCGGGAATCACTATTTTGAGTGGATTCATGCACTCCCTTCTTTCTTCCTCATTTTGACAGTCACATGCCAACCCGTCATGTCATTATAGGTTGACATGGCTTCGATAAATTCATACTTGGGATACATAGCTTCCCAGATTTCCCGGCAGTCTGTCAGCCCTGCCAGTTCGTTCAGTTTCTTGTGACTAAATGCCCAGTCGTTTTTCTTGACAACCGGGTTCTTTAAATTCCGCGAACAGATGTAGGTATTTTCGTACTTTTCTTTGTCGCGGGCTTCTTTCAGGATGTACTTGCACAACTTCTGCATCAATTCCTGGTCGTGGATGCGCAGACGGCTGGCGTTGCTCAATCCTTTGCCCCAAATGCTTTCCAATTCGTCCCGGTCCAGGCCGCCGCTGATAATCATGTGGAAATGATAATTTTCTCCTTTGCGTTCGATGGTCCCCATATATTGCACGGGTTTCAGGCCGAGTTTTTTCCGGCGGCGGTTTATCCGGCGTATGAAATTATGAAAGTCCCGTTTAGCAGCCTTCGTGTCTTCCGGCCGATGCATCAGATCATAGGTCAGCGTAAGGTAAATGTCGTTCGCCGTGAAATTCGTATGTACTTTCTGCAAAAAAGTCCTAGCCGCCCGGTTTCTATTTCGGCGTACCTGGTCAGCAGATGACAGATTGATTTTCTTGCCCCGCATCTTCCGACCTCGTTCCCGCATGTCGGCCATCTCGAACAGGTCCATTTCTACGTATTCTTTCCCACAGAAATATTTCACATTGCGTACGAATCCCACATCTGTCACCTCTTTTCACTGATTTTTATAAAAACGGTACTAAATATAACGCCTACTACTAGCCCCTAAGAGGCCCAGCCTCTTATTTTTATATAATACATATATAAGGCGAAAAGAGACCTTGCCTATTTGGCTGTCTCTTCGTCGTCTTTTTTGTATGTGCAGTGCCAGCATCCTGAATACGTTTCAAAGTACGGACATGCCAGGCAATGTATCTGGCAGATGTCGCCTTCTTCTTTCGGGCAATATACGCAATTCATAATAGGCATCCCGCAAATTTGGCAATATATGTACGCTGGCGTCTTCTCCGTACTATCCCGTGTCACCATAAGAAAATCATGTAAATACATGCCCCGACCAGAATCCAGGTTGTGAAGGATATGGCGATCAAGGCCATCAATGTTTTACGTATTCTATGCATGGCATCCCTCGATTTCTTCAAGCAAATTCCAGACGTATTGCCGCCGTACCGGCTGGTAATACATTTTCGACGTCAATTCACAGGTCCTTTCCAGCTGCTCTTCTAACTGCTGCCGATTGGTTACAATCGGTATGTTTTTCCGTCGTGCTTCCTCTACCTCGGCCCGGCATCCTGTGCTGTCCCGCCAGCCTGGCGCTACATAAACAATGTCGCATCGTCGCATCAATTCAATGGCATACGCCAGGCCGTCCACATAATCGACTTTATTATAGCCGCCGGTCCGTATCGCATGGATGGGCGACACGAAGACGACATCTTCATAGTCTAATTGCAATTTAGTCGTTTCTTCATCGGCGTTAATTTTATTTCCCCTTTTGCCGCCCCACGGGTGGCTCACATAAACCATTAACATTTTCTTCAACTCCTTTTAGTACCAACTGATTAAGATCTTATTTTGATTCCGGGCCACTTTGTACCCTTCCGCTTCCATTGTCGTGCAAATAGCCGCGTCGACATGATTGTCGCCGGTCCGCGGGATAATCGTGTATTGCCGACCCTCTTCACAGGCCTGGTCAATGCCCCGCCGTATCCGGCTCATACTAATATCCAATGGTTTCCCTCCCCTCTTATATGCTTCGTAATCTGGCAGGCTGCTTATCCTTTTCAGTATTTTTTCAACGTCTTGCGGCTCTAATAACTGCCCGAATCCGTTCATAATTTCATCGTTGAGTTGTTGATCATTATCTAACAGCCAGTAGCCTTCCTTCTTTTTCGTTAGAAAAACAATGTATAGCCACTGTTCTCGGCCTATACCGTCAAGCTCGCTTCTTTGCCAAAAGGTCCGCATAACACAGGCGCCGTGCCCATTAAAAAAACGAAAGTCATATATTTCCCGCTTATCCTCTGCCAGTCTGATATATTCCGGCTCAAAATCTCCGAAGTCCTCCACCATGCTATCCCTCCTCTTTAATAGCTATGTTCTATAGCATCTTGCTAAATATGCTTTCAAAAATTGGTACGGGGATGGAGTTCCCAGCTTGCTTATACAGTGCTCGTCGGGAATTAACACCGGCGGCCGCTTCAAAATCCTTGTCGCTGTATCCTTGTAATCGCCAACATTCTTTTTCCGTCAAGTATCTGTATTTGCCATTACCTATAGGAAGACAGCCACTTCCTGGTGCTCTGTCTGGTCGCTCCGTGATTGTGTAGCAGTAATCTTTGATAATCGGCAGGCGGCGCACAGTCCCCGTTTTCCCGATTGCCCGCAACATGCTGGGCGCTTTGACGGTATAAAAGTCGTCTACCGGATCGTCCTCTAGATAGTTAGCAATGGGTTGCATAGGCCTTTGTTTGAGTGCATCAAAGTCAAAATCTTGACCGCCCAACACCGATATAGTGAATATTCGCTGTCTGGCTTGCGGTAAGCCAAAATTTCTAGCATCCAACATGCGAAAACTGCTTGTATATCCCAGCTTTTTCAACTCGGTCATGTACCGCTCATGGTTATGTACCATGTATTTTGACCGTACATTCTTCACGTTTTCCCAGATTATAATTCTCGGTCGCCACAATCCCATGTTTTTGACGATATTTAGCGTTTCCCACATGAGCGACGATCGAGTCCCACTTCCGGGGTCTGCTCCCTTTTGGCGGCCCGCGATGGAAAAGTCCTGGCAAGGACTGCCGTGAATGAGAATATCCGGCTTTAAATTCCATCCGCGAACGTCCTGCGTTCTATACGGGAGTTCGCTTGCAAACATGGCATTGTAGCTTCGCACTGCTTTTTCGTCGATTTCTACGTAATCTATCGCTTTGACGGGAATCCCTAAATTCCGCAACGCAACTCTGGGGCTGCCAATTCCCCCAAATAATTCTAATATTTTCAACAATCGAATCACTTCTATCCATTTCCATTAGCTCCTTGGTTCCGCTTCAACGCCCGCGTCCGTGGCTGTTTCTTTGCCTTGGGTTTGTCTCCATGGCAGGTGATGCCTCTGGGCTTGCACTCCCGGTCGTCAGCACAGACAGGCGCTAAATTGCCGGACGGGGTGACAACGTAGTGTATCCGTCCGGTCAATTTTTTATGGCAATAATAACAACGCTTCATTCATGCCACCTATTTCCGTTTTGCGTGTTCCAGCCGCTTGCGGATCTTTTCGGCAGTCTTAGCCTGGTAGGCCATTATGTCACTGTATTTTTCCCAGTTCCGCTTCGGCTTCTTGGGCCGTGGGTCCGGCTCGATGTAAGAGATGCGCACCGGCCCCGGCTTGTACCAGTTTTCCATCTGTCCACCTCATTCCTTCCTCATGCTTATTTTCCGGGCCATGTACTGCCCGTAGGACAGGCCGGCGCGCCTGGCTTCTTCGATGCACTGCCCCATACTGCTCAATTCTTTCGTTTCCGGGGTATAGGTTTTCGGGTTCGGCGGGCGATGACCTTTACGGAACTGCTTTTTGATTTCTTTGGCAAATTCGGCGTCTTTGGCCTTTTCTTCTTTTTCTCTTTCTTTTTCCTGCATCCGCTTGAGCTTCATGATTTTCCGCTTCTTCCGTTGCCAGCGGTTGCATACGACGTTGACCATTTCCCGCCGGCAGGTCGGGCTGCACGTATATTTCCGTGTGCGCGGATTGTCTATCTGTTTGCCACAGACGATACAGAAATCGGGTGCCGGCTTTTCGCCGCGGTTAAATTCCGCTTCATATTTATCGTGTTCTTGCAGTATCCGTTCCCTGCATGACGGACATGTCTTCTTTTTTCTCCCTCGTAAGTCCAGTGTAAAGACATGCCCGCAAATCATGCATTTTCTTTCCAGCTCTTCCATTTTTTCCACCCCTTAAAACCACGTTTTATGAATCAGATCATAGTGCCACCACATGCCATTTTGATAGCGTACGCAATAGTAGCCGTTAGCTATAAAAATGGCTTCCGGGTTTCCGTTGCTCCATGTTCCGTTTGCCAGTTGTTTATAGACGACGTCTGTCAACAAATCTTGCACGCCATCCGGCACCAGCTTCCAGCCTTCTTTTCGCCTGAGCATGTTCCTCAGTGCATCCTTACTGATTGTCTTCATCCCAACCCCTCCTATCGGATAATAATGCGTTGCCCTGGTTGCAGGTTGTCGTCTTCCTGCAAGCCGTTGTTGGTTTGAATGTCGTAGATAGTTGCGCGGATGTCTTGCCCGCGTGCATCGGCGACGCTGCGGGCAATGTCCCACAATGTTTCACCGTCTTCTACGACATGTACGTCCGCTTCATCGGCGGCCACTGTCGGCCCCTGGCCGATATTCCCGATACCCGTGCCGGCATAGACGCCGATGCCAAAGGCAAGCAAAATCGTCACGGCCAGGCGGGCCACTTTCCCTTTTTTCGACGTCTGCTTTGCGGCCGGTTGATGGTCATATATTTTCATCGTTTTCATGTTTTCCCTCCTATGCCAATTCAATGCCTGGGAAGATGTCGTCATAGACTTCCGTTTTGCGGATCATCCCCGTCCGGTTCACGGCCCGGGCGCGAAGCCAGGCAATCATGCTCGTACGCTCAAAGACGTACGTATGCCCTTCTCGGCAACATGGCGCCCCTTCATAAATCCATTGGTCGACGACTTCTTTACTGCGCCCCGTGACTTCCGCTAATTCCTTGCGGTTCCATGTCAGTTGGTCGCTCAATTTCATCGGTTCCAGCTTCTTTTTCATACTATCGCCCCTTTTTACTTCCCCATCATGAATATTGCGATATGCAAAACGAGGATTAAGACGTTAATCGCGGTGATGCGCTCCGCTTTTTTATTGATTCGCTCCGCTTTTTCATTGATTTGCTTCATTTCGGCCCATGTCCCGTCATTTATTTGATTTCCCATGTGGTTGCCTCTCTATTGCGGCTTTCTTCGCTTCGTGCTACAATATCTGTAGACTTATCTTTTTTGTTCATTTCCCGCATAAGAGCCGTTCGGTTGCCGCCGAGCGGTTCTTTTTTTGTGTCCGTTTTGGACAGGTCAGATAGAGCGTCAATCCCTTGCCGGCTAAATCAAAGATTTTCTCTACAATGGGACTCAGGTCCCTTTCTTCGGCCATGGTAATTTTGTCATCACAGCAGATACGTTCGAGCCGGATGCAGTCGCTGTTCGCATCTGCCAGGGCTACATGATACTGCATGGCCCCGGCCGCGACGCCCGGCAGTTTTCCGATTTTCGGCAGGATCATCCTGCCGACTGCCGATTCTTTCGACAAATATGCATAGCCGAGGCACGGATTTTCAAAGACCTGCATCATTCCGGCAACCATGTCGTCACCTGGCAGGATTTCCCCGCCTTCGTATTTGGCATATGTTCGCACGGAAACATTTAATGCTTCCGCTGCCTGCTCCTGCGTCATTCCCGCATCTTTGCGGGCTTTTTTTATTTCAATTCCGAACCGTTTTGTCATGGTGTAACGCCTCCTTTCGGCTACAATATAAGTATCCTTACAAAATCCAGTCGCTGGCCTGGCGAAAGATGTCATACATCTTTTTACCCTTTCTCTAATTCAAATGTTTCCTTAGCTCTCTTTTTGACGCTTTCAATGTCCAAGCCTGGAATCAAGTGCCGACAAATTACTTCCGCTTCTTCGGCGGCAAATTCCGAGACTTGGGCCATGATCCGGGCCTGCTTGCTCTTGTCGTTCTTCATGTCCGCCTGTGTGCGCAGGCGCCTTAAATAGTTGAAATACAAGTTATTTTCTAAAAATTCCTTTTCTTTTTTATTCACAATCTCTTCCATCCTTTCTTAACTGCCTGTTCATCGCAAAGTCGTTTGGCTTCGTCCCAGGTTATGCATACCGGAACGGCTTTCATCCGATGCCAGCCGCTACCCGGCTTCTTCTGATAACAAATAGCGTATGATTCGCTACCGATGAGCGGTATAGCCGCGTAACGCCATCCCCGTTTATCTACATATTCTCTATGTTCTTCCATGGTTTCATCTCCTTAGCTTCTGCCGATGAGCAGCAGAAATTCAAAAAACGTCATGTGTTCTTTGAGCATCCCGGTGTAGTAAATCCAGTATTCTACGCCCAGGGCCGCAAGTGCTACCACCACAATAGCCATGATTTTTAGCTTCATGATTGCCTCCCCGCTTCCTGGTCGTCATTCTTTAGCAGTTCGAGGATCTTCTGGCTCCAGAGCAATTGATAACCGCTATGACCATTGCCCCGGGTATATGGGATACGTTCGCAGTAGGCTTTCCCGGCTTCAGTAGGCGTCCAGTCTGGGCCAACTTTTTCTTGTAAGCCTTTGTCCTTCAGCATGGCGTTCACCTTCTGCGGATTGGGATTCCCTTTGCTGTTCAAGATACCAAGTTCGGCGGCGATCTTCGTCGGTGTCAACGTCGATGGGCTGACTTCCGCCGGAATGAATTGTTTTAGCGGCGTCATATCGACGCCATAGGCTTTCCCAACCATTTGCATGGCCGCTGTCATGGCCATCGGTTTCTTGATTCCAAAGGTATCGGCAATCATGGCCGCTGTATCGGCCGCATCCTTGACTGCCGTCTTAATCATCCGCGTCCGATAATGGGGATTCGGCGTAATCTGTGGCGTCTTGATGGCCTTTTCCATGGCGTTGAAAGCTTCGAGGAATTTCAGTTTCCATTCGAGTGCCTTCTTCCCGGTGAAGCCCATGACCAATAGGCTAAAGCCGTCGCGGTTCATAAGATACATCTTGTAATTCTTGCCAGTGCCTGCCTGATACGTTGTTTCGTAGAACAATTTGGTCACAGCCGAATTTTCGGCTTTGATGTTTTCGATAGCTTCGAGCACGTGCTTATGCTGTTTTCCGAAGTGTTCGGCCACCTGTCGACTGTCTGTGACCAGCTGATGGTTGTACATCGTTACGAGTTCGTTCATGTTTGCCGCCTCCTACATCATCCAATCTGCTGCATGCCGCAAAATGTCGAACAACATGGCCGGTACATTATCACAAGCAATGTTGACGTGTTTTACAGCCTGGCTTTCTAAGTCAATAACTTCAACAGTTTCGTCGTCGATAAGTTTAAGCGAGAAGTGTTTGCCGCCAGCCGCTAACGCTTGTTCAAAATGTCCCAGCGCGAGGATTTTCCGTGTTTGTTCTTTCATGCTCCCGCCTCCATCTCAATTGTCGCAATGTAACAAATTATTACTAATTATTTTTAACAATTTAAATTAGTTAAAAATATCAGGAAAAAGCGTTCGCACAGATTTCTTGCTCATTTTTGCTATCTTCTGCATGGTCTTTGCTGGTGGAGTAGCTCGTCCGACTTCCCAAGCGCTCCAAGTCTGCTGAGATACGCCAAAAAGCTCGGCCATCGTCTCTTGACTACGTTTACCGCGATAATTAATCAACGCTTTACGCAATTTCATCGCCGCCTTTCGTGTTAACTAATTTTTATTGTAGCTATATTATATTACTAATTTAATTAGTAGTCAATATTTTTATACTATTTAAATTAGTTTTTATTGTACTAATATTTTTAGTATAATAAGAGAAAAATATAGCGATGTGGAGGGGGTATCATGAATATTGGCCTAAACATAAAAATAAATCGTGAACGTTTGGGGTTATCTCAAGAAGCCTTGGCAAAAAAGATAGGCGTTAGTCAGCAAGCTGTTGATCGCTGGGAAAACGCTGGCGTCATTCCCAGAAATAAAGCCGTTAATGAGCTAATGGCTTTATTTGGCTTATCGCGAGATGCCTTGTTTGGTGATTCCCAGCATGATAAGAAAGGCGTAAAAATTCCGGTCTTGGGTCGTGTCGTAGCAGGCGTCCCTATCGATGCTGTTCAGGAAATCCTTGATTATGAGGAAATCACGCCAGAAATGGCGGCCACTGGCGATTATTTTGCGCTCCGAGTCAAAGGAGCATCAATGGAGCCGACGCTCCGGGATGGGGATATCGTCATCGTCAAGAAACAGCCGACCGTCGATTCCGGTGACATCGCCATCGTCCTAGTGAATGGGAACGATGCCACGGTCAAGGAAATCAAGGAAAGCCCTGCCGGAATCACTCTTATCGGTCACAATGCCGCCATCTATACCCCACAATTCTACTCAAATAAAGAAATCCAAAGCCTGCCGGTACAAATTATCGGCAAGGTCGTGGAAATGCGGCGGAAATTTTAAAAATATAATAGCTACAAACACAAAGGAGATGCACTCAATGAAACCTTTACCCAACAATTTTAAAGAAGCTCCGTTCTATTTTAGTCCTTTATTCCTGGTTATTTTAAGTACTTTTTCGCTCGCATATGGAATTCCTTTAATTATTGCATTAATTCTCGTTTACTTGCGTCATAAAAAATATCGCAGTATTGAAATTGCTGAATTAATTCAATTGGGCGATATACAAGAAAAAATATCATCTGAGAAACAACAATTAACAGACCTGCAAGCAGAATATAATCAACGTATCGCTGATTATACCAATAAATATCAAGAATTGGAAAATAATTATAAGCAGAAAGAATCTTCTTTGAAAAAAAGATATGAAGATTTATCTCATCGTCTTTCTCTTGAATCAAAAAAAGAACAACAAGCTCTTGATGCGATCTGCAATGCAGTAGATAACGTATTAGTCACTTCTGAAATAGATTCTACCCTTTATGATCAAATATCCTCTGATGAAATAAAAAATAAATTGTCTTTGATTTCCGCGGAGGAAAAGGATTTGCAAAAAAATGATGGAGCTATTCTTTTTACTGGCAACGCTGATGAACACACTAAATCATATCTTCGAAAACAAAAAAATCAATTATTACGTAGTTTCAATGCAGAAACAGATAGTCTTATCGGTAATGTAACTGTCCGTAATATTGACTCCATTCGTCAGAAAATCACTCGTGCTTTTGAAGCTCATAACAAACTTTTTTCGATTGATAATGTCCAATTAACTAAAGATTTTCTTAAAATTAAACTCGAACGAATGAGCTGTTTATACGAATATCAAAAGAAATTACAGGAAGAAAAAGAACTCTTCCAAATCAGAAAAGAACAACTTCGTGAAGAAGAAAAAGTGCGTCATGAAATGGAAATGGCTAAGAAGAAAATTGAAAAGGATGAAGCTCAATTTAAGCATGAAATTGAACGTACTATGAAATATTTACAAAAGAGTTCGATGGATGCAGAAAAGCAATTATATTTGGATAAAATTAAAGAATTGAATGAGAAGTTAGAAAAACTCAATCAAGAAAAAGAAACTCTCGCACAGCGTGAAGCCAATGCCAAAGCTGGATACGTGTATATCATTTCAAATATAGGTTCCTTTGGTGAAGATGTTTATAAAATCGGCATGACCCGCCGATTAGAACCGATGGATCGTATAAAAGAGTTAAGTAGTGCTTCGGTGCCTTTTGAATTTGATGCCCATGCTCTCATTTTCTCCGATGATGCTCCGGCACTGGAATCCTTACTTCATCAGCATTTTAGAGATATGGAAGTCAATAAAGTAAACCATCGCAAAGAATTTTTCAAAGTAAAATTGTCAGAAATCGAAAATCTTGTTAAGGAAAAATATGATAAGGCTGTAACCTTCGTAGAAGTTCCCCCAGCGGAAGAATATCGCGAAACATTAAATATAGTTCAATCGGCGTCTTAAAAAATTTCTTCAATAATAATAAATCCCGACGTGATTTAAAAAGGCAATTCTCTTTAAGTAGTAAAGCATTTCTTTATTACTTAATTAGCTGAAAACAATGTGCAAAAAGCGCACATTGTAAGTTTTAATCCTCAAAAATCGACAATGAAATTGTAAAAATGGTCGTTTTTGATACCTGTTTGGGAATTTGATCACAAAAATACGGCATTTTGCAATAGTTCTTTTTCTTACTATCGCAAAATGCCGTGATTGCTAATGATGCTGTTCTTTTCTATTTGTATTCATACTCTGTGACTACAATGCCAGAATTAAGGTCAATACATTCCCTTTTCGTGTTCCTGGTATAGTCTTTTGTCCAATCCGGATTCGGTTCCAGCATGATTTCTTTGTTGCTTACAATGACATTGGTCACGTACCCGCTTCGCTCTGTACCATTAGGGAACGTCACTGTAACAAAATGAGGCTGGTTGTCGTTCAACATGGTTTCCAACATATCCGAATCCATGATGATACTGTTTTTCCCAGCCACTTTGTTGATTTGATTGGCGATTTTATAGGCCAGACGGCCCCCAATAATATGCCATAGAATAGCAATCACTACCGCTATTCCCATAGGAAGCAGGATATCGGCCAGCCATACCGGCTCATGCAGGAGGATCTTGCTGATTGCCCCGTGGAACCAGCACACGATTTCCGCACAGAGTAATGAACTGGCTGCATATAAGAAATAGGTCATGATATTACTTTGAATGGCCCCTGGCGTCGTATCCCCATTCAATAATTTGTGTACGGCCATGCCGATGAACCCAGGAGACAAGGAAACAATCATAATAATAAAGTTCTCCATATTCTTACACCACCTTCAACGAAAGAAGACGATACCCATGAATCAAATCCCAGGCAAGCCTGAGCAGCGTCAAGATGGTTTTACGTGTCCAAAACCTCAACCACCGAAGACGCCGCCGGCTTCCCCTAAACCCCAAAAATAACGCATATACAAACTTTCCCGCTTCCTGCTGGGACAGAAGGCGGGAAAGTCGTTTCGCCAGCTCGGCTAACCCTGGACAAGTAGGCGCTTACTGTGTGGAAACATAAGTCATTATTAGTATAACATATCGGCTATTCTTTTAGCAAAGAAGGTGATTTCCATGAAAAAACGTTCTGATGGACGCTATAAAGTGTCTGTGACGATTGACGGGAAGCGGCACTATTTTTACGGAAAAACAATTAAGGAAGCCGAACAACGGCGGGACAAGTATAAAAACGCACTCCTTTCCGCTCCTAACGTCGATTACAATATTACCTTGGGTCAATGGCTGTCCGTGTGGCTACGAGGCGCCAGAGCGACGCTAGCAGAGGATACGTTTGAGTCGTATGTCTTCCAACTCCGCCGGTATGTGCTGCCGACGCTGGCTAAATGTAAGTTGATTGATTTACAGCCCCATATGTTCCGTGACCTGATTGCATCACTACTTTCTCAGGGGTACAGCAATCGCACGGTACAATATGCCCTGGCTGTTGTCCGAATTGGACTCCGGCAGGCTGTGAACGATGGTATCATCCCGACGTATCCCCTTCGTGGCGTCAAACTGCCGACTGTAACCCATGATAAAGTGCTTGCCTTGACTAAAGACGAAGCCATCCGCTTCCTTGCGGCCGTCCCGAATCCCAAGCACCACAATCTGTACTGGGTCGCCCTGTATACTGGCCTGCGCCGGTCTGAGCTCCTGGGCCTCCGAATCAACGACATCGACGTAAAAAATAAGACGCTTACCGTCAATCAGACGGTTTTAAACATCGGCGGCAACGTCGTTATCAGCCAGACGACGAAAAACAAATCCTCTCATCGGACGATATCCCTTGACGATCAGACGCTGTCCGTCATCCGTGCCCAGGAAAAAATCATTTTTGAAGAGCGAATGGCATCCCTCCACTACGAAAATAATAACTTGCTCTTCGCCCGTCCCGATGGACGCCCGTATGATCCGAAATATATTTCCAGACGCACAAAGGCATACGGCCGCAACGCAAATATGCCGGAAGACTTTTCGTTCCATACGCTTCGCCATACTCATGCAACACTCCTGGTCAAAGCCGGCGTCCATTTCAAAGTAATTCAATATCGCCTGGGTCATGCCACCTTTACCCAGACCATGGACACATACAGCCATATTACACCAGCCATGGAAAGCAGCGTCGTCGACAAACTCCGTGACCTCATCTGACCCCCGTCTTGACCCCGCGCCTACAGTTTTACTCCGTTTTACTGCGCTCTACAGCGTCTTTCCATCCATGTCCAGTGGCTGAAAATGGCGTAAATAAGCCATTCTTGCCAAGCAAAATTGAAGACTCTTAATCAGGGTGTCCAGGGTTCGATCCCCTGATGGTCCACCAGAATGAAAAAGGCTTGTCGCATGTGCGGCAAGCCTTTTTTAAGCTGTAGGGGCTCGCACGTGGCGAGCCCGCTCTAGAAATATATACGATTTACCGCCCAGTTTGCTAGAATAATCATCCAAATCCAACGGGTCGCCCACGCGGCGACCCCTACGAACTATAAAACAACAGGGACCACGCATGATGACATAAGTCTTCGTGCGTAGTCCCTGTTTAAGTTATTCATTGTTAGCAGTTCGTAAAAACCAGACGCCCAAGCTGCTAACGGCTAACTGCTAGCTGCCAGCCCCTTACAAATGATAGGGTTCGTGCCGGTCGATTTTGATGGCGCGGTAGATTTGTTCTAATAAGAGGAGGCGTATCATCTGATGGGTCAGGGTGATGCGGCCAAAGGAGATACAGCTGTCGGCTCTGCGGCGGACGAGGTCGCTCAGGCCGAAGGGGCCGCCGATGATGAAGGAGATTTCGCTGCAGCCGTACAGGGCCAGTTTGGCAAAGGACGCCGCCAGGTCTTCAGACGACACGAGCTTGCCCTGCACGTCCAGAGCGAAGAGGTGCGAGCCCTGGCGGACGTGGCGCAGCATCTTCTCCCCTTCCCTGTCGAGGACCTGGGTCTTCTGGGCCGGCGACGGGTTGTCGGGCATCTTCTCTTCGGGCAGGACGGTGAGCTCGACCTGGCCGTACGGGCGCAGGCGCTTCAAGAACTCATCGATGCCGGCCGTGAGGTATTTCTCCTTGATCTTGCCGATGGTAATGACGTGGTACTTCATCAGTTGGTCCCGTCTTCCTGGTCGGACGAATCATTCTGCGGGCTTTCCTGGAGGACGACGGTGACTTCGTGGTCCGAGCCGTTGCGCGTGTAGTCGAGGCTGACCGAATCGCCGACGTTGTGTTTATCCATGACGCTCTGGAGAGCGCTGAAGTCTTTGACATCCGTGCCGTCGAGTTTCAGGATGACGTCGCCATGGCGGAGGCCTGCCTGGTCGAGAGGACCGCCGGCAGCGACTTTATAGACGTAGATGCCGGCTACGTTCAGCTTCATGCCGAAACGGGCTGCCATCTGCTGGTCCAGACCGTATAAGCCGAGGTACGGGCGGACGACTTTGCCGTTCTTGATGAGGTCCTGCAAAATCGGACGGGCTGCGTTGATAGGAATGGCAAAGCCCAGGCCTTCGACGCCTTCCTTGGAAATCTTGGCGCTGTTGATGCCGATGACCTTGCCGTCGGCGTCGACGAGGGCGCCGCCAGAATTGCCCGGATTGATGGCTGCGTCGGTCTGGATGAGCTTCATGCTCTGGCCTTCAGCCCCGATGGTCCGATTGAGGGAGCTGATGACGCCGACTGTGACTGTGCCCTGGAATTCCAGGCCCAGGGGGTTGCCGATAGCAATGGCCGGTTCGCCGACCTGGAGGGAATCGCTGTCGCCGAATTCAGCGACGGGCAGGTTGTCCATCTTGATCTTGACGACGGCCAGGTCCGTCTTTTCATCGCGGCCGACGACAGTCCCTTCGGTACTCTGGCCATCGGCCAAAGAAACGATGACCGTCTTGGCCGTGCCGACGACGTGGTTATTAGTGACGATATAGCCGGCCTTGTCGAAGATGACGCCAGAGCCGACGCCTTCACCGACCAGGACTTTGCGGTTGAACATATCGCGGTTATAGACTTTCGTCGTAATGCCGACGACAGCCGGGTTGACTTTCTTGGCAGCCTGGACGACGGCCGTATTGCGGGCATCGGAAATGGAATCCGATTTCGACGGTTCCTGGAGCTGGTTCACCGTCCCGTTATAGGTACCGCTCGGCGTAAAAAAGGCATCGTGGATCTTGAAACCGCCGAAGACGCCGACGGCGATGAGGACGACGGCGGCTGCCGCCGTAATGACATGTTTGCGTTGCATCATAATTCATGACTCCTTTCCTGGAAGCGGACGCTGCCCTTCTGGCAGGCCAACCGCAATAAAATATCCTGGCCGATGACCCGTCCGGCCTGAGACAGGATAGTGCGCATCGTGTGCAGCGCCAGGGCCGGCGTGTTATTCTTTTCGCTGCGGTGTGCCAGGAGGACCCGCATGACGCCCTTCGTCGGCAGACCGGCCAGGAAAGCGGCTGCCGTCTTGTTGGACAGATGGCCCCAGCGGCCGAGGATGCGCTGCTGGAGCGGATAGGGATAGGGCCCGTTGCGGACCATGCCTTCGTCGTGATTGGCTTCTAAAATGAGGATGTCCGCATAAGCCGCTGCCGCCGCGACGTCAGGGCTGACACAGCCTAAATCTGTCGCCAGGGTGATCTTCGATTCGCCGTGGCAGACCGTATAGCCGACGGGCCGCACGGCATCGTGGGATATGGCAAAGGGAATGACCTGGATATCCTTCAGGCCGACGCGGCGTGTCAGGCGGACGAAGCGGTCCTGGAAGCCTTCCACTTTCCGGCCTATGGCCTGCCAGGTCTCGGCTGTCGTATAGACGGGCATGTCCGTCCGCTTGAGGAGCGTCGCCAGGCCGTTGACGTGGTCCGAATGTTCATGGGTGATGAAGACGGCATCGAGGTCGCCTAAAGCGCAGCCGTAGCGCTTCAATCCCTGTTCGATGCGGCGGCAGCTGATGCCGGCATCGATGAGGATATTCGTCTTGCCACAACGGATATAAGCGGCATTGCCCTTGCTGCCGCTGGCCAGCATGCTGACCAGGCAGTCTCCTGCCCGAGCTTCACCGCCGAGATTGGGAATCGTATCGGCCGCTGTCGGTGGTGCCGTGACGGCCGCCCTGCACCCGGCCTGCTGCCGGGCCGCCTGGATAGACAGGGCCATTTCCTGGAGCTGCCTTTCACTTTCCGTCATGGTCTTCCCTCCTTCTGTTGAAAAAAAAAACCATCGTTCCGGAATAATCCAAACGATGGTCTGTGTGGTGGGCCTAGGTGGACTCGAACCACCGACCTCACGCTTATCAGGCGTGCGCTCTAACCAGCTGAGCTATAGGCCCATGTCATGGGACTTGCTTAGTATAACATACCGCAGGAAATTGTCAAGTGAAAAATTGGTGGGCCTAGGTGGACTTGAACCACCGACCTCACGCTTATCAGGCGTGCGCTCTAACCAGCTGAGCTATAGGCCCATTTCCTAACGACTCGTTTAGTATACCACAGATACAGGACGTGTCAAGGAAATTTTTCCAATTTCTTACATCTTTTTACTTATACTGTTCCATCAGTTTCTTAAAGGCAGCAAAGGACCGTTTAATCATATCCGGATCGACGCAGTACGATACGCGGACATAGCCAGGGCAGCCAAAGCTGTCGGCCGGTACGATGAGCAGATTCAGCTTCTTGGCCTTGTCGGAGAAAGCCTTGGCATCGGCTTCAGGCGATTTGACGAAGAGGTAGAAAGCGCCGCTCGGATAGACGCAGTCGTAGCCCATTTCTCTTAAACCATTATATAAGAGCTTGCGGTTTTCGTCGTAAATGTTCATGTCGCCAGTCTGGCCCAGGCATTTGAGGACGACGTCCTGGAAAAGATGAGGTGCGCAGACAAAGCCCATGGAACGGCCGGCACCGCAGACAGCTGTATAGACTTCCTGGGCATCGGCAGCGCAGTCCGGAACCAGGACATAGCCGATACGTTCGCCCGGCAGGCTCAGGGATTTACTGTACGAATAGCAGATGATCGTGTCTTTGTAGAATTTCGGGACATAGAGGATGGGAAGGCCATCGTAAATGATTTCCCGGTACGGTTCATCTGAAATGATATAGATAGGATGGCCGATTTCCTGGGACTTCCGCGTCAGCAGGGCCGCCAATTTTTCATAGGTATCAGCCGAGTAGACGACGCCAGACGGGTTATTCGGCGAATTGATGATGATTGCCCGTGTATGCGGTGTAATGGCCTTTTCCAGGGCGTCCAGAGAAATCTGGAAGTGTTCCGTATCCGGCGGCAGGACGACGGCTTTGGCATTGGCATTGTGGACAAAGACCGTATATTCCGGGAAGAACGGCGCAATGAGGATGATTTTGTCATCCGGGCCTTCGACGAGGGCTTTGAGGCTGATGGTCAGCGAAGCTGCAGCCCCGCAGGTCATGTAGAAATTATCGGCCCGTACCTGGGCGTCATAAGTCTGGTTCATGTAATCGGCCAGGCCCTGGCGGACAGACGCATCACCGGAAGCTGCCGTATAGCCGTGGATGGCCACGGATTCCCGCGTTTCCAAGATGTCTTCAATGGCTTCTTTGACACAGGCCGGGGCCGAGACGGTCGGATTGCCGATGCTGAAATCGAAGACATTTTCCTTACCGACGATAGCCGCTTGTTCCTGTCCATAAGCGAAGAGGTCACGGATGACCGAAGCCTGGGAGCCCAAGGCGTACATTTCTTTTGATGCCATAATAACAACTCCTTTTAATATATATTGATTAGTTTGTTATTATTATAACACCAATATGAAAAGGAAAACAGCCTATGCTATAATAGATATGATTTCAACTTCCTGAAAGGAGAATTTGCATGAAGAAACTGAGTCCTTATGTATACCTATTCGCTACGGGCCATTTTTCCGTAGACTGGGCGCAAGGCGCCATTCCGGCCCTCCTGCCCTATTTCATCTCGTCGTGCAACCTGAACTATCAGGACGCAGCGACGCTCATCTTTGCCAACATGCTCTTATCATCGGTTTCCCAGCCTATTTTCGGTTATTATTCCGACAAGGTGTCCAAGCCCTGGTTCGCTCCGCTCGGCCCCATCCTCTGCGGCCTCTGCCTGACGATGCTGGCCTTTACGCAGAACTACTGGCTCATCTTCCTCTGCTCCATGTTCAGCGGCTTCGGCTCTTCCATCTATCATCCCGAAGCGGCCCGCATGGTCAATAACATCGCCGGCGACCGCAAGGGACAGGCTATGGGGACCTTTTCCGTCGGCGGCAATGCCGGCTTCGCCATCGGCCCCATGGTTGCCGGAGCCTGTGCCTATGCCTTCGACATCCACGGTCTGGTCGTCTTCGGCATCGTCAACGCCCTCATCGCCTTCGTCCTCTACCATCAGATGCCGCACATCTTATCTCTGGTCAGCGAAGCGGCGACGGCCGAAAAGAAAGCCCATCCCGGGGAAGTCCGGACCAACGACTGGAGTGCCTTCGCCCGCCTGTCCGTCGTCATCTTCGTTCGTTCCATCGGCTTTACGGTCTGCAATACCTTCATTCCCCTCTACTGGATCCACGTCCTCCATGCCTCGCCGGCAACGGGCAGTCTGGCCCTGTCCATCCTCTTTTCCATGGGCGTCGTCATCACCTTCATCGGCGGCGTCCTGGCAGACCGCTTCGGCTTCCTCCGCGTCCTTCGCGGCTCTATGTTGATCATGATTCCGTCCATGTTCTTCCTGGTCAACAGTACGGACATCGTCACGGCGACGCTGCTGCTCCTTCCCGTCGCCTTCTCGCTCTTCGCCGCCTACAGCCCCATCGTCGTCCTCGGCCAGACTTACCTCGGCAAGAACGTCGGCTTCGCTTCTGGCGTCACCCTGGGCCTGACGACGACCATCGGCGGCCTCATCTCGCCCATCGTTGGCTGGGGTGCCGACCAGTGGGGCATCTCCCCGGCCCTGCAATGCCTCTGGATCAGCGCCATCTTCGGCGCCATCTTCGCCTTCCTCATCCCCGTGCCCAAAGCCTGGCGGCATTGATTGTAGGGGTTAGTGGCTAGTGGTTAGTGGTTAGTGGCTAACTGCTGACCGCTGACTGCTGCAAAGCAAAAATCCCCTGCATGATGGTGGAAACCTTCATGCAGGGGATTTTATTTGCATAGATTACTGTGCTTTTGCGACTTCTACGAGTTTTGCGAAAGCAGCTGCGTCGTTGACAGCGAGGTCAGCGAGCATTTTGCGGTTTACGATGACGCCAGCTTTGGTCAGGCCGCAGATGAAGCGGCTGTAGCTGAGGCCGTTAGCACGGGTTGCGGCGTTGATACGGGCAATCCACAATTTACGGAATTCGCGTTTCTTGGCGCGGCGGTCACGACGAGCGTAGTAGAGCGCTTTCATGACGCTTTCGTTAGCTTTTTTGAAGAGACGGCTGCGGGTACCGCGGTAGCCTTTAGCCATTTTTAAGATTTTTTTATGACGAGCGTGTGCTGTAACGCCAACTTTAATTCTTGCCATTAGTCTATTCCTCCGAATCTATATCAAAAAGTATATTACGCTATTAGATGAACGGGCACATCTTGCGGACGGCTTCGGTCATGGTCTTGGAAACGAGCGTAGCTTTTCTCAGGTTACGTTTACGTTTCGGGCTCTTGCTTTCCAGGATGTGGCTCTTATACGGTTTCATGCGTTTGATTTTACCTGTACCAGTTGTGTTAAAGCGTTTTGCCGCAGCACGGCGAGTTTTCAATTTCGGCATAATAATTGTCCTCCTGTTACTTCTTGTTGACAGCGATGACCATGGTCATGTTTCTGCCTTCAATTTTAGGTTCTTTTTCTACATGGGCGGTGTCTTTCAATTCATCAGCGAATCGAACCAGCAAATCACGGCCCAGTTCCGGATGGCTCATTTCGCGGCCGCGGAACATGATCGTAACTTTGACTTTGCTGCCTTCACCCAGGAAACGCTGCGCAGCTTTCATCTTAACGTAGAAGTCATGGTCTTCGATATTGGGACGAAGTTTTACTTCTTTCAATGTCAAGACTTTCTGTTTTTTCTTGGCTTCCTTTTCACGCTTCTGCTGTTCATAACGGTATTTACCGTAGTTCATGATGCGGCAGACAGGCGGTTTGCCATTCGGTGCGACTTCTACCAGGTCTAAATGCCGTTCTTCCGCAATCTGGCGGGCCGAACGGAGAGACATAACACCGAGCTGTTCGTTAGAATCACTGACCACGCGTACTTCACGGGCTCTGATTTGATCGTTGATATGTAATTCCTTACTAATCGTCTTTCACCTCCGAAATAAAAAAGAACGGATAGCATCGCTATCCGCTCTACGTTTCCGTCATAGACCTTAGTGACTCCAGCGCCTTGTAAGGTGAGAAGCGGATAGCTTCTGCTTTATTTTCAACAGTACATATTATATCAGCCTTCACAGGCCTTGTCAAGATTATTTAACTTTGACGAAGCGGTAATCCTGTTCGGCACGGGGATATTTTTCCTTATCGACTTCGCTCATGAAATCCTTCAGCGGACGGGCATAGGTCTTCATCGTGTCGTGCAAGGCTTTGTAAATGACGAATTTTTCACCTGTCTCCGTATGTTCGGCAATGGTAATAATTTCATAGGTATTCTTCTTGAAGTGGCGCCAAATTTCATGTGCTTTCGGTAATTCTCTCATCGATAACCCTCCTAATAATCTACATTACTAACCTGGTGTAATTATACCATAGTTTCTCTTTATTTCAATGGCTTCATGATGGGAGCCGCCGGCCTTTTCTGCCGCAGCTGGTCCAAAGCAGCCTGTACGGCCGGCACATCGATGCAGTCGCTTTCCTTTTCAGCGACGTCGATGCCCAGGCGCAGCTTGGCTTCCTTCTTGATGGCCTTATAGAGGCCTTTGGGGAAATCGGCCAGCGTCGTCGTCACGCCCCGCGGGAAGACGGCTTCCCGTTCCAGCGTATAGCCGTCGGGATAACGGCGGGAACAGCGGGGATGATACATGTCGACATACAGGCGGTCGACGAACTTGCCACTGACATTGGTCAATTCAAAGACGTCCAGGTTCCCGACCTGACCGGCCTTGTGGAAAAAGACCATGGAACCCGTCCGGCGCAGGCGCAGGCGCGACAAATAGACGAATTCACCGCTCGGTCCGTTGACGGGGATGGGATTGGTCGCATCATGGCCAAAACGGCCGTAAGCTCCGGGAAGGACATCGCAGTCTTCCCCATGCCGTACCTTGTCGGCCAGCTCTCCCGATAAAGCCTGGTTCTGCAATTCCGGTGAATTAAAGATCTGCAAGGCATTGTCATAGATCTCCTCGCTCTTCGTCCGCTGATGTTCTTTAAAAAAGGCATCAAAAAATCCCATAGTCTTCCTCCTAATATATATAATACATTAATAATAGCATCTTTAATGGATATCATCCGCCAAACACTCAACCTGTCATCTGGCAGATATACTTATTATAAGGCATTTCACGCCATGCCGCTAGTGCCGAGAAAAGCGTCTTTTACTAAGTTTTAAGTTCTTCCTTTATTTAAACGTAAATTTTAATATTTTTCTGTTATGAATAAATATCTATTTTACAGTGCTTTATACTTCCTGTTTTTTACCTCATCTTTCTTCTTTTTAAAAAATCAGCTCCCCCATTTTCTTGATTTTATATCGTCATTTAGCCATTTATTGCCTTTAAATCATTTATCAGCCCTGTCGTTGCATTTTTCAGCCATTGATTTTATTTACTCGTATGTTATTATATTTATAGATAAAGAGTTCTCCTACAGGTAGAACGAATATCTGGTAATCATTTAAAATTATTAAGTATCGTCATATAATAAGGAAGAAAAGAGGTAAGAACTATGAACTTAAGTGCCAATGCAAAAATCATCATCTCCATGAGTGCTTTACTTTCATACAGTTTCATCGCTCATCTTCTTTAAGAGGGATAGGAAAAGGGCTTGCCGCGACGCGGCAA
>ERZ773165.113-NODE-113-length-70904-cov-21.391142_pt1 | contig 70904 bp, 54 predicted proteins | sample MGYA00581003_ERZ773165 | MGnify/ENA primary metagenome ERZ773165 (study PRJEB29015, sample SAMEA2737817) | human gut metagenome | biome: human gut; feature: human-associated habitat; material: faeces | place: China | collected 2012 ... | reverse complement strand
GTCTTTTTGCCGTTTTTGAAATTTGTCATCGGTCACATAGCCCGCTATGCTCCCTTTTCCAAATTCCAAAACCAACAAAAATACAGGTCGAAATTACTCAACTTATTCTTTCACCATTACTAATGAAATTTTTCAGAACAAACATGTGCCGTTATTGTTTTCAAGACTCTCATACAACAAAACTCCTATCCCCATGAAAGATTTACTCGAAAAACTGAATATAGACCAACTTTCTGAAATGCAGGAAGAAATGGTGGAGAAAACAAAAGGAAACCCTAACTCCGACCTGCTACTGCTCTCCCCCACTGGTTCTGGAAAGACCCTGGCTTACCTAATTTCTGCCATGCGCCACGTTGACTACAGCGACCCATCAATACAGGTGCTGGTTGTGACACCCTCACGCGAACTGGCCTTGCAGAGCAACGACCTGCTACTGAGAATGAAGTCGCCACTGCGATCACAATGCCTCATCGGCGGACACGCTACATCTGAGGACCTTCGCATCTACAAACAGCTCCAACCGCAAATCATTTTTGCAACACCAGGCAGAATCAATTTCTATCTGAAAAACAGCGCCATTGAAAGCAACGGCATCCGCCTGCTCATCATCGACGAGTTCGACAAATGTCTCGACATGGGATTCAGCGAAGAAATGAAGGAAGTACGCAGCGCATTGCCAAAAGACATCAACACCTGGCTCATCTCGGCGACTAACGCACCATCAGATTTCGAAAAATACATATCCCTCTCCAAGTCCATCACACTCAATTATCTGAAAACTGCCGACGACAAACGACTGGACACTTACATCGTTAATTCTCCACAAAAAGACAAACTGGAAACGCTGAGAGATCTACTCATCATGCTCAACGGCGAACCGGCCATCGTTTTTGTCAGCTATCGCGAAAGCGTTGAACGCGTTTACAAATATTTGAAACAGGAACATTTCTTTGCCGAAAAATACCACGGAGGCATGGAGCAACGTGACCGTGAACGCGCACTCTATAAATTCAGAAGTGGCGGCAGCAACGTTCTGGTATCTACAGACCTTGCAGCACGCGGACTGGACATTGCCGAAGTGAAACACATCGTTCACTACCACATACCAACGGACGAAGCGGCGTTTGAACACCGAAACGGACGCTCCACACGCTGGGAAAACCGGGGAGCTTCCTATGTCATCCTCGGACCAGAAGAACCCCTACCCGCCTTCTCCGGCATACCGGACGCTGAGGTCATGGAAATCGTTCATTCAGAAAAAACGCCAACCGTTCCAGAATGGACCACACTCTATATCGGACGCGGAAAGAAGGAGAAAGTATCCAAGGGCGACGTGCTGGGATTCTTATGCAAAAAGGGTGGACTAAAAGGCTGTGACATCGGACGTATCGATATCGAAGCTCACTGTTCCTATGTCGCCATCAGACGAAGCAAGACAAAGTCCGTACTGAGGGCCATTTCAGGAGAAAAAATAAAAGACATGAAAACCATCATCGAACCGATGCGATAGACAATCTGAGGTTTTTTCCCCCACACTGAAAAGCCACACAACAAACATTCCCGTGAAATCACTCAAGATTTTTCCATCACTAAAAAAAAGAACATGAATAAAATCTTACGGCCATACACCTACCTGCTTTCGGTGCATGTTGCAGCCCTATTGCTGCTGTCTGTCATCAGATTGTTTTTTTACATAGCCGTCAAGGAACAAATCACAGGCGACGCTGCAGGAAACGCAAGCTGGATATGCGCTGCCTTTCTTCGCGGCCTGTGGTTCGACAATGTCATAGCATGCTACATCACAGCCCTTCCCCTATTGGCCACAAGCGTGGCAACGGCTCTCAATTTGTGGAAGAACAGATTTATCCGAACGATAAATATTTGGTACGCTGCATTCTACACATTGGTCTTTATGGCTGCTGCCAGCAACATCCCATATTTTGTCTATTTCAGCAAACCGCTCAACGCCTCCATCTGGAACTGGGCTGAATATGGCACGACAACTATGGGGATGATTTTTGGAGAAAGCGCCTATTACCCCTACATTCTGCTCTTTGTCGCTTCAACCGTCCTCTTCATTTGGTTTCTCAGACGCTTGCGCAAGAGGTTCGCTAAAACACCACAGGACATTACCACTGGCAGCATGCAGCCGTCGGCCTGCAAGCGCATTACCGCCATCGGCCTTCTGACCCTGTTTCTCGGCTCGCTCTGTTTCATCGGCATCAGAGGTCGCCTGGGCTACAACCCCATCAAAGTCAGTGCCGCTTATTTCTGCACGAACCCCGTATTGAACAACCTGGGAGTCAATGCAACCTTTGCATTGCTCAACAGCACATTAGACGACCTCCGTCCTGAAAACAAAGAACTGCATCTGATGCCACCAGAAGAAGCGCTTCGCGAGGCGCAAAGTCTCTATGGCAGAAAGGGACTGAACGGCATTTCCCCGATGGCAAGAATTGTCAAACCCGAAGGAGAAAAGACTGGGCAGAATGTGGTGGTGGTGCTCATGGAATCAATGTCGGCAAAATTCATGAGACATTTTGGCAACAAACATAATCTGACACCGCAACTCGACAGCCTTTTCAACAGTTCACTCAGTTTCGACAACTGCTACTCTGCCGGGAATCACACAAACCACGGTCTTTACGCCACGCTCTATTCTTTCCCATCTATCATGTTCCGCAACGCAATGAAAGGAACAAACATCCCGCAATATTCGGGACTGCCGACGGTTTTGAAGGAAAACGGATATGACACCATGTTTTTCATGACACACGAGAGCCAATACGACAACATGAACGCCTTCTTCCGCACCAACGGATATGACGAGATATATTCGCAGGAAAACTATCCCAAGGAGAAGGTGGTCAACCATTTCGGAGTGGCCGACGATTTTCTCTTCTCGTACGCCCTTCCCGTCTTGAGGAAACATGCTGAAAGCGGACGACCGTTTTTCGCCACACTGCTGACCATCAGCAACCACCCGCCCTACATTATCCCCGAAAGATTCAACGATCCAAAACTCACGCCGGAAGAGCAAATCGTTAAATATGCCGATGACTGCATCGGCCAATTTATAAAGAAGGCAAAGAAGGAGGCATGGGGAAAGAACACGATTTTCGTGTTTGTCGGCGACCATGGTAAACTGGTCGGAAAAGCAGACTGCGAACTACCTGAATCATTCAACCACGTTCCGCTGATTTTTCACGGCAATGGCATACAGCCAGATATCCGGCACCAATTTACAGGACAGATTGACATCGCTCCGACCATCCTCGGCATGCTCCGCATTCCGTACACGCAAAACAACCTGGGGATTGACCTGCTCTCTGACACTCCACGCCCGGCGACATTCTATACTGCCGACAAAACCATTGCGGCAAGGGACGCTAACACGCTCTACGTGTTTAACGCAGAAACAGGAAAGGAATATGTATATGCCCTGCCACAAATAAAAGCCGCCAAACCTTCTGAAGCTTCGAGAAAATTAAAGAGGTATGCCTTCTCACTCTTGCAAACAACAGAATACATGGTACAAAACGGCATGACAACCAACAAGCCACACAACAACGCCCGATAAAAAGGCATTCGCGTTTTTTGTGTCCACTCATTTGTAAACATCATAAAATTGCATTACCTTTGCAAGGCATTAATCAAACAAACCTGCATAACATGAAAAGAATAATCACACTTCTGTTTGCCATCCTGCCACTCTTAGGAGCTGCGCAAACCAGCAGCGACCTCTCAAAATACATGGCTGGAGCTGTTCCCGTAAATGCATCGGGATTTGTTTACTTCGACAAAGACTATAAAGCTGAAGGAAAAACACGCCTCGAACTTTTCCAACTGCTGCGCGACTACACCCAGAAGCACATCGTTGAAGGGGAAAACCGACTGCCACAGGCACGCATCACGGAAGCCGACAGTGCAACGGGCATCATTGCCGCCAGCATGGAGGAATATCTCTATTTCAAGCGTAAGGCATGGACTATGGACCGCGTGCGGTTTTATTACCAACTTATCTTCCGTATTGACGATGGCAAATTCAACGTAGAAATGCGCAACATCCGATATATATACGATGACATGCCCAACCAGCAGACCTACCGTGCCGAAAAATGGATTACAGATGAGGAAGCCATGAACAAGGCTAAAACGAAACTGCTCAAGATTCCAGGAAAATTCCGCAGATTCACGATTGACCGTAAAGACGAAATCTTCCGCGGTGCCGCCAAAGCTGCTGGCATTGCCACAACAAGAACTATCGTTGTTGAAGACTAAGGCGGAGTGAGAATCTTGGTCTGAAATCCCAAGCGCCCTGCACAGGTGTTTTTTATGGCATCTTGAAGCAAGACAAAAAGCGGGCGTTTGAAACAGCAATCCAAGACACCTGCCACACGTTCAACACACTACGAAAACGCGACAACCAGACCATCCCACATTCGGGCAGTGTCTGTCTGTCGCTTTTTTTATAAGCAGGCGTGAGAGATTCACCATCGCCAAACACCATTTTTACGGGTATGAAAAAGAGAATTGAAAAGGAAAAAAGAATCGTGCTTCTCATGATACGCATTTACTGCCGCGCAAAACACAAACACAGTGACGGCCTATGCCCTGAATGCGAATCATTGGCACTGTACGCCTGCCAAAGACTCGAACGCTGCAAGTTTGGCGAACAGAAAACGTCTTGCCAACGATGCCCCATTCATTGCTACAAACAAGAGCGAAAGGAAGAAATCAAAAAGGTTATGCGATATGCCGGGCCACGAATGGTATGGAAACATCCGCTCACAGCCCTGTGGCATCTTATGCACTAAAACGACAAATGGGAGAAAACGTATTCTTTACAAAATGCACGACATTTTTCCCGCCCCGTACAATATCACCACCAGCAAAATGAAAACAGCCACCCTTTCCATCTTTATGCTTGCCGTCACCCTCCTTGCCTGCAACAACGGCAAGGAGAAGAACGACAACGGCGCCTTCATGCGTGAGGAAAACACAAAAAGCAATGAGGATTATGATTTACAGGAAATCGAAGAATCAGGCGAACTAATCATTGCCACAATGAGCGGCCCCGACACCTATTACGACTATCAGGGCCACCCTATGGGACTGCAATATGCATTGGCTGCCGATTTTGCCAACCGGGAGGGACTTGGAGTAAGGGTTGAAACCGCCCACGACACTCTGGAACTCATTAAAATGCTGCAAAATGGCGATGCCGACATCATCGCCCTGCCGCTGCCCACTCGGCTAATCAAGGAAAAGGGTCTGAAAGCGGCCGGAGCCACCGACAAAAGTGGCGAATATTCGTGGGCTGTCAAAACAGAATCGAAGAAACTGGCGGAGGCCTTGGAAGCATGGAACACTGAAAATCCCATTGTGTCGGTCTCACGAAAGGAGCAACAACGCTACGAGGAGCGCCACCAAGTGAGACGCACCGTACATGCGCCCTACGTCTCACGCGAGAAGGGCATCATCTCCACTTTTGACAACCACTTCAAACAAGCCGCCTCCACAACAGGATGGGATTGGAAACTCATTGCGGCCCAATGCTACCAAGAATCGGGCTTTGACCCTAATGCAGTGTCATGGGCTGGAGCACGCGGACTAATGCAAATCATGCCTCAAACTGCTGCCACATTGGGAATATCTGCCGACCAACTTTATTCCCCCGAAACCAACATCAATGCCGCAGCACGATACATCAAAATTCTCTCATCGCATTTCAGCGACATCCGCTCACGTGAGGAACGCGTGAAATTTGTGTTGGCCGCCTACAACGGCGGACAGGGACACATCCGAGACGCGATGGCACTGGCCAGAAAATACGGGCACGATGCAACACGATGGGATGATGTTTCCGTTTTCGTAAAGAAACTGAGCGATGTCCGCTATTACCGTGACCCGACAGTGAAATACGGCTATATGATAGGCAACGAGACATACGACTACGTCTCCAAAGTATTAGAACGCTATCGTTCATACGGCGGAAACATACATTCCTCTGCAAACGCCCCCAGCAAACCATCGGGAAACGGAAGGAAGGCAGCCCATAAACGCAACAAATATTCAAAGGAGCGGAAGATTCTCACGCCGGAAGAAATGGCAGACGGAAACATCCACTGACAATCTGAACTAACACGACAACCTCCACACACCAACGCCATCTACTTAGAAAAACATGGTTTTAGCCAACGACACGTACAACGACATCCGACGCATCATCTGCAGCGACTTACCCATAAATGAAAAATACCGCGAACTATACGGCATTCTGAGCCGTATATGCTCGCAAGAGACCATGAAATCCGACACTGATTTCTCAGGTCTTTTCTCCAGACTCTACGCCGTGTGCCAAAATGCCGGAATTGACCACCACGATATTGACGCCTTCAGAAGACACGCCCGCCGCATCATGAACGGAGAAGAAGCCTGCGATGCAAACGCAGGTGCCCCATTCCGCGATGATTACCACAGGTTGTGTCTTTTCATCAGTCAGTTATACAATATTCCGCTGCCAAAAGATTTAAAAGGCACAGAAGGAACTACCACACCAACCCGCAAACATGCCTACAAGAAAGGCCACCGAATTAACAAACTACGCGCCATCATCGTGAACGTCGGAAAAGAAGCCTTTTCTTGCACCTCAAATCATGGCGACCTATTGATCCACGTGCCGCATCTTTCACGAACGCTGCGCATACTTTCTCCAGGAATGCCTGTCAACATTTTGGGCGTTGAATTTGAGGACGACGAGAAGCGGACGGCTGAAATGGTCATCATTGACCCCGACTATCTGATAGATGTCAGCGCACTTTCGGCCTGCATGAAACCATACGGAGACTCTGCTGAAAGCTATTTTCTGGACATGATTTCCCCAAAGGAGACAACCATCCCTATCATGCTCGGAAACGCAGCCAACAGGTTTATGGACGATCTGGTCAACACGCCAGTTGACTTCAACGACAACGAAGCCGTCAACCAGCTCTACGAAGAATCGCTCCACAAACATTTCATGGAGAACCTGCTGAATTATTCCTGCTTGGACCTTCCGCTGGACAAAAGCTATTTTGACACCCTCAAAGAAACATTCCGAAACATCAAAAGTTCCGTTCAACACAGATTCCCATCGGCAGAGGTGGGCCTCCCCCTGGAAGACACCTTGCTGGAACCATCCTTCATTTGCGAAACGCTCGGACTGCGCGGACGTCTCGATGTGATGGCTGCCAACCACAAGAGCCTTGTTGAATTGAAAAGCGGAAAGGCCGAAGAAAACTACGGACACTTGCAAGGACCACAACGGCAACACGTCATGCAGATGTCGCTCTATAAAGAAATGCTCCACTATAATTTCTCCATGCCGCGCGACAATGTGAAATCGTTTCTTTTCTACAGCAGATACCCCGTTTTCTACAACCAGCGCAGCGCTTCCAAAGCAATGACCGAAGCGCTTGAACTGCGCAACGAAATCGTTGTCATGGAGGCAAGAATAAGGAAGGGCGAACTTGTAGAGATGCTCGAAAATATAAGTAGTGACGCCCTAAATAAGAACGGATTAAGCAATTCTCTGTGGAATAAATATATCCGTCCGCAACTGGAAAATGTCATCCGTCCGCTCCAAACCATGTCACCGCTCGAACACGACTATTTCACAGAGTTTGCCACTTTTCTGGAACGCGAAAAATATCTGAGCAAAACGAGCGACAATAGGCCCGACTCAAACCGCGCACTGGCATCGACGTGGGCCACAGATCTTGAAACCAAACTGGCCTCAGGAGACATTCTCCCGAATCTGAAAATCAAAAGCACAGATGGAGAGGATGGCATTGAATGTATCACTTTCATCATCCCTCACTACGGCAACGACTTCATCGCCAACTTTTCCGTAGGCGAAATGGTGCAGATGTACAAACGAAACTCAAACCGCGACACGGTGATTTCCTCGCAGCTCATTAGAGGCTATATCGAGCATCTGAACGACAAAGAAGTCACCCTGCGCCTTTCATATAAACAGCGCAACAAAAAACTGTTTCCGCAAGATGCCTGCTACGCCATAGAACATGATGGCTCCGACACTCCCTTTGCGAGTGCCATGCGAGGCTTGTACAGTTTGCTCACCGCCCCCGAAGAACGCCGAAACCTGCTTCTGGGCCAACGTCTCCCGAAAACGAGCAGACAAGAGCGCCCACTGCGAGGACATTGGGAAAACGAAAAAACAACGGAAATCATCCAAAAGGTCAAAAACGCCGATGACTACCACCTGCTTGTCGGCCCTCCGGGAACAGGAAAAACCAGCGTCGCCCTCCGGGCTATGGTTGAGGAATTTCTCCTTGAAAAAGAAAACACTGAAAACGATTTCGGACTGATGCTCATGGCCTACACCAACAGGGCCGTCGACGAAATCTGCACCATGCTTGACGGCATCAAGGCTTCATACGTCCGCATCGGTGGAGAACAAACCTGCGCTGAAGCACATCGCGACCACCTCCTCACCAGACTTTTTGCCGACACGCCACGAAGAAGCGACGTTGTCCGCAAACTGCAAACCATCCCCATCGTCGTTGGCACAGTCTCAACGCTGAGCAACCACCTGGAACTATTCCGTCTACGACCTTATCATGCCATCATCGACGAAGCCTCGCAAGTGCTTGAGCCACAAATCCTCGGTTTACTGTGTGCCAAAGACGCGCAGGGACTGAGCGCCATTCGAAAATTTGTCATGATTGGCGACCACAAACAATTGCCCGCCGTGGTGCTCCTGCAACCTGGCCAAACCGTCACCAGGAGCCCCCGTCTGCACGCCATCGGGCTCACTGACATGCGCAACTCCCTTTTCCAGCGTCTCCATGCTCTTGCCTGCACAAACGGGCAGGATGAAATCGTCAGTATGCTCGACAGACAAGGGCGGATGCACCCCGATATATGCAATTTCGTCAATAACGCATTCTACCAGGGACGCCTGCAAGCTGTCCCCTTGCCCCACCAGCAGTGTTCGCTTCCCACGAGCACGTCGCACGACAGTTTTTCCCAGTTGGTAGACACAGAAAGAATGGTGTTCATCAACGTGCAGCCTGCCGTCATGCCGCGCAACGCAAAAGCCAACTATGAAGAAGCTGCCGTTGTTGCCAAAATCATAAAACGCCTTGTAGACAACAACGAGGAAACGCCATGCTTCCTGCAGCACATCGGCATCATCGTGCCGTTCAGAAATCAAATCAGCGTGATAAGAAATGCCCTCTGCGCATTAAACATTCCGGACACTGACAAAATCACCATCGACACCGTCGAGTGTTTCCAGGGAAGCCAGCGCGACTACATTATCTTCTCCACAACAGTGAGCCGACCCTACCAAATGGACATTCTTTCCACGCCTACAGAAATAGAAGGGCAAACCGTTGACAGAAAACTCAATGTAGCAATCACCAGAGCACGCCTGCAATTCTTCATGGTTGGCAACGCCAAACTGCTTGCAAGCAATGCGGTCTATAAGAGTCTAATTGATAGTATGAAAAGATTTAACAAGTAGTGCGTTCAGTGTTAGTTTATAAATCCAATCTGCTTTAAAACAGCCCCCAAAAAATGAAAATCATAGTAAGTGCCTGTCTGCTGGGGCACAACTGCAAATACAACGGAGGAAACAACTGCAATCAAGATATCATTGACTTTGTCAGAAACCATGAAGTCCTTGCCTTATGTCCTGAGTTGCTGGGAGGGCTTTCCACTCCCCGCCAACCGGCAGAGATTCAGAACGGCATTGTGACCAACGTTGCTGGGGAATCCGTTGACACCCCGTTTCGGAAAGGGGCACAAGCGGCCTTGGAAATTGCCATCAGAGAAAAAGCGGAACTTGCCATTCTCCAACCGAGAAGTCCGAGCTGCGGTTGCAAACAAATCTATGACGGCACTTTCTCCAGACGCCTAATAAAGGGCAAGGGCATATTTGCCCAACTGCTTTCGGAACACGGCATCCCCGCCATTGAGCCCGACGAAGTCAAACACCACGAAAGACGATGACCAATCCCCACATCTGCATCCAGCATTACGACTCGCCATGCGGAAACATCGTCCTGGCTTCAATAGACAACAAACTGTGTTTATGCGACTGGAATGACAGGGCATGCGCCGAACGAAACAAACAGCGCCTCATGCAACTGCTGAATGCTGATTTCCGAACAGAGACAACCGCGGTGTTGAACCAAGCCCGCAAACAGCTCGACGAATATTTTGCCGGCACACGAATCTCATTCAGCATCCCGCTGTATCCCGTAGGCACGGAGTTTCAAAAACAGGTATGGACCTCATTGCTTGAAATACCATACGGGGAGACGAAAAGCTACAAGGAAATCGCGCTCAAGCTCAACCATGCCAACGGCATAAGAGCCGTGGCACAAGCCATAGGTGCCAATCGCATCAATATCTTCATTCCATGCCATCGCGTAGTCGGCAGCAATCATTCACTGACAGGTTACGCTGGAGGTCTGAAGGCCAAACGGCTGTTGCTGGAAACAGAGAGAAACACACGCTTCCCGCACCTTCCATGGCCCTAACTTCATTCTTAAAAGCACCCAACCACAAGCAAATACAATGAACATTCATCAAATCACATTCAGTCCCACAGGAGGAACTCGCCGCGTGAGCGAACTGCTGTGCAAAGGCATTACTGATAAGAGCCACACAACAGAGCTCTGCACCAAGGAAAAAGATTTCATCCCACCAAGCATCGCCACAGACGACTTGGCGGTGATTTCAATGCCGGTTTATGCCGGCCGTGTACCCGCACTTGCAGTGGAAAGGCTGAAAAAAATCAAATCAAGCGGCGCCAAGTGCATCATCATTGCCGTTTACGGCAACAGGGCTTACGAAGATGCCTTGGTGGAAATGCAAGACATTGCAACGGAAACTGGCTTTCAGGTTGTAGCAGCCGTTGCAGCCATTGCCGAACATAGCATTTGCCGTGAGTATGCCACAGGGCGCCCCGACGATGCCGATGCCAGAGAACTGGCCTCACTTGGTGTCGCCATTTTTGAGAAGATAAAGAGAAACACGCACTTCAAGTCGCTCACCTTACCAGGCAACCGTCCTTACAAGCAAGGCTGCACCGGCCCTTTCCCAACAGCCAACGAACGCTGCACCAACTGCGGAACCTGCGCAAGACTATGCCCAACGGACGCCATTTCCATCGACAGCCCCCAGAAAAACAACACAGCGCTATGCATTGGCTGCATGCGCTGCGTCTCAGTATGTCCCAATGGAGCAAGAAGTATTGGCGAACGTCTCGCGCAACTGGCAACACATCTCCAGCCTCTCTGCTGCGATAGAAAGAATAACGAGATATTCATGTAAAGAATTGTTGACCTATAAGCACAAGCGTCACGATAGAACATTTCAAATACAGTGCAAACCGAGAGCAGGGCATCAAACTTGTTTGAATGCTTTGACGAGGTGCAGCCTGTGGTATATAAATACAGTGCAAACCGAGAGCAGAGCATCAAACTTGTTTGAATGCTTTGACGAGGTGCAGCCTGTGGTATATAAAAATAATTTTGGCCGCCTACTTATATATATGCATTTAAAGGAAAAGCATTAATTTTGCATCATCCCCCCTAAAAGCAAACACGCTTCGGACATACTCTGTGAAACGCGACTACGCCCAAACACTTAGTTAGGAAGTCAGCATTAACTCAAATGAATAATATATATGAAACAGAAACGTTACATTAGATTATCGCCAGATTTTGATGTCTTATATATTGACCAGGAATCATGTTGCTATGATGCTTATGGCGATGAAATATACAATGATAATTTGGAATTAGGCCCTCTTTTCTGTTTTGCTATGCCAGGAATCGAAGAATGTCAAAAACGCTATATGTATGCCACCGATTTCTCAAAGACAACGACCGACCCTTCATTTGACTGGCTAACGTGGCATTACGAAGGCCTGTGTTTTGCAAAAGCCATTTGGGAGCAGATGCCAAAAGCTTTTACACTATATTATAAAGCACCTTATGAAGACAGAAGTCAGACTATTCTTGGAGAAATTGAAATTAATGAGCATATTGACATACTGATTGACCAACTCAAGGCACGCGCTTCGCACCAAGTCTCCGCACCTTCATTCACCAACCAGATAGACTTCAAAGCAAAGCGTGGAGAAAACGAAGTCCTGCTCTCTTTCCAACTTAATCGTTTACAAACAGAAGTGAGCATTCCATTCAACCAATTATCGGGAATACGATACTGGCTGAAAGAGATTATCACGGGAAACCAATCTACATGCAGTTTGTATCCATCCCGTTTCTGCCTTCACTTTTTCAGACAAACGATAGGCTCACATCCTGAAATGGGACAATTCTGGATAGAAAACTCTCACACTCATGATAAACCATTTCAAGCATATGTGAACATTAAGAACTTCATCAAAGGATTGTACTTGTCTGTTTTGACTGAATTAGACTTTCACATTTACAAAGACATGAATAACTACCCATCAGAAGACGAAAGGAATAGTGCATGGAAGCCTTATAACCAGTTAAAATCAAGACAAATAGAATCATACATTACTGATCAGAGACCTATGAAAGATGAAGACAACACCTCAGTAAACGAAACATATGTAATGTTTCCTGAATGGGGAGGCTGCATATTTTGGGATACTATGGAAGTTGGTTCTGGAAATGATGAATGTATTTATAGGGACGAAAATTCTGGCTCAGATATAAAACTCAATATTCCGGGGCTTAAGAAATGGTCTGAATTCTACGACAATCATGACGACAGCCAATCTTTTGAAGAATATTGGCATGAAGGATGGGAGTTAGCCAAGTTAGTTCGCAAGCAACTTCCCGAACATATTGATCTCTTTTACATGTGCTATGACCCAAAACAACCGGATGCCATTATAAACTATCATTACGAATTGCCCAAAATTGTAGTTCCCAAACAATAATAGTTTACAATATGGAAAAGTCTATCAATAAATTTGAGTTTAAAATTGCTGCTGGGCAGGATCTACCAGCTATTTGGTTCATACCAAAGAAAAAGGAAGTATGCGTTTTTCCATTAGAACTATTTGCTATCCTTTGGGAATGTGACAAAGAACATCGTATATCACATGATATCAAAGCAAGGTTTCTGTTTTTTCCCGAAAAAGTCTTTGGAAATTACTTTGATGATTCATGCGGCGCATATCAAATTGAGTACACTCGGAATGCCTTTATCAACTCGGCTATAAAGGCACTCAAAGACCTTTGCCATTATGTCATAAAGGACGGAGTATGTTATTACTGCAATTTTACTGTAGAGACCGCCGAAGCCTTATTGCTTGGAATAGACGATTTGAGTATTCCACGAAACTATTCGCAAATCTTTTTTAAAGAAATACGCATTGACAATTTCAGTTTCCGATTTATAGAATCATATAGTTGTGATACTGCGTATGAAATAAAAATCGGCAATAGAAGCTATATATCCTATCTGTCGGATTGGACTACGGATTTTAATCAGCTCCGAAATGAAATAGAATCTTTCGTATTATCGGCGTCGTTAAAAAAAAGAAATTCATCTGCATTTTGAAGATTCTCCTACCATACTTCGTCTAGAAACAAGAAATCTATTTCCTGTAAATATAGTCTACTCAGAAATGGTAAGATTAACCATTATTCCTAATGAATTTTCCAAAAGCCCTATTGTGTTTGGATGGTGTCAAGCGCGCCAAATCATTCGCGCGATATACTTGGGATTACTTGAACTCTTTACAACAGACACAGATTGTTTCGACGATGGCTTTTATGGCACTTGGGATGATTTTCGACTCCGGGCATACAACCAGTTGCAATCCTGCATCGTTGAGAATTATATCAACGAACAGGATAAATCAGAACAAGATTATTCTCCACGCAACCGGACCATTCATTCGGTTGAAAAGATGATCAAAGATTTCAAATCACTTCAAAATTCACTCAAGCAGTAGTAGCTGAGCTAATTACCAAAATACTCTTTAGTAAACTACCGCTAAGCTAAAGACTTAGGAGGGTTCAAATACGATATCTGTAAAAGGCAGGTATCTGAATCCCAGACACCCGCCTTTTACTATATTACATTTCAGTATTCAAGGATTATTCCTCTACAGCAGCAGCTTTCGCAAAGAAATAAGCAATACTTACATAGAAGAGAGGTCGAGAGAAAGGAGTTAATCAAGAAGACACAAGATATATAGCACAAAAAACTGCGCTTTTTGCGTAGAATATAAAAACGAAAAATAATGTCTGAAGTAAAGCATCCTTTAACAAGGTATAGAATTTTAGACCGATGCCTTAACGACAGGCAAAGGCGGTACAACATTGATGATTTGCTCGAAGCTTGTAATGACAAACTTGAGCTTCTTTGTATTGTACCTGTATCTAAGCGCCAGATATATTCCGACCTTGAATATATGAAAAGCGATAAGGGTTTCAAAGCTCCTATTAAGTCATACCAGTATGGCACGAGAAAGTATCTTAGATATTCTCATGACTTCTCTATTATGGCTACCCCTATATCGGAAACAGAGTTGTCTCAACTTCAGGTTGCTGTTTCTTCTTTGCAGAAATATAGAGGATTGCCATTCTATGATTGGATCGATGAGCTTCTGACAAAACTCCAATTTCGCCTTGGCATTCGGCATGACGACGAAAACATCATTGGATTTGAGCAGAACAAGGAAATGATCGGACTTCGATTCCTTTCAGACATTATTAACTACTCGCTTAAACACATGGCAATTTCTGTTGTTTATAAGCCATATAATAAGGATGAAATGGTTTGGACTATTCATCCTTATTACTTGAAGCAGTATAATAACAGATGGTTCTTGTTAGGATGGAATGAAATGTACGACGACCTATCTATTGTACCGCTGGACAGAATTCAGTTGGTGGAACAGTCAGACAAGAAGTTCAGGCCCAATCGCAACGTGGATTTCGACCAGTACTTTAATAATATAATAGGAGTATCCATAGAAGAGAAAGCTGTTCCTACGGAAATTGTGCTCCAATTTTCCAAGAACAGGCTTCCTTACGTCCTTTCAAAACCGCTTCATCATTCACAGAGTCTTGTTGATGAAAAGAAGGGCATTGTTGCAATTAAGGTAGTACCGAACAAGGAGTTGCTATCACAGATTTTATGGTTCGGGGATGATGTGGAAATCATCTCTCCTGGGGCCATTCGAGAACAAATATCTAAAAAAATCGAGTTGATGAGCAAAAAATATTTGGATGTGAAGCAAGATTGCACAACCTCGTGCTAATTTTGCAGCGTAAACAAAAAAACAAGCTTATGCTCACAAACAACGAACTCAACACAAAGGCTATCGTAGCCAAGTACACAACCGCAGTAAACGACCTTGCTAAAAAAGCAAGGGTTCATGAGGTGGATTATCCTATCTCCTCTTTGGAAATGGAAAGTTACTCCCCTCATCAGCAACTTATTGCCGCTTTATGGTATGCTCATGAGGGCTTCCCATCAGAGCATCCTTTCTGCGATACTCTGTCTCCCTATATGTCTTCCTTCAGAAAGTCTATTCTCACTGATGCAGAATTCTCTTTCCTCTTGGCTCACTATAGCGAGGTGATAGAGTACCTTTTCTCGATTCGCAAGGAATGGGATTTCGCGATTCTTGCAACAAATGACCTGCCGAAGGAGTTTGCCGAGTTGACTTCTTCTATCATTTCACTTGAAGAAGGTCAGACATTATACCTGCCTTCATGTGCTTATGGTGACTTGGCCATCATGTTCCCACAATGCAACATTGTAGGATTTGCTGAGAACAAAGCTGTTGCCACCTTTGCACAAATCCGTTTGAACGCAGCTGGTATAAAGGCCGACATCACATTTTATCCGTTAGACGTATCAGATACTACTGTTATACCTACGGATAAGGTAGATGCAATCATCTGTACAGCTATAAATCCCATAATTTACTCTGCCATTCAAGGACATACCTTGGCAGAGATGTACGATGCACTCAAGCCTGATGGGAAAATGATTGCAATTTGCTCCAACTTTGTTTTTTCCTCTTATAAGAAGGAAGAATCATTCCTAACACGCATCTACAACGACAAATCCGTAGATGCTGTTATACAACTTCCTAACAATGTGATGAAGGACACTGGTATTGTCCCAACCCTTCTATGCATAAACAAGTCCCCTAAGCCCAAGGAGCACGAAGGCATTGTTATGTTCGACGCTTCCTTTGCTTCAAGCGGTGTCGGTATCAGCAAGAGTCTTAAGCGAATTGATGTCGATAGAGTTTTATTCGCCATCAAAAACGGAAATCTTCCGGAGTTTGAGAATATCATCCGCAAATTACCATACGACAAGATTGATGCATCGATATGGATGCCGAAGTTTTATCTTCTTGACAGAGGTATTACTTCTAATCGTCGCTTGTCTGATTTGGTAGAAATGGTTTCTGCTTCAAGAAAAGCTCCTGATGGCAGACACTACAGCTACTCTTTGACTGGGAGTCTTGCTACCTCTTTCAGGGATGCCAAACTTTCGATGGACAGAATTAGCGAAACTTCTCCTTCGGTCAAAGTTCCTGGGAGATACTATGTTTGCTTTGATGCAGAACCATGCATTTTCCTTTCACTCATAGGAGGAGAAGTGTATGTGGCATATTCAGAAGTCATGGACAAGGACGCATTTTATCGCGTGCGTCCAAATGTCATGTGCCTTAAAGTCAAGGATAGTTTTTCTGTTGACTATGTTGCTGCGCTACTTTTGTCCAAAGAGATCAAGGAGCAGCTTACAGCACTGGCACCTGGTGCGGTTATCACTCGTCTGGACCCTCATCACTTATCAAAGATTGTAGTACCAGAACACAATAAGGAGCAAATGTCTTTGTTCCTGGAAGGTGTGCTTAAAGCATCATTGGATCAGCGAGAAAGAGAGATGCAGATAAAAAGTGAAGAATACGAACGTGGAGTGCGTTTGCGTAAACATGCTCTTACCCAGTCTGTATCTTCTTTATCCGCTTTGTTCAACCAATTGAACAAATGTAGACTCAGACAAGGTGGTGTCCTTCGCAACGAAGACTTAGTAAACCCTATCCTTAACAAGACTGTGGAAGAGGTTTTCGTAGCGCTGGCTTCCAAGATGGAAGTCATACAAAAGAAGTTAGCCCACATTGCCGACCCAGACTTCGACTTTGGAGAGGCTGTTAATATAGACCCGGAAGAGTTTATCCTTCATTATCTCACGACGAGAAAATCAGGTTGGGCAAACTATACAGGTGATGTATGTTGGGACGTGAGAGACACAACAAACAAGTGTAAGAGAGAACTACGCGACCCATTCGACAACACAGTTATACTCAATGTTGGCGATACACTTACATCATTTTCCTTTCCCAAGGACGCACTGGAGCATATTTTCGACAATATTGTTGCTAATGCTGCTGCACATGGCTTCACGGATGAGTCACGAACTGACTACAAGATCAGGTTTTCTTGGGAAAAGCAAGGTATGGACGTTCTGATAAATATCGAAAACAACGGAACGCCTATATCTAATGTGATTAATTCTGAAGACATTCTCAAATCTGGTTTCTCTACAAGGTTAAACCAGGATGGGCATGCAGGTTCAGGTGGCTATGAGATAGCCTCGATAATGAGAGATTACCACGGTGATGTGAAAGTGGTTTCTTGTCCTAACTCTGAGTTTCCTGTGAAATACGTTCTCCGATTTCATGAGACAAACATTATAGCATCGTTTGGTTTATAATTTTGGTGGGGGAGCAATCCCTCACCTATAAAACATTAAATATGGAAGAGAATCTTATCAAAATTCTGTGGGTTGAGAATGACCCTGAAGTATTAGAGGCATATCCAGGTGAAGCATATGAATATGGCCTTCATCTTGTTCCCTTCACGAACTGGGATGAAGCAGAGTTGGCGCTCAAAGAGGATTTTGAGCAGTGGTCTGCCATCATTCTGGATGCTAAATGTTGTCTTCATGCAGACAGCGCTGATAATGCAGCGGTATTTCTTACTAATGTATCGAATTCTATTACACTGCTTTGCAGGGGTAAAAAATTCATTCCTTGGTATGTGCTTTCTGGACAGGCGGAAGATAATATCAAAGACTTAATACCAGAATCCAGGAAGTCATGGGATGGCGACTGGAAAAAACCTTACTACGACAAGAACACAGACAGAGATATTCTTTATCATCGTATAAAGGATGCGTCACGAAAGTTCAAGTCTTCATGTATGAAGATACGTGAGATGTACAAAGAGGTCTTCGACGCAATTGACCACTTAAAGTTGCATGATGATGTTGATAATTACCTCACCGACCTTCTTGTTGAATTGCATTTCTTTGAACTGGACGATAAACACCTTAACGAGAACTACGAAAAGGTGCGCAAATGCATAGAATACATCTTCAGAAAGATGATAGAGATAGGGATGCTTCCTTATCAGAAGAAGATAAATCTGACATGGTCAAATAAAATTCTCAGCGGAATGCCTGTTTACGCCAAGGATAGAACAGAGGTTGCCAAAGGGGTGATTGCTGTTCTCCCTCAGATTCTACAGGATAATATAATTCACATGATACATACTGCAGGTTCTGCTCTTCATACAGATGAAGAGAAAGATACTGACACAAAGCATGTGAAAGAATATCTTTCAAGTGTTGGCAACAGCTCGTTCCTAATTAAGAGTTACGCGCTACAGATTTGCGACCTGATTCTCTGGCTTAATAACTTTGTAGAAGAGAACCCTGACAAGGAAGCTAATTCTCGCAATTGGGAAGTCTGGGACGAAAAGAAATTCAGATAATTCTTATGCAGATAATGAGAAGAACCTTCCTTCCGTAAGTTTTTACACGCCTGTAGAACTTGTCGGAATCTACCGCTCTTTTCTCGAAAGGGGAAAGTCAAATGGTGTCGTGTGGCTTCGAGGCATATACATTCAGCGACCTAACCAAAACGCACAGTGGTCTGCCTGTTTTGATGAATTGAGGGACGTTAGCTCCAACACTTCCGTCACCCTCAAAATTGCTCGTCAGGACAGAGCAAAGCTGAAGTCAAACAGCCTTGTTCAAGTAGGTGGCATCATTGAACTTAATCCATATACCAACGGTACTATCCAGATTGTTGTCAACGTCACAAGGTTTGAGATTGTCAAAGACCAGTTCGTCACCGAACAGGATTTGAAGCGTACAGAAATTCGCATAGCTAAATCCAAGAAGGGATTTAAGAATGTCGATGCGGTGCTTGAAGAAAAACTATTCAAGGATGAGCATCCAAAAGTGGCTCTCATCTTTGCATCTACTTCCATCACAATGCAGGACTTCAACGCTGGGGTAAATGCAGCTGCTGTGAAGATTGACTTCACAGAGCTGCGCCAGTCGTTTGGCAATGGCAGCACTTTTGCCCCTACGAACATATAATCAAACTATTATCTAATGACTATTATCTATCTGTCTCGTCTGAAATCGTTATGCATGTCACCATGCCACCATGCGCCAAGGAAGGCGATGATGACACGAAAGACAAAGTAGATGATAATTATATCAACAAATTCGTTCATAAGCTTGATTTTTAGTGTGTTACTTAATACACATTAACTACGGGGATGCCCAAATAATTGGCTTTCTTGAAAGTGTAGTATGTTCCACCTTTCTCTCGTCCATCATAGAATGCTATGAGAAGGGAAGCATTTTCCACCATAAACTCGTTTCTATCAAGAAAGCATCTTGTATAATAGCGTTCTGATAGAATTAACACCTCGTCTGCCGAAGCTATCAAAGTAAGCATCCCGTGCAGAATAAACACAAAAAAATAAAGGCAAGTACCTGAATCCCAGATACTTGCCTTCTATAATGCTAATTTTCAGCACTTTCGTCTTATTCTTCCACAGCAGCCTGGGCCGCAGCAAGACGTGCGATAGGCACGCGGAACGGTGAGCAGCTGACATAGTTAAGGCCTACCTTGTGGCAGAACTTGACAGAAGAAGGTTCGCCTCCGTGCTCACCACAAATACCACACTTGAGGTCAGGACGAGCTGAGCGGCCCTTCGTTACAGCCATTTCAATGAGCTGGCCAACACCATTCTGGTCGAGCACCTGGAATGGGTCTACCTTCAAGATCTTCTTATCGAGATATACTGGCAAGAAGCTGGCGATGTCGTCGCGAGAGTAACCAAAAGTCATCTGGGTGAGGTCGTTCGTACCGAAGCTGAAATATTCTGCACGAGAAGCAATCTTGTCAGCTGTCAGGGCTGCACGCGGAATTTCAATCATCGTACCCACCTTGAATGGAATTTCAATGCCTTCCTCTGCAAACAAAGCAGCAGCTTCATCGCGGATCACCTTCTCCTGAGCTTCAAACTCGTAGAGAATACCTGTCAGAGGCACCATGATTTCAGGATGCGGATTAAGGCCTTCACGCTTCAAGTCGATGCAAGCACCGAGAATGGCGCGGGTCTGCATCTGCGTGATGCATGGATAGGTGTTACCCAAACGGCAGCCACGGTGACCGAGCATCGGGTTGTGTTCGCAGAGACTTTCAACACGCTGGTGGATGTATTCAACGGTCACGTTCATGGCTTTGGCCATTTCTTCCTGTCCCTTCAAATCGTGTGGAACGAATTCGTGGAGAGGTGGGTCAAGCAAACGTACGTTCACAGGATATCCGTCCATGGCGCGGAAAATGCCCTTGAAGTCTTCCTTCTGGTAAGGAAGCAACTTGGCGAGGGCTTTCTTGCGTCCTTCAACATCTTCTGCGAGAATCATTTCGCGCATGGCAACAATCTTTTCGCTGTCGAAGAACATGTGTTCCGTGCGGCAAAGACCGATACCAACGGCACCAAACTTGCGAGCCACTTCTGCATCATGCGGAGTGTCGGCGTTTGTGCGCACCTGCAAGCGGGTGTACTTAGAGCAGAGGTCCATCAAGTCAGCAAAATCGCCTGAGAGCTCTGCAGCCTGAGTTTTGATGGCACCCTTATATACGCGTCCGTTCGTACCATTCAATGAGATGAAGTCGCCTTCGCGGAGCAATACGCCGTCGATTTCAACGGTTTTGGCCTTGTAGTCAACATTGATGGCACCAGCACCGCTGACACAGCACTTACCCATACCGCGGGCAACCACTGCTGCGTGTGAGGTCATACCGCCACGTGCTGTCAAGATACCTTCAGCAACTGCCATACCTGCCAAGTCTTCAGGGCTTGTTTCGATTCTCACCAAAACAACCTTATGGCCATCGCCAGCCCATTTAGCAGCGTCTTCTGCGAAGAAAACAATTTGTCCGCAAGCGGCACCCGGGCTGGCCGGCAAACCGCGTGTCAGTTCTTTGGCCTGAGCCAGTGCTTCCTTGCTGAACACAGGGTGCAGCAATTCATCGAGCTTCTGTGGTTCGCAACGCTCGATGGCAGTCTTTTCGTCAATCATACCCTGGTGCAAGAGGTCCATGGCAATTTTAACCATAGCGGCACCCGTTCGCTTACCGTTACGTGTCTGCAAGAACCAGAGTTTGCCTTCCTGGACTGTAAACTCCATATCCTGCATGTCGTGGTAGTGTTCTTCAAGGCTTGTCTGAATTGCATCAAGCTGCTTGTAGATTTCAGGCATAGCCTCTTCCATTGAAGGATATTTCTCCTTACGTTCAGCTTCGTCAATGCCCTGGAGAGCAGCCCATCTGCGGCTACCTTCCAAAGTGATCTGCTGCGGTGTGCGAATACCAGCCACAACGTCTTCACCCTGTGCATTAACAAGCCATTCGCCGTTAAACAAGTCTTCACCAGTGGCAGCGTCACGACTGAAACAAACACCAGTGGCAGAAGTGTTGCCCATGTTGCCAAACACCATTGCCATCACCGATACGGCCGTTCCCCACTCTGCAGGGATGCCTTCCATCTTACGGTAGAGGATGGCGCGTTCGTTCATCCATGAGTCGAACACAGCGCAAATGGCACCCCAAAGCTGTTCCATCGGATCTGTCGGAAACTCCTTACCCGTGCCTTTGAGAATGGCCTCTTTGAAGAGCACAACGAGACGCTTGAGATCTTCAACCTCCAATTCGTTGTCGAGCTTAACGCCCTTTTCTTTCTTGACCATTTCGATGATGGCCTCAAATGGGTCAACATCTTCTTTGTTGACAGGCTTCATGCCCAAAACAACGTCGCCATACATCTGAACGAAGCGGCGGTAAGCATCGTAAGCGAAGCGCGGATTGTTGGTTTTGCGGGCCAAACCTTCAACGACCTCATCGTTCAAACCAAGGTTCAAGATTGTGTCCATCATGCCAGGCATTGATGCACGTGCACCTGAACGAACCGACAAAAGAAGCGGATTTTCAACATCGCCAAATTTGGATGCCATCAATTCTTCAACGCCATGCAGCGCTTTTTCAACATCGGCACGCAACAATTCAACGACCTCCTGCTTGCCAATTTCATAGTAATCATTACAAGTGTCGGTCGTGATTGTGAAACCCGGAGGCACGGGTACGCCGATGAGATTCATCTCCGCCAAATTTGCTCCTTTACCTCCTAATTCGTTACGCATATCGGCACGGCCTTCAGCCTTTCCTGCGCCAAACGTATAAACTCTTTTTTTGTGTTCCATAGCGTATGGATAAATATATAAAGCGTAAATATATGTGAACTATTTCGCAAATTTAAAAAGTTATTTGAAATGTCCCAAATGTTTTTGCCTTTTTTTCTCTCACTTTTTTACCAGGCATTGCAAAAACGCCAATTACACCTACTTTAATTTAAAAACAGACCGTAGAATTATGTAGCGGCAAACAGAAAAAAATGCGCATACTGCGTTGCTGTATCCACGCCATGCAACTTTCGAGGCGTCATGCCCCCGTCACGCTGGAATCACCCCGACATCCCCAAAGAGAGAAAACAAGAAATTCCGAGAAGGTCATTTTTTGGCGTTGCACTTACAATGCAACCGAAAAAAAATCGTATATTTGCGCAATTAAAAATGGAAGAAGCAATGTTCAAAAGAAAAATCAGAAATTGGCGCATTCCACGTAATGGTGAAATAACCGAATTTGACAAAAAGATTTTAGCTTTTCAAAATAAAGGCGAACTTGTCCCCACCAGGGAGCTCGTCAAAACGCCGGAGCAGATTGAAGGCATACGGCGTTCAGGGGTCGTCAACACTGGTGTGCTCGACCTCATACAAAAGGAAATCCACGTCGGCATGTCCACGCTGGAAATCGACCAGATGGTGTATGACTACACCGTGGCCCACGGTGCCATCCCCGCTCCGCTCGGATATGAGGGATTCCCAAAAAGCGTGTGCACAAGCATCAATGAGGTGGTGTGCCACGGCATCCCCTCCGCAGATGAAATTCTGGAGGAGGGCGACATCATCAACGTCGATGTCTCAACCATCTTAGACGGATATTACAGCGACGCCTCGCGCATGTTCACCATCGGAAAAACGTCGCCGGAGAAAGAAGCGCTCGTCAGAGTTGCCAAGGAATGTCTTGAAATCGGCGCTGCCGCCGCCAAGCCCTGGGGCTTTGTGGGTGACATCGGCAAAGCCATTGAGAAACATGCCCGCAAAAACGGATTCAGCGTCGTCAGAGACCTCTGCGGACACGGCGTGGGATTGGAATTCCACGAGGATCCGGAGGTTGACCACTACAACACGCACCGCCACGGCATGCTGCTTGTGCCGGGCATGGTGTTCACCATCGAGCCGATGATTAACATGGGCGACTGGAATGTCTTCATTGACGAAGAAGACGGATGGACGGTCGTGACGGAAGACGAACTTCCATCGGCACAATGGGAACACACATTCCTGATGACAGAAAACGGACTGGAAATCCTAAGCGAATAAACAAGCAGGGGCTAAGTAATGGTATAAAAATAACCTGACCAATTTTGTGGAGTAAAGAATTATATCTTATGTTCTGTCAAAATTCCTCAACTTATTCTTTCACCATTACTAAACAATTCTGACCATCTACCAAGTATCTATTTTATGGATGTTTCCAAGAAGAATTTTCCGAAAAACCTGACTGGGAATTGCTGATTGGGAAAATCCAACTGACGCAAGGCATCGCACCAGAAATCCGCCCCACTCCACTGAATAATCAAGCAACAATCATGTCTGACCATCCAATAACCATATTAGCCATAGAGTCCAGCTGCGACGACACCTCTGCCGCTGTCATGCAAGACGGCGTGTTGCTCAGCAATGTGACGGCCAGCCAGGCCGTCCATGAGGCCTACGGAGGCGTTGTGCCCGAACTGGCCTCGCGTGCCCACCAACAAAACATCGTGCCGGTCGTTGACCAGGCGCTCAAAAAGGCCAATGTCAAGAAGAGCGATCTCTCGGCCATCGCCGTGACGCTCGGCCCCGGACTGATGGGCTCTCTCCTCGTCGGCGTGTCGTTTGCCAAAGGCATGGCCATGGCGCTGGGCATCCCCCTGATAGAGGCCAACCACCTGCAGGGACACATCCTCGCGCATTTCATACACGAGAAAGACGAGCAGTTTACACCCCCGCCCTACCCTTATCTCTGCCTGCTGGTCAGCGGAGGAAATTCGCAGATTGTCAAAGTCTCTGCTTACAACAAGATGGAGATTCTCGGACAAACCATTGACGACGCCGCAGGCGAAGCCATCGACAAGTGCTCGAAAATCATGGGTATGGGATACCCCGGAGGGCCCATCATCGACAAGCTGGCAAGACAGGGAGACCCCAAGCGCTTTCAGTTCAGCAAACCGAACGTCGACGGGCTTGACTATAGTTTCAGCGGTCTGAAAACGTCTTTCCTCTATTTTCTCAAGAAGGAAATCAAAAACAATCCCAACTTCATCGAAGAAAATAAGGCCGACCTCGCTGCGTCGCTCGAAAAGACCGTCATTGACATCCTCATGAAGAAACTCGAAAAGGCGGTCAAGCAAACGGGCATCAACCACGTCGCCCTCTCGGGAGGCGTATCGGCCAACACGGGGCTGCGAAACGCTTTCAAAGCGAAGGAGGCCGCAGGGAAATGGCACATCTACATTCCGAAGTTCGGATACACAACCGACAACGCTGCCATGATTGCCATCACGGGCCACTACAAATTCCTGCACCAAGAGTTCTGCCCCATCAGCAAACCGGCCTACACACGAACCATCATTTAAAACAGGGTTGTTCTGGATTTCTCCAACAAACGCCCAAAACATAACCAGCCGAAGCTCCGTCCTTCCCAACTGGCAAACGCCACAAACGGACGACAGCAGGCTTAATAAAACGAAGAAATGGAATTAGATCTCAAACTCGTCAGCAAAGACATCAACGAAATTTTATGGCGCAACCATAAAACGCTCTCCACAGCTGAAAGCTGCACCGCAGGCCGAATCGCCAGCGTCATCACTGCCGTGCCAGGAAGTTCAAACTATTACAGAGGCGGACTCATTTGCTACGCCGACGATGTCAAAGTGAACCTCCTCAAAGTCAGCAGCACAACGATTGAGGAACAAACTGCCGTTTGCGAAGACGTGGTGCGCCAAATGGTCATCGGTGCCAATGAACTCTTCCACACCGACTATTCCGTTGCCATCAGCGGTTTTGCAGGACCTGGCGGACCCGACGGCGGAAAGAGCGGCGTCATTGTCGGCACCATCTGGATTGCCGTTGGAAACAGCGACAAAATCGAAACGATGATGATCGAGGAAGACAACGGACGCGACAAGAACTTGACTTCTGCCACCAAAGCGGCCATGCACATGCTTTTGGAATATCTGAAGGCCAACTGCGAAGACTGCGCCGCTGAATAACAGAACAGGTTTTTAGGATTCTGATTGCCTGCTCATACACAACTCATAATTGTAATGGAAAGGGGAGCGCCTGCCAAGGTGTTCCCTTTTCTGATATACAGGCGTTCGAAATCAGTTTATTTAGCAGATGCTCGATGAATAGGCGTGGTTTAGTAATGGCAAAAAAACGTTTTACGAAGAGCGCTCTCTGGAACGACCAAACTACTGACCATCCACAGCAGAAGCGCACCAGTTTTCCTTTCAAACGCTCGGGGCGAACCGACGTTTGGCCTCTGCCGGCAGAAAGGCTTCAACAAGCCGCATTCAAGCCTCTGCGCGAAAAAAGTCCTTATCCCAGGTCCACGAGACAGGCGTTCAAGCCTTTGTTTCATGATGTTTCAGAAAATTGCCGGAGGAGGAGACTTCGGGAAGAAGCAGATTTTGCGGGGGGACAGAAATCTTTCAAAACTTCTTCGTGATGAATCGCATCGTGAGGCTGTGGCATTTTTTTCAGAAGATTCTTTTGTTTTCAAGTTGTTTTGAGGCGGTCAATTCTAATTCCCCGCCGCCTGGGGGAGCATGCGTTGCAAAGTTAACACCTGGACAGCATAATAACCAAATTTCGGTCGTGTTAAAAGGAGTATTTATCTGTTAAATATATCACAACAACCTATTTATCAACAGGTTACATTTGCAAAAATCGGGGAAAAATCTTCATTTTAGGATGGTCACAAATGTCACATTTTTGGCGTCACATTTCGCACGACTAATTTTCGCTGTTTACATCCATAATCTGTTTAAAACGAGATTTTCAAGCAAAAATGTCACATGAGTTCAGAGCGATTGACACTCTAAATGTGACATTTTTTGCACCGTTAAAAAATTGTATTTCAACGTGTTAAATAACACTTTCGCAAATGTCACATTTGTCACATGTCACATTTCCTAGACCTCAAGAAAAAAAATCACATACTATATATATAATATATTGAATATTAATAACTTATGTTCTTTTTATTTTTTTCGTGAAATTGAAATCTTAGGAAATGTGACATGTGACAAATGTGACATTTGCAAGTAAAACTAAGTTAATTTCAAAAGAGCCAATTTCACACTTCCTTTCACAGAAAAATAGACCAAATAAAGAAACTAAATTCTTTCGATGATTTTTCATTTTCTCCTGAAATTCCAAAAGGAATCTATTCTCTCTTTCAATTAGAATAGAACAAGACCGAACAATGGCAGGCCGAAAACCATCACATTAATATAGATAGCTAATATTCAACCATATATACAATCATACAGCAATAAAACAAGACCATTCTCCCTTATAACACACTTGACATCATTGAACATTCATGAAGCAACGCCAAAGGCAATTTATGCAGATTTTCCATTATTCGTTTGTATGAGAAAAGAGCTTCAATAAAATGGAATTTACGAAATATAGACTAATTTCTAATATACAATTTCCTAAAAAGTTTCGACGATATAATTATCATTATTTTGCTAATTCTTTTTCCAATCTAAATAAAGACTAAAAATAAAGTGACCAAAAACGACTGACAACTTGTCTGCGATTTTTGCACTTTTCGCGGTCACATGGAAAATCACGCTAAAAACGGCCCCAAATAAAGGTTCAAAAAATGGGACGCAAAACCATTTCTCAGAATCATCCATGACATTATTTCGATATTTCGTTTGCATTTTCCCCAAAAAGCAGGAATGAACGGTCTGCTGCCAGGACCTGGCATCAATACAGAATGGCCCAGCTGCACGCTGCAAATTGTTACTCTGTCCGTCAACCCTACCTAACTGAAGGAACGCGGTAGGGCTGAAAAGTTACGCAAGAAAAGCATTGTTTAAAGGGAGTTCAAAAAAGAACTGACACACAGACCTGTTTGCCGTCAAGGACAAGCCGCTTTCTACCACGAAAATTCCGAAACGCTCAAAATTAACATCTATTTTGATGTGACATGTGACCGTTACTAAATTGATTCACAACACTTTAATGGTCACTTGTCACAAGTCACATTCCCTTTGACATCCAAATCTCACCGCCAAAGAGAGCAAGGCAACACCACAAGAGGGGGTATCATACGCCCCCTCTCGCAGCCATTTTTCGTTATGATATGACACATTAACCGCCCCCAGGAAAGGAACAGACGGATTGAGCCAACAGCATTTCCTGCCTATCAGAGTCCAATGGTGATACCCGTTGTAAACGTCTGGAACTTAGGTCCGTAGGTCGTATTGAAGACATTAACAGGATTGTATTTGAAATAGCATCCCAAGTTTTTCCAATACAACGCCAGGCGGAAATCAACGGTAGTTGTGTTGTGATGAATCTTCTTGTTGAAATCCTTTTGACGATCCCCGTCAAGTTTATAGCGCGTTTTGATGCTCGCATAAGTGTTCAGGTTCGGAATGACGGCAATGTCAGCGTAGCCCGTCTTCCCTAAGACATAGGAGAAACTCAACGGGAAAGACAAATGAAACAGCTTGACGCGGGAGAAGTCAATTTCAGCATTCTCAGGATAGTTCTCAAGGCTGATTTTGTTGCCAGTCTTGCAGAAGCGCACGTCGTCTTTTAGGCGGAAGTTTCTCCAGCCAAAACCGAAGCCCAAGTTCAAGGCGCTCTTCTTCCCCTCTATGCCTATCAGGCTGCAGAGATTCAGATAGATTTCCCAGGAACTCCCCATGTTGACGTTCAAACGACTGTCGGCATTGACGGCCGAAGAGAGTCCCAGATCAATATAAGTGGTGTTGACATCCAAGTGTCTTGACTTATTAGGTTGCCATTTTTTACTTCCAGGCATGGAGAAAAATGAAAAATCCCATTCCGAACTCTCGCTTATGACAGTGGTGGCACGCTCACTCAGGGGGTGTCTGAAGTTGAAACGATAGGAAGGATTGTCTTTCTGTCCGTTGATGTTAACCTCCAAAAGACTATCGCTGGTCACGACACTCACCTGCTTGGCGTCGCACACATTCACAATCGTATCGGTCTGTTCGAAAGCACAGGCACCAGAGACGCCGGCAGCCATCAGTGCAAAGGTCAATAATATTCTTCTCATGATCTTATATATTTTTTGTTTGTTTATTTTCTTTTCGTGTTAGACATTTATGTAATAACGAAGGGTAAGCCGCGCCAAACAAAGATGCCAATGCCCACTGGCGGCGTAGGCGTTTTCCGACAGAGAGAAAAAGGACGCCCCTACTGGCATTGCTGGTTTCAACGTCATCTTTGTTTCTTGCCGAAAGTCTTGCGCAACTGCGCCATGTTGGCTTCGCCCTCCATGTAAATGAGCGTCATGCTGGTGTTGTCTGTTTCGCCAAGAGCATTGTTGCGGTAGAAGAGATACCTATTGATGCCCTTCTTCACTGGGCGGAAGGCATAGAAGCCGTAATACAGCCGTCCTTTCTTAAAGGCTACCTCTTTGCTCAAAGCCTTCGTGGCATCCTTTTTGACTACCTCCTCCACGACCCTGACATCAGAGGAACTACCCGGCAGCGTGATGCTCCTGAACAGCATCAGTCCATACTCCCGAATTGCTCGGCCCTTCATATAGACCACAGTTGAATTGGCATTTGACTTGAAGCGAGCATCAAACAACTGCTGAACGCCCAACCCGTTTTGCGCAACTGCTGGCAGACTGCAAAATGCAGCACATGCCAACAACATGAAATATAGTAAGTGTTTTTTTATTTCCATTTCCTTGCTTTTTAAAAGTGGGTTTCTGTTTATAAAGGCGCAAACATCTCCTCCATCTGCTGCTGCAAGACCTGGCCGTCACCGGAATCTTCCACATTGCGCATTGACTGCACCATCTGCGACTTCACGACGTCAACGTCTGTGGTTTTCTCTCCGCCGATGTAGGCATAGCAAACGGAACGCGGCCCGTCGGCTCCCACGTGGAACGCACACACGCCGAGAAAGGCAATTGCAACAACCGCAGCGGCCCAATAGAAGGCATTCGCCCTCCGCCGCAACGCCCCTGCTGAGGGGCGAAGGTTTCCACCGAAAGGCAACGCCACGGGGCGAGAAGGTGTTGCCGTATGGCTCCCGTGAACATCTCGTCCAACGGCCAAGAAACTCATCACGGCACGCACTTCGTCGTAACGGGCATCGGCACCGCGAGACGACAAAAGAAACTCACGAAGCTCTTTTTCTTCCGCCTCAGAAGTTTGCGCCGCGAAGAAGCGCTCCACCAGGCCTAACCAATACGCCTCATCGCGCACTGGAGTTGTATTTCTGTTTCGTTTATTGTTCATGATGATTCTGTAAATAACATGTCCTGATTATTTTTCTGGCCCTCGACAGCTGCATCCTGACGGCTGTTGGCTGCATATTCAACGACGCGGCGATATCTTCGAAGCTCTCGCCCCCATATTCACGCCGACGAAGAATTTCGCGGGCAAGTGGCGGCAATTGTCGGTCGATGATTTTTTCAACCGTGAGAAACATCTGTTCGCGGCGTTCAGCCTCGCCAGTGTCCTCGACTTCATCCGCCACATTCTCTTCCACCTCCTCCGTGGGGCATTTGCTCCTGCCGCGCAAGACGTCGACACTGAGGTTCCTGACGGTCGTTGTCAGCAGGGCCTCAGCCTGCTCGGGCGCCATCAGTTTGCAAGGCCGGCTCCACAACCTGACGAAGGCATCTTGAAGCACATCCTCAGCATCGGCTTCACAACCAAGCATACTGCGGGCCGTCCGCTTCAAGCGTTGTTCTATATGCCTGAAAGCAGACAGAAGCACAGATGATTCTTTTTCTATTTGGTCGTTCACGATTATGAATTGTTTGTGGAGACTTTCTATTTAAGCAGGTGGTCGGGATTTACCTGATGATTTGCACATTTCAGAAATCCACCACAGCAAATCTTCCAAACGCCACTCGTCATGGCATTTCTGGCTTTTGCTGGCACGAAATCTGAAGCGCCGATGGAGAGGCCTCAGCGGGCGCTTTACCTACAAAACGCAAAGGAAATATTTTTGTAACAAAAAATCTGCCACAAATCGCATATTTCTATCACCTTTTTTTTGAAACGACAAACATATTTGTATTTTTGCATCTGAAAAACGAATGCGCGGCACGAAAAATGAACGTGTTGCACGCCAATGGCCCCAAGCGGCCCAAACTCAAAAAAGATCATGAAGACAAAAATACGCAACGCTGGCGTCTCCGCAACAGCGACCAAAGCCCGAAGGGCCGTTCTCGCCACGATATTCTTCCTCTTCGGGGTCGTCATGGTGTGTGCATGCAGTTTTGCAAGCGAAGAGGGAAACGAGCGGCAGGAGCTCGTTGAAGTGGGACAGAAGCTGCCAGCGTTCGCCGTGGTGATGAACGATTCAACCCTGGTTTCAAGCACAGACCTGACGGGAAAACCTTCCATGATTGTGTTTTTCAACACGGCCTGCACCGATTGCCGGAAGGAACTGCCAATCGTTCAAGAACTCTTTGAGGAATTTTCCGACCGCGCCAACTTCATGGCAATATCACGCGCTGAAGGAAGGGAAAGCGTTGCCGCCTATTGGGAAAAAGAAAAACTGGAAATCCCCTACAGCGCACAAGCCGACCGAAACGTGTTTGGTCTGTTTGCAAAAACCACCATTCCACGAATCTACATCGCTGACGCCAGTGGCACCGTGAAATACATCTTCATCGAGAAGGCCAGCAAGAAAAAACTTGTTCGCGCCTTGGAGAACTTGCTTCAAGTTGCCACGTAGCAAAAGGAAGGAACCAATCTTAAAGCGTGTTCTGGAAGGTCACGGCGTTTCTTTGGAGAAGCAGAACGCAGGAAAGATATCCGTCCGAAATGACAAGACAAGCCGTTCTGAACACGCATTTCAACCTACAGCAAGAAAACAAAAACATCTAAAATAACCCTTCGGGGGATGCACGATAATTCTCAACACAACCGTCGTCAGCAGACGACTGGCAGGCAGACATCCTTTATAGACCCCATGCTCCTTGCATCTGTTGCATTTTAGTAATGGTAAAATAACAAGTTGAGCAATTTTGACAGGGCATAAGAAATAACTCCTTACTCCACAACATTGGTCAAGTTATTTTTTCACCATTACTTAATTCGTCTGCCCGCAAAAAAACTCTTGAAGAATTTTCTGTCACCCCCAAACAAAGAACAAACATGAAAAATAGCCTGTTAAAATTTCGCCTAACGGTGATGAATTTTTTGGAATTTGCAGTGTGGGGAGCCTATCTGACCTCTCTCGGAACCTACCTGGCCAGCCACGGCTTGGGCAATGACATCGGCTCGTTTTACGTCATTCAAGGCATCGTCTCCATCTTCATGCCCGGCCTCATGGGCATCGTTGCCGACCGTTGGGTGCCCTCACAGCGCCTGCTCGGAATTTGCCATTTTCTGGCCGGTGGTTTCATGATTGCCGCCGCCTCATACGGTCTCTCTGCGGGCGACCACGTTGAATTTTCAACCCTCTTCACCTACTACGCCTTGAGCGTTGCCTTCTACATGCCGACGCTGGCACTGAGCAACGCCGTTGCCTTCAACGGACTGACAAAGGCCGGTTTGGACACTGTGCGCGACTTCCCGCCCATCAGAGTGTTTGGCACCATCGGATTCATCTGCACCATGCTCGCCGTCAATTTCTGCGGTTTTCAGGCAACGCCCCATCAGATGATGCTCTCGGGCGTGTTGAGCATCATTCTTGCCATCTATGCGCAAACGCTGCCCGCATGCCCTGTTAGCCCGCGCGGCGAATCGAAATCTGTGGTTGAAGCATTGGGACTGGATGCCTTCAAACTCTTCAAGCAACACAGGATGGCCATTTTCTTCATCTTCTCGATGCTGCTCGGCGTCAGTCTGCAAATCACCAACGGATATGCCAACCCCTTCATCACGAGCTTCAAAGACATTCCTGAATATGCCAACAGCTTCGGCGCAAACAACGCCAACGCCTTGATTTCGCTTTCACAAATCAGCGAAACCTGCTGCATCCTGCTCATCCCGTTTTTCCTGAAGCGCTACGGCATCAAGCGCGTCATGATGATTGCCATGTTTGCATGGGTGCTCCGCTTCGGTCTCTTCGGCCTTGGGAACCCAGGTCCTGGCGTCTGGATGTTCGTGCTTTCAATGATTGTCTATGGCGTGGCTTTCGACTTCTTCAACATCTCTGGTGCGCTGTTTGTGGAGCAAAACACCAACGACAACATACGCAGCAGCGCGCAGGGCCTTTTCATGATCATGACGAACGGACTCGGCGCAGCCATTGGTACATACCTCGCCCAGCTGACCGTTAACCATTTTGTTTACGACAATCCAAGTGCCAATCCGATGACCGGCTGGCAGACGTGCTGGTATATTTTTGCCGGATACGCGTTTATCGTCTTGGTGCTCTTCACCTTCATGTTCCGAGAAGACAAAAAGGCGGTCAAATAACCGCCGCAACATTTTCTGCCCAAACGCCTGCACGCTGTCGTCGTGACCTTTCTTTGTCAACGTTGTGAGGAACGAACTGGGCCTGAAAGAATGATTTAGAGGTGTCCTGAACTTTTGACCAAATCGCCATAAGTTCAGGACACCTCTAAATGTATTTTGCGCATAAGCAGGTGGCCTCCCCGCGGGTCAATGCTGGTTACCTGTGGAGAGAGAACAGAAATTCAAGTCCGCCGCCTTTTCTGTTTCTGACGGAGATGTTTCCGGAATGAAACAAAACGGCATTGCGAACGATGGAGAGGCCGAGCCCCGTTCCACCACAATCACGCGTCCGCCCTTCCGTCACACGGTAAAAGCGTTCAAAAAGACGCGACAGATGTTCATCGGGCACTCCCACACCGGTGTCATAAAAACGGAAATAATAATACTCCTTGTCTTCGTTATAGCGTTCGATCCCGATTTCCGTGCCTTGGCCGGAATAGCGGATACTGTTTTCCATCAGGTTTCTGAAGATGGAATAAACCAGGGCGTAATTTCCGTTGATGGACGTGTGGGGCGGGATTTCATCCGTCACCTTCATCTTCGATTCAGAGAGTTGCCCCCGCAGTTCCTCCACGATATCGGCAACCACGCTGTTGATGTCTATTTCTTCTCTCGGCATGGTTTCCGGAGCTTCTTCGGTTTTCGAAATCAAAGCAACGTCACGAATCAGATCCGTCAGGCGGACCACCTGCGCGTGGGCACGCTCCAAGAAATAATGCTGCTTCTCGGGCGAGAGCGACCGACAGGAGAGAATCGTCTCGATATATCCGCGTATGCTGCTAACGGGGGTGCGAAGTTCGTGCGTGATGTTATTGCTCATTTGCTGCTTGAGAAGTTTGTTTTTCTCGCTTCGCGTCACGTCTGTCAACGTCATCTCAAAGCTCCCATCGTTGTAGACCAGCAACTGAACCATGAAGTAATTTCCGCCGGCAGTAATTGTGAAACGAAAAACGGGGGCCTCTTCCATTGCGGCACGCTTGCCGCCGGAAATATCAAGAAACTCGACAGCGGGGGCAAAGGAACGCTCATTCCATAGGACATTCACATCGGGCGTCGGACGCTCGAGGATGGTGTTGACAAACTGCATGAAGCGCGGATTGGCATAAACCTTTTTCCGTTCTGGGGAGAAGATGGCGATGCCTCCCTCAAAATAGTGGAAATGACGCATGAGGCGTTCACGCTCGGCAGCAATCTGCCGGCCGGTGGCTTCCAGCTGCTTATATTTCAACATAATGGAACGGCCAATATCGCCAAGTTCCGTATGGGGAAATTCAATGTGTGCGTAGTCGATCAGACCGCGGTCGGCCGACTGGATGAAATGGCGCAAACTGACCAGGGCACGCCCGAAATGGTCTGAAACACGGATGAGCACCAACATCATCAACGCGAAGACGAGCAGGGCAAACCAAAGGTAGACATTATCGGCCTTCATGAAATTCTGAACGGTCTCGGTATAGGGCAACGCCACACGCACCACAAAACCGCCATAGCTCTTGGCATAATAGAAATAGGTGACGCCTGTTGAGTGTGACAAACGGACATCACAGCCCTCAGCATGAGTCATGGCCTGATGGACTTCTGGCCGGTTGGAATGATCGTCAAGTTTTTCGCCAAGGCCGGTGTTAGAATCATATTTCACTTTTCCCTCGCGCGAAACGACCGTCAAACGGAGTTCGGCAGGCATCATGCGCATAATGGCAGCCAACTGAACGCTGTCGTTGTCCACGCCTCTACTCTCCAAACTGTTTGCCACAAGATCGGAATAGCTGCGCAACCTTGTTTCGAGAAGTTCCCACCGATAGAGCTTCTCCCGATGATATTGAAAACAAACCAATAAAATGGCAAAAACTATGAACAACGCTGCAAAATTCAGCAGCAACTTACTCCTGTAAGACAGTTTTTTAATCAATCCTCTCATATCGTATTTCCTCTATTTTTGCAGTGGCACTTACGTGCGTCAAGGAACAAGGCAGTAACCATATCCCTGACGGTTTGTCAGGCAGGAAGCTTCGTCACCCAGTTTCCGACGGATTCGCGCCACATGAACATCAACGGTGCGATCCAGAACATAACTTTCGCCATGCCACACTTCAGAAAGTATCTCTTCACGCGTAAACACACGCTTGGGATTCTTTGCCAGCAAACTGAAAATGCCAAATTCCTTGGGCGAAAGGTGTATGTCTTCACCGCGAACCGTCACCATCTTTCTCTCGAAATCAATTTCAATTGCTCCGATTTCAATCTTTGCCTTGGCCTTCGGCGTTGACGTGCGGCGCAAAATGGCCTTGATGCGGACCAGCACTTCCTGAAGCGAAAACGGCTTGGAGATATAGTCATCACCACCAGAAGAGAAACCGGTGAGCATGTCGTTTTCCGTGTCGCGGGCCGTCAGGAAAATGATGGGCACGTTGTTTTTCAAGTCCTTCCGGAGTTTTTCGGCCAGTTTGAACCCCGACATGCCGCCCAGCATGACGTCAAGCAAAATGAGCGAACAATCGGGAGTGAGTTTCTGCAAGGCCTCTTCGGCCGACTCTGCCGTTTCTACCTGATATCCTGCATTTTCAAGATTACACTGCAATATTTCGCGCAAGTCGCTTTCGTCGTCAACAACCAATATCTTATATTCCATTTTTCTCCATTTTAATTTATACCTCTTTCTGACGCCACACAAACAATGGGGCGCTCTCAAGAAAAAGTCACTCTTTTTCTGACTGCAATATTACGCATTTCCCCGTAAAGACCATGCACTTGAAGGTGTTAAGTTTTTGTGAAGATTAAAGAGAGAGGCTGAAATGTGGAATTTCTGAAGGATACTGATTGTCATGCCGAAACCACCTGAGCGCTCCTTAACCGATTCTTAACAACACTGTCACATCTGCCACACATCACATTCCTAATTTTGCACTCGAAAAAGCAACCCGCAATGGGATTGCTAAGGAAGAAGGCTGAAGTGTCTGAAATGGCCATAATCGGCTTTACGACCATCCAAAAAAACGAGAGCAACAAATTATTAATTCACAAATCTATATTTTATGGAATGGATGTTTATTGGAATCGTGGTATTCCTTTTCCTGCTGGCTGCATTCGACCTCTATGTCGGCGTCAGCAACGATGCCGTCAATTTTCTGAACTCGGCCATCGGTTCAAAAGCGGCACGATTCAGCCGTCTGGTTGTCATCGCCTCTGTCGGTGTGCTAATCGGATGTATCTTGAGCAACGGAATGATGGACATTGCACGGCACGGCATCTTCTCGCCTCAGTATTTCAGTTTCCACGACGTGATGTATATTTATCTGGCCGTGATGGTGACAGACATTGTGTTGCTTGACATTTTCAATACGTTCGGCATGCCAACCTCAACCACCGTCTCTATGGTGTTTGAACTCCTCGGAGCCTCGTTTGCCTTCGTTATTATCAAAATGACTGGCGATGCCACCGCATTGGGCATGGCCGACTATCTGAACACGTCGAAAGCGCTGGAAGTCATCATGGGTATTTTCCTGTCTGTGCCCATCGCATTCGTATTCGGCGCACTGGTTCAATGGATCACCCGTATTATCTTCTCCTTCAACATCAAGACTAAAATCCGCTGGAAAATAGGCATTTACGGAGGCATCGCTCTGACAGCCATCGTCTATTTCATGCTGTTTAAAGGACTCAAAGATCTTTCGTTCATGAATGCAGACGTCAAGGCATTCCTCAACGAGCACATTCTGACAGTGCTCTGCGCTTGCTTCGTTGTGTTCACCATTCTGATGCAAACACTTCATTTCATGAAAGTCAACGTCCTGCGCGTCATCGTTCTGGTGGGAACTTTCGCACTCTCAACGGCTTTTGCAGGAAACGACCTCGTGAACTTCATCGGTGTGCCCTTGGCAGGGTTCTCCGCATTCCTTGACTATTCAAGCAACGGAGCCGGCGTTTCGGCCGACAACTTCATGATGTCTTCTCTCGAAGGCTCAGCCTCAACTCCAATCTACTTCCTGATTGCCGCAGGCGCCATCATGGTCTTTGCACTTGCAACATCGAAAAAAGCTCGCCACGTGACGGAAACAGAAGTGGGGCTTTCGAAAAAGGACGAAGGCGACGAAATGTTCGGTTCTTCACGCGCCGCAAGAAGTTTGGTGCGATGGGGCAACTCCGTCGGACATTTCCTGACCAATTATACCCCCGCCCCTATTCGCACATTCATTGACAACCGATTCAGAATGCCACAAGAAGCCAAAGAAAGCGATGCTGCCTACGACCTCTTGCGTGCATCTGTCAACCTCGTGATGGCATCACTGCTCATCGCACTCGGAACTTCACTGAAATTGCCGCTCTCAACAACGTTCGTCACATTCATGGTGGCCATGGGTTCAAGTTTGGCTGATAGGGCCTGGAGCCGAGAGAGTGCCGTGTTCCGCATCACTGGCGTACTCACCGTCATCGGCGGATGGTTCCTGACCGCCGGTGTCGCATTCTCTGCCTGTTTCTTCGTGGCACTGCTGATGAACTATGGCGGTGTGCCAGCCGCAGCCATCATCGTGTGTCTTGGATTGTACTCCATCATCCACAGCCAGCGCAAATATAGCAAGAAGAAAAAGGAAGAGGAAAAAAACGGCGACGTCCTGTTCAACGAAATCATCACCTGCGCCAAACCACAGGATGTTCCGATGATGCTCAACAAACATCTGGACGTGAGCACTGGAGAAATGCTCTCTCTCTTTGCCAATGCGTTTAAGGAAACAACGGAAGGACTGTTTGTTGAAAACCTCCGGGCGCTGAAACACGCCAGCAAAAATCTGAGCACGAACAAACGCACCCTGAAAAACCTGCGCAGGCGTGAAACCATCTGCCTGAGACACGCTGACCCGCCAACGGCCATCAAGCTGAGCACGACATTCCATTTGGCACACAATTCGATGCGACAGATTCTCTACGGACTGATACGTATCAACGAACCTGCAAAAGAACACGTTGACAATCATTTCACACCGATTGACAGACTGGAAACTGAGCAGTTCTCAAAAATCAGCAAACAGCTGACGAACATCATCATGCAGGCCGCAGAAAACCTCCGCGAACAGCGCATTGAGGACAACGAAACTTTGCGCGAAGAATGCGAAATGATTAGAGGCAAGTTCAACGAACTCCGCGACATTGTTTTGGTGAAAATACAAAGACCTGACATCAATATCACGTCGGAAACGCTACTCCTGCACATCATCCAAGAATCTGAACAACTGTGCATTGAAATTCGCCAACTGCTGAAACTGACAAGACGCTTCAAAGACTCGCTATAATGGCTTCAAACAAAAAGGCTACATCATGAAACTGAAATTTTTTCTTGCATCATCTGCATGCCTGGCGCTGAGCCTGCAAGCACAAAACACGACAGACTCCACTTCTGTCAAGCCAAATGAAGTGCAAAAAACCGTCACACTGACCATCCCCTCGTGGGCACCACACATCAGCGGCACCATACGCGCCAAAGGAGAATATCAAACTGAAGAAAAGGAGGGGCGATTTGAAGTGCGCAACGCACGCGTCGCCTTCGACGGAAACGTACAGCCCAACGTCATCTATAAAGCGGAAATCGATTTTTCTGACGAAGGGCAAATCAAAATGCTTGATGCCTATGCAGGTATAAAGCCGCTTAAAGCTTTTTCGCTGCGACTGGGCCAGATGCGTGTGCCGTTCAGCATTGATGCCCACCGTTCGCCCCATCAGCAATATTTTGCCAATCGCTCTTTCATTGCCAAACAGGTCGGGAACGTGCGCGATGTCGGACTGACTTTTGGCTACACGTTTGACAAGATTCCTCTCACATTGGAGGCGGGAACTTTCAATGGTTCCGGACTGACCAATCAGAAAGACTATTGGACAAAGACGCTCAACTTTTCAGCAAAGGCACAATATGTCCTGCCTTTCGGCCTGACGTTACAAGGCTCTATCCAGAAGATTTCGCCAAACGGCGGCGCGGTCTATCTGTATGACGGCGGTGCCACACTGCATTGCGGCAATTGGACGATTGAAGGAGAATACCTGCGTAAACACTACACCAACAACACGTTCTCAGACGTCAACGCCATGGACGCTTTTGTTTTCTATTGTCTCCCGCTTCAACGCGTTTTCGACCACGTTAGTTTCCTGGCACGCTATGACCAAATGGGCAACCATAGCAACGGACAATTGAACGCCGACGGCGTATTGCAAATTGACGATGCTGCGCGAAAAAGAGTCACTGGCGGTGTCACCTTCAGCTTCTCAAAAAAAATCAATGCTGACATACGTCTGAATTACGAAAAATATTTCTACAACGACAAAGCGCTTGCAAAACCCTCTGAACGCGACAAAGCCGTTATCGAACTGATGGTTCACTTCTAAGCAACCTGTCTTTTCGTAGCACGAACCACACCACAGAAAAGGGGAATTGTATGTGTTGGATACCTTACATGTCATTTCCCTTGCTGTTGCACATAGTTTTTAAGTAGGTGGTCAACTTTTATGAAATAGTTTTCACCACCTATTTTTAAAAAAGCCAACATTAATATCTGTCGCCGCCCACTACATATTACATATCTGACGAGTTCGCAAAAATTCTCCTAAGCACGTCTTGGCTCGTTACAAGCATGTCATGGCTTAATCCACGCAGAGCCTGCTTCATCGTTCTGTCGGCAACGCGCTGGGCCCTTTGCTTCATGAGCTTTCCTTTCATCGTGAGATGCACCTCATGGCAACGTCGGTTGCCTACTCTCTCATTTCTCTGAATATAGCCATTCCGCTCCATGCTTTTGAGCAACCTCGTCATGGCAGGTTTGTCTTTGCAGGTTGCTTCACAAAGCTGCTGCTGAGAAACACCATCTTGCTCCGTCAAATAAAGCAAAACGGTCCATTGAGACGGGGTCAAATCAATGCCCGACTCCATAAAATTTTTCTGCAATTTCTTGCTAATGGCTTCCGTTACCTTGCCATTCAAAATGGCAAATATCAACCTTAAATCTATATCCAATTCCATATAAAATCTCCAACATATTTTTAGCATTCCATTTTCCGCTGCTCACTTTCCTTGCAGCGGAATCCTTTATGTATGACTCAGCTAAAAGTCGCTCCGCTGGCTTTTCTCGCCTATAAGCACTGGAAAAAATAGATTCATAATAACCACAAACTTACGAAATATTTTCAATTTCAATGACTTTAAATCCGTGGTAACCCGAATTATTTTAATTCTAAATGCTAATTTTGCAATAAATATAGAATGTAACATGATTTATCCAGATAATTTTGAGAAAAAAATTGGCTTTGACGAAATAAGGACGCTTCTCAAAGGTCGGTGTATATCGACCTTGGGAACTGAATGGGTTGACAATAAACTCACATTCATGAAGGACTTCGACCTCATCAAGACTAATTTGATGGAGGCTAAAGAGATGGACCGCTTTCTGACGGAGGAAGACGACTGCGACATTGAACTGAATTTCTTCGACATACGACAGGCTCTGATGCGCATTAAGCCTGAACGCACCCACATGGAAGAACTGGAATTGTTTGACCTGAAACGCGCCCTTAAAACCATCGTCGATTTCACGGACGTGCTCGATAAAGGCTCAGACGAAGACGAGGAAGAGGAAGAAGGTGATAATGATGATGCCAGCAAGGAGACCTCGACACGCTATCCTGCCCTGAAAGCCATGATGAGCGATGTCAAAACTTTTCCGCTACTCATCAAGCGCATTGAAAGCGTCCTTAACAAATACGGAAAGGTCAAAGACACTGCATCCAACGAACTTTTGACGATCAGACACTCTCTGGAACAAACAGTCAGAGGAATCTCTCATTCCTTGAGGTCTATCATTTCCGAAGCACAAAACGAAGGATACATAGAACGAGACGTGAGCCCCACATTGCGCGACGGGCGACTGGTCATTCCTGTTGCTCCTGCACTAAAACGCAAAATCAAAGGTATCATACACGATGAATCGGCCACGGGAAAGACCGTGTTTATAGAACCAACGGCCGTCGTTGAGGCAAACAACCGAATCCGCGAACTTAAAGCTGCTGAACGACGGGAAATCATACGGATTCTGCAAGAGCTGACAACAGAAGTGCGGCCGCACATTCAGGATATCATGTTCTCACAGATTGTTTTGGGACACATTGATTATCTCAGAGCTCTGTCGGCTTTTTCAAACACCTTCAAAGCGATATTCCCTACGTTGGTGCCCCACCCCATGCTTTCTCTTTCACAAGCATACCACCCTTTACTTCAACAATCACTGGAGAAACACGGAAAGAAAATGGTTCCGCTTGACGTCACGCTACCAAAGAACAAAAAAATATTGCTGATTTCAGGTCCAAACGCTGGCGGAAAATCTGTCTGCTTAAAGACTGTCGGTCTTTTGCAATACATGATACAGTGTGGCATGCCCATCCCTGTAAAAGAGAACTCCGTTGTCGGAATCTTCGACGACATATTCATTGACATCGGCGATGAACAGAGCATTGAAAACGACTTGAGCACCTACTCCAGCCATCTTATTAACATGAAGCAAATGATGCGCTGTTGCGGGCAGAAAAGCCTGTTGCTCATTGATGAATTCGGCGGTGGAACTGAGCCGCAAATCGGAGGGGCTATGGCTGAAGCCATCCTACGAAAATTCGTAGACAGCGGCACATACGGCATCATCACGACACACTACCAGAATCTTAAGCATTTTGCACAAGACTCTTCTTCCGTCGTTAACGGGGCCATGCTTTACGACAGAGCGCAGATGCAGCCTCTCTTCATGTTGCAAGTGGGAAACCCGGGAAGTTCTTTCGCGATTGAAATTGCGAGAAAAATCGGACTTCCAGAAGATGTTATCAGCTATGCCGCCGAACTTGTCGGAAATGATTATGTCATGTCTGACAAATATCTGCTTGACATCGTTCGAGACAAAACCTACTGGGAAAACAAACGAAAGAATATCCATAAGCGGGAGAAGCAACTGGAAGAAACCATTTCCAAATATGAAAAAGAAATGGAGCAATTCCAGACAGAGCGCAAAACCGTTATCAGGCAGGCTAAAGAGGAAGCGGAACAATTATTGCAATCGGCCAATGCTAGAATCGAGAACACCATTCGAGCCATCAAAGAAGCACAAGCCGAAAAGCAGCGCACCCTTGCTGCCCGCCAGGAATTAAATGCTTTCAAGGACGAAATCTCCACTGACGAGGACAAAGAAGACAAGATTGCACGAAAAATCGCTCAAATCAAACGCAGACAGGAACGTAAAAAAGACGGAAAGAAAACAGGAAACACTTTCAGTAACACGCTCAGTTTGACGTCTGTAAGCACAAAACCAAATGCCGTTGCCGCAGATTCTCAAAATCAAACGCTACACGAAGGAACCTGGGTGCGCCTAAAAGGACAAAACAGTGTCGGACGCATTGACAGCATCAATGGCAAACAGGCAAAAGTTTTGTTTGGTTCAATTTTCACTTTGGTCAAACTCGATAAACTGATAGCTGCGGAAGCACCACATGAAGACAAAACCATCAAAGTCTCCACCTTCGTAACCAAAGAGACGAGAGACGCGATGTATGAAAAGAAACTCCATTTCAAGCCCGAAATAGATCTGAGGGGCATGCGCGGCGATGAAGCGCTTAAGATGGTCTCATACTTCATTGACGACGCTATCCTGCTCGAACAAAACCAAGTCAGAATCCTTCATGGCACTGGCACGGGAGCCCTGCGTGAACTTGTGCGACAATACCTGGCAACTGTTCCAAATGTCAAAAGATTCCATGACGAACATGTGCAATTTGGCGGAGCTGGCATCACGGTCGTTGAGTTCTCATAATCCCAAACGGTACATTTGGCTGACACTCTCTCAAATATCAGGAGCCAAACCTATATTCCGTCATAAAGTCATCACAACAACACACACCAGTCATACACTATATGCTCATGAAAACAAAATCATTTTTCATTTACTGTCTATGCAGCCTCCTTTTCTGCATAACCTCAACAGCAGAAATCAAACCCGTCATTCGAAAAATGACATTCAAGCAGGCTGATGAAACACTTTTGCACGTCAACCATGTTGCCAATTCACAATATAGTTTTTACACAACAACTGACGGGAGGGTTCTCTTGCGCGATTCCGTCGGCAATTTGTGTTACGCAAAACAAATTGGGAACCAACTGATTAACACTGGAATTGCAGCACACGAAGAGGGCTGGCAAAGCGAAAATGAACGTTCTGTGAAACGCACAGCCGCAAAACTCTCCAACGTACTAAACTCACTTCAGACAAAACGACTGCAAGCCCTGCAAAGGGATTCTTCTCTCAAAAACGCCACAAAATCAGCAGACGGACTTGGACGTTACGGAGAAAGCTATGGAGGAGCTATCCCAAGCGTCGGTGGCTCAACCATTCCTTTTGTCTTGGTTGAATTTGCAGACATCACACTGCAAGACTACTCAACCATAGACAAATACGAAAGCTATTTCAACGATGCTGTTTACAAAAACGATGAGGGAAACATCGGTAGTGTCAGCAGCTACTTCAATATGCAAAGCAGAGGTCTGCTCAACTTGACCTTCAAATGCGTAGGAAAGATCCGTTTATCCAAGAACCGTGCTTTCTACGGAAAAAACAGCGCACAGGGAAAAACGGACGAAAACCGCTACGTTTTTGTACAAGAGGTTTTAGACAGCATCACAGCAAGCGACGTTGATTTGGAAGACTTCAATGTCAACGGTTCTATTCCCAATATCTGTATCATCTTTGCCGGTCCTGGTGAGCAATCTTCATACGACGTTGGGGCTGAGGACTACTTGTGGGCACACTTCAGCTCTAAAAGTTTTAAATCTGGGAACTGCACTGTAAATTCCTATTTCGTTGGAAATGAATTATATGAGGATTACTTCAAAGAAGACGGAAGCGTTGAATATGCAGATCCTCCAACCAACAACTATTTAGTTCCGCAAAGCGTAAAAACCGTGGGCATCGGAGTTATCTGCCACGAACTGAGCCACGCTCTCGGATTGCCAGATTTTTATTACACAGGAAACGACCCCAAAACATATAATGCTTGCGAAACCATGAAATACTGGTCTCCGCTTGATTATGGCTATTTCTTTAAAGACGGATATGCCCCCGTTGGGTTTACGGCATACGAGCGCAACATGTTAGGTTGGTTAAAAATCAAGGAACTAAATGAGGCTCAAAGTGCCACTCTTCACTCCTTCTGTACAGACGAAGAAAACACTGGCGAGACGGAGGCTTATCTCATAAGAAATCCGATGAACGAAAAAGAATACTACATTCTAGAAAATCGGCAAACAGCAACATGGTACCCCAAACCCATGGGACACGGTCTGCTCATCACGCATATTGACTATGATGCCAATGCTTGGAGAAACAACACCGTCAACAATGATCCACTCCACCAACGCTACGCTTATGTTGCCGCAGACAACAAAAAAGGGATTGACAATCTGGGGCCTACGGACCTAAAAGGTGACCTATTTCCAGGGCTAACTGGTAAAACGGAGTTTACAGATACCACGGTTCCGGCCAGCGATGTTTATACCACAAACGGCAAACTGGGAAAACCCATATATAATATAAGCGAAAAAGACGGAGTTATCACATTCGACTTCATAGAACCCATCAGCACTGGCATTTCCTCTGGAATCTACGGAATGAACAATGAACCGACCTATATTTATACCATAGATGGACGGAAAATAAAAAGTTCATCACTTGAGCACGGTTTATACATAGTCAAGGCTGGCAAGAAAACGAGCCTTGTCATTGGAAAATCTGTTAGATAATACGCCTTAAGTAGGAGTTCGAAATTATTTATTTTGAGCTCCTACTTTATATAGTGTATATATGACATCCACCTAATCCACTAACACAACAGGCGAAAAGGTACCTTTATAAAGTACTTACACAACTGCCATCATTGATGGTCATATAAAATGTAACCAATTTCTTTAAGCAGGCTGTCAAAATTATTTATACATTTGAAAGACGCTGGCATATAAAATAATTTTGACTACTTACGCACCCCCAACCACATTCAAAACGAACACAGAAAATGGCAATAACAGAAAAGAGACTCAAACTTAAAATACGCAGCGACATGATGGCCGGAATACGGCAATTCAACCTCATCACTACCGGCGACCACATTCTGATCGGTCTTTCTGGCGGGAAAGACTCTCTTGCACTTTTAGATTTTCTTGGAGATGCTAAAAACAGAGCTGGAAGCAAATTCAAAATTTCTGCAGCACACATCAGAATGGAAAATATCGATTACGCAACCGATACAAAATACCTTGAAAAAAAAGCCATGCAAGTAGGCATTCCTTTATATATACGTACTGGGAAATTTGAAACAGACCGTAATCCGAAAAGAACACCATGCTTCCTCTGCGCATGGAACCGCAGGAAAATACTGTTTAATTTGGCACAAGAAATCGGCTGCAACAAAATAGCATTAGGGCACCATCAGGATGACATTCTTCATACGGCACTCATGAATCTCACCTTTTCTGGGTCTTTCAGTACGATGCCTGCATGCCTGGAAATGGAGAAATTTCCCATAACCATAATCCGTCCTCTTTGCAGGGTCAAGGAAGAAGACCTAAAAATTTGGGCAGAGATTCAGGATTATCAACCCTTGAAAAAGATTTGTCCCTATGATAAGACATCAAACAGGACCACAATAAAAAAGGTTTTCCACGAATTAGAAGAGGTTAATCCTGAGTTCAGGTATAGCCTTTGGCACGCTCTTGAGAAACAAAACGCTTTGACTGAAACAAAGTTTTCAGAAAAAATTTAGCCCTCAAAAACGCTCAAAATCCCCCATTTATAGGCGGTTTCCGAGGGTGTCAAGAAAAAAATCAGCGAAAAACGCATTTTTTTCTTGGAAAAGTTTGGAGTTTAAGAAAAAAGTCGTACCTTTGCATCGCGTTTGAGAGAGAGCGCTACTACAAAAAGTAAAACAAGCGGAAATAGCTCAGTTGGTAGAGCACAACCTTGCCAAGGTTGGGGTCGCGAGTTCGAGTCTCGTTTTCCGCTCACTTAATGAAAGAATTAAAATCATCGAGCCCAGGTGGCGGAATGGTAGACGCGCTAGTTTCAGGTACTAGTGTCAGCAATGACGTGCAGGTTCGAGTCCTGTTCTGGGCACAGGAAAAAGATTTTAAAACAAGACAAACAATACTGGAGAGGTGGCGGAATTGGTAGACGCGCTACTTTGAGGGGGTAGTGTCAATTGCGACGTGGGAGTTCGAGTCTCCTCCTCTTCACTTGTTTGCGGAAATAGCTCAGTTGGTAGAGCACAACCTTGCCAAGGTTGGGGTCGCGAGTTCGAGTCTCGTTTTCCGCTCATTAATTTCCATGGAGATTGATTATAATCTTCATGGAAATTTTTGTTATATAGAAATCTGAGTTTAGCCCTTCAAGAACAAAAGCAATGGTTTGCATTCCGCGATGTATTTCTTATATAGAAAGAAGCAAATACATGGCTATTTGTTTTTCGGCCACACAGAGTGATTCAAACAGGTCGTCTGAAGCCATACAGATTATCTACTTTCATTTTTTAATAATAACATTGTCTGCACCATGAATATTTACGCGAGGTACTTTGACCAAGATACTTTAGTTTACAGTTTTGATGAACTAATGGATTTTCTTTCGTCTATTCCAGACATCAGAATAACGCCAGAACTCGTTGAAGATGTCAGAAACTATGTAGAAAGCGACATGCCATATCCAAAGAGATATAAGATACGACCGCGTGTATATTTCATTCTGATTAAAACCACGGCAGAAAGCCTGTCTGCATTCAAAGCCAACAGAAAGAACCCTCAAGAACAAGCAACAAGTGACAATGAACCTTTCAACAAGAAAGAGATTCGTATCGGCCAATTGATGGAGGAAAGAAAAGGTTGGTATAAAGGGACTATCATATTTAAAAGGGTCATCCTTATACCAGAGACGCAAAAATTCCAATATCAAGACACACAATTCTCTGCTCTTGTTTATGCTACATGTGGGCAAGAATGCTACGACCATATTATTGACTACCTAAAAAATCGCCAAGACATTGACCTCAGAAGCCAATTCCCGTCTTCAAGAGGACAAAATTTCCGCTTCGTCTTCATGGGAGAAAACCTACCAACGTTTTTATCCAATACAGACGAAAGTGAGGACAGTTGCTTGATTGAACAGGAATGCGTGAACAGAAACGAAGAGGGTGCCCCTTCTGAACAGATGGAAATGGGCGAAAGCCAAGAACCACAACTTGACTGATTGAAAAGCAATCTGTACAGGTATCTACATCGTACAAACTATGACAACACACCAATAACACAAAGGCAGGAATCCCCAAAACGGGTTCCTGCCTTTACCTTTTATCACAAAGTAATCTAAAAAAAACGAGATCCAGACTTACCAGCGAACACCGTCCAGCGTTCAATCGTACCTTGCCCCATTCGCAACTGCGCCTCGCCCCAGATGCGAACGCCTCTCAGCCTAGATACGAACGCGTCTCAACCCAGATACGAACGCGTCTCAATCCAGATGCGAACGCGTCTCGACCCAGATGCGCTTGCATATCGCCCCAGGTGCGACAAAAAACATAAGCCCTAAATTACTCAACTATCATCATGTCACTCATCACTAAATCAGACAAGAAAAATCCCTTATGGGTAAAAGACAAACGCCCACTGGTTTCCTTCAGAAGTCCAGATTTGACGTGAGCCTCTGCAGCCACGATTATTTTATTAAAGCGTTCAATACCGAATCTTGCCAAAAGCGACCTCGTATCAAGCCCTTCTTTAGTGCGCAATGATGTAAAAACAAACTCATCACAAAGTTCATCAGCACCGAGAATTTCAATTTCATGAGGAACCTCTTCACTCGATTGAATATAAGATTTCAAATCTGAATTATTACTCCTACGAACATTCACACCATTAAAGCTATGTGCTCCAGGACCAAAGCCCACATAAGGTGCTCCCATCCAATACTTGGAATTATGATGTGAACGAAATCCAGGATAAGAAAAATTAGAAATCTCATAATGCTCCATACCCTTTTTCTCCGTCATATCAAGAAGCACATCATACATCCTCAAACTCAAGTCTTCATCAATTTCGTCAATTTGGCCACCATCACGCATGTGCGTCAAAAGCGTTCCTTCTTCAAACATTAAAGAATATGCCGACAAATGCTTGACGGGCAAGGACAATGCCTGCTTCAAATCTTTTTCCCAAGACTCAACAGACTCATTGGGAAAGCCAAAAATCAAGTCTATAGAAACATTGTCAATACCATTCTCAAGCAGTGAATGAACAGCTTTCACTGCTTGACGAGAAGAATGTCTTCGACGAATGAATCGCAAGCGTTCGTCATCAAATGTCTGGACCCCCAAACTGACTCGATTGATGCCTATATCCACCAACTGCTTGACAAAAGATGGCGTCACGTCATCCGGATTTGTCTCTAAAGTGATTTCCGGATTATCTGCCAAAGAGAAGTTTTGAATAAGATGATTCATCATTTTCTCTATGCGGCCAGTATGCAAACAAGAAGGCGTTCCTCCCCCAACATATATTGTATCAACTTGCGAATCTACCTCGTTTTTTCTGTCTGCCATCTCTTTCAGCAAACGTTCGACATATCTGTCCTTAAAATCCTCGCCATAAACTGTTGAATAAAAATCGCAATATATGCAACGCGACTGGCAAAACGGAACATGAATGTATATTCCAGATAAAATAGTGTTCTCAGAGTTCGTCATATCAATATTTTATATGTCAGGGTATCGGAAGTGACAGATGAATCACTTGCAAAGATGGTAAGAATTATTTCCACAGCACAATAAAGACCATGAAACTTCATTCAAAGATACAAGTAGTAATCGAGTTCACAAAGTTAAATGGTGGCAATATCAAAAAAAACGCCTTCAAAAAAAGATTACCCGAAAATAAAATCGTAAATTCGCATCCAAATTGTAGAACAAAACCTGCCTGTAACGGATTGTTATAAGGCAGGTCATTAAAGACCACATATTACAAAATGGAAATATCTGGAAGAATTATTGCAGCCCTGCCAGCACGTTCAGGCACATCTGCACGTACAGGAAACACCTGGATGAGCCAAGAGTTTGTCATTGAAACACACGAACAATATCCCCGCAAGTGTGTGTTCACCGTTTTTGGCGAAGACAGACTGAAAGAAATGAACATTGAGGTCGGAAAAGAAATGACTGTGTCATTCGATATTGATGCCCACGAATACAACGGCCGTTGGTTTAACGATATCCGTGCTTGGCGAGCTGTACCTCTCACACCTGCCACCGTTGGAGGATCAAGCGTTCAGCCAGGAATGCAGCCAAATCAGCCAGTAATGAACACACCTACTGCAACTGCAGAGCCAGCACCAGCAAACGCAGAGGATGACCTTCCGTTCTAATGGGCAAAAAACTAAAACACAAAAATGGGCGAACCTTCGAGTTTATTCTTATTTAGATAAGCAAACAAACTCGAAGGTTCGCCTTTCAGTAAGCTGAGATTACATTACATGAAGTATATCATTTGCAAACTTCTAATATGGGCATTTGGATTATTTGCCACAAGCTCCGTGTTTATGGTTATCGTTTACCGATGGCTTCCAGTCAAAGTAACACCACTAATGTATATCAGGAGTTGGGAACATGCTGACGAAGAGGAATATTCAGCATGGCAGCATCAATGGGTTCCCCTCGATAGCATTTCGCCATACATGGCCGTTGCTGTCATGGCCTCTGAAGACCAACGGTTTCTTAAGCACCATGGATTTGACCTTCAAGCCATCAAGCAAGCACAAGCTGAATTTGAAGAAGGAGGACGCAGACGCGGCGCAAGTACCATCAGCCAACAGACAGCCAAAAATGTGTTTTTATGGCCAAAGTCTTCATGGGTGAGAAAAGGCTTCGAGGCATACTTCACATTTTTAATTGAGCTCATGTGGCCCAAGGAGCGAATCATGGAAGTCTATCTCAACAGCATTGAAATGGGAAAGGGCATCTATGGCATTGAAGCCGTAGCCCAATCTCACTTCCATTGTCACGCAAAAGAACTTAGCAGATCTGATTGTGCGCTAATAGCTGCCACCCTACCCAACCCAATCCGCTTTGATTCCAGCAAACCAAGCCCTTACATGAAAAGAAGGCAGCTGCAAATCAAAAGACAAATGAAATACATTGATTTTCTGCCAAGAAAAAATAGCCACTGATTTCAACACATAGCGAAAAGCCTTGAATGGTCGTAGCATATTCTCGCAGAGTCCTTGTAAGTCGATAAAAAAGAAAATCCAGAATACTTTTACGAGTATTCTGGATTTTACAATTCATATAGATAGTCTGAGGATGATTGATTTCAGCAGAGGTTTCATATCATTCACAAACTTCCACCTCCTGCATTTATTCAGCGTCAGGGGTTATCAATTTGTAGCCCTTGCCATGAATATTGATAATCTCAACATTTTCATCCGCTTTCAAGTGCTTACGCAACTTGGTGATATAAACATCCATAGACCTTGCATTGAAATAGTTGTCATCAATCCAAATCGTCTTCAATGCGTAATCACGTTGTAAGATTTCATTTGAATGTGCGCACAAAAGATTAAGCAGTTCACTTTCTTTTGTTGTCAACTTCGTCATCTCATCACCACGTGCCAATATTTGCTTTTGGGTATCAAAAGTGAAAGAGCCAATCTTGTAGAATGTGCGGTTACGGTTTTTCTTACCACGTGCGCGACGCAAAATAGCCTCAATACGCATTGTTAGTTCTTCCATAGAGAATGGCTTAGTCAAGTAGTCATCTGCGCCAATCTTGAAGCCCTCCAATACATCTTCCTTTAAAGTTTTTGCTGTCAGGAATATAATCGGGGTATCATCGCTATTCTGACGAATATCCTTTGCCAACGTAAAGCCATCCTTCTTAGGCATCATAACGTCGAGCACACACAAATCAAATTTGTCTTTCAGGAATGCCTTATAACCAGCATCACCGTCTGTGCAAAGCGTTGTTTCATAACCTTTTGCCTGCAAATATTCGCGAAGCAACATACCCAAATTCTCATCATCCTCACACAAAAGGATGCTCATTTTGTTATCGTTCATTTTGATGAAATTTTTAGTGTTGGTAATATTATAATAAACTTTGTACCGAGTCCGTATTCACTCTCAGCATGAATACTTCCTCCAAAATTTGAAATTACATTTTTTACATAAGCAAGTCCCAATCCGAATCCTTTGACATCATGACGATTTCCCGTATGGACTCTATAGAACTTCTCAAAGATTTTCTTCACATCTTCCTTTTTGATGCCGATGCCATTGTCGCTTATTTCGATTTGCAATTTGTCGTCCTTTATCGCAGTCGAAACAACCAACTTCAATTCCAAATCATCCTTTTTGTACTTCACCGCATTATCCATAAGATTGAAAAGTACATTCGTAAAGTGCATTTCGTCTACATACGCAACGACATCTTTTGCTTCCAGATGGGTTTCAATCGTACCGCCAGAACTTTCAACCTTTAAGCGGAAGGTATTAACAACATCGCTAATCAATTCGTTGACGTCAACCTCCCGTTTCTTGAATGTTGCAGCTTTTTTATCAAACATGCTCATCTGCAGAACCTTTTCAACCTGGAAACGCAATCGTTTCGTCTCATCGTTTATGATGCCACTGATATGCTTAAACATGGCATCACTCTTCATCACAGATGGATCACCAAGCATTTGAGCTGCCAGGGATATTGTTGAAATCGGAGTCTTAAACTCATGAGTCATATTATTTATAAAGTCATTCTTTATCTCCGAAAGGCGTTTTTGACGGAATATGGTGTAAATTGTCACGCAGAACACAATCAGCACAATCAATGTAAAGATAATCGCTGGTATCATAAAACGTACACTATAGAATATGTATTTACGTACATCAGGAAAATGTACATATAACACTCCCATCTGTGCACGAGGCGCATTGGGGAACAACTCTTGTCGATAGGCCGCATCTTCACTCTCTGCCACATAATCCTGACAACGGAAAACTTCACGTCCGTCAGAAGTTGTAACTCGGAAATGATAGGCAAGATTTACGCCATTTTTGCTTAGCTCACGCTTCAAAGTACTATCAAGTTCTTTGAAATCGAGACGTTGAGTCAACTCCTTATTATATGGCTTATAAAGAATCGACAACATTTCCTCCATCAGTTCCTTCTGTCTGAAAAAATGTTCAATGGTATCCTCAACCACATATGCCCCGTTCAAATCATTCTTTGAATCTGTCGAATCCTCTACATACAGACCCGCCTGAGCCATTTGCCAACGATAAGCACGCTTTAAAGAATCTTCATCAACAGGAAGAGAATTCTGCTTTTCCGTCAATTCCGAATCAAGACGAGCTTGAGCTTCATAAAGTTCCAAATCCTGTGCCGTTTGATTAAGGCTTCTACTCACAGCCTCCTCAAACTGCTCTTTCCGCATATCATAGACATTTTCAAAATACCTAAACTGCAAATAGAGCAATGTCAACAGGGATATTCCCATCACACATGCAATTGTCCAAATAGTTGATTTCTTCATGTCGCAAAGATATGATTATGATTGCGAATTAGGCAAATGATAACGTTTTTTTCTTAAACAGCTTGCATTATTTAACACAACAAGAAGGTTTAATTATTAAACAAACAAGTATTTTATATTTAGGGGGATGGGTATTGGCTATCAGCAAACTCACAAAAACACTACAGCATTGACTCTAAAGAATACTGTAAGCATTGATGAATTGCCATGAACGACCTTTGAATTTCTAACTTTTTGGAAGTCGTCCCATAATTTCTTTTAAAATTAGAAATGGGAATAAATTACGTCCTGAATCTTTCGAAATTGTTGAATCCTCTTTAGGGTCTTATCACTACATCACTTTGGGAACAGGAAAATGGAATACACCGTTTCTATAGAAAAACCAGGACTCCTTTATAATTTAGCTTATTTTATATTGAAAATAAAGGAAAAAGGCGTAATTTTGCCCTGCTTTATAAACCGTGAAGCCCAGCAGGTATAGATATATGCTGAAAGCGTCACGCACTGAAAATAATAAATATAATTGAAGTAAATATATTATGTCGGAATCTGTTGATATTCGCCAACTAACAAATTTGATAGAAAGCCAATCGGGCTTCGTTACGAGCCTTACGAATGGCATGAGCCAACGTATTGTTGGTCAAAAGCATCTGGTTAACGCTCTATTAATCGGACTTTTAAGTGACGGACACGTATTATTGGAAGGTGTTCCTGGATTGGCCAAGACACTGGCCATAAAGACATTGTCAGAATTGGTTGATGGACATTTCAGCCGATTACAGTTTACTCCTGACCTCCTGCCAGCTGACGTAATTGGCACTCAGATTTATAGTCAGAAAACAGAGTCATTCCGAATAAAGCAAGGACCAATCTTCGCAAATTTCGTTTTAGCTGACGAAATCAACCGTGCACCAGCAAAGGTGCAGAGTGCGCTGCTGGAGGCGATGCAAGAACGGCAGGTGACAATTGGCGATAAGACGATGCCTCTTCCTGATCCATTCTTGGTTATGGCCACACAAAACCCGATTGAACAAGAAGGAACATACGCACTTCCTGAAGCCCAAGTTGACCGCTTCATGCTGAAGGTGGTGCTTGGCTACCCTACACTGGAGGAAGAGAAACGCATTGTTCGCAGCCATATATCTGGACAGATTGATGAAAAGATTTCGCCTGTAACAGATATTGAAACCATCAAGCGAGGACGCGAAACAGTTAAACAGATTTACATTGACGAACGCATTGAACAATACATTGCCGACATTGTTTTTGCCACACGTTTTCCTGAAAAATACAAAATGCCTGAACTGAAATCAATGATTGGTTTCGGCGGTTCGCCGCGTGCATCCATCAATCTGGCATTAGCGGCAAGAGCCCAAGCCTTTATCCAAAGACGCGGATATGTTGTGCCTGAAGATGTCAGAGAAGTAGTGCATGACGTGTTGCGACACAGAATAGGTCTGACGTATGAAGCCGAAGCAAACAACATGTCAAGCGAAGACATTATAACGGAAATTCTGAATAAGGTTGAAGTTCCATAAGGAATAGAAGAAGCTTTGTAGGGATGTTCTCCGCTTTGGGACAAGGAGAGACGCTATATGCTCCCCCTATCCAAGGAGCATCCCTACAAGAAAGAATGCAAACAGGAAGAAGGAAGGGCTATACAGCCGAAAGGCCTGCAACCGTAAAAGTCAAATGATGGAGAAGAAATCAACACTGAACTCTGCCGACTTGTTCCAGCGCGTAAAAAACGTTGAAATCAAAACGCGAGCACTTACAAATAACATCTTTGCAGGAGAATATCATTCTGCCTTTAAGGGCAGGGGAATGTCGTTTGCCGAAGTGCGAGAATATCAGGATGGGGATGACGTTCGCGATATAGACTGGAACGTGACGGCAAGATATAGCCGTCCGCACATCAAAATCTTTGAAGAGGAACGCGAACTGACAGTGATGCTGATGATTGATGTTTCTTCAAGCCAAAGCGTTGGTAGCAGACTAAGAACCATGCGGGAATCAGCAACAGAAATTGCTGCGACTATTGCTTTTTCTGCATCACAAAACAATGACAAGATTGGAGCCATTTTTTTCTCAGACAAAATAGAAAAATACATCCCTCCTCAAAAGGGTCGCAAACATATTCTTTGTGTCATACGAGAACTGCTTGATTTCAAGCCATCAGGTACGAAGACTTGCATATCTGCACCGCTTGAATATCTGATGCGCGTTCAGAAACGCCGCTGTATTGCGTTTATGATCAGCGACTTTTTAGACTTCAACGACTATGAACGCACGCTATTGGTGGCCAATCGCAGACACGACTTAGTTGCCCTCAGACTTTATGACAAACTGCTTGCCGATTTGCCAAATGTCGGACTGCTTGAGGTTTTGGACGCAGAAAACGGACACAAGCAGATCATTGACACGTCAAGCCGAAAGGTGCGTGAATGTCACAAACAATGGTGGAACAACTGGCAAAACAAATTGGATGAGGTTTTTCATAAAAACGGCATCGACAATACCAAGATTGCAACCGATGAAGATTATGTTAAACCGTTGATTCATCTTTTCTCAAGCCGCTCCTCTGTTTAGTAAGCGGCGTTAAACAACACCCCAACCTACGATATTTAATTATTCGTGTTTGAAGAAGATGTACATAAACAGAATCATAGCATCATATATAAAGTATTTTCGCAAATCATACGAACAGAATATCTGTCGTATGGTTTGCGTTATTACCATATTGCTCTTCGTGCAAGGGGTCAATGAAAAGTTACGGGCCCAAGTTATCGTTGACAGCAAGCTGGGACAAAGCGAGATTTTAATTGGCGAGCAAACCACATTGACAACAACCGTCACCGCCAACAAAACACAACACGTTATCTTTCCCAACTACATTAAAGGTGACACCATTGTAACTGGTGTTGAGGTGCTGAACGCAGGAGAGATTGACACGTTGAAATTACCTGGAGACAAACGCATACAATTATCACGCAGCTATACCATCACCTCATTTGACTCCGCTCTCTACTCTATCCCTTGCATGGCTGTAGAAGTTGACGGAAAGACCTATCAAGGCAAGTCTCATGCAGGACTGAAAGTTAACACTGTAGAGGTAGACACTGTACACGTGGACAATTTTGCAATGCCATTTGACGTTCTGGAAGCGCCATATAGTTGGACAAATGATTTGCTGATCAGCGCACTCGGTTTGTGGTTATTGATGGGACTCGTTTTCTTCACAGCCGTAAAACTCTCAAAGAGAAAACCGCAACGCAAGCAGATTGTCATACCTCCCCCCACCCCTCCGCATAAAAAGGCTTCCGAAGATATGAATATACTCCGAGGAGATTTGTCGAAAGAAATGGATCTGGAAGAAAACAAAACATTTTTCATCCGCTTGACAGACATCGTCAGACGCTTCATTGCCAACAGATATTCCATCAACGCAACAGAGCGCACAAGCAACGAACTGGTGACTGATTTAAGGAATACGATTGACCAAGCCGAATTGGAGAAACTTCAGGAAATATTATTTACGGCCGACAACGCAAAATTCGCCAAATATATCTCAAGTGTGCAGCAGCGAAAAAGACTGTTTAACCAAGCTGAGGATTTAATGCTTAATCTGCGTGACGAATTGATGGAACAACCCAAGCCGATCATAAAATACGTCACCTATTCCGACGTACAGCAACACCGCCTAAGAATATTGTATTGGGCAGGGTTGATATTATCCATCATGTCAGTCTTTGCCCTTTTCGCTTGGATTCTTTTGGAAATATCTAGTATATATTTCAGATTTTGAAATACATATTCTCTTGCTGCAATAGAACGAATGAAGGCATTTACACCAGCCTGTCACTTAAAATGACAAGTTTTATGACAGGAGTTTATGATGCCATCATTCCTGCGTATGCAAGTGAATCCTAAAACATAATCAAACCATGCAATTTGCGAATCCGGAATATTTTTTTCTGCTGCTTTTGTTAATACCCATTCTGTTGTGGTATTTCCTTATACGCGGTCTCGGAGAACCTACACTGAGAATGGCAACGACAGAACAATATCGGAATGTTCCGCGAACATTCCGCACAACCTTTATACATCTGCCGTTTGTGTTACGCACGTTGACCATAATCATTCTGATTGTCATCTTGGCACGTCCGCAGACAAGCAACGCCCTTAGGGAAAGGGAAGTTGAAGGAATTGACATCATGATGGCCATGGACGTATCAACAAGTATGCTTGCACGCGACCTAAAGCCAAACCGAATTGAAGCCGCAAAAGAAGTGGCATACAAATTCATCTCCAACCGGCCGAACGACAATATCGGACTGACCTTATTTGGAGGAGAAGCATTCACCCAATGCCCCATAACAACAGACCATGCAACACTCCTCAACATGTTTCATGACGTCAGTTGCGAAATGCAAGCCAAAGGAATCATCAGCCCAGGAACCGCTATCGGGATGGGACTTGCCAACGCTGTTTCTCATTTAGAGAAAAGCAAGTCAAAGAGTAAAGTCATCATCCTCCTGACAGACGGCGTTAACAACGTCGGCGAGATTTCTCCGTTAACGGCGGCCGATATGGCCAAAGAGAACGGCATCCGCGTTTATACCATTGCGATAGGTGCATCCAGTGGCAAGAGCAAGCAGGCGGTTGCGACCCTTCCAAATGGTGAAGAATATTATGCAGACGTCGAAAACGATTCTGACCCTGAAACCCTGAAAGCCATAGCGCACACCACAGGAGGATTGTTTTACCAAGCCGAAACAAGCGACAAGCTGAAAACCATCTATGACGATATTGACAAACTTGAGAAAACGAAGCTGAAAGTTAAAAACTTCGACCGCAAATATGAAGCCTTTCAGTTCATGGGGTATGCCGTGGTAGTGTTGTTCCTATTGGAAATCATTCTCCACTTGACAATATTCCGCCGTATGCCATAATAAGTAAAGGTAATCCGGTTTAGGACGCCAACTCACACTATCAGTAGGAATGCCTCCCCTCGGAAATCATATCATTACACAACGAAGTAGCCAACAGCAAACAGGTCATTACGCAAGCATTTTCAAGATACCTCAAAAAAGAATATGTATCAGACATTCTAAATTAAGACACAAATGTTTAGATTTCAAGATCCACAATATTTACCCCTGCTATCCCTCATCATAATCTTAGCGCTACTGTATGTTTTTAACGCATACAAGGTACGCCACCTGGAGAAGCAACTGGCCGACAAGCGTCTGCTGTCAGAGACTGCGCCGAAACGTTCTCCGAAACGCCGTCTGCTGAAGTTTGTTTTATTGGAAACAGCTTTGGCTTTTTTGATATTGATGATGGCGCGTCCTCAATTTGGCACCAGCAACATCCAAGAGAGCGAGCGAGGAATTGAAGTATCTTTCATCGTTGACGTTTCCAACTCGATGATGGCGCAAGACATTCTTCCGAACAGGCTGGAACGCTCCAAATTGTTTATGTCCACATTGATTGATCGGATGAAAAACGACCGTGTCTCTCTCGGTGTGTTTGCTGGTGAAGCCTATCCGCAAATGCCGATAACAAACGACTACACTTCAGCCAAATTATTTCTCGAAAATTTCGAGCCTGGCATGGTAACGCTTCAGGGAACAAGTATTGCCTCAGCCATCAACCTGGCAAAAAACAGTTTTTCCGCACGCAAAGACATCGGGAAAGCCATTGTGATCATCACGGACGGCGAAGACCATGAAGAAGGCGCAATCAAAGCATCCGAAGAAGCGAGAAAGGAAGGCTGCACGGTGTTTATTATCGGAGTCGGCACAGTAACAGGCTCAAAAATCCCATTACCAAGCGGTGGCGTGTTGAAGGACAATGACGGCCAAGAGGTCGTAACGAAACTAAACGAAACCATGTGCCGCGAAATCGCTGAAGCTGGCGGTGGAACATACATCCACCTTGACAACAGCAACCAAGCACAACAAATTCTCCGCAAGCAATTCGATGAACTCAAACAAGCTGACAACAGTTTCCAGTTCACTGAAAAAACCGAGCAATTTCAAGCCATGGCGCTCATTGCCCTGCTGCTAATTCTTTTGGAATTCTTCATTTCTTCGGGAAAAACCAAATGGCTGAAACGATTCAGAACATGAAATGCTGTCAATGTAAGACCAGTCACACTGGCAGAGATTAAGGGTACCCAAAAAGATTATGACCACCTATATATGAAACGATTCGCTATAATTTTTCTAATCCAAACATGTTTTGCCATCATATCCTGCGCTCAAACAGCAGTTTGGAAAACGATTCACCAAGGCAATAAGGCTTTTCATGGCAAACGATATGAGACGGCAGCTGAACATTACAACAGCATTCTGAAACAGAATGCCGTAAACACACGTGCCCTCTACAACCTTGGCAATGCGCGGTTGGCACAAGGGAAAATCTCAGCGGCCGACTCTCTTTTCACCCGTGTGGCCGCAAACGACAACAACGCCCCCATACGCTCACAAGCCAACCACAACAGAGGTTTCATCTACCAGCGCGAAGCCCTAAGTGAGAAGAATGCCGAACGCAAACGCCAACTGCTACAGCAGGCAATTGCCTGCTACAAGCAAGCCCTAAGGGATTCTCCTGCGCAACAACCGTCAAGATACAACCTAGCATTGTGCCAAAAGCAGCTGAAAGACCTCAACGACAACCAGCCGCAACAACAACCGCAGGAGGAACCGCAAAAGCAACAGCAACAGCCCAAAGCAGAACAATCCAAGAACAACTCCTTGACAAACTTTGCACGCCAGGCTGAAAGACAGACCCGCAAGAAACTGAACGAAGCAAAAAGGCAGCGTTCGCTAATCAAAAACTGGTGACGAGACAAACACGCCCTGCATTTCTGTTATATACTAACTATTTGAATGATGTACAGACGATATAAATTCGTATTACTATTGATTTGCCTTATATGGATGGCCCCCATCAACGCACAGTTGAAATTATCGGTTAACGCCCCTTCCGTTGTTGAGGCCAACCCCAGTTATTTCCAAATCAAATATACGCTGAACTCAGATTACGCTATCAGCTTTGAAGACATAAGCGACTTTCATTTTTCAACTGCCGACTTCACGCAGCTCTCTAAACCTGGCTATAGTATCAGAAAAGAAGACATCAACATCAACGGTCGGGCAAGAACAAATTGCTCAGTGACGATAACATGTACCCTCCGCCCAAAAGCGAAAGGAACTTTCACCATCTCCCCTGCAAGCGTACATGTAAAAGGAAAGACCTACAAATCCAAAGCCGTCAAAATCCGTGTTACAGACAACGCACAAGGGAACGGAAACAGAGCGTCCTCCAGCCAGGACGACAAGACGGAAGAAGAAAACGCAATGCGCACCGCGAGAACAGGCCTGTCCCAAAAAGATCTCTGCATAACTGCCGACCTTCAAAAGACCACAGTCTACGAGCAAGAAGCCGTACGCTTGAAATATCATGCACTTGCACTCCCTGGAGTGGGGCTGAGTAATACTGGCCTGAATGAAAAGCCTGATTTCAAAAACATTGTTTCTCTTGAGGTCCCAACAAACCCAGAGTTTACACTTGCTCACGTTAACGGCGTCGCCTATAAAAAATACAAGGCAAAGGAATACGTGTTATACCCTCAGAAAGCTGGGCAAATACAGATTCCTAAATTGACGTTCGATTGTATGGTCATGCAACGCGACCTCCTGCTGGACAGAATCGACGATTTCCTAAACGGCGGCGGCATTGGTATCAACGTCAAACGCAGTGCCCCACAACTGATTTTGAATGTCAAGCCCTTACCCACCCCGAAACCATCAGGATTTTCTGGCGGCGTTGGCCACTTCAAGATCAAATCGCAGATGAGAACTGCAAATTTGCGCACAAACGATTTGGCCACCTTCCGCATAACCATTTATGGAACGGGCAACTTGAAACTGATTACTGCGCCAGATTTGGTTTTTCCAGAAGGATTCGACAGCTACCCTCCGCAAATCGTCGACGAAACGACCATCACAGAAGACGGCGTATCGGGAAGTATCTCCTTCGATTACACATTGGTGCCACGGGAAGTGGGCAAATTCGAGATGCCGAAGGTTAACTTTGTATTTTTCGACCCGCAAAAAGGGGAATACCAAACCATCACAGCCAAGGCATTCCAATTGAATGTCAAAAAGGGCACGAAAAGCGATGCGGCCGTTGAGTACGAAAGGAAGATGAGGAAAGAAGACATCAGAGGTATCAAGTTTGGCGAGGCCCACTTAGTGGCGACAGCCGACTACTATTGGTGGGGTACTTGGAAAACCTACCTGGCCTTTGCAATTGTTATCATCCTTGGCATCGGCATTCCCGTCGCCGCCAAACGCTTTGACATCCGCGCTGTCAGTCTGCCTGGTTCACCGCACGACAAAATGGGCAGAAAGGCCATCAAACAGATGCTGAAACTCAAGAGCACGCGAAAGCCAGAACAGCCACGCGAAACGTATAACGATTTGAACCAAATCCTACGCTGTTATTTCTCCGAACGGATGACAATGCCTGTCAACGAACTGAACACGGAGCGAATCCTCAATTATCTGAAGGAGACTTGCCATGCAGACGAGAATCTCACCATCAAGGTGAAACGCCTGCTGGACAATTGTGAAATGTCGAGCTACGCTCCGGTTGAAGCGATGGCTGATGCTCAAAAAGACATCGACGATGCCATACTGATTATCAAAACATTAGCCACCCTTTGACAAGCAGTCTACACATTCTGCACTGCCCAATGTTTCAAGAAAAGACAAACACGAAACAACCAAAGACGCTCTTACACCACGCCCCACGCACACAAGATAGCGCCACAAAAATTGTTTTACAAGTCAGCAACACCATTATAAGCGAATGAAACACAACAAGATAAACAAAAGGTTCTTCACCCTGCTCACTTGGCTCCTTCTGCAAGCAGCGGGCACCTTCGCCTTTGCCGAATCCATCGAGCCAGCAAATGGCAGCAACGGAGAGCAAATCCCCACGACAACCGCCAACAAACAAGCCAACGAACGCCCAAACGCCAACAAGCAAGCTGCCGATTCGGCGTATATGGAAAAGGCATACGACAAGGCGATTGCCGGATATGAGCAACTTCTGAAAGCGGGAGTTGATGTCGACGTCCTTTACAACCTCGGAAATGCTTACTATCGCAAGAACAATCTGCCGCGCGCCATTCTTAACTACGAAAAGGCCTTGAAATATGAGCCCCGCCATAAAGATGCCCGCCATAACTTGGAAATCTGCCGTAGCAAACTGGGAGTTTCGGAGAATCCGCCTTCAGAAATGTTCTTCATCACCTGGTTCAACGACCTAACAGCTTACTTCTCTGTTGACCAATGGGGCACAATGGCCATGTTGTTCTTCTCGCTAACAACATTTCTTATCGTCCTGCGCAGAATGACGCGCCAACGCCTGCCGAAAAAAATCGCCTCCGTCATCATGCCGTTCGCCATTGCCGCCTTTGCATTGGCTGCCACCAATGCCAGCCTGCAATACCATCGCTTTCACAACGACACATACGCCGTCGCCTTACAAGACTCAACCATAGAGGACGAAAACGGGAAAGCGAAGAAAAACATACTGCGGGCTGGCACAACCGTACGACTTCTCAAAAACGGCTCGGAAGGAAAAATCATGGTGCAAACGAGCGACAAAACATGCGAAGGTTGGGCAAACAGCGGGCATTTTATGCCTGTCTGATGCCGCCTAATCCGATTATTTCTGATAATTTTGCATAATACAGGCTGCACCTCGTCCAATAGTTAGCAGCGCTCCATCTTCACTGGCAACTTGTCTGCCAACCCCACACCTACATATCTAAAGAATATTTATGCTGGAACAACTACAAAATATCGACACGTGGCTGACATTGGCAGTCAACGGCAGCCATTCATTATGGCTTGATGCCTTTGCCCTCAGCATCACAAGCACGATGACATGGATTGCCGCAGCCGCCATGCTCCTGTATGTGGTCATACGCAACGGTGAGATGAAAGACATTCTGATCATCATCGCAGCCCTGGCGCTCTGCATCCTGCTGGCCGACCAGATAGCTTCCGGCATTTTCAAGCCACTTGTAGCCCGCTATCGTCCGAGCAACTCGCCGCTCATCATGCTGGACGTTGACATTGTGGCCGACTATCGTGGCGGGCGCTATGGTTTCTTCTCCAGCCATGCGGCAAACACATTTGCCGTCACCACCTTCACAGCCCTGCTGATACGCCACAAAGCCTTGACACAATCAATGATTCTGTGGGCGTTGGCCAACTGCTGGTCGCGCATGTACCTTGGCGTCCATTATGCTGGCGACATCCTTTGCGGCACCATCTGCGGCATTCTCGTCGGCTGGAGCGTCTACAAACTGGCCTGTCGCTTCCTCCCCCGCCATTGTGAACGCAGTAGCCACACGTTGGGCAGCGACATACAAACAAAAACTGGTTTCGCCATAGCCGACGCAACGCTCCTGGCCACCACCCTGTATGCCTCATTCATCTATTCCACATTTAAAGCCCTCTTCTGCATTTATGAATAAAAACAACGTCCTTCAGCATCTCTTGCTCGGAGTCTTCCTCATGATTTTCTCCACAGCGTCTGTCGCGCAAAACACGATTCTGCGCGCCAACGGTGCAATGAATGACGGTGATTCCCACTGGAACAACGACACTGACACTGTCAAAACAGAGAACGTACCAATAGGGCTCTACGTCTGGAAAATCAACCCGCGCTTTGGCGACATCATAAAAGCCGAACCCGACACACTCCCCCACCTGTTTCAAAACGAAGCTTTCACTGGTGGCACAACAGGCCACTATAACTATACTGGCAACCTGGGTTCTCCGAGAAATTCCCGCATTCTCTCTGACAACCTTGAACGCACCTTCTCCCCACAGTTCATCTTTGCCAAGCCCTACGATTACTTCCTCACGCCAATCAGCGACCTGTTGTTCACCAATACAAAATCGCCGATAACCAACATCACTTACCACGAATGCGGCAATAAGCAAAACGGGGAAGACCGCATACGTGCCCTCTTTGCCACCAATGCGGGAAAACGCTTCGGCGCCGGATTCAAACTCGACTACCTCTATGGTCGCGGCTACTACCAAAGCCAGTCGACCGCACATTTCAACGGCACGCTGTTCGCCTCCTACATTTCAGACACCTATAATCTGCACACGGCATACAGCGCCAATCACCTCAAAAATTCCGAGAACGGAGGTATTGAAAGCGACGACTACGTCACACGCCCCGAAACGTTTCCAACGAAATATGGAACCGCCGACATGCCGACACGGCTGTCAAAATCATGGAACAAGATGAACGTCAATACGTTCTATCTGACACACAACTACAACCTCGGCTTCACGCGCCACCGCGACAAAGACGGCCACATTGTCAATGCCCGCCAGTTTGCACCGAAAAACAAACTGCTCTCGAAAGTCGTGAAAAACGCTGGCATGCCTGCCGACACCACACGTCGCAACAGCATGACAACCTCCGACGCTAACGCCAAACTTGTCTCTGCCACACAAACAGCCGCCAAAGACATGGAAGCCGCTGAGGACACACTCTCAAAACTCATCCCCGAATTTGTGCCCGTTGTCGGCTTCATCCACACCATGCGCCTCGAACACAACAACAGGCGCTTCCTTTCAAACCTGACACGCGCCGCTGGGGCCGACCGTTATTTCAACGACTTCTACCTGCCAGGCGACTCTGCCAATGACTACACAAAAAACGTACACGTTGAAAACACACTGGCCCTGGAACTCCGAGAGGGCTTCAACAGATGGGTCAAATCAGGATTGCGCCTCTTCGTGAGACACGATTTCTATAAATACACCCTCCCCGACCAGCAGCGCCTTGAAACGCGCTACACGGAAAACTACTTCACCATCGGTGCGCAGCTGTTCAGCAAGCAGAGCCGTCTGTTCCACTACGACCTCCTGGGCGAACTGCGAAACACGGGCAAGAGCTGGGGTGAATTCAACGTCTCCGCCAATGTCGGCCTCGCCATCCCCCTACATAGCGACACATTGAAAGTCAATCTATTTGGCAACACACGCGGCGAGCAACCAACCTTCTACCAACGCACCTACCACGCCCGCAACGCATGGTGGGACAAGTCATACGACCGCACCTTCAGCGCCAGCGCTGGCGGCACCATCGCATACAAGCGCACACGCCTGTCAGTTGCCCTGCAAACGCTGCAAAACCACGCCTATTTCCAAGAACGGCTGACGCCCGTCACCACCTCTGAGGGCACAACGCTCTTCCGCAGCGGCGTTGAAGCCCTGCAAAAAGGGAAAAACATCCAGGCGCTTTCAGCCTCTCTCAGACAAGACCTCACATGGGGCATCCTCAATTGGGAAAACGAACTGACGGCGCAAACCACCTCCGAGAAGGAAATTCTTCCACTGCCGGCATTTTCCGTTTGGAGCAACCTATATCTGCGCTTCCGCATTGCCCACGTGCTGCTCACGGAATTTGGCGCCGATGCACGCTTCTTCACGGCATATAAAGCGCTGACCTATTCGCCCCTCATCGGAAGTTACGTCGTGCAAGACCCCGACCACGCCACAAAAACAGGCAACTACCCCTGGGTCAACGTCTACGCCAATTTCCATCTGAAGAGCACGCGCTTCTACATCATGGCGTCACACGTCAACTATAAGAGCGGAAGCGGAAACCCCTTTCTCGTGCCCCATTATCCGCTAAACCAGATGGTCCTCCGCCTGGGCATTTCATGGAATTTCTTTAACTGAGCCAAAACGTCCTCTTCCCCGCCCCCTGGCAGTCGTTCATCAAAAAAACTGCCGAAGAGCAGGAAAGGCGGGCGGCCCAAACAAAAAACAACCCCATACATTATGCAAAAACTTGTCATCAACTCCTACGACGACTTCGCCACACACGTGGGCGAAGTTCTCGGCACATCCGAATGGCTCGAAGTCAGCCAAGAACGCATCAACCAGTTTGCCGATGCCACCCTCGACCACCAATGGATTCACGTTGACCCAGAGCGTGCAAAAGCCGGCCCCTTCGGACAAACAATCGTTCACGGCTACCTGACACTCTCCCTCCTCCCCTACATGTGGGAGCAGATTGTTGAAGTCAACAACCTGAAGATGATGGTCAACTACGGCATGGACAAGATGAAATTCGGCCAAGCCGTTTTGAGCGGACAAAGCGTACGCCTCGTCACCACGCTGCAATCCATTGCCAACCTCCGTGGCATCTGCAAAGTGGAAATCAAATTTACCATCGAGATCAAAGACCAGAAGAAACCGGCGCTCACAGGTGTCGCCACCTTCCTCTATCATTTCAATTAGAAAAGACCAAAACAGAAGCAACCTGTCTGCCCGCTATATTGCAAACAGGTTGCTTTGTCATTTTGCCGTGTGCATGATACAGAAAGACACACCCATTTGCTTGACCACCCCTCTCTCTCCCACACACATACACCAGCATCACGCCTCCATCAAAAAAACAAGAAATACACACTATGAAAAAAACATTACTCTGTTCGTTTGCAACCCTGCTCCCGCTTATAGGAAACGCTGAAGAAATTCATAAAGACAACGAATTTCAAGACCCCGACTACGAAACGCCCGGCTACGTCATCACACCAAAAGCCACCACCGCCCTCATGCAGGAAATGCAGCCCACCATGAAATTCGGCGGCTACATCATGGGCAAATATTCCGTCAACGACCGAAAAAGACAAGCCACAAACGGAGGCTTCAATCTCCGCTTCATCCGTCTCTATGCCGACGGCCACGTCTACAAAGATTTCTATTATAAATTCCAGCTCGAAGTGAACGGAGCGCCAGGAGAAAACAAAGGGCCGCGCGTGCTCGACGCCTTCATCGAATGGCAGAAATATGATTTCCTGCGCGTCAAACTTGGGCAGTTCAAACGTTCCTTCGGATTTGAAAACCCCATGAGCCCCCTAGCCATTGGTGGCGGAGCCTATTCCCAGGCAACCATGAAACTCGCCTCCATCAACGACCGCAACGGCGAAGGTGACTACAACAAAAGTTCGGGTCGCGACCTTGGCATACAGCTCCAAGGCGACATATTCCCCGCTGCCGACAACCACAAGCTACTCCACTATCAAGTTGGCTTCTTCAACGGACAAGGCATCAACCACGCCGACAAAGACCACCACAAAGATCTCATCGGAGGCCTCTGGTTCTCGCCCGTGAAAAACCTCGCCATCGGAGGATTCGGGTGGAACGGAAAATACACCAACGAAAAATACGATGCTAACGCCCAGACAGAACAGTTGAAAAGCGTGAAACGCGTGCGCTGGGGTAGCGGACTGAAATATGAAGGCAAGTGGACCTTCAGAGGAGAATACATGAGCTCCGTCGGCGGAGTAACAACAGATGCCTATGCCCCCGACCGCTCCGACGCTTGGTATGCCACGCTGGGAGTTCCAGTGACAGAAAAGTTCAAAGTCTTCGGACATTACGACTGCTACCGCAACGACAAACACACGTGGGCATCCATGAACACAAACTACGGAATAACCGGCAATTACTGGCTCGGCAAAAACCTGCTCTTCCAGCTCAACTACACCTTCACCGACAACCGTGCAGCTCGCGGGAAAGACTCCCACTACAACACCGTCGACGTGCAAGTGACTGCAAGATTCTAAGAAATATCTGGGTCCGAAAAACACATATCTCAACATACGAAAAAGAGGGGATCCTCCTTTGAGGTCCCCTCTATTCCTTCATCTGCTTTCTAACGAGAAAGCAAAAATATCAAATTTTCGTTCGCGGGGCGAACAACCTATAGCGGCATGACTTTAAACCAAAAAATATATGCTATAGAACACGTACGAAAATGCCCCTTTTTGTTTTACTATGAATTTTCACTCTTAGTATTTGTGAAAGAATAAGTTGACCAATCTTGACCAGTATTTTGGCTTGATTTGGGATTTGGAGAAAGGAACATAGCGGACTATGTGGCCAAGACCAAATACCAATAACGAAAAAAGAGACAGTGCTAAGAAAGAACAACCGACTCTCCTTATCCCCAAAATTGCTCAAAATTTTTTTTTGCCAAAACTAAAAATAAGATAAGTGTCCCTGAAGAACCCCTTAAAAGCGTTTTCCAGGGACACGTTGTTTCTCATTCAGTCGGCGTCATTCCGCCTGCTCCTTTTCAAAAGCTTCAACCAGTTTGTTCTGGATGTCGCCAGGAACGAGTTCGTAGCTTGCAAACTTCATGATGAAGCTGGCGCGTCCTCCAGTCAAAGAGCTCAGGCTCGTCGAGTAATTGCTCATTTCCTTGAGAGGCACTTTCGCCTGCAGCTTCTCATAACCATTTTCGCTGCTCATGCCGACAATCATGCCGCGACGGCCTTGAAGGTCACTCATCACGTCACCCATTTTGTCGGCAGGCACAAATACTTCGACATCATAAATCGGCTCGAGAATCTTCGGGCCAGCAGCCTTGAAGGCTTCGCTAAACGCCTGGCGACCTGCGAGCATAAACGACAATTCGTTGCTGTCTACGGGATGCATCTTGCCGTCGTAAACGATGACGCGAACGTCACGTGCGTAGCTACCCGTCAGCGGGCCTTGCTCCATACGGCTCATCACACCCTTCAGAATCGCTGGCATAAAGCGCGCATCAATAGCTCCTCCAACAACCGAGTTGATGAAGACGAGCTTGCCGCCCCACTCCAACGGAATCTCTTCCTTGCCTTTCATGGAAATGCGGATTTCCTGATTGCCAAACTTGTAGAGCGTTGGGTCGGGCATACCGTCGCTATAGGGTTCCACTATGAGGTGTACCTCACCAAACTGACCAGCTCCGCCGCTCTGCTTCTTATGGCGATAGTCGGCGCGTGCAGCCTTCGTGATGGTTTCACGATAGGGGATGCGCTGCTCGTAAAACTCAACTGGAATCTTGTCAAGATTTTCCAAACGCCATTTCAGCGTGCGGAGGTGGAATTCGCCCTGTCCGTGAACCAGAATCTGGCGCAGTTCCTTCGATTGTTCAACCACCCATGTCGGGTCTTCCTGACGCATACGGTTTAATGCCACCATCATCTTTTCCGTGTCGGCCTCATTGACGGCCTTGATGGCACGCGTATATTTCGAATTTGGATATTTGATAAAATTAAAACGATTGTCGCAATCCTTGCTGTTTAAGGTGTTGCCCGTTCTGACATCCTTCAGTTTCACAGTGCAGCCGATGTCGCCCGCCTCGAGTTTTTCAACCTTTTCGCGGTTTGAGCCTGCACAGACAAACAATTGGGCCATACGTTCCTTGGAACCGCGGTCGGCATTCGTCAGATCGTCGCCTTCCTTCACCACGCCGCTCATCACCTTGAAATATTGCACCTCTCCGATGTGTGGCTCAACGCCGGTTTTGAAGAAATAGATGGATGTTGGGCCGGCAGGATCTGGTTTGACCTCAACGCCGCGCGTGTTGTGAACAGCTGGCATTTCGTCAACAAACGGCACCACGTTGCCCAAGAATTCCATCAGACGGCCAACGCCCATATTCTTGGAGGCACAGACGCAGAACACGGGGAAAATTGAGCGAGTCACCATGCCCTTGCGGATGCCTTCGCGCATCTCGTCTTCGCTCAGATGGTCGGTTTCAAAAAACTTCTCCATCAGGCCCTCGTCGTTCTCGGCAGCGGCTTCAACGAGTGCCTTGTGCATGGCTTCTGCTTTTTCCTTTTCAGAATCGGGAATTTCCGAGAGCGTCGGCTTGCCGCCATCGGGTCCCCACGTGAGCTGCTTCATCAAGATGACGTCAATCAGGGAATTGAAGCCCGGACCTGTTTCAACGGGATATTGAACGGGAACCACCTTCGGGCCGTAAATGCCGCTCAACTCTTCCAATATTGCATCGTAGTCACATTTCTCATCGTCCAGTTGGTTTACCAAGAAGATGACAGGCTTTCCCAATTTTTCGGTATAGCGGAAGTGGTTTTGCGTGCCCACTTCTGGGCCAAACTGCCCATTGATCAACAGAACTGCCGTATCTGTCACATTCAATGCCGTCATAGCTGCCCCAACAAAATCATCCGATCCTGGGCAGTCGATGATATTCAGCTTTTTGTTATTCCATTCCACATGAAACACCGTTGAGAAGACGGAATAACCGTAATCTTGCTCAACAGGGAAATAATCCGACACCGTATTTTTTGCCGTAATACGTCCGCGACGTTTTATCAGACCACTCTCAAAAAGCAAAGCTTCCGTGAGAGTGGTCTTGCCTGATCCATCATTGCCGAGGAGCGCAATGTTCTTAATTTCGTGAGAATTATAAACTTTCATGATGCTATAGATTATAAATGGTTAGTGAACCTTGGTTTTTAATGGAGAAACATGGTTTCCCACTTACGTTTCGCAAACATACCTATTTAATTTGAGACCGCCAAATCTTAAAAGTATGTTATTTAGCATGGTTTTCCGATATATCCACCTTACAAATAAAACGCTTCTTACCAAAATCGCTTATAATTAGCCACATAACGTCTGTTTCTTTGTTCCACGGAAAAAAGTCTGTGATTCCGTCTATTCAACTGCCAGACGGCCATTCTGCAACACGCGCCAAGCGCTTTACCTGAAACGGAGACAACGGACCACTTGACCGAAATCTGACACGACTTCATGGGAGACAAGGAATCACGGGACAAGTGAGTTTTGACCTGGGTCAAAAATTTCTGATTATTCTATTGATGCAAGATTAAAGTGCAATCTGTAATTAAGAATTTGTCGTTCAAGGTTATATGCCTATGCTTTTTGACGAACACGAGACAAGGCACATCCGCATCTGGGGCGAGACACATCCGCATCTGGGAGGAGGCACATCCGTATCTGGGAGGAGATGCGCCTGTGTCCGGAACAAGAAACGACCGCATCTGAGACTTGAAACGGTTGAACGCGAGACGATGTTTGCCGACAAATAGAGATACCAAATTCTCTTGTTACGCGAGTTCGAGATAATATTCTAAAAAGTAAAGAGCAGAAAAACATCCAACCTA
>ERZ773165.110-NODE-110-length-71661-cov-33.987543_pt1 | contig 71661 bp, 65 predicted proteins | sample MGYA00581003_ERZ773165 | MGnify/ENA primary metagenome ERZ773165 (study PRJEB29015, sample SAMEA2737817) | human gut metagenome | biome: human gut; feature: human-associated habitat; material: faeces | place: China | collected 2012 ... | reverse complement strand
GGGACGTTGTTATTGAGACATGAGTTTTTTAAGAAAGATTAAACTATATGGTTGTTGTTGTTGGCTCCTACTTAGCACCCATATGAAGAACTGATAGTTACAAATGCTATACATGTGTTATCATCCTTACAACCCAAAGAAACGGTCGCTTAATACTGGAGAAATCTTACTCCTTTACAGGGGGCCACCAGCTGAGCGCCATGAATGCGGGGGTACGAACAGAAGAAGTGCGACAAGAAGTATTCCAGTCTTTTGAAGGGTGGCAGGTAAGGCATTACCATCGGCAGAATTTTGGAATAATTCATTTTTCGTGGATATAGAATGAAACCATTCCATCAGAGCGCATTAATGTGATATGGCCGACTCCTCCTAATACTCCTTCAGGTAAAGTGCCTTCAATAGTCCAATCAGAATAGAAGTTGGCAACAGTAAATGGATACTCGTATTTCATATCATCTCCATAAATGTCAAATAGAATTGCAATTCCTATGTCTGCGGCCAATTTTGAATTGTCCACGATTCCTTGTCGAAAGGCTTTGACTGAATTATCCGGAAGATATAATGAATCAGAATAACTCATGAAAGGAAGTTGCTCTTTTCGTTCACCCACATAAAAATATGGGGTCACTTTTTTCTTGCGAATAGAATAGCTTGAGTGTACAAACTTTGTTACAGCACAACCAACCAATACTCCCAACAAGACATAGGCGAAACAACTAATTAAGTATTTATTTAATTTTATCATACTTGGTGAGTTTTAAAATTCGAGCATCTATCTTTTGGATGTAAACAATAGCAGATGTATCTTTGGATATGATTTTCCATACTTTGCCATTAATCAGGCTTAACTTAAATGGCTGTGCTTTATTGGCATAATCCTCCCCATATTTATCTGCCAGCACATAATAGGAAATTTTATATGCTGTCTGTGGTTTCGTCACGACACCCTTAATCTCTTTTCGTGTAGTTGCTATGGATGTTGTGTCACAATCATAATAGTGTTCTTGGCGAAACTGTATTCCATAAGATTCTTCGTATTCCTTGGCACTTACTGGTTTGAAATATTGGTTATGAGGGTCTCGCTCTTTATAGTAGAAATATAATGACACCAACACTCCTATCGCTATTCCTATTATTAAACATATAAATTTTATCAGTTTTGTTCTATTCATAAGTCTTGGGATTTAATCGTAACATTTTTTTGAAATAGTATAATAGTTTCTCCATGTTTATAGGATGAGTTTCTATACTACTATATCTATAGTTCAATGCTGTTGGATCATTTTTGTCACTTGGCATATCTGTACTTAAAGTAATTATTTTGCCTTTATTGTATATGTATTTTAATAAAGAGCCATTTGGCGTAACTAAATAAATATTCATCTTATTCGCATTTGCATTTTTAAGGTCTTGTTTATTAGATTTTCGTAAATCATCAAATGGTATATATCTATCGCCACGTTTCATGGAAACTCCAGAAAAGTTATTTCCTATATAATTTACATCATATGCTCCATGCGTATGTATTGTTGCTTCCAATTCAAAGCCAATAGAAGAAGAACTCAATATTTCATGAGGTTTTCCTATAGAAGCAACATTATAAGTATAGCCTATTTTTCCTTGTGCATTACGAACCCGAAATATGTTAGAAAAATATTCTCTGTCTTCTCGTATAGAATTATCATTATAGAAATATCCGAAGTCAATGGCTGCTGCATCTGCTGTTGGGAAAAAATCCCATGGATCCTTTCCATCTCTATCCACCATTCGTACAGGATTGTCCAAACAGAACACATACGGGCTGATATGATAATATTTCTCAGCCATTGGGTCCACACTTGTCCAACAGCCAAGTATTTGGTCATACATTCTTGCGCCATAGTCGTAGAGGCGCAGACCATGCACGAGATCCAGCTCCTTGCCATTGAACTTGTAGCGCTGTAGGTCTGTGTTCTCATCGCAATGGTTGTACTCGCCGAAAGTGTTGCCAAAGGGATAATAGTGATTTATCTGCAACCTATTAATGCCTGGAGTCTCCTCCATCACCACACGGTTGCTTCCCAAGTGGTCTTTCTCCACGCTGCACCATGTCAGTGTACTGTCCTGGTTCAGAAGAATGTAAATCACAAGCATATGCATACAATTATTCAGTGGACATTAGTTAGGGCGTTTGTGATAATCTACTTTCAATTGTTTTAACACTTCCAAACAGCGAACATCCTTATAATCAGCACCTCTTTTCAGGAAAAAGACACAAAGTCGTTTTGTCTCTTCATCCATTTTGTTTGCGTTAGGATATACTGCCATAATTGTACGATAAGCATCATAATTGGCAGGGGTATAATTATAGCATATCGCCATAATGAATGAATAGAAAAAAGAATTTGAACGAGGAATATGCTTGTTCTTAACCACTGAAACCAGATAAGTTTTGTAAGCCGTAGTATCACCTTCCTCAATGATAGCATTTCGTTCTTTTTTCATAAATGAATCAACATAAAAACATTCAATACGTTTTGGCTTTAGTTTATTACAATGAAGAACAAAGCCAAACAAAAAGGGGACAATTAACAATGATATATATTTTTTCATCACCAGATAATCTTTTATAACATTTTTACTTCAACTAATAGGTCAGTACACAACCTTATCATTCCAAACAGATGGATTTCCTATTTGAAATTTAAGAGTAGGGTTTTTGAAGATATTTACGGGGGAAGGAATCCAACTTATCATCATAAAAACTTTGTCCATCCCATATCATGTCATTAATAAAAGAGATAGTATACCTATCATGATTTTTTGCAGCATTATATAAAAAATCACATCCTATATGATTCAATGTATAACAAGCTGACATTATACGAGGATCAAATTGTCCCATTCTAAGACTTAGAAAATCTTCTTCTACAAATTGTGGAACTATCGTTTTATATATAGATATTGCGGCTCCTGGAGTATGGTATCTATTCGCACAAATCATATAGTCTAAAAGATTTTCACAATTGGTAGGATAATCAGTAGCCCCATAGTAACCATCTATATTTTCTAAATCTTTTGGAGTACCTCTTTCCAAACATTTTTTATCCAAGATTAAGACATCATCGCTGCTAGAATAAATTTCATATGACACAAAGAAGTTATCTATTGCAAAAGCTAATAATTTGTTCAATCCATATCCAGCTCCGAAGGATAAGGAAACCAGTAAAATCTTTATTGTTGTTTTCATACTTTAGTTTTTAATTTATACTATTACTGTCCGATAACACACGGACTGCACAAAACATTATAAAAAGGCTATTATCAATATCTTACAACATTAAGGCAAGAATTATATCTATAACTGTATTCATCTTCTCCAATATTTTAAATTATAAATGAACCTTAGTAAAAAGGGCTCATAGATAAACCCTTTTGCTCCAGGTTTCTCTGAATTTTGTTGTGGAGTTTTAAAATCACCAGAATAGTCATTATAAAGTTTTCCATTTTTATATCCAAGCCATTTTCCTGTTGACAAGAAAAGTTTATGCACATCCTTTCCCGTATAACTAGATACACCTGTAAAAATGCGTTTAATTTTATCTGGGTTTCTCACTCCAACTTGCAACAACTTATTAGGAGCAATTATTAATACATTCTCGAAGGAAGGATCTTGTGACAAAAGTTTTGCAAATCCACTAGTTTGACATGAATGTAAAACTATTATAGCTGGTTCTCCTTTTGCATGCTTCTTCCAAATGTTACTTTTGTTTTTTAGCATCTTGTCAAATGATGCTGCATTTACAATGTGATTATATGAAATACCATTCTCTTCTTTAAGTCCATGTACCCAAATATTAATGACATTAGCATCATCAGAAAAATTATTCATATCATCAGAAAAGAATTTGTAATTTTCGTCTGTCTTATCAAGTAAGTCTATTTTTTCCTTTCCGTTTGGATCAACATTTCTTACTGGATTATCAGCACAGAACACATACGGGCTGATATGATAATATTTCTCAGCCATTGGGTCCACACTTGTCCAACAGCCAAGTATTTGGTCATACATTCTTGCGCCATAGTCGTAGAGGCGCAGACCATGCACGAGATCCAGCTCCTTGCCATTGAACTTGTAGCGCTGTAGGTCTGTGTTCTCATCGCAATGGTTGTACTCACCGAAAGTGTTGCCAAAGGGATAATAGTGATTTATCTGCAACCTATTAATCCCTGATGTTTCCTCTCTCACCACACGGTTGCTTCCCAAGTGGTCTTTCTCCACGCTGCACCATGTCAGCGTACTGTCTTGGTTCAGAAGAACATAGCGACCATTGCTCAGCATGGTGGTAGGACCATAAGTTTCCTGATGACATAAGAAGTGTCGCATAGGCGTTCGGTAGGTTTAATTATTATTTTAGCGCAAATATAGCAGAAATGTAGGGACGTTGTTATTGAGACATGAGTTTTTTAAGAAAGATTAAACTATATGGTTGTTGTTGTTGGCTCCTACTTAGCACCCATATGAAGAACTGATAGTTACAAATGCTATACATGTGTTATCATCCTTGCAACCCAAAGAAACGGTCGCTTAATACTGGAGAAATCTTATCTGAACACATCCTGGAGATGAACGACCGGCCATTTTGCGTCACTTGCGCCAATGCGCCAAGTGGCACAAATATAGAAAATATAGAAAAAATGGCTGAAAAACGTGGGACAGGCATGTTTGTTTATGAGGAAAAATTGTACTTTTGCCACTGAAATCAAAAAGACTTCAACTGAATAAAAAAATGTGTAACAGGAAACATAAGACTTGTGCTACAGAAACATAAGACTTGTGTCATAGAAATTAAAAGAATCGGAAAATGAAGAAAGATAAATTGCCTCTTGTTACTGCAGTTTCCAGTTTCGATGCTGTAGTCCTATGCGATGGAGATTATCCCTCTCATGCTGTGGCGCTGTCGATACTGCAGCATGCCAAATATCTGGTGTGCTGCGATGGTGCAGGTATGCATTACATTCTGCATGGCGGGACACCTGATGCTATTGTGGGAGATGGCGATTCGCTGCCTGATGACTTCAAGAGACGCTATGCCGACTTGGTGCATTTGGTGGACGAACAGGATGACAACGATCAGACGAAGGCCACGCGATTTTGTATGAAGCAAGGAATGAGGCGCATTGCCTACTTGGGATGCACGGGCAAGCGAGAAGACCATACGCTCTGCAACATCTCGCTGATCATGCGATATATGCGAGAGTGGGGGCTCGACGTGACGATGATTACCGACACCGGATATTTTGTTCCAGCTTCAGGGCTTCAGTCTTTCGAGACCTTTGCGCGGCAACAGGTGAGTATCTTCAACTTTGGCTGTACGAGGCTTTCTGCCGAGGGACTCAAATGGAAGCCTTATCCCTATAAGGAATGGTGGCAGGGCGGACTCAACGAGGCTTTGGACAACGAGGTGGTGATGGATGGCGATGGCGACTATCTGATGTTTTTCACCTTCGATGCCAAAGTTCCAAAAACATAAGCAGAGTACTGGAACGAAAAAGGGGAGGCAAACCTCATCTCAAGGTCCGTCTCCCCGCTACTTATAGTTAAAAATAACCGATATTATTTGTTCAGATATTTATCTACCTGGGCAGCAATCTTTCGACCGCTTGCCATGGCTCTTACGACAAGGCTTGCACCATTGGCAGCATCGCCAGCTACAAACACATTGTCGGCAAACTCAGGCTGCTGTGGCTTCAGGAATCCCATGGCAAGGAACACAGCTTCGGCCTTGATAATCTCGGGCTTGCCTGCTTCTACCATCAGCGGACGACCGCCTTCAGGATTTGGTTTCCAGTCTATCTGTTGTACTTTGACACCTGTCAGTTTGCCGTTCTTGCCCAAGAATTCGAGTGAGTTGATGTTCCAGCGGCGTGTGCAGCCTTCCTCATGACTGGATGTAGTCTTGAGGGTGCGAGGCCAGTTAGGCCAGGGATTCTTAGGATCCTCAGGACCTTCTACAGGCTTAGGCATGATTTCTATCTGTGTCACGCTCTTGCAACCCTGTCGATGAGCAGTTCCGATGCAGTCGCTGCCCGTATCGCCACCACCGATGACAAGAACGTCCTTGCCCTTGCAGTTGACGAGCTCGTCCTTGCTGAACTCCATGCCTGCGAGGATGCGGTTCTGCTGAGATAGCAGTTCGAGGGCGAAGTAAACACCCTTGAGCTCGCGTCCTGGAATCTTGAGGTCGCGTGCAGTAGGCGTACCTGTAGAAACCACATAGGCATCGAAGCCTTCGGGCAGCTTGTTGACATCGATGTGCTGATTGTATTTGAACTCGATGCCTTCTTCCTCGAGAAGATGCAGACGGCGGTCGATGATGCTCTTGTTGAGCTTGAAGTTAGGAATGCCGTAACGCAGCAAGCCACCGGCGTTCTCGCGTGCCTCGAAGACAGTCACCTTATAGCCTTTATGGTTGAGCTGGTTGGCAGCAACAAGTCCGGCAGGTCCTGCACCGATGACAGCAACGGTCTTGCCGTTGCGTTCTGGTATTTCAACGCGTACATAGTCTTCAGAGAAAGCGTGCTCAACGATGGCGCACTCGTCTTCACGGTTGGTGGTAGGCTCGTGGTCCATGAGGTTGAGGATACAGGCTTTCTCGCAGAGAGCAGGACAGATGCGGCCTGTGAACTCAGGAAAGTCGTTGGTGGAGTTGAGCAGGCGGTAAGCCAGTTCCCAGTCACCCTTGTAGAGGGCGTCGTTCCACTCAGGAGCCTTGTTGCCCAACGGGCAAGCCCAGTGACAGAAGGGCACACCGCAATCCATGCAGCGCGAAGCCTGCTGTCGGCGGTCGTTGCTGTTTAATGTTTGTTCTACCTCGCTGAAGTCGAGGATTCTATCGTGTATTGGTCTATAGCCTGCTTCTTTGCGGGGTATAGTCAAAAATGCTTTTGGATTTCCCATCTTCTTTTAAAAGTAAAAGGGTAAAAAGGTAAAAAGACATTCTTGCTTGTTACTTGCTGTCATTTACTTAAACCTTATGTTACCTTTATTATTAATTTATTTATTACTCGACATTTTACCGAAGTCAAGGCAAAGGGCTAAGGCTCTTTTTACCTTTTTACCCTTTTGCCTTTTTCCCTTTATTAATAGTCTCGCTGCATGTCTGCAATCTTCTGCTGCAGTTTCTTTACTTGCTCTTCCTGCAGCACGCGCTTATACTCGATAGGCACTACCTGGATGAAGTCTTCCACATAGTGGTTCCAGTCGTCGAGCATGGTGCGGGCGAGCTTACTGCCTGTATAGAGATAATGCTGGCGGATGAGCTCGTGCAGCTCCTTGCGGTAGGTGCTGTCCTCGACGAGGTTGATTTCCACCATATCCATGTTGCAGAAGTAGTCGAAGTTGTGGTTCTTGTCCCATACGTAGGCCACACCGCCACTCATACCTGCGGCAAAGTTGCGGCCCGTCTCGCCGAGCACTACCACGCGTCCGCCTGTCATGTACTCGCAACAGTGGTCGCCAGCACCCTCGATGACAGCGATGGCACCAGAGTTGCGCACACCGAAGCGTTCGCCTACCTTACCGTTGATATACAGCTCGCCCGATGTGGCTCCATAGAGTCCGGTATTGCCAGCGATGATGTTGTCTTCGGCAGAGAAGTTGCTGCGGATAGGAGGCAGGATGGAAATACGGCCTCCTGACAGTCCCTTGGCGAAATAGTCGTTGGTCTCGCCTTCCAACTTGAAGTCGACACCCTTGACAAGGAAGGCTCCGAAGCTCTGACCGGCAGAGCCCTTGAACTTCACATTCACTGTCTTGTCAGGCAGACCAGTCTCGCCATACTTGGCAGCGATAGCGCCACTGAGCATTGCTCCGGCAGCACGGTCGGTATTCTTGATGGCAAAGTCGAGGTTGACTTCCTCTTGCTTCTCGATGGCGTTCTGTGCGCCACGAACGAGCTGCTGGTCGAGCACGTTGGCAAGATCGTGTATCTGTTCGGTGGTGTGATAGAGCGATCCATGACCGGCCTCGCGATGCAACAGGCGAGAGAAGTCAAGAAGGTCGGCTTTCTGCTCGATAAACTTTGCGGTAGCGCTGTCTACGGCTTCGCTTCCCTCGGCAGGAACCACTTCCTCGTCGCTCTTGCGAACGATGAGTTCGGTATGACCGATGATGTCGTTGAGTGAGGTGTAACCCATCTCAGCCAAGTACTCGCGCACCTCCTCGGCGAGGAAGCGGAAGTAGTTGATCAGATATTTGTAGCTGCCGCGGAAGTGGGCGCGCAGCTTAGGATCCTGTGTGGCAACACCCATAGGACAGGTGTTGAGATTACATTTGCGCATCATGACACAACCCAGGACGATGAGTGCAGCAGTACCGAAACTGAATTCCTCGGCGCCGAGCAAGGCCATGAGAATGATGTCGCGTCCGCTCTTCAGCTGGCCGTCTACCTGTAGGCGAACCTGTCCGCGAAGACCGTTCTTCACCAAAGTCTGCTGTGTCTCAGAGAGACCTATCTCTGGCGAGATACCGGCAAAGCGCATGCTGGAAGCAGGGCTTGCACCCGTTCCACCCTCTGCACCAGAGATGACGATGAGGTCGGCCTTGGCCTTTGCCACACCGGCAGCAATGGTTCCTACGCCGCTCTCGGCAACGAGTTTTACAGAGATGGCAGCACGTGGGTTCACGTTCTTCAGGTCGAAGATGAGCTGAGCCAGGTCCTCAATACTGTAGATGTCGTGATGAGGTGGTGGCGAGATGAGGCTGATGCCAGGAATAGAGTGACGTGTCTTGGCGATGACCTCGTTGACCTTAAAGCCAGGCAACTGTCCGCCCTCACCAGGCTTGGCACCCTGTGCCACCTTGATTTGTATTTCCTCGGCATTGACGAGATATTCGGTTGTCACGCCGAAACGTCCCGAAGCCACCTGCTTGGTTTTGCTGGAGAGGCTGATGCCATCCTGAGTAGAATGGAATCGCTCGTTGTCCTCGCCTCCCTCACCCGTGTTGCTGCGTGCACCGAGGGCGTTCATGGCCAGAGCCATAGCCTCGTGGGCTTCCTTTGAGAGGGCTCCGAAGCTCATGGCTCCGGTGACGAAGTGCTTCACGATTTCCTCTACAGGCTCTACCTTGTCGATAGAGATAGGATTCTTGCGGAAGGCGAAGAAGTCGCGGATGAAGATAGGTTCCTGCTTGTTGTCGACAAGATGAGTGTATTTCTTGAACAGCTGGTAGTCGCCCTTGCGGGTGGCAAGCTGCAGAGTGGCTATAGTCTCAGGGTTCCAGGCATGCTTGATGCCGTCCTTGCGATAGTGGAACTGTCCCATGCTGGGCAGAAAGTCGAGCTTCTTGGTGGCGAAGGCCTTGTCGTGCAGCAGGATGGCGTCGCGGGCGATGGTCTCAAGACCTATACCGCCGATGGTGCTTACCTCGGTGCCGAAATAGTTCTTCAGCAGACTCTCGCTCAGACCGATGCTCTCGAAGATCTTGGCTCCGCGATAGCTGCGGATGGTGGAGATTCCCATCTTGGCCATGATCTTGAACAGGCCTTTCTTCACAGCCTTGATGTAGTTCTGTTCGGCTGTGTGATAGTCTTCCTGTATCTTGCCCTTCTTTACCAGGTCGTCGAGGATGGCGTAGGTGAGGTAAGGGCAGAGTGCTGATGCACCATAGCCCAGAAGCAGTGCGGCATGCATCACCTCACGAATCTCACCGCTCTCTACGATGAGGGCTGTCTGTACGCGTTTGCCGGCGTCGATGAGATAGTGGTGTACGGCGCTTACGGCGAGCAATGATGGGATGGCTGCATGAGTGGCGTCGACATCGCGGTCGCTCAGGATGATGTAGTTGTAACCGTCGTCAACACTCTGGGCTGCCTGCTTGCACAGCTCGTCGAGAGCCTCGTGGAGGCCTTCCTCGCCCTTGGCAGTCTCGAACACCATGTGGAGCTTGACGGTGTTGAAGCCCTTGTAGCGTATGTTCTGCAGAATGTCGAGCTGGGTGTTGGTCAGGATTGGATGTGGCAGGCGAACCATCTTGCAGTTGCTCTCGTCGGGATTCAGGATGCCTGAACCCACACGGCCGATGTACTCGGTAAGACTCATCACGAGGTTCTCGCGGATGGAGTCGATGGCAGGGTTGGTGACCTGTGCGAACTGCTGACGGAAGTAGTTGAAGAATATTTGTGGCTGGTCGGAGAGCACTGCCAGTGGCGTGTCGTTACCCATAGAGGCTGTAGGCTCCTGGCCCTTGGTGGCCATAGGAATGATGGTTCCGTCGATGTCTTCCTCGCCGAAGCCGAACTCCAGTTCCTTGCGGGTGAGGTTCTCTACTGAGTTTTCCACCTTACGTCCGCTGCGGAGTTTCTCCAACTCGATGCGGTTGGTGTTGAGCCACTGGCGGTAAGGATGCTGGGCAGCCAGGCGCTCCTTGATTTCGCCGTCGTAGTATATCTTGCCTTCCTGTGTGTCGATGAGGAGAATCTTACCAGGCTGCAGACGACCTTTCTCTGCCACCTCGGAAGGATCGAAGTCCATGACGCCTACCTCGGAAGCCACTACCATCATGTCGTTCTTGGTGATGGTGTAGCGGGCAGGGCGAAGACCGTTTCTGTCGAGCATACCGCCGGCAAAGCGTCCGTCGCTGAAGAGCAGAGCGGCAGGTCCGTCCCAAGGTTCCATCAGGATAGAGTGATACTCGTAGAAGGCCTTGAGGTCTTCAGAGATAGGATTCTTGTCGTTGAAGCTCTCTGGCACCATGACAGCCATGGCGTGAGGCAGCGACAAACCGCTCATCACGAAGAACTCGAATACATTGTCGAGGCTGGCAGAGTCGCTCATGCCAGGCTGTACGATAGGCGAGATTTCGCGAATGTCGCCCAGAGCCTCGCTGCTGAGCACACTCTCGCGTGCCTTCATCCAGCCGCGGTTGCCTCGTATGGTGTTGATCTCACCGTTGTGGCAGAGCAGACGGAAAGGCTGAGCCAGGCTCCATGTTGGGAAGGTGTTGGTAGAGAAGCGTGAGTGGACGAGAGCCAGACCGCTGGTAAAGTAATTATTGGTGAGGTCGGGATAATACTGGCGCAGCTGCAGGCTGCTCAGCATACCCTTGTATACGATGTTCGAATTGGACAACGAACAGATGTAGAAGTCAGGATCGCTGATGCGCTTCTCGATGCGTTTGCGTACGAGGTAGAGGATGCGCTCGAAGACAGGCACCTTGTCGTCGGTGACGCCTGTGATGAACACTTGTTTGATGGCGGGCTCGTTGCTCAGTGCGGCCTCTCCCAGACACTCTGGGTTGGTAGGCACGTTGCGCAGATGCATGAGCTGCAGTCCCTCGCGCTCTATCTCCTCGATCATGATGGAGAGGATGTCCTGCTGTTTCTTTTCGTCTTTAGGCAGGAAGATGAGGCCTGTGCCATATTTGCCTTTCTCGGGCACAGGAATACCTTGAAGAAGAATAAACTCGTGCGGAATCTGGAGCATGATACCGGCACCGTCGCCCGTCTTGTTGTCGGCACCCTCAGCGCCACGATGGCGCATGTTCTCGAGTACCTTCAGGGCATTGTCTACCAGCTCATGGCTCTTGTTGCCGTGGATGTTAACCACCATTCCTACGCCACACGCATCGTGCTCATAGGTTGAACTGTACAATCCTTTTTCCATTTCTTGTTCGTTTTATATTTATCGGTTATTCTATACAATGTTAAATATTGAAAGTCAAGTGTTTGAATGATGAATCAGGCTTATGTCATTGAGCATTTGAATTCTTCGTTCTTCACTCTTCACTTATTTATACGCCTGTTCGTGAACTCCGGCTACAGCTCGTCCGCTGGGGTCGTTCTGGTTCTTGAATGAGGCGTCCCATGCCAGTGCTTCGGCGGTAGAGCAAGCCACACTGGGCACGCTGGGCACGCTGCGGGCAGCACTGTCGCTGGGGAAATGCTCGGCGAAGATAGAGCGATAGTAGTATTCCTCCTTGTTCTGTGGAGGGTTGATGGGGAATCGCTCGGCGGCATGAGCCATCTGCTCGTCGCTGACTGCCGAGGCGGTGATCTGTTTCAGCGTGTCTATCCACGAATAGCCCACACCGTCGGAGAACTGCTCTTTCTGTCGCCATGCCACCTCTTCAGGCAGCAAGTCGGCAAAAGCATCGCGTACTACTTTCTTCTCGATGGTCTTGTCGGGACACATCTTCAGCACGGGGTTCATGCCCATGGCCACGTCGAGGAACTCCTTGTCGAGGAAGGGCACACGGCCCTCGATGCCCCAGGCTGCCAGACTCTTGTTGGCTCTCAGACAGTCGTAGAGATAGAGTTTGCCAAGCTTGCGGACGGTTTCCTCGTGGAAGGCCTTGGCGTCGGGTGCTTTGTGGAAGTAGAGATAGCCGCCAAACACCTCGTCGGCTCCCTCGCCCGAAAGCACCATCTTGATGCCCATGCTTCGGATGACGCGTGCCAGCAGATACATAGGTGTAGAGGCGCGCACGGTGGTGACGTCGTAAGTCTCGATGAAGTAGATGACGTCGCGGATGGCATCGAGTCCTTCCTGTATGGTGTAGTTGATTTCGTGATGCACGGTTCCGATGTGCTCTGCCACCAATCGGGCTTTAGCCAGGTCGGGAGCGCCCTTCAGTCCTACGGCGAAGGAGTGCAACCGTGGCCAGTAGGCTTGTGTCTCGCCTCCGTTCTCTACACGTATGGCAGAGAATTTCTCGGCAACGGCCGAGATGACCGAAGAGTCGAGTCCGCCGCTGAGCAGCACTCCGTAGGGCACGTCGCTCATCAGCTGTCGCTTCACCGAAGCCTCGAGTGCGTCGTGTATCTGTTCGACGGCAGCCTGCTCCTGTGGTGCAGCCTCTGCCAGCTGTTCGGCAGCTTTCTTGCTGTCGTCTATGTTGTATTTCTTTTGCATGGAAGCATACTCAAACCAGTCGCGTGTGTAGTAGCGCTTCATGCCTGGAGTCTTGCTGTAGTAATAATGTCCTGGGAGGAAAGGCTCGTAGTGGTCGCACTGTCCTTCGAGTGCCTTGAGTTCGGAAGCCACCATCACCTTGCCGTCGTTGTCGTAGCCGATATAGAGTGGAATCACGCCGATGGGGTCGCGTGCAATCAGAAACTCGTCGTGCTCTGCGTCGTAGAGGGCGAAGGCAAAGATGCCGTTCAGCTCTTCGAGCATCTGGCAGATGCGTGCATGTACGGCGTCCTCGCCCTGAAAGATCAGTGTGGCGAAGTCGGTGTCAGCACGCATCTCGCGATAGAGCGACAGAATCACCTCGCAGTCGCTGCCTGTCTGATATTGATAGTGTCCGGCAAACCGTGAGCGGATGTCCTGATGATTGTAAATCTCGCCGTTTACGGCAAGTACTTGTTTCTTGTCGGGTGAGAAGAGGGGCTGTCGACCGCTTTCTGGGTCTACGATACTCAGGCGCTCATGTGCCAGGATGGCTGAACCACCGCAGTAGATGCCGCTCCAGTCTGGTCCGCGATGGCGGATTTTCTGACTCATGCGCAGTGCTTGCTGTCGCAGTTCGGGAGTTTGCTCCTGAATGTTGAAGATAGATACGATTCCACACATAATAGCTTTTCCTTTCTTTTACGGTTATTTATAACACTTTGCTAAGTATTGGGTGCAAAATTACTACAATTTGATATATTAAAGAAAGGTTTGCTTACAATTTGTATTGGTTTTGTATGCTTTGTTTTAATCTTGAAGCTATTATTGTTGTCTTGCTTTCATATTGTAAGCATTCTGTTGCTTGTATATTACAATTTGAAAGTTTACTTAAAAAATAAGAGAAAAATCAAAGAGTCTTTAAAAAACAGATGCCGACAGTTCGGGGGAACTATCGGCATCTTTGCCATTGCCTTCAAAGGTGTGAAGGCTTTGTGATTTAATCAAGAAATAACTTAAAAACCCAATATGCGTTTTTCATTATGGCTGGAGAGTGAAGCCTACCACAAAGTAAGCCTTCTGTGAACTTGGGTTGGCTGCCACCTGGGCAAAGACGGGAACTGAGAAGCTGTCTGTGATCTTCAAGTCCTTGGTTGCCTTTACAGCCACGTTGGTTACAGCGAATCCAGAGGCGTCAGCATAATAGTCTGTGGCATAAGGAACAGCGCCTAAAGTGCCCTGCCAGTCAAGACCAGCGAGACGGAATGGCACTGTGGCTTCCACATAGGAAGAATAAGCGCGGTCGCCGTCTTTGTTCAGACCGTCATGACCTGCAAAGTTGGTGTACCAGTTGAGCGCCACAGGACCGAAGTCATAACCTACGTTAGCCTCGAATGTATGGGCTGTCTTGTGGGCATCGTAGAGGAAGTAGCGTTCGCCCTCTGTGTTGAAATAGTAGTCTGTCACGCCGATGTGGAAACCGCCTGTCTGATAAGCCAGGGTGAGGTCGAACTCCTTGGTGTCTTCCCATTTGGAGAGTCCTACGCTTCCCCATGCTGTGAGCGAGAGACCTTTCCAGCTCAGTCCGAGTGTAGGCTGCAATGACACTTGTCCGCATTCCTGACCACGCCAGATGTACTGGCTTACAACATCGGCAGCTACATTTGCCTCAATCTTATCCTGTGCCTGTGCACCCGTGGCGCATGCTGCCAATGTGAGTGCCAACAATCCAATCTTCTTCAAACTTTTCATACTCATTCTTTTTTATGTGTTAATACTCAGTTTCCTAAGGTTGTGGCAGCTGCTCATCTTCTGTTGATCGCAGCAGCTGCCCAATCTTTATTTTTTTCTCGTTTACTCCAGTTGCCACAGATTAGTTGTAGCAACTCTCGCCGTGCTCGTAGATATCGAGACCTTCTTCCTCGATTCGCTTGTCAACACGCAGACCGGCAATCTTCTTGATGCCCCAGAAGAGGATGATACCTGTTACGGCTGCCCAAATGTCGATGGTGATGATACCGAAGCACTGTGCACCGAAGAATCCGAAGCCATCGCCGTAGAAGGCGCCGCCGTCGATGGCGAAGAGACCTGTCATCACTGTACCGAAGATACCGCATACGCCGTGTACTGAACTTGCACCTACAGGGTCGTCGATGTGGAGTTTGGTATCGATAAACTCGATAGAGAACACGAGGATGATACCTGCCAAGAGACCGATGATGGCTGCACCCAATGGGCTAACCAAGTCGCAACCTGCAGTGATGGCTACCAAACCTGCCAAGATACCGTTCAGAGTCAGTGAGAATGAAGGCTTGCCATACTTGATCCAAGAGGTGAACATGGTTCCAAGACCACCGCATACAGCTGCGAGGTTGGTTGTCAGGAACACGTGGCTGATGGCTACGCGGTTTACTTCGCCAGAAGCAGCGAGCTGAGAACCAGGGTTGAATCCGAACCATCCGAACCAGAGGATGAATACACCGAGAGCTGCAGCCATGAGGTTGTGACCAGGGATGGCAGTGCTCTTGCCGTTGCGATACTTGCCCAGACGAGGGCCAAGGCAGATGGCACCTACGAATGCCAATACACCACCTACGCTGTGAACAATGGCAGAACCTGCGAAGTCGTGGAAGGCAGCACCAAAGGTGTTCATCATGAATGAGCCTGCGTCAGCGTTGCAAAGCCAGCCGCCACCCCATGTCCAGTGACCCTCGACAGGGTAGATAATCAATGAGATGAAGAATGAATAAATGCAGTACATGGAGAACTTGGTACGTTCTGCCATAGCTCCTGACACGATGGTGGCGCTGGTGGCGCAGAATACGGTCTCGAACATCAGAAAGCCCTCTACTGGTAAGTCGCCTTTATAGAAGGTGAGGTCGCCAAAGTTAGGCATTCCGATGAAGCCAGCTCCGTCGCTGCCAAACATAAATCCGAAACCTACGAACCAGAAGAGAACCGAACCGACCATGAAGTCGACGAAGTTCTTGAACAAGATGTTCGCGGTGTTTTTACTACGGGTGAAGCCCGCCTCGCAGAGGGCAAAGCCCGGCTGCATGAAAAAGACCAACATGGCTGCCAACAGCATCCACACGGTATCTAATGAAATTCCTAAATCCTGTACACTCATAATCTTTTTACTGTTTAGTGTGTAGTGACTGTTGTCTTGTCGGGCTTTCGCCCTCACTACACAAGATTAATTGAAAACTTTAAGAAAACGTTTAATGCCTTGCCTTCGTTTGAAGTACTTGTGTTGTCCTTTTGTTTGTAATGTAGTCCTTACAAGTAAACACTAAACATTAAATATGAATCACTATTTCTCCTGCTCGGCATTATAGAGGGCGATGTCGCCTCGCTCGCCTGTACGGATACGGATAGTGTCCTCTACAGGGATGACAAAGATACGACCATCACCAATCTCGCCTGTGCGGGCTGCCTCCTGGATGGCATTGATAGTTTTCTCTACGTTTTTGTCACGTACAACGATATTCAACAATACGCGCTCGATGCTGCTCGTGTCGTACATCACACCACGATAGATGCGTGCCTGTCGCATTTTACCTTCGCCACGTACATCGTAGTAAGAGAACCACTCGATGTCGGCTGCAAGCAATGCTTCCTTTACATCCTCGAACTTGGTCTTACGGATGATTGCTTCAATCTTTTTCATAACTAATCTCTCCTATTATTATAGATTTGTAACTATATGCTCTGCTTCTTTTATGAAACGATAACAATATGTATGTTTACGACTGCAAAATTACAACATTTTGATAGTTATTTAACGATAATAACTTACTTTTTGTTATTAGATTTTTAGTTTGCTTTCAATAAGAAACTATTTTACTCGTTATAGTTGGCAAAGTGAAAGAGAAACTATCGGTTTTGTTTCATATTGATATTTTTCATCTTTTTCTCGTTATCGCCTTCTTTTGGGTAATTTCAATCGTACACTTCTATAACTTCTGAACTTGCGAAAGTTGAGTATATATATAATAAGGAGTTGACTCCTCAAATTAAACTCCTTGACTCCTTTTTCGAAATTTATTCGAAAAAAAATGCCCAAAAAGTATACTGCTGAAGAAAAAAGTAGTATATTTGCGACAGGAAAATGAAAAACAACAATGGGATAGGAAAATTAAGGTAGGAGTGTAGATGGATGCAAACCCACTAAGACTCTCGATGTGGTGGTGTCGGAAGTCAACTCGTCGAGCGCAGTTTGTGTCGTAATCGTCCTGTTTCTGTATGATGACAAGAGGCTACTGCAAGCAAAATAGTTTCAAGTTCTTGTACTTAGAAAAGCGAAAATGACTAATGACTAAAAAATAACAGTTAAATGATGGTTTATATGTTGTGTCCGTCCTGTTGTTTCCCCGATTCTGGTGGCCGGGCCTTTGTCTGCGGGAGAGGCGGATCTTAAGAAATAGTTGGGGCATTTGTTACAGCCCTTGTGTCGGGTGTCTTGTTGGTTGCCCGATGTCGTCTGTCGGCCTTGGAGTAGTGCTCTTTTGGGGTCTTAATAGATGACCGGCGTTGGTCGTCTATTGTGACCGACCTTGGTCGTAATAGATGCCCCCTGAGAGGCTCTTGTCACACTTCCTTTGGTTGACGATGCAAAGAAAATGCAAATCGAATGCAGAATATCAAGCTTGCTTGAATATTTTGCTGAGATGCAGGTTTTCTTCTGCAAAGAAAATGCAAACGAGCGCAATGAAAGCTTGCTTTCAAATTGCCGAGTGCAGGTTTTCTTCTGCAAAGATACAACAAAAAGCAACTTTTTGCAATAGTTTGTTCGGACTTCGTGCTAAAAAGTGCCCATATTTTTGCTATTTATACTGATTATTAAGCAGTTATAAAACTATTAAATGTAAGCCATCATAAGAGGGAAAGTGTGTCATTTTTGTCAAAGTCATTTTTGTCATTTTCAAAAGCAAAAACACTTTTTCTCCTCTATAAAGAATATATATATAAATATATTTATATATATATTCTTTATAGAACATTTTTTCATTTTCAAAATCGAAAATGACAAAAATGACTTTGACAAAAATGACAAGATTAGGACTTCTGGTAAAATATAACAACATTTCTTGTTGATATGTGTGGATGGAGAATACTTGTTGTGAAGTTTTGTGAATATCATTTTTTTTTGTTCTTGGAATGGTAGGGAAAGAGTGCGAGAAAATGGCTGAAAATCTATTTTTAGCGGTTTCATCGGTCAAACTTCCGAGGCGGTGGAGCTGTTTTTCGTCTTGGAGCTTTGTTGTGACAGAGCTGTTGCTTATCAGTGGGTGCAGTTGGGTGGGGCGGATATCTTGTCGGGAATGTCTAAAAACCTTACAAAAATAGGATGACGGGGAAATGGCAATCGTGATAAAAGTCTGGTATCTTCAGATTTGATAAGGATGCAGTGTGGCAAAAAATGGTGAATCTTTGCAGAAAATTAGCTGCATTTCGGCAAAAAAATCAAGCAAACTTGATGTTTTGCGCTCGTTTTCCATTATCTTTGCAGAAGAAAAGTAAGATTTATGGGAAGAAATAAATACTCACAGGCTGAAATCAGCCAGATAGGAAAGTTGCTGCGCCTCAAGAATGCGGGGAACCGACTGCAGCAGAAACAGATACGTCACGACCTGCGTGTCGACTACGAGTTTAATATCTCCGACTTCAATGAGCCGGGCAAAGCCTTCGGTGAGCAGGAGTTGCAAGACGCCATCAAGCGAGGAGCTATCGTGATTCTCGACGATGCCACTATTGAGGCGATGAAGGCGAAACGTGCGCGCGACAAGGCCCGCGATGAGGCTGAACGCGAGCAGCAGGCCATCGCTGAGGGAGAGCAGACAGACTGGAAAGAGGCGATGAAGCAGTGGGAGGAATATTATAAGTAATTGAATTTTTTTAGTTCTTTTACTTCTTCATTATCAAAAGTTGATTTAATTATCATCGAATTCAAATATGTCAACAGTAAAAATCAAGACTACAGAGGGCGACATCATCGTGCGCCTCTACGACGAGACTCCTCGTCATCGTGACAACTTCATAAAATTGGCTAAGGAAGGATACTTCGACGGCACACTTTTTCATCGTGTCATCAAGGACTTTATGATTCAGGGCGGCGACCCCGACAGCAAGAATGCTCCCAAGGGAAAGATGTTGGGAACGGGCGGTCCCGACTATACGATTCCTGCCGAGATAGACTGTCCACGCCTGTTTCATAAGCGTGGCGCCCTGAGTGCTGCCCGCTTGGGCGACGAGGTGAACCCACAGCGCGAGAGCAGCGGAAGCCAGTTCTACATCGTGTGGGGTAAGACTTATCGACAGAACGAGCTGCGCCAGATGGAGAAACAGATGGCGATGCAGGCCGAGCAGAATGTCTTCAACGAGTTGGCTCGCGAGCATCACGATGAAATCATGAACCTGCGCCGCAGTCGTGACCGTGAGGGGCTGATGAAACTCCAGGACGAGCTTGCCGACGAGACGCGCAAGCGCTGCAGGGAACAAGGCTATCCCAAGTTTACCGATGAACAGACCAAGGCTTACACCGAGTTGGGCGGCACGCCTTTCCTCGACGGACAGTACACCGTGTTCGGTGAAGTGGTAGAGGGGCTCGATGTTGTGGAGAAGATTCAGAATTGCGAGACTCTTCGCGATGACCGTCCCAAAGAGGATGTCGCGATGCAGGTCGAAGTGGTCAATGAATAAATGAAATCATTTTAATCAAGAATTAGAGAATTAGAGAAATATGTGACCAAGTGGATTGTGACTTTGAATCTCCGATTCTCCGATTCTTGATCCAATAATCAATCTTACTTTCGCTCCTTTTATTTGCTGAGATCGAAACCAACGCGGATGCCATCATAGTTTTTGGAGATTTCGCCGATAGTACCGAGAGTGGTGTTGCCGCTCAGGGCAGTCAGCGTCTGGATGATGGTAAGCAGTTTCTTCGACTCGAAGAGAATGCTGATGCCAGATGAGTTCTTGGTGGCGAAACCATTGAGGCTGAGTAGCAGACGGCCTTTCAGGTCGATGGCGTGAGTCTTCTCATCGAAGGTGTAAGTGCCGCTCCATGACTTTCCGTCTATCTTGGCATTGAAGGTGCCGTCCTCATTGAACTTGAAATAAGTGTTCGAACTGCTGAATCCAGCTTTCTGATAATAGGTGCTTAACTTTTCCTCCACCTTCTTGGCAGCGATTTCACCACCCGCTTTCGCCAACAGGTTCTCTGAGGTAAAGGCGCAGCCTGGCGATTTATATTTCCATGTGTAGGCGCAGAGGTCGGCTTTCTTGAATGTGGTTGAGCCTATCACGTTGTCGAGAATGCTTCCCACGATGCTTCCCACCTTGCTTGTGGTGGAGCCTGTGCTGTTGCTGCTGTTTCCGCCAGCATAGCCCAGGAGTCCTGCTAATACTCCTACGGCAGAAGCCTTGGTATTGACAGTGTCGGCAGAATGTGTCTTCGAAGAGTCTGTCGTGGCTGTGGAAGCTGTTGTGGCTGTTGTTGCGGTCGATGTTGAAGATTTGGAGGAAGTCTTCTTGGCAGTGGTGGTAGACTTCTTCTTCTTAGTAGTAGCCTTCTTTTTCTTGGTTGATTTCTTGGCAGGAAGGCAGCTCATTTCGGATGTTGTGGCGCTCTCGGCGCATGTCTCGTTGGCAAGGCTGCCTGTGGTGCATGCCAGCACAAGGGCGACCATCATGAATACTTTCTTCATTTTTGTTGATACTTTTTTGATGTTTTCAAGTTGAAGAACTCCTTTTTTCTCTCTCTCTCTTGACCTCTGAATCTCTTGTGTTCAGAAGCGCAGTGTGGAGTTTATGCTTTTTCGGGTGCAAATATCGCAAAAAAAGCGCAGATGGAGAAAGGGAAATGGATATTTTTTGTAGGTTTTTCCCTATTTCTCCTTGATTTATGTCAAAAAATGAGGTTTTTAGTGTTCTTTTCTCACTTTTTTCGTGGTGCTTGTAGTCAGAATATCTTACCTTTGCAACATTACAAATCGCAATAGGTTATGGATTATAGTTTAATTAAGGTCAATGCAGAGATTGAGAATCTTGCACAGGACAAATGTCAGCAGATTCTTCATGACCGACGTGAAGCCCTCGCTAACAAGGTTAGAAGAAGAGCTTAAAAACCAAGAGAGATTGTTTTCTCAAAAAGACACAAAAAGAATTGACATTCCGGGAACGTTGTTTCCCGTGTAACGTAAAAGGTCCCGTTGACAGAACTTGGTTCTGCGACGGGACCTTTTATGGTTTTATTGTTTTCTTTAACTTCCCATTTCTGAAAAGTTCGTTGAGCTTTTATTTTCCAGCCTCTTCCTTGGTAGCCTTCATGATGACTTCCATGTGGTTTCCTGGCTTGAGGACGATATTCTTAAGGAAGTCGCCTATAGCCTTGCCGTCGACGCTGCTTACAGTCTTCACGTAATCGGTGTGCAGGTCGATGCCGTTGATGACATAGTTGCGCAGGATGCCAGTCCAGTAGCCATTGGTCTTGGCGTCTACCGAAGCCTGCTTGGTCAGAATTTCCTTGATCTTCTGCAGATCGCTGGCGTTAGGCTGTTCTATGGTAGTCTTCAGGCCAGAGAAGAAGTAAGGCAGAGCCTCGTCGAGCTTCTCGGGGTTGAGCTGTGCGCTGCCGGTCAGGCTGAGTGCCAGCTGTCCGTCCCAGTCGAGCTCCATGCTTGCCTCGGCTCCTGCATGGTAGGCTGCACTCAACTTCTCGCGTATGTTGCGCAGATAGTCCATCTGGAGCAATCGTGCAGAGATGTCGGCGAGCACGCTTGTCTGCAGGGTGTAAGGAGTCTTGGCATACCATATCTCGGTCACCTGCGACATTGGGTTCTCCATGCTCTTGGTGAAGATGTTCTTCACCTCGCCTGTAGCTACAGGGATAGCCTTGTTCTTCAGTTTGGCGCCCTTGCTTGGGATAGAGGCGATGTATTGCTCGATGAGTGGCAGGAGAGTGGCCTCGTCGTAGTTGCCCACGAAGAAGAAGGTGAAGTCCTTGGCATTGGTGAACATCTGCTTGCCCAGTTCGAGCACGCGGTCGTAGTTGACAGCATCGAGGTCTTCGGTCTTAGGGATGCGTGCCATCTTGTTGCCCATGTAGATGGTGCTCTGCAGCGAATCCTGGTAAACCATCTCTGGGTTCTTGCTCTGGTTGGCAAGAGCGGTCTTGATGGTGCTCAGGAGGTTGGCAGCCGATTTCTCGTCCTTGCTCAGCGCTGTCATCTTGAGGTAGATGAGCTGCATGAGGGTCTCGATGTCCTTAGGAGTAGAGTTGCCTGAGAGTCCATGCTTGAAAGGAGTGATGGTGTAAGCCACGCTTGCCTGCTTGCCTGCGAGGGCTTTCTCGAGGTCGTTGCTTGAGAACTGGCCCAGACCGCTGGCGTTGAGCAGCATGCCGCCCATGAAGGCGAAGGTGTAGTCGGCCTTGTCGAGAGCTGCGTAACCTACGTTGGCTGTGGCAGCAAACTGTATCTCGTTGTCCTTGTAGTCGGTCTTCTTCAGCACCACCTTGGCACCGTTGGAGAGGGTGAGGGTCTTGAATCCCAGCTTCTTGTCTTCTGCTGTGCTCTTGATCTTGCCAGCCTTAGGCTTCTGGGCGATGAGAGGCTCCTGCTTCACATTGTCCACATAGGCCTCGAGCTTCTCGCCGCGCACCTGCTTCACGATGTCGGCAAGCTCCTGCTCGGTGGGATAAACAGCACCGTCGGCCTCGCGCATCATGACGAGTGACACCAGGTTGGTGTCGGTTTCGCAAATCAACTGCTTGGCGTACTGGTTGACAGCCTCTACAGGGATGTGAGGCACCAGCATCTGATAGATCTGATATTCGTCCTCTACCGAAGGGATAGGCTCGTTGCTGGTGAAGTTGTCCACATATTGAGTGGTGAACTGTTCGTTCTTCATCTTGTCGCGATTGGTGTAAGCCTTCTCCATCTGGCTCATAAACTCATCCTTGGCACGCTGATACTCAGTGGCAGTGAAGCCGAAGTCGTGTGCACGCTTCAGTTCGCGCATCACGGCGGCATAAGCCTCCTTCATCTGTCCGTCCTTGGCAGCGCCGAAGGAAGTGAGCGCCTCCTTGGTGCTTGAGAGCAGATAGTCGCCAATGTTGGTTCCTGCCTGCAGATAAGGGCAGTCGGGCTCCTGCGATTTCTCGCTGAAGCGGGCATTCATCATGCTGGCAAAGATGTTGTCCATATAGCCTTTGAGCAGATAGTCGACACCGTTCTTCAGCGAGTCGGGTGTGGCTTCGTGCTTCATGAAGATCTGGAAGATGCCCATCTGCTGCTCTTTGTCCTTGTCTACCACGTAGATGCCCTGGTTGTTGTCGGGCACTTCCACGGGCACTACCTTGGCAGCGTTGGCTGGCACCTTGATGCCTCCGAAGAGTTTCTTGATCTGTGCCTCGATATGGTCTACGTCCACGTCGCCGACGATGATGACAGCCTGGTTGTCTGGGCGATACCACTTGCGGTAATAGGCGCGCAGGGTCTCTGGGTCGCAGCCGTCGACGACGCTCATCAGTCCGATAGGCATGCGGTAGCCATACTTACATCCAGGGTAGAGCTTAGGAAGGGCACGCTCCAGTATGCGCTGCTGTCCCACCATGCGCATACGGTACTCGTTGTGCACCACGTCGCGCTCGTCGTTGATGGCTTCCTTGGTGAGAGAGATGCCGTTGCTCCAGTCTTTCAGGATGAGCATACATGAGTCTACTGCCGACACGCGTGTGGTGGGCACGTCGGTGAAGTAGTACACGGTTTTCTCAATAGAGGTGTAGGCATTGAGGTTGCGGCCATATTCCACACCGATGCTCTGCAGGTATTCCTGGAGGCTGTTGCCCTGGAAATGCTCAGAGCCATTGAAGGCGAGGTGCTCCAAGAGGTGAGCCAGACCGCGCTGGTCGTCGTTTTCGTTGATAGAGCCTACTTTCTGTGCGATGTAGAAGCTGGCTACATGCTCAGGGAAACTGTTGTGTCGGATGTAATAAGTCAGACCATTGTCCAAATGGCCTATTCTCACATCTTTGTCTACCGGGATAGGTGGCATCATCTGAGCCATGGCCTGTCCGGCAGTAAGCAGCACGATGGCTGCAGCAAAAAACTTCTTAAGTTTCATAATAGCTGATGTTGGTTTATATATATAATAATGTGTATTTATTCTTCTTTCATAAACTTGATGCTGCAAAAGTAGCACATTTCTAACGACAAAGCAAGCATTTGGGAAGTTTTTTCCAAAAATGCCTGCATTCTTAACATTAAACTAACATTCCACTAACATAACCTAACATTAGGTTCTGTTTTTCAGCCCTTCGCTTTCAGAAAACTGTTCATCCAGCTGCCACGATAGAGGCGGATGAGGAACAGGATGCCGCGGAAAGTCAGTTCGGTGGCCATGGCTATCCATACACCTTCCAGGCCGAAGCGCTGCGAGAGGGCATAGGCCAGGGTGAGGCGCACCAACCACATTGTACCTAAGTTGATGGCGGCAGGCTTGAAGGTGTCGCCGGCTCCCACGCAGACACAATAGGTCACGATGCTGGCAGCAAAGAACGGTTCGGCAAAAGCCTCTATGCGAAGACAGCGTGTGCCTAAGTCGCAGATGGCGTCGACGGGAGAGAGTACTGCCATCATGCCCGGTGCAAAGAGATACATGACAACACCCATCACTGCCATTACGCCCATGCCGAGACCCACCGTCATGTAGGCAAAATTGCGGCACAAGTCGATGCGGCCAGCGCCATGGGTCTGACCGACGAGCGTGGTGGCGGCATCGCCTATTCCGTAACCAGGCATATAGCACAGGCTCTCGGCGGTGATGGCAAATGAGTGGGCGGCAATGGCGATGTTGCCCAATGGCGCCACTATCATGGTGCTGACAATCTGTGCACCGCTCATCAGGATGTTCTGTATGGCCAAGGGAATGCTTATCTTGAAGGCTTTGCGCACGTATTCACGTACCCAGCTGAAGCGAATCTTGTCCTGACGCAGGTTGAGAATCTTGTTGTGGCAGGCCGCCTGCCAAAGGTTGGGCAGCGAGATGCAGACATAAGCCAGGGCGGTTCCGAAGGCTGCGCCCACCACGCCCATGTGCAGCACATAGATGAAGATGTAGTTGAACACGACGTCGCACAGGCAGATCAGAATTGCCATGACGCTGGGCGTGTGCATGTTGCCTGCAGCCTTGAGCATCATGCCCGACATGTGGTACAGGTAGACAAAGGGCAGCACGAGGCTGTAGACCAGAAAATAGGCCGATGACTTGTCGGCAATGTCATCGCCTCCGCCCAACCAGTGGGGCAGGGGAGAATGAATGCCCACGCCGATGAGGGCTATCAGGATGCTGAAGATGATGCCGCAGAGCAGCGAGTGGCGAAACACCTGGCGGGCTTTGCCGAAGTCGTTGGCTCCGATGAAGTGGGCTACCTGCACTGAGAAACCAGTGGCAAAGGCACTCAGCAGGCTGCCGATAAGCCAGGTGGTGGACTCGATGAGTCCGATGCTCGCTGAAGCCTCTGCACCCAAATGTCCCACCATAGAGGCGTCGATAAAGAACATCATGACGGTGGAAATCTGTGCCAGCATGGAGGGAATACTCAAGCCTACGATGAGGTTCAGTTTCTCACCGCGGTGCATGGAGCGTCCTGCCCGTATCGATTCCATCAGATATTCTGTCTTTTTGCTATATAACATAATGTTTGTACTGCCATTTATTGTTTTCTGTTGAACTGCTCAGTAGTATGTAGGAACAGTCAAAGCGAGAAAATGGCGATCCCTCCTAAAAGGAATCGCCATTTTTATGATTTGAATGTTAAATTTCTATTTATCCCAAAATACAAGATCTTATCACCTTTAAACAAAACCTCTATCTATTGGGTTGAATTCAGCGGATAAGAAAAAGAGAATCTTGAAAACTCTTTTCTATATCCTGACTTCATTCACTTTTCGTCGTCCTTGAATAACAATCTCTTATTTACCTTTAGATTCTAATACCTGTCGTCCTTGAATAACAATCTCTTGTTTACCTAAAACTAATAACCTATCACAATCTATTACCTAACTAAAAACCTAAAACTTATAATTCTGGTGCAAAGGTACTACTATTCTTGAAATCTGCAATACTTTTGCGCATATTTTTGCGTGAAAATAACATTTTTTTTGCTTATAAGCCCAAAATGTGTGCGAACACATACACTTGTTTATTCTTTGAAACATATTTTTAGAATTCGGATTTCAGGAGTTTCTTTAGGAGTTAAAGGAGTTAAAGGAGTTAAAGGAGTTAAAGGAGTTAAGACAACAGTTTTGTGGGCTTGAAATTTAACATTAGACATTCCCTCAAGGCTATTGTCTTAACTCCTTTAACTCCTTAACTCCTTTTAACTCCCGAAGAAACTCCTCCGAGTTGATGGGGAAAATAAAAAAGTCCTGTGCCGAAGAAGCACAGGACTTTCTGTATGGAGGAATAGAATTATTTCTTAATCCATTTGCCATCGGTGTACCAACCCTTGAGCACAATCTCGAATTTGAGCATTGAGTAAGCAGGAATGGTTAAACTGCTGCTCTGGCTGGAACCATAGCCGAGAGTGTAAGGCATGTAAACCATCCAGTGGTCGCCGATATGAGTCATTTTCATCAGGGCAGTGGCAAATCCGTCGACAACGCCCTTCACAATGAAATTGCTGGTCTGAGCCTTGTTGACATCATAGTCGCCGGTGGTGAAGTTGCTGTCGAAGACATAGTCGTTCTTCAGCATGCCCTTGTAACTGACCATCACCGAGTCGGTGTAGAGAGGGCGCACGGCAGAACCTTCGCCCTGCTGCATCACCTGCACCACGATGTTGTCTTCCTGCTCATTGAAGGTAGGAGTGACAGGCTGGTTGTTGAGATCCGTATTTCCCGTCTGGTTCTCCATACTCCAATTGCGGTAGACGTGCCATCCGTTGGCTTCTCCCTCCTGCTTGGCCTTGACAAGAATCTCGGCAAAAGCCGTCTCGTTCTTTGCCTGCCAGTCGTCGTACTCGGAGTCGGTGTTTTCGTCAGTCTCGCTGCATGATGCCAGCACAAGAGCCGACATCATGAGCAGAAACAGATATTTCAAATTCTTCAAATTCATCTATGTGTATTTGATTTTTTATCGTTTAGAAGTCCTTGATCTCCTTGCCAAGCTTCTTCAGTACGCTCGTGATGCTCACACGGTCCTCGATGATGCCGCGAAGCTCGCTGATGGCAACACGCTCCTGCTTCATCGTGTCACGATAACGCAGAGTAACCTTGTGGTCGTTAGGAGTATCGTGGTCTACGGTGATACAGAACGGAGTACCGATGGCATCCTGACGACGGTAGCGCTTGCCGATAGAGTCCTTAGGATCGCCATAGTGAGTGTTGAAGTGGAACTTCAGCTCGTCAACGATCTCGTGAGCCAACTCGGGCAGGCCGTCCTTCTTGTCGAGTGGGAATACGGCACACTTCACAGGAGCCAATGCCTCAGGCAACTTCAGAACCACGCGGCTCTCGCCGTTCTCGAGCTTCTCCTCGCAGTAAGAGTGGCACATCACGCTGAGGAACATTCGGTCTACGCCGATAGAGGTCTCTACATCGTAAGGCACGTAGCTCTCGTTCTTCTCAGGATCGAAGTACTTGATAGAGCGACCGCTGAACTTCTCGTGCTGAGAAAGGTCGAAGTTGGTACGGCTGTGAATGCCCTCTACCTCCTTGAAGCCAAATGGCATCTTGAACTCGATGTCGGTAGCTGCGTTGGCATAGTGGGCCAGCTTCTCGTGGTCGTGGTAGCGATAGTTCTCGTTGCCCATGCCGAGTGCCTCGTGCCATGCCAGACGAACCTTCTTCCAGTACTCAAACCACTTCATCTCGGTGCCAGGCTGGCAGAAGAACTGCATCTCCATCTGCTCGAACTCGCGCATACGGAATACAAACTGGCGAGCCACAACCTCGTTGCGGAATGCCTTACCTATCTGGCAGATACCGAAAGGAAGCTTCATGCGGCCTGTCTTCTGAACGCTCAGGTAGTCGACAAAGATACCCTGGGCTGTCTCAGGACGCAGATAAACCTTGCTGGTAGCATCGCTCGCTGCACCCATCTGGGTAGAGAACATCAGGTTGAACTGACGAACGTCTGTCCAGTTCTTGGTGCCGCTGATAGGGCATACGATGCCCTCGTCCTCGATGATCTGCTTCAGCATCTCGAGGTTAGGACCCTGCATGGCCTCGGTGTAGCGGGCATGAAGGTCGTCGAACTTCTTCTGATTCTCCAAGACGCGAGGATTGGTGGCGCGGAACTGAGCCTCGTCGAAGCTGTCGCCGAAGCGCTTCTTGGCCTTGGCGATCTCCTTGGCGATCTTCTCCTCGTATTTGGCCATGTGGTCCTCGATGAGCACATCGGCGCGATAACGCTTCTTCGAGTCGCGGTTGTCGATCAATGGATCATTGAACGCATCCACGTGACCTGAAGCCTTCCAAACAGTAGGGTGCATAAAGATGGCTGCGTCGAGACCCACAATGTTCTCGTGCAGCAATACCATGCTCTGCCACCAGTACTGCTTGATATTGTTTTTCAGCTCGACACCGTTCTGACCATAGTCGTAAACGGCTGCCAAACCATCATAAATTTCGCTACTTGGAAACACGAAGCCATACTCTTTGCAATGGCTTACAATCTTCTTAAAAACATCTTCTTGTGCCATGATGAAATCTTATATTTTTCAAATTTTCGGCAAAGATACGCCTTTTTCTCGAATTTTCTTTGTATTTTTGCCTAAAATATATAAAATAAGTATTAAAAGCTATCTATGAGCGACGAAATTAAAGACAAAGACGAACTTCAGAAGGGTGGTGAGCCACAAGATTTGGATGCGGCTGAACAGCATTCCGACTACAAGCCTGTCAACAGGTTTGACGCTTCGGCGGTGCGCCATCTTAGCGGAATGTACCAGAACTGGTTCCTCGACTATGCCTCCTATGTAATTCTCGAGCGTGCCGTGCCTCATATCGAGGACGGACTGAAGCCCGTGCAGCGACGCATACTGCACTCGATGAAGAGAATGGACGACGGAAGATACAACAAGGTGGCGAATATCGTGGGACACACCATGCAGTTTCACCCGCATGGCGACGCCTCTATCGGCGACGCACTCGTACAGATGGGACAGAAAGACCTGCTCATCGACACACAGGGAAACTGGGGAAATATCCTCACCGGCGACCGTGCGGCGGCTTCACGATACATAGAGGCACGTCTGTCCAAGTTCGCGCTCGACGTGGTGTTTAATCCCAAAACAACCGACTGGCAGCTTTCCTATGACGGCCGCAACAAGGAGCCTATTACGCTCCCCGCCAAGTTCCCCTTGCTGCTGGCACAGGGAGCAGAGGGCATTGCCGTAGGTCTGAGCAGCAAGGTGCTGCCACACAACTTCAATGAGCTTTGCGATGCTGCCGTACACTATCTCAAGGGCGAGCCTTTCACTATCTATCCCGACTTCCCTACGGGTGGAGCCATCGATGTGGGCAAGTATAACGACGGACAGCGTGGAGGCGTGCTGAAGGTGCGTGCCAAGATAGACAAACTCGACAACAAGACGCTTGTCATCACCGAGATTCCTTTCAGCAAGACCACCGGAAGCCTCATCGACTCCATCACCAAGGCGGTGGAGAAGGGAAAGATAAAGGCCAGAAAGATAGAGGACGTTACCTCTGCCAATGTGGAGATACTCGTCCATCTGGCTCCCGGAACCTCTTCCGACAAGACCATGGACGCACTCTATGCCTTCAGCGACTGCGAGATCAACATCTCGCCCAACTGCTGTGTCATCGAGGACAATAAGCCTTGCTTCCTCACCGTGAGCGATGTGCTGCGCCACAGCGTAGACCGCACCATGGGACTGCTGCGCAAGGAGCTGATGCTGCGCAAGGGTGAACTGGAGGAACAGCTCTTCTTCTCCTCGCTCGAGCGTATCTTCATCGAGGAGCGCATCTACAAGGAGCGCAAGTTCGAGCAGAGCAAGAGTCAGGACGAGGTTGTGGCCTTTATCGCCTCGAAGCTGGAGCCTTTCAAGGACAAGCTCTTCACAGCCGTAGTCGACGGAAAAGGAAAGGTGGAGTATGCATTCCACAGAGAAATAACGCGCGAGGACATTCTGAAACTCCTTGAAATCAAAATGCAGCGCATCCTGAAATATAATAAGGACAAGGCCGACGACCTCTTGCTGAAAATCAAAGCCGAACTGGCGGAGATAGAGAACGACCTCGCCCACATGACTGATGTCACCATCAACTGGTTTGAATATCTCAAGACCAAGTATGGCAAGGCGCATCCACGACGCACCGAGATAAGAAACTTCGACACCATCGAGGTGACCAAGGTGGTGGAGGCCAATCAGAAACTCTACATCAACCGACAGGAAGGATTCGTGGGTACTGGCTTGAAGAAAGATGAATTAGTGTGCAACTGCTCCGACCTCGACGATATCATCATCTTCTATAAGGACGGAAAGTTCAAGGTGACCAAGGTGGCCGACAAGATCTTCGTGGGAAAGAACATCCTCCATGTGCAGGTGTTCAAGAAGAATGATAAGCGAACCATCTACAACTGTGTGTATCGCGACGGCAAGCAGGGCGAATATTTCATCAAGCGATTCAACGTGACGTCGATGACACGCGACAAGATGTACGACATCACGCAGGGAACGCCCGGAAGCCGTGTCATCTATTTCACGGCCAACCCCAACGGCGAGGCTGAAATCATCAAGATAACACTGGATCCAGACCTCTCGAAGAAGCGACAGAGCATCTTTATCGAGAAAGACTTTTCGGATATTATCATCAAGGGACGTGCCGCCAAGGGCAATCTGCTCACCAGGCGAACCATCCGTCGCATTGGTCTGAAGAGTCATGGCCACAGTACCTTGGGAGGAAGAAAGGTGTGGTTCGATCCTGATGTCAACCGTATTAATTACGACGAGAACGGACGTTTCCTCGGCGAGTTTAATGACGATGAATATATCTTGGTGGTTCTCGACAATGGCGAGTTCTATATCACCAACTTCGACCCCAACAACCACTATGAGGACAATATCCTGCGACTGGAAAAGTGGGACGAACATAAGATATGGACTGCCGTTCTCTATGATGCCGACAACGAGGGCTATCCTTACATCAAGCGATTCACCATGGACGCTGCCAAGCGCCATCAGAACTTCCTTGGCGAGAATGTCAACAGCAAGCTGATTCTCCTTACCGATACAGTTTATCCTCGTATCAAGGTGACTTATGGAGGTGTGGATGCTGTGCGTCCTGCCGAGGAAATCGACGCCGAGCAGTTTATCGCACAGAAGAGTTTCAAGGCTAAGGGAAAACGACTCTCTACCTGGAACATAGGTTCTATAGAGGAAATAGAGCCGACCCGTTTCCCAGAGCCTGCAGATACAGCCGATGCAGCCGACGCAGCCGAGGGCGATGAGACGACAGCCGATGGCGATGCTGCTGACGGCAAAGTGTCGTCCAGGACAAAGGCAAAATCATCCGACGAGAACCTCGACCCTGATGCCGGCAAGAGCCAGCAACAGATTATCGATGAGCTGACAGGACAGACAAGCCTCTTCGACGATAAGAACTTTACTGCGGAAGACGAAAAAGACCGCGACTGGCTGAAGGATCAATAGGGGAGTTGCTTCAGGAGTTAAAGAAGAAACTTCCTTCCCCATAAAGAAAGCCGCCCCAGAAGCTTAAAGCTATCTGTGGCGGCTTAAAAGAAAAGATTTACCCTGTATTATTACTCAATAATAATCAAAACTCTGCGGCATTCCTCCTTTGAACAGCCGTTGCTGTCGCCAATGGCCTTCCCCAACTTGATGTCGAAGTCCTTGATGCCTTGTTTCTTCAGGAAGTTGACAACATTGTTCAGACGACCCTCGCTGAGTTTGTAGTTCTTTGAAGAAACTCCGTCCGACGAAGCCTCACCGATGATGGTAAGCTTGTAGTCGCCCTGTTCCTTCAGGGTGTTGATAAACTTCTTCAAGCGAAGTCTTTCCTGAGTCGTGATGTTGGTCTTGTCTACGGTGAAGAATACCTCGTAAGACTTCACCTTCTTCGACTTCTCGCAGTCGTCGAGCAATGACTGCAACTCGGCATTGTCCTTGCGGCAAGCCTTCAGACTCTCAGACAATCCGTCGTATGCACGCTGCTTTTCAGCCAATTGCTTTTCGTAGGCTTCCTTCATTTCGGCCTGATCTCTCAGAGCCTTGTAGTAGCGGGCCTTGTTGCTTGGCATCACCTTGCTGACGAAGTTGAAGCGAAGAACCACTCCTGCACTGTACATTCCCTTAGGAGTCAAGTCCTTGTTGAGAGGCAGATAATTGTATCTGCCGAATACACCTGCTGTCCAGCGAGAGGAGAGGTCGTATTCCAACGACAGGGTTGCTGGGATATACATCGCATCTACATGTTCGTTGAAGGCATGACTCTTCATGTAGTCGTGGGTGTAGACATTGTAGTAGCCTTCACCCTTGGCAACAGCCATCTCTCGGTAAGAGAAGGTGGTGGAGTTGCGGCTCCAACCGCGCAGATAACCGACACCGACTCCTAACCAAAGATTGAGCTGCTGGGCCTTGCGGTTGTGCCAGAACTCCATGATGTTGAAGTCTACATTCAGGTCTGCCATGGCGTACTGTATGGTATAGCGGTTCTGGAATCTGTCCATCTTGGTCTCCAAGGTCGTAGGATAGGTCTTTCCTGTAGAAGGATCTTTTATCTCATAATCCCTGTTCGTTGTGGTAGAGAGCATGCCCTTGTCTGTCGACCTGAGCATGTCGTACTCTAAGTTCAAACCCAGTCTTACCCAGGGCTTGATATTGTATTTCACTCCGACACCTCCGAAGGGCATGATGTGCTTTCTTTTAGCTATCTCGTCCATACCCCTCATGCCATGATACAGAGTTCCTCCTCCCTGGATGTAAACCGACCAAGTGTGAGTACGCACCGTATCATTGTAGGTTTGTGCTTGGAGTGTGGCAGCCGTCGCTAAGACGGCGACTGCCATGGTTAAACGTTTTATTCTCATAATTGTAACTGCTTTGAATTTGTAATGCGGTAGCATATTGGCATGAGATATTCATGCTCTTTCTGCAGATTCTTACTTATTCGGGATACTCGAAAGATGGAGTTCCTGTTGCATCAGCATCATTTTGCAAGTAAAAGTTGCACTTCAAAACCGACATGATGACTCCATCTTTATAGGTAGTCAAGTTAAGCAATGTGTTGCTGACTCCTCCATAGGAGAGGCTATTCTTTCCTTTGGCATCCACGTAAAGGATGTGTAAGATGTTCTTAACGGTTGAAGTAATATTATAATTCATCTGCTCTGGCACTTTGGCTATTCTGATAACCTTCTTGCCGTTGGCGAGTTGCATGGGCTGGAGTGTACCTGCCACAACTTCTGTTGTTGAAACAACTTGCTCGGTATTTACCTTGATTAAGTCGTTGTTCTGTACCGTGCCTGTATAAGCTGAATAGTAGGCGTAGCACAGGATAGTAGGCTTCTGTACCTCAAGCATGTCTGAGATGATTTTCTTCAGAGTTGGGTCTGCTGATACTGCTGCCCACATCGCTGGTTCCATGTATACAGAGGTTTTGTCGGCTGGATCCTGATAGATGCCGTTGTCGGCAGCCATCTTTTCCAACTGCTTGAGCATGGCTTGTGAGTTGGCGTCCTGCTTGTCCTTCAGCTCTTTAATGGCTGTAGTAAGGGCATTCTGCAACTTGGTGTTAGATTTTACTACCTTGCTAACTCCTTTAGCGATAGCAGTGTTGAGAGCTGCGGTCTGTGCGGTGATAGCATCAACCACTCCTGCGATGACAAGGTTCATGTCGGTTGTCTGCTGTGTGATGGCACTCTTTATGCCGTTCTCCAAGCCTGTGATAGAGCCCTTAATCTCGCCTCCCTGTGTGGTGATGGCTGTTCCGATAATGCCGCCCTGTTGGTTTACTGCTGCCACAATAACGTCACCGTTCTGACCGATGGCTGTAACGATCTTGCCGCCCTGCTGCTCTATCATCTCCTTCAGAGCAATGAGCTGGTTCTTCATGCCGTTTTCCATGTTGACGATGGCTGTTGTGTTGTCACTCAACTTAACGGTGAGTTGTCCTGTCATGTCATCGATGCTACCCTTTACTGCTGTGTAGCCCGTGGTGATGTTGGTGTTCACATTGTCAATGGCGGTCTTCAGGTTGCTGAGTTCTGTCTTGATTTCGCCAAGTGCAGAGTTGTTGCTTCCAAGTTTGTTCTCCACTGATGTGAGACGGAGATCGAGCGTGGTATTAATCTTATCGTTAACTACCTTAATCTCTGCCAGTCCTGCACCTACAGTGGTGTTGATGGCCTCAAGCTTTGTGCCTAACGTCAAGGTCTGGCTCTTCAACTCGGTTGTGAGGTCGAGGATGCTACTCTTGAGCTGTGCTGCGATGAGTGAGCCGTTGGTGTCGATGGTGAGGCGGAGCAGTTTGCTCTGTGCTTCGAACGTATCGCTCAAATTACCAATAGCAGTTACAATCTTTTTGCCATGGTTGTCGATATTGGTATTCAACTCGGTGAAACCATTAACAAGCGTAGTGTTGATCTGAGCAAGACCAGTCTTTGTTGTCTCCTCAAGGAACTTGATGGCACCCGTGTTCTTGTCAATCTCTGCCTTGATGTCAGCGAGACCAGTCTGTACAGCTAAGGTAAGCGCATTGAAACGTGCATCCAGACTTGATGTCTGGTCGTTGATAGCGGTGATGATGGCATCAGCCTTAGCTACGATGGTAGCATTGAGGAGCTTGCCTGTGGTGTCAATCTGCAGACGCAGAAGATCTCCATTATTGTTCATTGCGGTCACAATCTTATCGCCATTATCGTCTATAGTGGTCTTGATAGCTGTGAAACCGTTCAAGAGAGTTTCGTCTATCTTGAGCAAGCTGGTGTTGATATTGCCCAAGCTACCCTGAGTATTGTCATCGAGGAGCTTGATGGCACCTGTGTTCTTGTTGATTTCCACCTTGATGTCCTTCAGACCTGTCTCTATAGCAGTGGTCAGTGCATTGAAACGAGACTCCATGCTTGCTGTCTGGTCGTTGATAGCCTTGATGATAGCATCAGCCTTAGCGATTAAGGTAGCATTGAGGAGCTTGCCTGTGGTGTCGATCTGTAGGCGTAGAACTTCAGCATTTTCGCTCAATGCGGTCACGATCTTGTTGCCATTTTCATCTATTGTGGTCTTGATAGCTGTGAAGCCATTGAAGATTGTCGTGTTGATGGTGTTGAGACCAGCCTTCAGGCTCTCGCCCTGTGCTGTGATGGCACCAGTGTTGTTGTTGATCTCCACCTTGATGTCGGCAAATCCGCCCTTCACGGCAGCTGTCAAAGCAGCTATGCGCTCTGCCATGGTGTTGCCCTGGTTGTTGATAACGTCTACAAGAGCATTGCCAGAAGCCAAGATTTGTGCTGAGATAAGCTTACCTGTGGCATCTATCTGCAGGCGTAGAAGCTCGCCATTCTGGTTCATGGCGTATACGATGGCTTCGCCCTGTGCGGTTACCTGACCTGTGAGTGTGGTCAACTGTGCGGTTAAGGCTTCGAAACCATTAAATAAAGATGTGTTGATGTCTTTAAGACCATTCTTTGTATTCTCACTCAATACTGTGATGGCACCCGTGTTGGCATCTACTGCCAACTTAATGTCTGCCATGCCGTCTCTCAACAATGTGTTGAGGGCATCAAATCGCTCTTTCAGAGTCTTGTTCAAGTTATTGACTGCATCTACCAGTGCTGAGTAGTCATTGATAAATGTGTTTCCACCATAATCGACAGTAGGTTCAGTTACGTCCGTACATGCCGACAAGCTCAAGGCTGCTATGAGCAACATAGGATAAAACTTCTTTTTCATAATTAATTTAGGTTTTAAGCTCCACTTTTCCTTATACACCTTTTAAATATATTTACTTTCATATATCTTATTACAATATAAATATAAAAAAGGGAAGCAGTTAATAAAATAGGTTATTACTTTCGACTGCAAAAATAAGTAAAAACCAATCAACGGGAGTGAACCTCAGTTTTTTGTTGTGAACCTCAGTTTTTTAACGTGAACGTGCGGTGGATTCAGTATTTTTTAACTAAATCCACCGCACGTTCACGTTGATTTTGTTTCTTTCAACCAGTTTTTGTACCTATATTGTGCTTTTATATCATTTTTTCCTCCATACGGATAAGGTTGTTGAATATTCCTATTTGCGGAAGTTGAGTAAAGCGAAAGTCGAGTAAAAAAAGGTAAAAAGTTCAGCTCACATACTTCTCTATCAGGTCGTAGTCGAAGTCTTTGAGTCGCTTTCTGGCATTGGTGAGTCCCCATCTGTTCTTGAAACCGCACAGCTCGGCAGCGGCTTCCTGTCCTATGTTGGCAGAAGAGTCGGACGCCATCAGCCTTTCGTAATGACGGATGCGGAAAGCGTTGACCAGTCTGTAGAATCCCACTTGCGTGATGAAGGTGCCTGCCAAAGTGTGGTTCATCGAACTGACATCGCGCACTACCTCTATTCTCTTCAGACTGGGCTCTAAGTATCTCTTGCTGACGATGGTGAGAACCTCGTCTTTCACCGATTCCCAGTTCTCTTGTTCCATCTGCAGTCGTAGTTTCTCCTTATTATATGTGATGAGTTTTGCCTCATCGGATGTGTCGTCTATAGGGGCTTCTTCTAATACTTGACCATCTGCCGTCTGTACGATTTTCTCAAATAATTCTTTCTCCTGCAAGATTTGCTCCATGTTTTCGTTTTCAATGAAGTCCATATTGTTTTTATTTTGCTCGGAGTGAATCGTTTTGTTGGGGTGCAGAATGCGGCAGAGGAACTGAACCTGCCATGCTGCCATAAATAGGTCAATATATGCTTTGACCATTTGGTTGTCAAGAATAAACAGGGCCCACATTATGAGAAGCCCTAAGGCTGGCAAGTGCAATATCTTCTTGGCAAAGGAGAAGGGGAAGTCGGATTCGTTGGAGTAGTTCTGTGTGTGGTAACTATCTACTTTCTTAATAAGCCATTTACACTCCTTGAAGAGATGGATGGAAAGTAGGATGCTGACACCTCCCATGGCAATCTCCCATGTTAACTTGTAGGGGATGAGTAGATTGTTCTGATGGAAAAATACGATAAATAAAAGCCCACCCAGCAATAGGAACGGGGTGACGAAATAGGTCACTGCCGACCATTGACGCCAAGGATTATCCGTTTGGAAATAGCGATGGTAGAGTATGGTGAAGCATACGGGATAGTAGAGTATACCGAAGCTACGGGCAAATAGCCAGGTTCCTGGGTCGCCAGGACACAATACGTAAGGCAACTGCAAAGCCGTTGCTGTGTAAAAGAATGTCATCTGTCGGCGAGCAGGGTAGAAGAAGTCTCCCCCCCTATCGAACGGATGACACATGTGAAACCATCTGACAACGCCACATATCATGCCAGACAATATATAGGTATAGCATGCTAATGAGTAGAAGTCTTCTGGTTGAGTAAAAATAGTAGGAATATTCATCTGTGATATCATCTTTTTTAGTTAGTAATTCTGGCTTCGCAAGTTGGGAAGTAATTGTAACTGAACTTGCTAAAGTTCTTTGAGGTATAGATTCACTCCATTATCTCAGTTTGCAAAAATAGTAATAAAATTGCGAAAAAGCAAGCAACTTCCAAGTTTTTTGTCTTTTTCTTCTTCTAATTGAAATATAAGTTGTATCTTTGCACTCGCAAATGCGCTTGTGGCGAAATTGGTAGACGCGCTAGACTTAGGATCTAGTGGTTCAGGCCGTGTAGGTTCGAGTCCTATCAGGCGCACTAAAGAGGAAGTTTAACATACTGATATTCAATCGGTTAGTTATCTTCCTCTTTTATTTTTGTCAACCGACTGTCAACCGAAATATTTATAAATTATTAACTACATATAAATGACAAAAGAGGAATTTGAACAACTTATCAGCAATGACGCACACAAAAACGAGATTCGTCGCTTGGTTGAAGAAAGCATCTGTATTCTTCCTTACAAAGATGAACGCAGCATAAGCGCACGTTATGACGAATGCGCTCAACTATATAAGGATTCTCTTGAAGACTATGCACATTTCAGACTTAACATAAGCAAGCAGATAGATTTGCTTAGATACCAGTCTTTTGTTAGCAAATACAAGGAAGATGTCCAAGCTGCTTTAAGCAAACTGACGCAAGATGTCGTAATGAGGGTAGATGCTTATGCTCAGAAAAGCAAGTATAACGATTCTACCTTTGTGAATGATGTAACCACCTTGTTGGAGAAGGCTGTATGTTCAAGTTTCTACTTAGATACCAAGATAAACGAACTCGAAGATAAAAAGCAACTTTTAGAATTGAGCGTTGCTTTGCAGAATGGCTTTAGCTTTTACTCGTTCACGTTAAGAGATAAGAATACAAACAAAACGTTTTCTGTCAAAAGCAAGAAAGTGAAGAATATGTTCTCAGAAGCTTTTCTGCCGTATTTTAAAAGTCGATTACTTGAAGAGGCAAATGGGACTGATATAGATAAGGAAATCTTACACCTAAAAAAAATCAGGAAAAAACAGTTACTTCATAATTTGGTTTACGAATTGTACAAGATTTTCGTCAAATATGGAAAACTTAGTAAATGTATCAAAGGCGGTAATTCATACGAGTTGACTGACGAAGAAGGTAACTCATATTCTCTTAATGGTGATGTATCAGATTGGATTTTTTATCTACTAATTGAGTTTGACTATATTTCCAAAGAACAAAATAATAAAATCAAAGAAGAACGTAATGGATATATTAAAGACTGCATAAGAGACAAAAATTGTAGAGCTTTAAAATTAGCAGATAACACTTTTGATGTGTTCTCCCTATTTGCTTAATGCTATAACCCTACATGACAAGTATAGAACCTGCTGCATCTTTTCAGTGGGTTCTTTTTGTATCATCATCTTCATAGACAAATACCAAAGACAAAAGAAAAGGAGGAAGATTCAGTACTGAGCTAATCTTCCCCTCTTTTTTTACTTCCCATAAATCATAATCTTCAAGTAACTGTCAGATGTACTGAAGCAAACATCCTTAACATCTTCTATAGCTTGACAGGATATAAATTCATCTTTAATATCCTTTTGCTCAATATAATATCCATCTGCATATCCCAACAAGAAGAAGTAGTTTTTGCCAGGAGTAGGATAAAAAACATCTTCTGGAAGTCCTGTAATCAATTTGGCATCCACATCTTTAATATCACCAAGAAGATGATATTTTGTTTCTCTGTAAAATGTAAGGATGACAGAATTTTTCTTCTCGTCGAAATCATATTCAACCTTACTTAGTTTTATATCTGGATAATAAGTTTTAGTGACCATCAAAAGTACATCTTCCAAGGCTAGCTTGTACTTCACCTTAGTTGTATCAATTTCAATTCCCTGCATTAAAAATTTCATAGTTAATCCTCCTTTCCTTTAGTTTTTTGTGATGTGATACAAAGAGTACAACCAAACTCTTCATTGAGATATGCCTTCAAAGAGTTATAGGCATCTACTCTTCTTCTGTCTCTAGGGCAAATCTTCAAAATGTCTTGTAAGCTAATCTCAATATTACTTCCAGAGGTAAGAGAATATCCATTATCTCTGAGTGCTTCAAGGTCTCTTATATACTTGCCTTTTACTGATTTCTCAACCTTGTTCTGTTCCTTGGAGTGTTGAGTCTCCTGTCCTTCACCAACTACTCTAAATTCATCGGTAACAAGGGAAAACATATATTCAAACATAATCGTTACTTTTGACTTTGTTACATATATAAGGCTTTTTGTTCATTTTTGCCTGTTTTTGTGGGTGGTATAAAAATGAACGTTTGTAAAGCCTTGATACTCTTATTATTGAATGTAAAAATATCAAATCGTCAGGACAAAATTCTTGACGATCTTCAAAGCATAAAGAAGGGATTGCCAGATGATGAATTTGGAACAACATGAGCTTTGGCTTCGGCTGGGATTATGGTACTCAAGGAGCTACTATTCTACAGGTCGGGCTGATGCTTGAAGTTTTATTTATGAGGTCAAAAACAAAGTGTTTTTTGAACCTCTTTTTTTTGTCTTTTCTATCATCACCTCAAAGCCTTACTAATAATAGACAAAACAATATAAATTTTTTAACGTAAAATATCAGAAAATATGAACATCAAAAAAACTCTTGTGATTAGCTACCGAGTACTATGTGTAGCAGTCACTTTAATTGAAGCCGCAGACCTTGGAAAAACCATCTACGGCAAGTACAAAAACAACAAAAAGTCAGTAATGCCAGTAATGCCTACCGACGCAACAAAAGTCGAGACCGTATGTGACTAGAAACGAAAGTCTTGACACAATTATCGCCCTATTAGAAGCTATAACATTTTTCTTCAAAGGGTACAAAAAGTTATCGGGAGCAACCAGCAAAATTAAGTCTGGAGGCTCCCATAGTTCTAACTGTTCAAAATGTAATAAATATGAACAAGACAAAATCAGAACTTATCATCAGAGCAATCAATAAGAATGGTTCTGTTACACTCGTGAGAAACATGAAGGCAAAGATTATACGCTTTCCAGTTTTTCCACGAATCAACTTTTTCTCAATAGCATAACCTTCTAAACCAAAAACAATGAAAGAAGAAGCTACTGTAATTGCCTCTAACAACGAAATCAATTATAATGAGGCAGAAGAAACAAGAACTCCATTTATTATAGGCAATACACAGCCAATCGAAATGGATGCTCTATCAGATATGTTGACCCCGGTATTTTCAAGGGACAACGTAGAAACAATCAGTCATGTTGAAGGCATATCAACTATCACTGATGCTATTAGTACTTACTTTGACGGACAGCAGATAAACGCTCCAATCGTCAGAGTATCACACGAAATGAAACTACGAAACCGTTTCGGTGCTGGCAAGATGGTTCAAAACCTACGCCCCGAAGAAACAGATTCATACTTTCAACGTATGATGGCTATGATTGAAATTCCTTCAGTCTCAGCCGACATCAACGGAAGCCCATGTCATTTACAGGTTTGTCTTGTACATAACTATGCAGACATTAACCTCTTGGGCAATTCGTCACAATATCAGTCATGGAAATTGTGCATCGGATTTCTTAACACCCTTTGCACCAATGGCTTGATACGTTCATCAGATGGATGCAACCTCAGTATAAAGGTTACGAACACCGCTGACTTGTATAAGAACGCTTGGACTTTGTTCCAAAACTATGAATACAAGCAGCACCTTGATGAAATGAAACATTTGAATGATACTGTCATAGATGTCTCGACCTTGGCACAATTCCTCGGTCGTGCAAGAATGGCAGCAGCATTACCAACAAAAATGAAGAAAGATTTGAACCTACCAGAGTTTATACTCCCAGAGGCTCAACTCAATCAGATGATTCGAGACTATTACACCGATGACAACTTTGGTGGATATGGTCACGAGATTACAGCGTGGCAGTTTTATATGCTGCTCACTAACTACAAAAACAATTACATAGATGTTTCTTTGGAACGCTCAGCTAACGCCTACACAATCAGTAAAGGCATCGCAGCAGCAATAAACAAAGAATCACCAGAATGGAATTGGTTCATCAACTAACATCCTTCACTCTAAAAGTCTGGAAACTAATAGACCTGGATGTTTGAGAGATATACATTTATCAACGAAAGAAGATTTTTGTGTATCTCTCTTTTTGTTTATCATTAGTATTCACAACAACTTAAAAAATACCGCAATGTGTAAATTTAAGAAACCAGAAATTCCTGCTAATATAACAGCAGATGAACGTAGATCTCTTATGTTCAACGCTTTATCTTCTCTCGACCTCAACGACAAACTGGAGAAGAGAGATAACGATAAACTCAGTTACTTATCTTGGGCTAACGCCTGGGCTGAATTCAAAACCGCATACCCAAGTGCTACCTATCAAGTTATTAAGAATCCCGACACCAACTTGCCTTACTTCACAGATCCGAATGTAGGTATTATGGTGTTTACTGAGGTTACTGTTGATGACATAACCCATTCTATGTGGCTCCCGGTAATGGATTCAAAAAACAAAGCCATGAAACTAACTCCCTATTCATATCAAGTATGGGACAGCTATAAGAAGGCTTACATCGAAAAGACGGTTCAAGCCGCTACAATGTTCGACATCAACAAAACACTCATGAGGTGCTTAGTGAAGAATCTTGCCATGTTTGGACTTGGACTTTATGTCTATGCTGGTGAGGATATTCCAACTGACAACACAGCAGACGATGGAACAACATCTACTGCCAACACAACAAAGAAAGCGGCAACAAGAAGAACTGCCACTAAGACAACTACCACGGCCCAACAGAAATCCCTCGACAAGTATGCAGGGATTAGAGCAGCCGTGAATTCTTGCATTAGCCAAGACCAACTTGCAAGCCTTTACTATCAGCATCAGAATGAAGTAAATGGAAATGAGGAGGTCAAAGCTATCTTCACACAACGTAAACTCCAACTTCAACAAGCAGCATAACTATGGCAAAACGAATAGAACTAAAGAACTCTGGTGTCTTTTTCAATGAGGAGGCACACGAGTATTGGCTTGGCGACAAACAGCTAAGTGGAATCACAGGGATGCTTCAAAGACAGCTATTCCCTGATGAATTTAACGGTATCAGTGAGGCTACTCTTAATGCAGCAGCAGAATATGGTACAGGAGTCCATTCTTCGATAGAGGACTTCGATAAGAACTGGATAAATGATGGAACACAAGAGACAGTCGATTATATCCAAATCTGCAAGGACTATGGATTGACACATGAGGCATCTGAATACAACGTAACAGATAGCAAATCATGGGCATCCAATATTGACAAGGTATATAGAGTTTCTGACGATACCTTTTCTTTGGGCGACATCAAGACTTACGGACAGATGACAGCAGACAAACTTCAAAAGGCTCGCTGGCAACTTTCAATTTATGCTTATCTCTTTGAACTTCAGAACAAGAAGGCAAAGGTAGATAAACTCTTCATCATACATCTTCGCAACAAACCGAAGAAAGATGGAAGTTTCGACCATATATCTGAAATAATCTTCCTCAGTCGCATTCCCACTGAGATTTGTAAAGATCTTCTCGACACAGACCTTCGAGGAGAGCAATTCAAGAATCCTTATGCTATTCCCTATGAGTGGGCAACACAAGAAGAGAGAATCCGTGAACTTATCGAAGCCAAGAAATCAGCAGAAGAACAGTTGAATATTATCAAAGGCAAGCTCCTCTCTGACATGGAAGAGAAGGATGTGAGGAGTTGGGTAACAGAGACAATGAGAATTACTCGTAAACTCCCGACAACTCGCAGCAGTTTTGACTTGAAAGCATTTAAGGCAGATAATCCTAATATAGATTTGTCTGCCTACATGAAGACCTCAGATGTGGCAGGGTCTCTAAGCATTGCCATATAACCACCAGTATTTACAGAGCTGGGGAGATTATCAAATACAATAGATTTTCTCCCTGGCTTTTTTGTTTCACAACATTAAAACTCAAAAAATATGAATTATCAGGAAACTGTAATATTGAAAGAGAGCCGAGAATATAAAGCGGCTGAAGCTTTGACAGATTCCATTAACTCAATGTCATGGAATCCTAAGAAGTTTGGACTTGCTGTTAGTATGCAACACAGAACATTACAGCAGTCGTTGATGAAGTCTTTCGTAGCAATCCTTCACGTTATGGCAAGCGATGATTACGGTTACGATGACAGAAATCGTGGCGCACATGAAGCCGCAAAGAAGATAGTTGAGTCTGGCATTTTGGATGACATTTACTTACCATTCATTTAGCCTATGACTTACGAATGTTGCTGTTCCGATATTACTCTTTCGGAATGGCAGAAGAAGATGAAGGGGGTTAAGCCTATCAATTACAAGTGGTTGGTAAATAAAATCAAGAAGCATATTCCTCAGCTATACGAGGCATTAGCACTTGACTACTATAACCCCTATGAGAATAAGTGTGGAGTGAATCAGGACTACTATATCTTGGTTCACTCTTCTATTGAGTATTTTATTAAAAAATAAACAACAATGGCAGCAAATATCAATATCGAGCTATTCAAAAGATACGCTCCAAAGAAGAAGTTGGAGATTATCAACGCTCTTACCAGGAACGAACTTTTGGCTATCACAAACAATACCATCCTCAGAATTATCAAGGAGGCAGGTCGTGGAGATAGTAACAAAACAAGATGCAAGTATAAAACATTATTCCTTTCTGATGCTGGCAACAACTGGAATAGCAAAGTGACAAACATTTATAACTGGAAGAAGGATGAAGTCTATCTTTCGGTTTACATCCAGGGTGACGATACAGATACCTATGTTACTTATAAACTCAGAGACTTTCTCGACAACAGATATGAAGAGCTGTGTCTGGGACATATCGAAGAGTCATTCAGAAATGGTTATTCTCACAAGAAACCAGCCAACTACAACAGAGCAGACAGAGCCAGAGTTATCAAGGCTATTCTTACTGCCTATGTTGAATGCAAGTACGAATCAAAACTAAAAGGAAATGGCAAACAATAAAGCAACTAAGAAAGGTAAGGTATCTGTGTCTTACCGTGGTGCATCGATGCTTGATGTTGTCCGCTATGTTCACGAGGAGACAGTAAGACATTGTGAGTTTTGCGGCAGACCGATGACAAGAAGTGATGTTAATGATTATGGATCTCTCTGTGAAGATTGCTATATGAAGGAATACTATGGCTAAACACATCATCTATCACGAGTGTTGCATCATCAAATTCAACAACCACAGCTACGAAGCTTTTATACTCAATGCTGACGATGATGTTGAGTTTAAGTTTTTCACCAATCTGTCTGATGCGAAACATTGGATAGATAAATATAATGTACCGAACAATGGATAAGAATCAAACAGTTGCAAAGAAGATATGGCATGATGCTCTTCAATGTAGCATGAAGCCTTTCTCATGGGGTCTCCGCTTCAACGACATCAAAGTCATCGAAAACGGAACTTCATTTTATGTTCAAGGAAAAGTCTGTGGATGGATTAAGATACAGCTGACAGAAGATAACAGATACGATATAACAATAACTCCCGACAATGCTCTGGAATCCGAAGTTATCTATCGTTTCGTTTCTTTAGAGAATATCGTTTCACTCATAGATGTAAACGTACAATATGGCGTTTCTTACTACGATTATATTTACTCAATATTTGGGCTTACACATAAAATCGCAGTATAGGGAAACTTTCAATCCTACGAAGATGGGGAATATCAGGAAACTAAAAATCTCTGGTATTCCTCATTTTTATATCTAACTCATATTGGTTCCACCGACAAGACGACCATCTAAGCTGTGGAACTTATGTTAAAACCAGTAAACAATGACAGAAACAAAGTATGTAGCTTATCTCCGAGTCTCTACACAAAAGCAAGGATATAGTGGACTTGGACTTGAAGCACAAAGAGAAATTATACATAACTACCTCCATGACACAACTCCGATTTCTGAGTATGTCGAGGTAGAAAGTGGACGCAAATCTGACAGACCAAAACTGAAAGAAGCGTTATCACAATGTAGAAAGGAAAGTGCAACTCTGATTGTTGCTAAACTAGATCGTCTCGCTCGAAGCGTATCTTTCCTTTCAAATCTATTGGAGTCTGATGTGGAAATTATCTTTTGCGATTTCCCCCAGGCTAATAAAATGGTACTGCATATAATCTCTGCTATTAGTCAGTATGAAGCAGAACTTATTGCAGCAAGAACTAAGGCATCATTACAGGCAAAGAAAGCAAGAGGATTCAAACTTGGCAATCCAGAGCATTTACTGGATAAGCATGAGCAAGCAATCCAGAACAGCATCAAGACCTGCAAAGCTAAAGCGGATAGCAACCCTAATAACAAGAGGGCTATTGCTATGCTCCGTACTCTCGTGAAAGAAGAATATACCTTACAAGAAATGGCAGACACACTCAATCAAGAGGGATTCGTCACTTCCAAAGGTTGCTCTTTCTCTAAATCAACAATATATAAACTTCTCAAAAGATACAACCTAAAATGAAAGAGAATATCAACAATCAGGAGGGTGCTATCATTAGAACTCTCCATTCTTCAAATGTAGCATACGCAAGAATCTATAGCGAAGAACAACGTATGAGAATCAAACAACTCATACAACACAACTTTCTTCCACATCATACTTCTGTGGGGGTCGGTAAATCTACGAGAAAGCATTGGAACGTGGAGAAGTACCAAGGCAAATATGGAGTGGGGTTTAAGATGATTACCACAAGCCCCTATAGCTCCAACTTCAACCACATAACCTACTTTGTCAAGGAGGCGGTATGACAGAACAATATCTTTATCCTGTGTACGAGACTGATGCTTGGCATTCTCTTTCGAATCGAGATTGCAAGGGAATCTACACATCAAAAGAAGAAGCCGTTGAAGCCATAGCGGAACATCATAATATTCCTTTGGATGAATTTAATGGACTTACGGCAGAAGAGGCAAGAGAAAAAATAAAACAAGAATTACAAATCCCCTTTCAAACGCAGGGCTATACTACAAATTATGATATTGAGGTATGGCTTGTGAATGATTGGGCTTAAACAATTAACTGATATGAAGAAATTTGTTATCCATTACAACTACTATGCTACTGTAGATGTAACAGTATTAGCCAACTCAAAAGAAGAGGCTATCGAGAAGGCAGACCAGATCGAATTTGACAACAACGACTTTGAACTGGATTTTGAAAGTAGAGAAGTCTTTGAGTCAGAGGATGCAACTTCAAAAGGGATTATAGTATGAGAATCCTTTGGTATTTTAGGGCTTGGACTAAAGAATCAACCAAACCTATCACAATATGGGTAGAAGCGAAAAATCAAGGAGCAGCAAGAAACTTGATAATCCGTGAGAATCCATTTATAAGCAAGCTAATGTTTTACAAAACAACAAGAATAGAATAATTATGGAAGCAAAGTATGTATTGATTTTAGACTTCACTATCGGCTGTTTGAACATTATAGAGCTGACAGATGAAGAAATAAAAGCGTCTGATGAGTATGAGGATTTTTCAGATTTTCTCTCAACCCTCGAAGATAAATATGGTTTTAGACTAAGTAATTCACAGTGGATGACAACAGAAACTTTGTCTATCTATCACTACAAAGATGGAAAGGAGGTCGCTGATGCCGAATTGGTGTGATACCTCTTATAAGTGCGTAGGAGATTTGAAGGAAGTAAAATCTCTGCATAAAGTCTTGAAATATATGGAGAAGCGTAAGACATCTATCTTAAAGAATGGCTTCGGGAAGATGTGGCTTGGAAACTTGGTACACAAACTTGGTGGAGATTGGGAAGAATATCGTTGTCGTGGGGAGATAACAGACTTCTCCTTGGATGGAAATGTTCTGATGATAAATCAAAATACTGCTTGGTGCGAACAGGAGGGTGTTAGACAGATAATAGAAAAGACCTATCCGTCCATCAAAGTTTACTTTATGGAGCAAGAACCTGGCTGTGGAGTGTATTATACGAATGATGCTTCAGGAGATTATTTCCCAGAACGTTACTTCTTTGATTCAACCGAGGATTGGGAATATTTTGAAACTCTCGATGAAGCAGCAGATTTTGTGTCTAAGATTGTCGGTGTTGATGTAGAGCCAAGCGTTAATGCAATACAAAATGCTTTGGATGCTTACGTTGAAGAACACGAAGAAGAGAATGAGGATCTGTTTTATTCATTCCACGAGTTTGAGGTTTGCAATAATGACTAATCTAATTGGGAAGAAGGCTTTTTATGGGCTTTCTTCCCTTTTTTCGCCCCTTAAAACATAAAAACGTGTATCAAATAAATTCCTCGAAACTCGGTTTTAGGAAGGTCAACGCCTAAAGTATGAATAAGAATAGTCTTGTTCACAACTTTAAAAATATAAGATTATGACGAATGAGAAACAATCATTCATTCTCTTCGATACTCTCTTGGAATGGGGGTCGGCTGTATAGCAAATAATCTAAAATCTAAGGGCGTTTGCAATAATGGCTACAGATTCAAAACAACTGTACCTAATTTTCCACGACCATAGAACGTAAAAGAGGAAAGACTTTGATGTCCTTCCTCCTTTTTTATCCTATCTTAAATGTCTTGTTTTTTTTCATTTGCTTGCTGCTCTTTTTCTTCTTCTAATCTTTCTTTAGCTCCTGTTGCCTTGTACTCAATTCGCCAGCCAAGCTCCCAAAAGATAGATATGCTACAATTAGCCCATTCCCAAACAATTCTTCCTTTGCTTTTATCTACAAATGCTTTTAAGTAAAAATCATGAGAAAGACTGTCCACTTTGTCATTTGGGAAGAGTATTGGTGAGACGTAATCTTCTGCATAAAACGAGTATTTACCATATCTAGAAGTGTATAAATTAACGATATTCTTCAAATCGTTAGGTTTTATATCATCATCAAGACGTATTGCAATGCGATCAACTTTGACAGAATCAATGATTTTATGATTTCTTTCATACCACTTCAAAATTTCTCCCATGACATTATATTTGACAAGATAACTACATTTATCAACTGTTAAGATCGTTTCGTCTTCATATCCGACATACGGTTCATCTGCTACTGATGATGGAAACTCTTGTATAACGGTATCTCCAAGAGTATGACCATCAAAACTAAGAACAGTATCTGTCTTTGCTCTGAGTGCTATGCTATCAATCTCTTCGGCAGCACCTTTTGTTTGTCCGTTGTTGCAAGAGGATAACATTACGAATCCTAATGCAATGAGTAATAATAACTTTTTCATAGGTTCACTTTACTTTAATGTTATTACTTTGTCTGTATATTCATATTGGTTATCAGCAAGACATTCTCCCTCATATACGAGTTTGGCATAGCTTACTTTTACCCGACTGTTACTAATAAAATCAGCACTGGCACAAGCTCTTACCACACATGACCATTTGCCAGTACGAGTATTTAAGCAAGCTACACTTTGTCCGCATCTGTAAGAAGTATTGACAACATAAAGATTATTGCCTACCATCTTTGCATCTGCAACCTGTTCACCAGCTTCTTCTTCTCCCTCAACTTTATATGGAACATTGACAATATTAGTAGAGCCTGTTTCAAGATTGTGGCAATACAAACTGTTTACTCTTCCCCAACCAGCTTCAACTTCAGTCAGTGTATAAACACAATGGCGATCATCATCCGTTAGACTTGCGACAACACGAGTGTCAGTATCAAGTCCTCCGATGTAATTCTCTGCTTTGTCAGCATAGCTTTGTGGAGTTTGCTCTTGGCTATCATCTACGGCAGTATCATAATCTGTATCATCAACCATCGCTGTATCAGTATCTGCAACAGCATAGTCATTATCGTATGTCTGACTATTTGAACTTCTGCCATTTTGAATGATGATGGCAATAATGAGCATTACGGCTACTACACTTCCTGCTATAAGCCATATCTTTGTGTCTTTAGACAATCCTTGTTTCAGCGTTCCCTTACTAGTTCTCTGTTGTGGTTTGTCATTAGAAGCTACCGTTTCTTTCTTGCTTTCAGACGCAACAGATGTAGGACGCAGAATTTTAGCCTTCTCTGCCTCCATTTCTTCTTTGGTCAAAACTCCAGCCTCATAGAGTTTCTTTATCTCCATGAGTTTATCTATTGTTTGTTGATTCATATTTATAAGCCTTTAATTTTTTTGATTACATATTTCTTCTTAGACGGATTGTTTTCAACTGAAACAGAAAACTCGATACCTCCATTACAACGAACTTCATAAGTCTTATTCACATTATCTTCGTGAATATGTAAAAACCAGTCGATAAGTTTTACAGACAATACAGATGCTTGTAGGTTATGAGCCTTTATGTAACTTCTTACTATTTTGACACACTCAACGGCATCCTTTGACTCCATTTCTGGACTTAGGTCATCCTTATACTCCAAGGTAAAGCCATATTTTTTCTTGAATTCTGTAAAGTCATATGAATATAGTCCTATTGTAGAAAGAACTATAGCCTTGCCTTTCTCACATTGTACAATAAAAGTAACATCCTTGTTTCTATATTTTGCCTGAACGTATGCAATATTAACATCGTTGTTTAGTCTGACTTCTTTTATTTTATCGTTAATAGAAAGTTCGTTTGATTTGATTTGTATTTTATCTTCGATAGGATGACATTTAGCTTCGTCATAATCGTATATAACGAGAATACTTTCGTCACCACTTACAAATGACTTAACGGCATCAATAGGGCTTGATTTACTTTCAAGAGCAAAATAGCCAACAGAGAGTAAAAGTGCTGGAATTAACATAAGGATTCCCAATACCCCCTTTGTAATAACTTGAGTCTTATAAATAAAGATATAGCATAGGATTCCGATAATACCAATTCCTACCAAGCCTATTCCCATAGGAGGGAGAAATGCTGAAAGGATGAATACCAAATGAAACAACCATCCATTAGCCTCTTGGATGTTTCTTTTGATGTTTTGTGGCAATACCTTCAAAGCGTATGCAATAGAAAGTGGAGAAAGCAGCCAAAATGCTAAGAAGAGATAATTAGAAATGGTTATGTCAACAAAATATGAAACGGTGACTATAAGGAAGAAAGATGATATCATAGCAATTCCTGCACGATACATGTTTTTCTTCTTCGAATAGTTCAAAGTAAATGTAGGTACTGCAAGAACAAGCATAGTCAGTAACTCAAAGAATATCAATAGAGCTATGCGATTTTGGGGAGTTGGTAGATGTCCCAAATATCTTGCTGCAAATGATACCTTTAATACTCCTATGCTACTTAATACGATAAGACATAAACATAGAATAACTGCCATAAGAAACTTATTACAGAATCCATCAAGATTTGCAGTTGTGTTATTGCAAGAGTTAATAAGATTTTCTTCTTGCATTTGGTATTCTTCTTCTGTTAGGATACCAGATTCATAGAGTTTTTTAATCTCCATGAGTTTATCTGTAATTTCCATATTGTTGTTCATACTTTTCTGAATTTAACGACCCCATAGATTTTCAATGCCTGCTTTAACACCACTCCAACCAAACAACATAACAAAGAACATTAGCATACAAGCAAAAATTGCAAAGAATATTCCGATTCCCACTACCATCATCTGTTGCCTTTGTTGCTCAGCTTTTGGAAGTTTCTCAAAAGCCTCTTGTCTTTGTCTTGCAGCTTCTTTACTGAAAAAGCCAGGTTTCTTTGTTGAAGTTGGCTTAACTTCTTCGGAAGCATCAAGTATCTTTTTCTTTTCTGCTTCAAACTCTTCCTTGCTCAAAACTCCTGCATCTAGAAGTTCTTTTAGCTTTGATAATTCTTCGTATTTGCTCATAGTCGTTTGCTAAATATGGTCAGGATTGCTTATTACTTTTACACAAGTGAGATCTACATAGTAAGAATAACCTTTGATGTTTACATAAGTACCAGTCATTCTCTTATAGCCATTTCTTACAGACCTTCTCCACTTCAATTTAAAAGCCCCATTTCGTTTGCCATTCACTGTTTCAGTAAAATACCAAACATCATCTTCATACCCCTCAGTGTCATAGTTACCTTGGAGTTTCAAAGGTTTGTTCTTGCCTTGACTTACATAGTAATATTCTCCATCTGCAAATGCTTGTGTCGCCCATATGGTCAACACAATAGGGTATTTGCCAATTTTCCCTTTGAATACATATCCACTATCAGCTAATAATGTGGTGAATGAACACATCGCCAATAATAGCGACATAATGATTTTTGTTTTTAAACTCTTCATAGTCAGTAATTTTTAATAAACTTCATATTCCAAAAGCAAGTCCATGTTATCTTGTCTGAATATGGACTCGAAATCATACCCATAGTTGTTGAGATAAGCAGAGAGATGGTCAAATAACTTTTCTTGCAACTCGTTGGCAAACTTGTGTGCTTTGGCTGACATGTCGGAATATTTGGTTATTCCTTCTTTCAATGTAACTTGGTCAATATCACTCTTTCCAATGAAAGCAGAAAGATTTTTTATCGCATCGTTTGTTGCTTGAACAATAGCGAGCTGTATCTTACGGTTGTTCCTTTCATATCTCAACACAACAAAATCAATGTATTGCTGTGGATTAGCAGTCTGTTGTGCTACCGCCTTTATTGCCTCCGTATTCTGAATGGACGATGTCACCAATTTCTCCGCTTCTTTCAATTTGCTAATACGAGTTTCGGCATTGTTCATACAAGAAGTGAATGATTGTGCCTTTAAAGAGGATGAAAGCACAACCATAATTAATAATGTAATCAGTCTTGTCATATCGACATCAATTCTTTTGCCGATACACTCCAACTACTCACGGCGGTTAGTATATAGATACAAGAAAGGGGATGGAGTTCGAATCTGCCATCCCTCGCTCTAGGTAGTCTGGAAAAAACCTGTGGTACGAAATGTTCAGAAACAAAGCCCCATCCCCAGTGCTGATATGTAGGGGTACAATTAGGGCTGTACCGAACATTATCATATACACCAAGGAAGGGCATATCGTTTCTATTCATTAGTACCTTTCTTCTTTGTTTTCCAGACATTTTAGAGCGGTATGAATAGCTTGATACGCCTTCTTGACTAACTGGCTATTCCCTGCTTTTACACAGAGCCTCCAATCAGCATCGCAAAAGTACGGAAATTAAGTGAGAATCAAGAAATTTTTGCTGAGAAAGTGGCTAAATCGGGCTATTTTTCTTAATTTAACGTGTAGAATGGTGGAATTTCGGAGGATTTGTATAAATTTGCATCAAACGATAATAAATTTTATATGGAGCAAGATTTAAATCGCATCAAGTTAGTCCTTGTCGAAAAGAAGAAGACCGGGAAATGGTTAGCACAAGAACTGGGTGTATCAGAGTGTACTGTGTCAAGATGGGCTAGTAATAAAGCTCAGCCTAACCTTAGTTCACTTAATGCCATTGCTAAACTGCTTGGTGTCGAAATGAAAGATCTGTTAAGAAGTTAAACCAAGTTCTTCTCCAAACCAAGACATTAAAGTAATGTATATATGGATAAAGGGCAATTTTTATTATACCAAACTCCTGACGGCGATTCACAGATAGAGGTGAAGTTGCAAAACGATACTGTCTGGCTCTCACTTGACCAGATGGCAGAGCTGTTTCAGCGTAATAAGTCCACAATCTCACGACATATAAAGAATGTGTTAGAGGATGGAGAATTACAAGAAGAGGCAACTATTGCAAATTTTGCAACAGTTCAAAATGAAGGAACTCGCAAGGTTGAAAGGGTAATAGCCTTCTACAACCTCGACATGATAATCAGCGTAGGCTACCGTGTTCATTCCTACCGTGGTGTTCAGTTCCGTATATGGGCAACTAAGGTACTGAAGGAGTATATAGTAAAAGGTTTCGCCATGAACGATGACCTCTTGAAACGAGCTGGAGGTGGCAATTACTTTGACGAATTGCTTGCAAGAATACGTGACATCCGTTCCAGTGAGAAGGTGTTCTATCGTAAGGTATTGGAGATTTATGCCCTTAGTATCGACTACGACCCACGAGTGGAAATGACACAAAAGTTCTTCAAGACAGTACAGAACAAGATGCACTATTCGGTTCACGGTCATACGGCGGCGGAAATAATATACGAGAGAGCCGATGCTGAGAAAGACTTTATGGGACTTACAACGTGGTCTGGAGCTATGCCGTCAAAGCCAGAAGCAGAAATAGCCAAGAACTACCTCACCCACGAAGAAATAAAGTCCTTGAACCGCATCGTGAGCCTGTATCTTGACTTCGCCGAAATGCAAGCCGAGGAACACCGCCCTATGTATATGAAGGACTGGATAAATATTCTTGATGACTTCCTCCGTATTTCCCGTAAAGACATCCTCACTCATGCAGGTAAAATCTCCGCCAAGCTCGCCAAAGAGAAAGCCGACCAGGAATACGACAAATTTAAGGAGCGCACCAAGAATGACCTTTCACCTGTAGAGATTCACTTTTTGGAGAAATTTGAGCGTGAACAGAAGAAATTGACGGGAGGGAAAGAATACAACAATAGAAGGTAAAAACGAGATTGCCAATGATATGACAGTCTCGTAATAAGGGAATCTAAATAAGATTGATATTTACCATTCATTTCTATTTGCCAACCACCCAGAAGCAATATCAACAATCTCTGGGTCGCTGCTCTGTGATGCCTGTTTTAACCATTTCAAAGCTTTCTTCTTGTTTTTCTTCAATCCATGATAGCCTTGTGCATATCTGACACCAATAGTAAGCCCTGCTGATTCGTCTCCTTTATCAAAGGCTTGTTCGTACCACAATATTGCTTCCTTCATGTCAATTGGAGTACCCAATCCTTCCTCATAAAAGTGACCAAGTTTTATCATGGATGGCACGTCACCAAAGAGTACCGCAGGATTTGTGTAAAGTTTTAAGGCTATACCCATATCTTTTGGTAAACCAGCTTCGCCATTTTCATAAAATTCTCCAAGGTCATAATCGAAGTAAAAGTCCATTTTGTTATGAACCATTATCATATAAGGAACAGCTTCTTCGTTTCTGTCATTATCTAAGAGCCATTTTGCTATTAAAGCCTGGTCAAGTATGGTTCCATTATTGGCAGATTGTACAAAATTATTCCAGTTATTCACTACTTTGTCTTTGTTCTCACTATAATATTTAGAAAAGACAAAACCTATTTGAGAAGGGCATAGTCTCATCCATTCTGCTGCTGTTGGAATGTTTAAATTGATTTCCATAATTTATTTGTTGATTTATTTTGTTTGATTGTTGTTATTCTCTTTTGTTTATAACCTCCTTGTTTGCTAAGGTGGTAGACCTCTATGAGCAGTTAAGTTGCTGTTACTTGAAAGTTCGTTTCTCAAAGAGATTTCCCTCTTTCCTGAATGTTTGGGGTATAATTTATAAGGAAATAAACACCCCTCTTTTAAATAATCTGTTCTCATAAGAATGTATTTTTACCATCTTTCGTTTTTTTATTTGTATATTTGTCTTAGGGTTAAACCTTACTATACCTTTATCTTCTTACAGTCGATAAAGGATATGTTATGATGATATAGGTGTAATTTCTTTGTCTCTATAATATATAGTATGTGTATGAAGTTTTTACACCTCTTAAATGTATATTTAAGGTATCTCATTACTGACAGGAATGAGTACAAGTAAGTTTATCCCCAAGTGAATTTATTGCAAAACCAAGGATATTCCAAATTTCTGCAAGATACTGATTAAAAGCTTATAGTCTCTTCTCTTTTTATTCTTGCCTATAAGATTGTTGACTTCTTTCAAGGACACATTTATGGTTTTATTCTGATTACCCTCTACTATCATTTGAGGTATATAAGGGAATCTCTGAGATAACCTTTCAATTTGACTGACAATTCTTTTACCATTATTAAGTTTCTTTACCTTGTCTCTCCAATCTATATGCTCTTCTGGAATATCAAGAATGTTTTGGTTAAAATACTTCTCCAAGGTCAACATAAAATCCTTGTTGTGGTCATCTGAATAAAACACGTTAATATCCCTATCCTGTCTGATAGCTATTCTTGTTATTAGCTGAACATACTCCCAAAGCATATATCTTGTAAGAGTAGTGTTTGTCAAGAAAGCCTTGTTGAATTTTTCTGAAGATGTAGATACAGGAAGTGACCATTTACCAAGGAGGATTATGTTACTGTAGTCCTTAAAGTCATTTACAGCCTTACTCTCAGCACTTCCATAATAGATAATACTGAATGAGTCCAGGGGAATGTCTGCTTTTGTCAGTTCTTCAGAGAGTAAAGCAACAGTAGAACTATCCTTGCTTTCTTGGTTATCACTCGTTGTTCCTTTATCTTCACCTTTAAAATCATTCCAGCAAGCAATGAGGGTCTTTCCTTTTACACTGGAAAGAATAGCGATTACGGATTGAACCATACTCTTTATTAACTCTTGATGTTTGTTGCTTCTACGGTTAAGATTGGGAACATTAAAGCTATGGAAGTCTGCCTTGGCTCTGTATTTTTGAGGAATATCTATAAGTTTGTATATGCTTGAATCCTTAAAAAGAACATCGCCAGCTCCCTCCATTATCAATACGAGACTCTTTGTTGTTTGGAAATCGCAAGGAGAGAATTGGATTACTGCATCGCCTTGTACTTTCATCATATCTAGATATTTATGTTTAATGATATAGAGAGCAGAATCTGTTTTTAGCTTTCCAAGAGCTGTAGTTGTGGCAAATAGAGCAGCATCAGAGTGAGCAATGAATGTGTTATAATCCTTTTCCATCACTATAAACTCTTTTGCCTTATACCCACCGTTATCATCAGTTTCCCCAAGAACTCCCAAATGCAACTTTGATACCGTAGCGTACTTTTGTATAAAACCAGGTATCTCGTCAATGATAATCCAGCGACGAGTATTAGGATTATTCATCAGCTTCTTCCAATCACCATCAAAAGAAGACAAAGTAACACCATTTTTATTATAAAGCAGATATACTGGTGGGTATTCTGTATAAAGTCTTACGTTTGTCATTATCAACACTTTCTTCTTTGTTACTTCTTCTGGGTTATTGGCATATTCATTCATAACATCATAATCTGTTTTAGAATGAATCAGCATCATATCATTTGCATCTAATCCTAATTTGGTCAGCAAGTCGAAGTATAAAGAGTTGGCACTGACGATGGAATCAACAATAATCAGCATACCTTCCATATAGTGTGTCAAAATGAAGCGTTCCAACCAATACGTCTTACCAGAGCCGCAACCTGTACTCAAAATAAAATTGCCTACATCATCAGGCAATTCTACATTACGATTCTTTAATTTGATTTTAAGTTTTGCCATTACATATATTTTTTGAATAATTACTTCTTCTACCATTAATATAACGATACCAACATGACTCAAAACCATGAAGGTATCATTATTATCATATAGAGAAGGAGTTGTAGTAATCTAAAACAGACCCAGTTTCTTCTTACGACTACTGATAGCCCCTTCATTACGTCCAAGTAACTTTGATATTTCCAGATCTTTAAGCCCTTGGGTGTAGTATTTTTTCAGCATTTCTTCTTCATCTGCTGTCCACGGATTATAAGCTCTTTCATATTTCGCTTTCATTTCGTCCATGTGGTTTGTTGCCATTGGAGGTTTAGTAAATGAAGGGAGGACTGGGGGAAGAGCCTGAGATAGTTGTGAATCTGAAGACAAATCTTTTTTGATTGCAAACAATGCTCTGGCTAATTTTTCCATTTCTTCATGGGTGAGACTTATGAATCCTGTAGCCACACCATCAATCTCTTGCTTTAGAACGACTCCGGGGTCGCTAATGTCTATATAAACTCTGCCAATTGTACTATTGACATAGTGCTCTTTATAATTCTTAATCATAATGTCCTTTTATAAATTCGTAAATACTTTGTTTCCAATATACCGACTTGGGATGAAGCGATTCTACATTTTTGATAAAATGCCTAATATCCTGAGGGGTATAGTTTTTTTTACCAGAGAGTAAGCCTATTTTAAAATGGTCACAAAACGTAACCGTCTTAGCCACCATTTCCAAACTTTTATTAGGTTCAATGATAGGTTCTATACTTGCCCATGTAGAAATGCCATTTTTGTAAAGGGATTGCATTGCATTAATGCGTTCTTCATTAGTTGATGCTCCTGGCTCCAAATCATTACATCCTGTCAGAGAGAATCCAACACGAATAAGATCTTTCTGTGACAAAGCATATTGTACAAATGAGCTATTAAGCCAATCTGCTCTTTTTGTAAGAACTTGGCATGGTACGCCCAAACTAATAGCATAAGTAATACAAGTCCAATTCAGATGTAGTGTTTGGGGGAGACATGGATCTGACACAAAGTTGAAGTGCAGTCCTCCGTCCTTAATAATATCATCTTTAGATTTGTCCAACTCCTTTTGGAATATTTGGAAAGCAGTCTTTTCATCTATCAAAGGCTTCTTTAGTCTCACATTTGTCCCTCCAAGTGTCTTACTCATTATACTATGGTTATTGAAACAATACGAACAGTTATTGGAACATCCGTTGTAAAGATTGCATGCCCATGTGCTATACTCTCCAGCCTTTCCTGTTGGCTTGTATATTGTTGCCATAATAAATTCTTTAATCCTCACTCTATGAGAGGCAAGTGAGGATGATTAGAGCAGCCTCTAAGCTCATTACAAGTTTGTTAGTTCCCCAGCTGTATGTTTTTATGAGCAGTAAAATCTTTAAACAGTGCATTTAGTATCTTCGTTCTGTTTACATCCTTACTCACACCATCATTCGTTTTCTTTGCTCTTTTTATCTCAATTACCTTGTCTTCTGGTAAACACTTGATAAACTCTACCATATTCTCTGTGGCGTAGCTATTTCCACCTATTTTTTGCAGTTTCTGCCACAAAAAAGATACCTCTTTTGTGAATTCTTTTGTTTTTACGACCTTATCTTCTTTCTCTCCGAACCGATTTATCAGAATTTCGGACACATAAACCGCATCATTATAATTGGAGAATATATGCTCGGCATCACCACCATTCACATCTTTCTTCATCACTCTGTCTGTTCCCAATGTCGTGAGTTGACAAGCAGCTTGATAGTTATAGCCACGTTTAATAAGATTGTTGATGCGTACCCAACCTTCATGTGTTTTGTCTCCTTCTTGCAAAATGCGTTTCTGAACATAGTTTGATGTCGTCCACGTTTTGATGTTCACGTTTATAGTTTCCATGACCTTGCTGAGATTGTAGTAGTTCAATGCGTCTTTGGATGGGAAATGGGCATAAACAACTGGCCAATCATTCACATCATACTGCATGAGGAAATTCATTCTTCCGTGACCATCCAACAAAACAATATCTTCGTCCTGTGGGGAGTGTTTATCGTCTTTGTCATTGGCAAGTTTTTTGATACCAAACCCATAAAGTTTTGCCACTTTATACGTAATGACATTCAGCCACATTTGGGCACCGTCAGACAGCAATGATTCACCAGTCTGTCTTTCATCCTTACCATGCTCTCGGTTCACTTCCATACCATAAACATGAATACCGTTCTTTGCAGCTTCACGTAAGTTGATGACCACATTCCCTGACACGCCTACAGCACCATACAAATCATTATTCTGCACTATGTTGCTAATTTCACGTTCTATATCCTTGGTTTTATCTGCCAAGAATGACATCTTTTCTTTATCATTGCCATAATCAGGCTTAAACTCTGACACAGGTTTTATTCTCAATGCCTTTTGCATCTTACTCATTACCATTGTTACGTCCTGATTAGCACTTGTGGCATCTTCGTTCTGTGTTGAAACTGTTTTTACTTTTTCGTTTACCATATTAAACTTCTTTTACTTCGTTAAACTTACTTATATACTCTTCGATTGTACTTTGTGTGAAGCGAGGAGAACGACCTACATAGAAAGAGGGCTTTAAATACCCCTGTTTTATGTGGCGGGACAGTGTAGGTTTAGAGATTTTCAAACGGTTACAGACATCATCTCTGCTGAACACTTCACTCTCTTCCTTTCCACTTTTTGAGGACTTTATATTGTCCAAATTCTCTCTAATTTTCTGTAGGATGCCTTCTGAGACAGTCTCTACAAATTTATTAATGAACTCTTCCATAATCTGTAGTTTTATTATTACGGTGCAAAATTACTGCTATTGCGAACATTTTTTGAGTGAAAAAATATAATCTTACTACATCACTTTTCCCCCAATGCTTTGCCTTCAAAAGCGGCAAGCGCATTCTTCTTTATACTGTCATCAATTGCTCTGTATCTTGCAAATGCTTTACTGCCCTCTACATGACCAGTCATTGAGCTAATAAGGTCAGGATCTTTCACGATAGCATACAGATTTCCGATAAAGTTTCTACGAGCCATGTGTGAAGAAGCAACCTCCCAAATTGGATGCTGCTCTTCAATTCGTGTTGTAGGGTTTAGGATTGTGACAACTCTATCTATGCCTGCCATTCTAAGCATCTCCTTGATTTTTTTATTGTATTGCTGCTCGGAAATAAGAGGTACAAGCGACAGTTGTCCTTCCTTATGATAGCGCATTATTATCTCTTTTGCTTTTGAAGTAAGCGGTATACGTGCCACCTTCCCTGACTCATTCAACGTCTTACTTGGGATATATTCTATAGCATCGCTAATGACATTGGCTGTAGTTAGCGAATAAAAGTCGCCGATACGCATACCCAAGTTGCTTTGCAATATAAAGACATCTCTCTGTACTGCCAATGAAGGTCGTGAAGAGAAGTCATATTCATACAATGTATCCATTTCATTTAGGGTCAAGTAAAATGGCGTGCCATACGTACACTCTTTCAGAAGATGTTTTTGAAATGGGCTGACCGTTATTCTTCCTGTTGCTACACACCAATTGAAGAAAGTCCTTAGTCGCTTCATTATTGAGTAAATGGCATTGCCACCTCTAACTTTGGGTTGACGTGCTTCAGGGACTGCATTGTAGAGATATTTCCACTTTTTTAAGCACACGCCATTCTCATCAAAGAATGTGTGTTCGTTTTTCAAGAACTTCTCTAAAGCACAAAGATGCTTCTCGTCCCAGTCGCTAAGCTTTAAGTCTTTCTTAATATATAAGGTATAACGAAGCACGATTCTCTGGACTACACGCATTTGCTTTATTCGCTCTTTTTTGGTTGCACGTGTATCAATAAAAATATCAAATGCGTCTTGTACAGTCTCGTTTTCAAATGGATGCTCCTCTTCAACTGTGCCCCCATTCAAAAACACATTAATAGCGTTCTGCCAATATTCACCATCCTCAGTACCCTTTACGTCAATACAAGCTGTACTAAGGTAATTTCGCAATTCATCCAAATTTGATTGCAGCAGTGACAAAGATACACGTTCCTTCGTGCGCATTCTTGGAATAATCAACTGACCTCTTTCCTTGTTCCAAGAGGCAAATGGTACATAAATTCCAGTATGCAGTCTGTAAACACACCCTCGTTTGTAAGAGAAGCGAATCTTAACTTCACTCGTTTCCCCTCTTTTCTTTTTGCTTAATTCGTATTTTATTGTTGCCATATTCTACACTTTTAAAAATTGTGCGGCAAAATTACGGCAATGTACTTCTTTTATTTGAGTGATTTTTGTACTTTTGCAAGAGCGCAGTTTCACCCAGTACTTAATGCCGAACTATAACCTGTCGGTAAAATTAGCAAAAATAATATCGTTGACAGAAACTGTTAAAACTGTCAACCGAGAATGCGAATTAATGAAATTCTGTGATGGAACTTGAACCTATTATAGAATGTAATAAGTTGATAATCATACAGTTCTGAGTATTAAGCGCAGTTGTTAGGAACTAAAGTTGCAATCCTATCAGGCGCACATGATAAAATCCTGACTGCTTGCTAAGTAGTTAGGATTTTCTTTGTTTATCGAAGTGTGTCATTAAGTGTCATAAAATAAATATTTCGTTTTTTTCCTTTCTTATTAATAAATTTATTATATTTGCACCATCGTTATACCCTAACGAATAAATGGAATTATTACTAACCAACAAATATAGCATTATGAACAGCATTCCATTAGTATTTTGGCTCATTCCAATAGCCAGCGTTGTGGCATTGGGAATGGCATGGTTCTTCTTCCGCACCATGATGAAAGAGGATGAAGGTACAGACAGAATGAAAGAAATTGCAGAGCATGTAAGAAAGGGCGCCATGGCTTATCTCAAGCAGCAGTACAAGGTGGTTACCGCCGTCTTCGTCGTTCTTGCCATTGTTTTCGCCTTCATGGCTTATGTACTGAAGGTGCAGAATCCATGGGTGCCCTTTGCCTTCCTCACCGGCGGACTCTTCTCTGGTTTGGCAGGATTCTTTGGCATGAAGACCGCTACTTATGCTTCTGCCCGTACAGCCCATGGTGCACGCACCGGACTGGACAAAGGTCTGAAGATAGCCTTCCGAAGCGGTGCCGTGATGGGACTCGTGGTGGTGGGACTCGGTTTGCTCGATATTGCCATCTGGTTTATTGTTCTTAATGCGGTGTACGAAGGAGAGGCCACAGCCCTTGTCACCATTACCACCACCATGCTGACCTTTGGCATGGGTGCTTCCACCCAGGCACTCTTTGCCCGTGTGGGAGGAGGAATTTATACCAAGGCTGCCGATGTGGGAGCCGACCTCGTGGGCAAGGTAGAGGCGAATATTCCTGAAGACGATCCTCGCAATCCAGCTACCATAGCCGACAATGTGGGCGATAATGTGGGCGATGTGGCAGGAATGGGAGCCGACCTCTACGAGAGCTATTGCGGTTCGATATTGTCGACAGCCGCCTTGGGAGCCACGGCTTTTGCCATGAATGGCGATATGCAGCTGCGTGCCGTCATCGCACCTATGGTTATCGCAGCCATCGGCATCTTCCTGTCTCTCATCGGCATCTTCTTGGTTCGTACCAAGGAAGGCGCTTCCATGAAAGAACTTCTCCACTCGTTGGGACTTGGCACCAATGTCAGCGCGGCACTTATAGCCGTTGCCACATTCGCCATTCTCTATCTGTTGGGCATAGAGAACTGGCTCGGCCTTTCTTTCTCGGTCATCAGCGGTCTTGTGGCTGGAGTCATCATCGGACAGGCAACAGAATATTACACCTCTCAGAGTTATAAGCCAACACAGAAGATAGCCGAGGCATCGCAGACAGGCCCTGCCACAGTTATTATAAAAGGTATAGGCACGGGAATGATTTCCACCATGATTCCCGTTGTCACCATCTCTGTAGCCATCATGCTGAGTTATCTTTGTGCCAATGGCTTCGATATGTCGCTGTCGGCCAAATCTATCAGCACCGGCCTTTATGGCATCGGCATCGCGGCAGTGGGCATGCTGTCGACTCTCGGCATCACCCTTGCCACAGACGCCTATGGACCTATAGCCGACAATGCTGGCGGAAATGCTGAGATGAGCGGATTGGGCAAGGAGGTTCGTGAGCGTACTGATGCGCTCGATGCCCTGGGCAATACGACAGCTGCCACAGGCAAGGGCTTTGCCATCGGTTCGGCAGCTCTGACGGCTCTTGCCCTTCTTGCATCCTACATCGAGGAGATCAAGATAGCCATGATACGTGCCGTAGAGAACGGAAAACAGTATGTAGACGCAGCTGGCAATGTCTTCGATCCTTCGAATGCAACAACAATAGATTTCATCAACTTCTTCCAGGTAAACCTCATCAACCCTAAGGTTTTAGTTGGAGCATTCCTCGGAGCCATGGCAGCATTTCTGTTCTGTGGCTTGACCATGGGAGCAGTAGGCCGTGCTGCAGAATCGATGGTTCAGGAGGTTCGTCGGCAGTTCCGTGAGATCAAGGGAATACTCGAAGGCAAAGCTACGCCTGACTATGGTCGATGTGTGGAGATAAGTACCCGTAGCGCACAACGCGAGATGATCATCCCTTCTTTGCTCGCCATCATTATTCCTATCGTTGTGGGTCTTGTGTTGGGTGTGGCTGGAGTTCTCGGACTTCTCACCGGCGGTCTGGCAGCAGGCTTTACCCTTGCTGTGTTCATGTCCAATTCGGGAGGCGCATGGGACAATGCCAAGAAGATGATAGAAGAGGGAAGCTTTGAAGGAAAGGGCAGCGAGAACCACAAGGCGACTATTGTGGGCGATACCGTAGGTGACCCGTTCAAGGACACTTCCGGTCCGTCGCTCAACATTCTTATCAAACTCATGTCAATGGTCAGCATCGTGATGGCTGGTCTGACCATTGCTTTCCTATAATTCGAAGAATACGTAATAGAATATGTTGAATAAACACCACTCCTTGGCTGATGGCTGCTCCCTGACAGTGATATGCTCGCTGGTCGTGTGGATGTTAGTAGCCGTCTGCCAAGCTGCTTATGGCAAAGATGTCTATCCGAAACAAGCTGTAGAGATAGCCAAGAAGTACATCACCCTGTCTCGCGACGTGAAGGCTCAAGCGCGGGCAAAGGGACTTCGCCCTGCAGCCTTGGCACCTTATTATATTTATAACGATGCACAGGGCAAAGGTTTTGTCGTTGTTGCTGGTGACGATGATATGGGCGATGTGTTGGCCTATAGCACCGAGGGAACCCTCGATACACTACAGGCTAATCCTGGTGTAAAGCTACTCCTGGAGGCTTATCGTCAAACGTATGATGTGCTGAAAGAAGGGCGGGTGATGGTGCAGAGAAAAGCCCGTTCGGGGTTGTTCTCGAAGACCGTATCTCCCTTGTTGAAAAGCAAGTGGGGACAGTCGCATCCGTTTAATGCCCAGACGGGTTATCCCTATAGTGGGTGTGTGGCAACAGCGGTGGCCCAGATGATGTATTACTATCAATGGCCTGCTCAGGGGAGTGGTAAAAACGAATATCGCGTCACCTATTATAATACGATGAAGAGTGCAGACTTTAGTCAGTCGCACTACGATTGGGCGAATATGCTGCCCGATTATAATTATCCTGTATCTGCGACAAAGGAGCAAGAGGATGCTGTAGCCTTATTGATGAACGATGTGGGGGTAGCTTCCTTCATGCAGTACACCCCAGCTTCAAGTGGTACACAAGGTATTTTTGCGTATCAGGCTCTTCAGAAAAATTTCGACTATACTGCGGCTTATGTCACCAAGGCTGTCGAAGGTCCAACTCGTTTTGCGCAGATCTTGCGGCAGGAATTACTTAATGGTTGTCCTGTTTATCTGGAAGGTCGTCCTGCAGGTAATGCTTCAGGTCATGCTTGGGTAACTGATGGGTTTGATGAGAATGGTCTTTTCCACATGAATTTTGGATGGGATGGACAGGGCGATGCCTACTATTCGCTCACCAATCTTAGCCTCTCACAGACGGGAAGCGAGTTCCAAGGCAAGCCCTTGACCTTCAATCGCGCTATTATGGCCATCTTTGCACATCCCAATAATGGCAAATATCCCGCAATAGAGCGTGGACTTTTGGAGTCATCTCCTCAGTTGATGTTTAATGAGGGTGGGGCTGTTCTTCTAAAGGATGCAGAAGATAAAAGCTTCCTTGTTTCTCAGTCGTTGACCATCGAGATGAACTCTTTTGTCAATAAGGGTAAGCCTTTCAAGGGTGATGTGGGCATAGCTGTTTATGATGCTGAGGGTACATGCCGACAGGTGGCTTATACCGACGATCACGCTATAGGCGGTTTTACTCAACGACTCTATGGTGGAAGCGATGCAGGGTTTATGGGAAGCGATTATCTTGTCAATCAAGTTCAGTCTGTAAAAATGAAACTTACAGGTTTGGGAAATGGTTATTATCGGTTGGTCCCTGTATGTGTAGCTCAACGAGAGGATGGTTCGTGGGATGAATTCTTCGCGATGAAGAAGGCTCCCATCATAGAGGTGGAACTATCTGATGGACGAGGTCGCATCTCTGAAATATGTTCTACTGATGTTGTTTTTCAGTTGATGTCGCAGCCCAGGCTCTCAGGTCAAGCAGAGCAGGGTGGAAAGGTATTGACCTTTTTTACGTTGAAAAACCTGAATGGTGTGCCTCGCGACTGTTACCTGAGGGTGCGGTTGCTCGACGATAGGAAGGCGGTAGTGCTCAATACTCGTGTGGATGAGTTGACCGAGATAGAGGGCTTTACCGAAGCTGAGATTCCCATCGTTCTTTCTTTGCCAAGCAGCATGACTCCAGGACGTTATGAAGTGCAACTTTCTTTGTCGGCTGATGCGGAAGAGACGGTGGTTTATCCCGTCAACCTTATTCACGATAAGGATGCTGCCTATATCGAAGTGCTCAAGGCACAGGAAAAGCCTCTCATGGATCAGGTAGAAGTCTTTTTTGCTGATGACTCGCATGAAAAAATAGAATCAGGCAGCGTTGATGTGTCGAAAATATCTCTCTTCAAAATGGCAGTCTTGCTGCGTACGTCTGAAGGTCGTAACTATGAAGGAAATGTATCAATGTTCTGCGAAGACTTGATGACCCACGAAAAGACGCAGGTTAAGGGCATTGATGACCGGGTGTCTGTCTCGTCGTCCCTGTCTGTGCCTCTCTTTAGTTATTGGTTGCGTAAGGGCGACCTGTCATGGGAAGATGGGCATACCTATCGTGTGATGGTGATGGGTGAGATAGACGGGCAGCAGGTGGAACTTGCTGATTCGCAGTCCGCCACCTATTACCTGCATCGTAAGGGGGATATCCTAACACTCTCACAAGGTACTCCAACGTCCATAGGGACTGTAGCTATAATAGCACCTTCTTTCACTATCAAGCGAGAGGGTGGTAGAATCATCGTTTCGGGGACAGAACTAAAGTCGTTGCGACTATATGATGTGGCTGGTCGACTGCTTCAGCAGACCACGTCAGCCGACGGAAAACATGCCGTCCTTACCCTACAAGGATCAGCATCAGGCATCTCTGTGTTGCGCATAGATGCTGGTAGGCAATGTTTTACCTATCGTCTTCTATAAGAGATGTATGAAATAAGAAGAATGAAATATGAAATCCCCGACAGTAAGGATATTGCTTCCTACTGTCGGGGATTTCTTATTTCTTTATAGAGCTGCCATTATGCGTAGTATTTGTCATGAGGGCAAACAACGCCTTACTTATTCAGCATTGACAAGCGCCTCGCGTACCTTGGCTTCTATTTCTTCGAGAAGCTCAGGGTTGTCCTTCAGTATCAGCTTGGTTGGGTCGGCACCCTGTCCCAGGTTGGAGCCATTATAGCTGTACCAGCTTCCGCTCTTCTTGATGATGCCATGCTCCACGCCCAGATTGAAAACTTCGCCTGCGTGGCTGATGCCTTCGCCAAACATGATGTCGAACTCAGCCTTGCGGAAAGGAGGAGCCACCTTGTTCTTGACCACCTTTACGCGCACCAGGTTTCCGATAACATTATCGCCATCCTTGATGGCTGTAGCCTTACGGATGTCGAGGCGTACAGAAGCGTAGAACTTCAGCGCATTACCACCTGTCGTAGTCTCAGGATTACCAAACATAATACCAATCTTCTCGCGCAACTGGTTGATGAAGATACAGGTGGTATTGGTCTTGCTGATGGTAGAAGTGAGCTTGCGCAGAGCCTGGCTCATCAGTCGGGCCTGGAGTCCTACAACATTGTCACCCATGTCGCCCTCAATTTCCTTCTTAGGAGTCAGGGCAGCCACAGAGTCGATGACGACGATGTCTACCGCAGCCGAACTGATCAGCTGGTCGGCTATCTGAAGCGCCTGCTCACCATTGTCGGGCTGCGAAATCCACAGGTTGTCAACATCTACGCCCAACTTGGCAGCATAGAAACGGTCGAAGGCATGCTCGGCATCGATGAATGCGGCAATACCTCCAGCTTTCTGAGCCTCTGCGATGGCATGGATGGCAAGTGTGGTCTTACCAGAAGATTCCGGACCATAGATTTCAATGATTCGTCCCTTGGGGTAGCCGCCTACGCCCAAGGCCATATCAAGGGCGATACTTCCAGTAGGAATCACCTCTATATTCTCAATGTGCTCGTCGCCAAGCTTCATGATAGATCCCTTACCGAAGTCTTTCTCTATCTTGGCCATGGCAGCCTGAAGGGCCTTCAGCTTACCCTCGTTGGGGTTCAGGGTTCCTTCCTTTATTTCGTCTTTCTTTGCCATATCTTTCTAATGTTTTATGAATTAGTGACGATAAAAACGGCTTGGTATGAATAGTACCTTTCTGTCTTCGCCGTCACTAAGGGGGTATTTTGATAATGATTAGTCAATCTCCAAGTCGCCGTCGAACACCTCGTGCCAAGGCAATCCCTGCTTGTTGAGCTGCTCCATGAATGGATCTGGGTCGAACTCCTCAACGTTCCATACACCTGGTTTCTTCCAGATGCCCTTGAGGAACATCATGGCGCCGATCATGGCTGGCACACCCGTGGTATAGCTTACGCCCTGCATGCCGGTCTCGTTGTATGCTTCCTGATGCTTGCAGTTGTTGTAAACATAATAGGTGTGCTCCTTGCCGTCCTTCTTTCCGCGGATGCGGCAACCGATAGAGGTCTCTCCGTCGTAGTTCTCGCCGAGGTCCTGAGGGTTAGGCAATACGGCCTTGAGGAATTGCAGTGGTACGATCTTCACCTTGGCAGTCTTGCCGGAGCCGTCGGCCAATGGAGCCTCGTATTCTATCTCGTCGATGCGGCTCATGCCGAGGTTCTCTATACAGTCGAGATAGGTGAGATACTGCTGACCGAATGTCATCCAGAAGCGAGCCTCCTTGATGGTAGGATAGTTCTTTACCAGGCTCTCCAGCTCCTCGTGGTGCATCAGATAGCTCTCGCGAGGACCGATATTAGGATAGGTGAGAGGCTTGTGGATAGACAGAGGGTCGGTCTCAATCCATTCACCATTCTTATACCACAGACCTTTCTGGGTAATCTCGCGGATGTTGATTTCTGGGTTGAAGTTGGTTGCGAAAGCCTTGTGGTGATTGCCGGCATTGCAATCTACGATGTCGAGAACCTCGATCTCGTCGAAGTGATGCTTGGCAGCGTATGCAGTAAAAATGCCCGAAACACCAGGGTCGAAGCCGCAGCCAAGGATAGCGCAAAGACCAGCTTTTTCAAACTTGTCCTTGTAAGCCCATTGCCATGAATACTCAAAGTGAGCCTCGTCCTTGGGCTCGTAGTTGGCCGTGTCCATATAGTTGCAACCGCAGGCTAAGCAGGCGTCCATGATGGTGAGGTCCTGATAGGGCAGAGCAAGATTGATGACCAACTCAGGTTTGTAGCTGTTGAAGAGGGCTTTCAACTGCTCCACATCGTCGGCATCCACCTCGGCTGTCTGGATGTCCATCTTGTAGCCTTTATCGTGGATAGACTTCACCAACTTGTCGCATTTTTCCTTGCGGCGGCTGGCAATCATGAACTCTGTAAAAACGTCCTGGTTCTGGACAATCTTAAAGGCTGCCACGGTAGCGACGCCACCTGCGCCAATCATAAGTACTCTACTCATTTAAGTATAAATGTTTAATGTTATAACTCGCTCTAAATTGGACTTTGATTGAAAATCAAGAAGTTGGGCGTTTGCCTATATTATACAGGTAACAATATGGAAACGAGCGGACTTCTGCTCGTTTCTGTATTTTGCAATATGCAAAGAACGCCTTAATTCGGGGACAAAGATACGATATTTTTCTTAATATCCCATAATTTACAAGAAGAGAAATATGGAAATTAGGACTTTTTTACATAGAAATTTAACTTCATTTTTTCGTAAAAGCAACCAAACATAATCACTCAGTGATAGCTACATACATAATAGTTTTGCTTTTTCCACTACATATTCAAAATAGCATCAACAGAAAGGTGTTGTATATTGCTAATTGCTGTTGTGTTTTAATTTAATATCCCGTAAGGAAATTCGGTAGAATCAACATTAAAATAGTAAACGTTATTTGTGTCTAAATCAAAAGCAGTCATAACGACAGGTGATACATCTCGTGCATTAGTAGTTGTAAGACCTTCATTCGTCCATAAAAACTTTAAATAAGTAGGAATGGCTCCCCATAAAAAATCATGTGAACTGTTTGAAATATTATAAAAACAAACCTTATCTGAAAAGACTAAAGAAAGAAAAAAATTTGAGTTTTTCACAAACAGTTTGTAATTGCCAGTAGCTTTTAAATTAAAAGATTTATCATATAAATAAAATGATTTACTTTTATCATTTACTAAATAAAGCCTGTCATCTTCGTTATAAACAGAATAGTTCGGAATTGGGTGGCCTAATTGCAAACCTAAGTAACTATCCACGACCTTAACCCTAATAGTAACGCTAGTATTCTCCGTCTTATCCTTTACAACAAGATAAACAATCCCATTCTTTTTTGTCTTTATTTTTATTTTTCCAGCACCAATAGTGGCTTCCAAAACATTATCATCTGACACTTCGACTGAAAGATTGTTGCTTCCACCACTAAACATAATTTCCGATGGGTTTTCTAATAATGGCTTTTCGTAATACTCTTTTTCAAAACACAATGATGAAACATCAGTACCATTACTACAGCCATATACTATAGAAAACAATAAAAAAAGAAAAAAGGATTGAATTATTTTCATATTTGCCAATAGAATAAAGCATTTGATGTACATAACTTTGTACACCAAATGCAATTAAAACTAATTATTTCTTATGAATTTCTGTTATTTCCCAAAAATTTATATTATAAGTGCCTAATGTTGTCTCAAAATCAGTCGAAGCGTCTGCATTTACCTTATAAAAGCCATTGTCAGTTCCATCCCATCCCATATTAGCATGAAAGTACAAATCGTTATTTCGTAAAATTTCTCTGCTTGTCTTAGTGCAAATTGCATATCCATCTATAACCCAAGCATGAGAACCTTTTTCAGCCTGTTCATTTGCAGTATGTGTTCCACCCATTATTGCAACGCAAGGCATCTGGCGGTTTGCATTTATCGTATTTAACAGTGGATCTGGGGCATATTTATTATAATAAGTGCCACAAGAAACATACTTCTTTAAATAATTCAATAAATTAGAAACTGAAGTTGTACTACTTTTTACACAAGGTATATTCGGATCATCATAAGGCCCATACTTAAAATCCTCATCAATATTTGGTGTTGTATTTGTTCCTTCATACATATGCTTAACTACTTTGGAAATCATCATAGCCTCCTCATAATCTCCGCCAAAATACGAATTATAGTTCAATTTCGGTTTTTTAGTAACAAATGCCCAGTCTATGACTGTTCCATCAATCGTCATGCTCGGAGCGATAGCTGCTAAAGTTTGAACTCCTGCTGTAATAGCACACCCCATAGGGTAATTTGTTTCCGTATGATACTTTGCATTATAAGATTTAGGCAACAACAAGTTATAAGGATTGTTTTGGCCCCACTCGGTCTTTAAAACAGCTCCACCATTTTGAGGCATTAACGATATAATCTGGCTCAAAGGTTTGTCATAAGCTGTAGAACGGGAAGTTGTTTCATGGCTTTTTACACCATTAACCTCAATCAAATCTTTTATTTCTTCATATGTTACTGTAGATTTACCCAAACAAGAAGCCACTTTCTTCAAGGTTTTCTCTCGTAACTCAACTTTGAGCCTTTCTATTTTATTTATCTCTGAAACAGTTGAAGCTTCTGCCAATTTTAACATCAAACATGCCCCAGTACTATCTTTTTTCTCAAAATTACCATTTTCTATATATGCCAAAACACCAGCACTTCGAGAGTCGGCAGAAACTAAAGCATACCCACTCTTTTCTCCAGACTGTAAACACACCTCATAAACAGGAATACTATCAGTCGTAGTCCCTCTTGTTGTCTTGCTTGATATAATTCCGCCAATGCGATATGAGCCCACAATAGACATTCTTGGATTGGCAGCACTTCTTGTTTTTGAGCCCAACGAAGAGGAAAAATCATTTACCATTGCCAGAATCTCATCCTCTGATAAATTTGTAGGATTATCATTTGCTATACTCATTGCCTCATCCATAGACAAATTAACATTCACGTTCTCAATAACAGGATTACTGTCATTAAGAATTTCATCTTGGCACGATGATACAATCACTGCCAATAATATTAAAACTAAATACTTTTTCATATTTATACTGTACTACTGGTTAAATGATGCAAATTTACGAAATTTATTTTAAATCGATATATAACGAATGTATTATT